>Ga0079222_10000341_pt1 | contig 10578 bp, 9 predicted proteins | sample GAPlitter_FD_75070 | JGI IMG/M metagenome (GOLD analysis project Ga0079222, IMG submission 75070) | Agricultural soil microbial communities from Georgia to study Nitrogen management - GA Plitter | ecosystem: Environmental > Terrestrial > Soil > Agricultural land | place: USA: Georgia | collected...
AAGCATGGCGGCGGCGCTACGAAAGGTCCCGGGAGGAAACTGGAATACGCTGAACTGAAAGTCCAAGCCAAGACTCTGGAGCACGCCGCGATGTGTGTCCTCTTGGTTGGCCGCTGCTTGGAAGTAGACGCGGTGCGCGCTGTTGAGCAACGTGCCCTTGGCGAGGTCCGTCGGCACGCCAAACGGCGAGGTCTGCCCCAGAGCGTTGTTATAGAACGCGATGCCGATCCGTTCCGCCCCGACGGCCGCGTTGCCAAAGTCCGTCACCGGGTCGGGATCTCCCGCCGCACGGGTCAGGTCCGTGGCGACCCGATTGGTCGGGCGAGCTGGTCCAGTGAGGGAACCGCCGGTGGCCCGGGTCGCCGGCGAGTCGCACCCGAGCACGGCCGCCCCCACGACCCCGCTGAGGGCAACCCCGCTCGTGGCGAGGATCTGCTGCATGAACCGGCGTCGCGTGCTGGCGGCGGCGAAGAAGGCCGACCCGCGCAGGATGTTCTCGATTCGCTCTGCAACGTGCACCGGAACCTCTGCTGGCATAGTGTCCTCCCCGTGGGCGTCATGAAACGCGGTGGACGTACCTCTCCCCCTACTACGCCGGAGCCCCAGGGCCGGATTGCCCCGACGCTGGCGGGTGCCGTTCGAGCCCTGCTGCGCACCAGTGGCTCTTCCGTTGACTTCCGCGCCGCCACGACGTCAACGTGATCGCCAGGTACCGCGAAGTGTAGCTCAGCGTGGTCTGACGCAGTGAAGAGGAGAGATATGGTAACGCTCACCAGGACGGGGCAACTGCGCTGAGCTCCCGCTTCGCCTCACGCGGCGGTCAGCTGGCTGACGGCGCGGTCCGCCTCGCGGATCGAGTTGCGATGATCCATCGCGCCGGCGAGATCGGTATTCGCGAACGCGATGCGCCCGTGCGGGCCGTTGCGCAGCACGTCGCGCGCGGCGGGCCGGCCGTCTGTGCCGAAGAAAAAGCCGGGCTGCGGATTCACGTAGGCGTGCCCCCAGCGGTTGAGAATGATACCGGCGATGTCGCGCCGGGGGTCGAACCCGCCGCAGGCAAACATGTCCCCGAGCTGCTCGCGGAACGCGCGCTCGTAGCGCGCGAACGACGTGCCCAGCAGCTCGGCCCGGCCCCGACTGCCCTGTTCGCCGATCGGCAAGCCGGGCCGCGAGAACAATACTTTGATGGTCAGCACGGTGGGTGAATCGGGCCCGAACGTCGGGCTGATGCCTCCGACCGTCGCCTGTTTGCGCACGGAGAGATAGTTGCCCAGGCCCGCCCCGAACCAGCGACACCCCGACATGCCCAGCTTGTGGAGAAACCGCCAGTGGCGCACCGCGATGTTCGCCATCAAGCAGGGCGAGCGGTAGAACTGCGCGTACGCCGCCCGATGGGTGTCGGGCAGATCGGCGACGATATGCTTGGTGGTCCAGCTCCCGCCCGCCATGACGACGGCGCGTGCCTTGACGCTGAAGAGACGGTTCCCGACCACGTACGTGATGACGACATGCGGCGCGTGGGCGGGGTCGCCGGCATGCGCGACGCGGACGACCGTGGCATTCAGGCGAATGCGCGTGGCGTGACCAGGGCGGTCGAGGGCGGCGAACCGCACGCGATTCCGCCAGACGGCGTCGACGCTGCGGGGGCCGGCAAAGGCTTCGCCGATGAGCGTCTTCACCATCAGACGGGCGAAGCCGGAGTTGCCGTCGGGGAACATCTGATCGCCGAGCGCCGCATCGCCGTCGCCCGGGAACTGCGTCTCGATCGCGTAATTGCAGTACGCCGACAGGACGTCGGGCCCCAGCCCGTAGCCGCCGCCTTCGACGGGTGACAGAAAGGTCCGCACCGTCTCGCGACTGATGTGGTGCCGCGCCATCAGATGCTCCTCGAGCGTGATGCCGTCGAGCTGGCGCGAGATGGCGTCGCCTTCGGTCTGCGGTCGTGGTCCCGCGTCGTCGCTGCGCCGCCACCGCAGCAATTCCGTCTTCGCGGTGTCGGCGAGCGGTGCCTCGGCGAGGTTCGTTCCCCACGGATCGATCACCCACACCCCCTGACGCTGGCCGAGCTCGGGCCCGAAATAGAAGCCATAGTTCTGCGGCTCGTCGTACGGGCTCTGCCCGAGCCGCATCTCCGCGCATGTCTGGTAATCGAATGCCGGCCGATCCATTCCGATCAGATCGTAGAACGCGTCGGTGTAGCCGCCTTTCCGGGGCACGAGGAAGATGGCCGAGCCCTGGTGAGCGACGACGGTGTGGCCGTCGACCGAAAACTCGTTGCGCTTGGCCTCGCCTCCGAAGATCGCGTGGTTGTCGAGCACCAGACACCGGCCACCGCGCTTCTTCTGGAAAAAGACTGCAGCCGCGAGCCCGCTGATCCCGCCGCCGACCGAGACCAGGTCGTACATCTCGCCGGTGTCGGTCGCGCGGGCGATCGCGCCCTCGAAGCCCCCGTCGCGCATTCGATGCGCGGTGGTCATCATGTCGTACATGTTACCGTGCGCGCGCGCGTAGTCCCCCGCGCCGCCGTAACCGTCCCAGGCGTCGGCGGGAGAAATCGTGGGGGCCTGGGGGGGGACGTGGCGTCCCAGCATCAGGCCGGCGCTCGCGAGCAGGGTGCCGTTCAGGAAGTCCCGGCGCGAGATCGGCTCGTGCATGCCGAGGCGATCGGCAGGCATGCTCAGGGGAGTGCGGAATTGCTCACGAAGGCGAGTCGCTTTCCGTCCGGCGACCACGACGGCACGTTGATCGTGCCCTGACCACCATACAGGTAGGCGATGACGCGCGCCGGTCTCCCCCCCCCGATCGGCATCAATCGCAGCAGCACATGCTTGTAGAACGGATGATCGTTCGGGGCCACTTCCGGCGGAAACGAGATGAACGCGACCCACTTGCCGTCGGGCGAAATGTGCGGAAACCAGTCGTTGAAGCCGTCGTCGGTGATCTGCTCCTGGCCCGAGCCATCGGGCTGCATGCGCCAGATCTGCATCCGGCCGCTGCGCACCGAGCAGAAATAGATGTATCGGCCGTCGGGGGTGTACTCCGGGCCATCGTCCAGTCCCGGTGTGGACGTCAGCCGAATCTCCTCGCCTCCTCCAGAGGAAATCTTGTAAATGTCGAAGTCCCCGTTTCGCTCGCCCACGTAGACCAGCCAGCGACCATCCGGTGACCAGCCATGCAGGTACGATGGTCCCTTCGCCGTCATCCGCCGCGGCGTGCCGCCGGTCGCTGGAACGGTGTAGACGATCGAGGCGCCGCTGTCCTCGACCGCGTTGTGACTGATCCCCAGCATCCGCCCGTCGAACGAGAGGACGTGATCGTTGTTGTTGCGCGTCGCGAAGCCGGTGTTGATCGGCTGGGCGGTGCGCGACGCGAGATCGAACCGGTAGAGACGCCCTTCCTGCGCGTAGATCAGGGCCTTGCCGTCACGCGTCCAGTTGGGCGCCTGAAACGATCCCCGATACTGGTGCACGATCGTCGCGTTGCCGCTCGCGACATCGAGGATTTCGAGATTGCTGCCGAGGTAATCCCGATACGGGACCAGACCGGGCGGCGCCGGCACCGTGATGCGGACGTTCGAGAACGTGGCGCGGTCCGTGACCGTGTCGTTGTGCGAGCACACGAACAGGCCGACGTAAACCGTGTCGGGGAGCCGGACGCCGGTGAGTCGCTGCGTGGCGAGCGTGTCGCCGAACGGCGCCACCGCCATGACATACTCGCCATCGCGCCGCTCGAGCTGGATCACCACGTCGGCATCGGGGAGGCTGTCCGGCGACTTGTCTTCTTCGGTGGTGGCGCCGGTCTCGCGACGGAACTGGAGCGACATCAAGCCGTTGCCGTGCAGCGCCGCGGTCACGTGCGCGCTCCCCGGCTCGAGCGAGGCCCGAATGGTCCAGCCGATCTTGCGATGCTCCTCCACGCTCCTGCCCAGGAAGCTGGCGCGCGTGGAGAGGATGAAGTTGCCGCTGACCCGTGCCCACACGAAGTGAAAATCGTCGCGGGACTCCCACATGTTCCGACCCGAGCCGGCGACCAGATAGGTCTGCTGCCGCGGGTCGTACGACGCGGAGCCCCGGCCCCGGCCGACATTGGTGTGCGCGGCAAAGACGCCGACGGGAACCTGGGCGCCGAGGATGTTGCCGAATAGGCAACTCGGGACGAGGGCGAGGACGAGGGCGAGGAGCCAGTAAGGGGGAGGAGTGCGCATGAGTCTCAAGACTACCTCACGCGCCCTCCTGCGCCAGAGCCAACGCGCTGGCGCGGAACCTGACGTCAGAACTCCACGCGCGCGGCAAGCCCCGTTGCTCCGCGCGCGCCGACCCACGAGGCCAATCTCACGCGTGACGGTGCCTCGGACTCCATGTTATGGAACACATGGAAAAGGCCAAGGGCCATGGACGCGGCGCCCGCCCCCGTGTTCACGAGACCCAGTGCGCCACGCGACCCGGATTGCCCGACATTCCGCGCCCCGGCGATGATCCCGACCGCGCCCGTGCCGAGGGCGGCGATATCCTTGATCTCGCTGGATCGGTGGGGGAGCGCATCGAGCGTGAATGCGGTGACGTTGCTCGCGACCACGAGCCCCGTCGAGACCTTGTAGCCGCTGCTCGCCTGGCAGGGCCCCCCGTGAATCGTGCCGCAGCGGTAATCGGGCTGGATACGGGCGGCTTCGTCGAGCGTGACGCCGTTGGCCGCCAGCCACTGGCGCACCGCGGGATCGTCCTTCAGCTCCGGCACGTAGGCGTTGTTGCGGGTGGCGGCGATCCGGAGCACCATGTCCTCGTCCCCCGTTTGCTCCATCAAATACGCGACGCCGCACCGCTTGCCCCAGTAGTCGATGAAGGTGGGCATCGTGCGGGTCGGGAAGTCCGTGTTGCGGGGAAAGATGCCCTGCCCCGCGTAGCGGTGCAGGTTATCGAGCAGCTGCGCGCGCGCGGCGCGCTGCGCCGCGGTCAACCCCGGCACATCTCGGGCGCGGAGCTCCTGCTCGACGCTGTAGAAGTGCGCGCGGAGGCGAGCACGCTCGGAGGCGGCGAACGTTTCCGGCACGCCCGCCCACCACCACGCCGTGACGACGGCGGTCACGATAGTCGTAAGCGTTAGCGCCTTGCGCATGGCGGACCCCTTTGCGACCGGGCTGCGAGTGGGACTCCCGCAGCGCACATGCTGCAAACGTGGTGCCCATGCACCAGACGGGTCAACGGGCGTGTCGCACCCCGCGACGGGAGCGCACGCGTGTTGCGTGGCGCTACTGTCGCGGCGGCCACTGGCCTCCCGTTGTCGTACTCCCGTGGCGGTGCGGATCACCTCAGCGAGGAGCGGGAGAGGGAGAGGGAGGTGACATAAGGTCCTCCGGTATGAGTTGACGGCGGGCCTCTGTCTCTTCTATCTGATACGTCTGACGGGAATCGCGTTGCGCCGGTGTCAGTGCCCATGCTGTCGCGTGGGCGCCACACTCTGGCGCCGCCTAACAACGCGTGGTGTTCGGTGCAGGACTACGAGGGGCGTCGACCGTGTCCCCGCACCCTCAGTGCGTCAGATCGACGACCGTGGCGTGATACGTCCCGAAGCTGAATGTGGCGCTGTCATCCCAGAGAAACAGCCGGGTACCATCCGGGAATACCGTTATGCGCACCGAAATCGGCGCCGTGAGGCGAACCCGCTCGAGCAGCGTGCCCGCGGGCAGCGCGATCTTATTGTAGCCGTACAAGGCCGGGACATAGGCCATCGAGCCGTCGGGGGAGATTCCGGCACCGCCGTTCCCTACGGTCGCCAGCAGATTCAGCGAGCCATCGAGCAGCTCATCGCCCACCAGCCACTTGTCACCACTCGTCGTGGCGGTCGCGGGTTCCGATCCGCTGAAGCCGAATGAGCTGCAGGAAGAAAACGCGTCCGTCGCCGCGTCGTACACATACCCGCACGAGGGGGCCCCGATGCTGAGGATCAGGACCTTGGAGTGATCGGGCGATCCCCACAACGTGGCCGTGATGTTGACGTGTCCCATCTGGCCCACATCCCGGCGGATGCTGTCGCGCCCGGTGGCGAGGTCGCGCTCCACCACGGCGAAGAAGATGTAGCCGGCGGAGTCCACCTGGCCGATGGTGAGCACTTTCCGACTCACGGTGGCCCGCAGCAGGTCGAGGCCGCCGCTGATCCCATTCAGGCGGGACGTGGTCACGCTGTTGGCGATGCGATCGAGAAACGCCAATTGCGCCGTGTCCGGCAGCGGGACGATCGCGGTATCGCCGCCCGGCAAGATGTCGACGCTCTGAAAGCCGTACCCGCGCGCGATCATCGGGAGTCGAATCGGAGAACCGAATGTGAACGTGCCGAGCGCGAGCACCGCCACGCGGGCGCTATCCGGTTCGCTGAAGTACATCACGTTGCGGCTGGGATCGTACACGGCGTCGGCGGCGCGCACGCCGAGCCCGGCGGTTTGGTACGGACGCCGGATCGCGTCGAGCGCCTGCACGTGCGCGGGGGTGGCTTCGCCCAGCTTGTTGTACGCGTTTCTTGCCCACACGCGCAGATACGAGGTGCCGTCCCAACTCGCCGGCACGGTGAAATGGATCGTGTCCGCGAACGTCGTATCATGCACGGCCACCGAATCCTGCACCGACGCCGGCGGTGACAGGCTGTAGCCTACCCAACGCAGTCCGTGCTGGTCCGACGCCCCGATCGTGACCTGAACCTTCTCGCCGGTGACGACGAGGGTATCCCCCGGCGGAATGGCGAGACTCCCCCGGACGGTCGGTGGAGGAGGTTGGTAATTGGCGTACCAGGTGCCAGTGAGTGCGACCAGCGTCGGGCCGGCCGGCGGGCACTCTACGGTCCCGTCGGCGCTGTCGGCCGGCGTATGGAAGAGAGTGCCGTGATAATTGCAGTCGCCGAACGCCAGATCGATGGTGGTAGCGCCAAGGTGGCCGGTGAGGGCCCCCGACCCCGAATTGTCGATCGTGCCGCCCGGCGTGGTGCAGCTTCCCACCTGGCTCGCGGTGCCCGTGAGATCGGCGTTGGATTGAGAAAAGTCCAGCGTGCCCGCGTCATTGCAGACGACCTGCCCGCTCCCGAGCTGTTCGGCAAACGTCCAGGTGCCCGCGATGTCGCCGGGGGGTGGGCCGGACGCGGGCGCTGTCGAGTCTTTGCCGCACGCGGCGAACGCGACGATGAAAACTGCGCAGGTGGACCGGTGTCGAGCACGCATCGGCTCTAATCATGGTGCGTTTGCTGCGTCTCTTCAACTCGCCGCGCTGGCGTGGCAGTTGCGCGCCACGACGACCACCGCCGCGCTCGCCGGCGCACCGCAGGTGGTCATCCCCCAGATGTATGGCCAGCACTACTGGGCGCAACGCATCCTCGGGCACACCCTCCGACCCGACGTGGTCGCCCGTGCGCGATCGCTCGCCACCACGATGCGCAGCGACGGCGCACTGGTCGCCGCACAGCGCTTGACAACCGCCGCCTCGCCGTGATGGAGGATCCAGAGCAGCGCGTGGCGTGACGTACCAGTTTGGTACTTCTCAATTGATCGCGTCGTCGTCTCTAAATTGTCTCGATGCGCGCCGTCGTCTGCACGGCCTACGGACCACCCGAGGTGCTTCAGGTCCGGGATGTCGAGAAGCCCATCCCCAGGGACGACGAAGTCTTGATCAAGATCCACGCGACGACCGTTTCCTCGAGCGACTGCTACGTGAGGAACGCCGTCAGATCCGCCCCGCTCACGATCCAGGTGCTGATGCGGGTGATGGTGGGCATTGCCCGACCGCGGCGGCCCATCCTTGGTCTGGTACTGGCCGGTGAGATCGAAGCCGCCGTCACACGATTCCGGGTGGGCGACCGGATCTATGGGTTCACCGGGCTGTACTTCGGCGCCTACGCCGAGTACACCTGCTTACCGGAGAGCTGCGCGATCGGCATTGCGCCTTCGAACCTCACGTATGCGGAAGCGGCGGCCATTCCGTACGGGGGCCTCCTCGCCCTGCACTTCCTCAAGAAAGGCAACCTGCGGTACGCGCACCGCGTGCTCATCTACGGCGCTTCCGGCGCGGTGGGCACGGCTGCGGTCCAGCTCGCCAAGCAGACCGGAGCGGAGGTGACCGCGGTCTGCGGCTCCACGAATCGTGAACTGGTGAGGTCCCTGGGCGCGGACAAGGTGATCGATTATACGACCCAGGACACCTTCGAGGCCGGCGAGCGGTTCGACCTCGTGCTTGACGCCGTCGGGTGGAGTAAGTCTTCGCCGCTGAAGGTCGCGTGCCGCAAGGCCCTCGCCGAAGGCGGGACCTACATCTCAGTCGACGACGGCACACCCCGCATGCGGGCGAGCGATCTGGCGCAGCTCACGGAAGCCGTGGAGATGGGGAAGCTCAAGCCGGTCATCGATCGCTGCTACCGGCTGGAGCAGCTCGCCGAGGCTCACCGCTACGTCGAGCAGGGCCACAAGCACGGGAATGTCATCGTTACCGTGACGCCCCAAGCGATGTGACGCCACGCGTACGGCGCCTGCTCGCGCTCTGCTTCAGTCGTCGCTGACTTTTTCCATCCAGTCCACCGTCTTGCCCTCGAGCCGTTCCTGAATGGCGATGTGCGTCATGGCGGTGGTTGCCGTGGCGCCGTGCCAGTGCTTTTCACTCGGCGCGATCGAGACCACGTCGCCGGGCCGAATCTCCTCGATCGGCCCACCCCAACGCTGCGCACGACCGCAGCCCGCCGTCACGATCAGGGTCTGGCCGAGCGGGTGGGTGTGCCAGGCGGTGCGGGCGCCGGGCTCGAAGGTGACACTGGCGCCGAGCACGCGTGCCGGATTGGGCGCTTCGAAGAGCGGATCGATGCGCACCGTACCGGTGAACCACTCAGCGGGCCCTTTGCCGGATGGTTGTGAGCCAGCTCGCTTGAGTTCCATTTAGCACCTGGTCGTGACTGTGTAGGTCAACGTAAAGGTGCACTCGGCGCTCATCGCAACCCTGCGCGTCCGCCACACTTGACAGATTAGCAATCGCTAATATGTTACGGGCGTCTCCATCAGGAGCGCGTCATGGGCAAGGTGGTGCTGTACGTCTCCGTCTCCCTCGACGGCGTGATGCAGGGGCCCGGCCGCCCCAACGAAGACCGCCGTGGCGGCTTCACCCACGGCGGCTGGGGCATTCCCTACGCCGATCCGGTCCTGATGAACGTCGCCGGCTCCTCCATGTCGTCGACCGGTGCCCTACTGCTCGGTCGCCGGACATACGAAGATTTCTATGCCGTCTGGCCCAACCGCCCCAAGCCCAATCCGTTCACGGACGTCCTCAACAACACGCGCAAGTACGTCGCCTCGCGCACGCTGCGCGAGCCGCTGCCGTGGATGAACTCGACGCTGCTCGCGGGCGACGCCGAGTCGCATGTCGCGCGGCTGAAGACGGGCCCCGAGGACCTCGTGATCCTGGGGAGCGGCGAGCTGGCCCGGTCGCTGATGCGCTGCCGGCTGATCGACTCCTACATCCTGCTGATCCACCCGCTCGTCCTGGGCGCGGGACGACGGCTCTTTGGGGACGCCGGCCCCCGGACCGCGCTGCGCCTGGTGGACAGCAAGACGAGCACCACCGGCGTGGTCGTGGGGATCTACGAACCCGTGAGCGATGGCGAAGCCCGCCGCTGACGACAGCGTGTTTCAGGCAATCGCCTCGCCCACGCGGCGCGCGCTGCTGGATGCGCTCGCCGCGGACCAGGGAGGGGCGAGCGAGCGTCCGGTCGGGGACCTCGTCGCCGCGCTCGACGTCACGCAGTCGGCCGTCAGCCAGCAGCTCGCCGTCCTCAAGCGCGCGGGACTCGTGACGGAGCGCGCGGCGGGCCGATTTCGCTACTATCGCCTGCGCGCGAACCCGCTCGCCGAGGTCGACGTGTGGCTGCGGCGCTACCGCGGCCTGCTCGAGCGCCAGCTCGACGCCATCGGCAGAGTGCTCGACGCGATGCCCGAGTCGCGGCCGCGCCGCCGGGCGCGCCGGAGCAGAGCTCGATGACCGTCGTCCGCGTCGCGCGCGACTACCCCCACCCGCCTGCCAAGGTGTGGCGCGCGCTCACCGACCCCGCCCTGATGGCCCAGTGGGGGATGCGGCCCGAGGGGTTCGCTCCCGTGCCCGGCACGCGGTTCCGCCTGTTCGGCAAGCCGAATCGCGCCTGGCGTGGCTTCGTGGATTGCCAGGTGCTCGAGGCGCGCGAGGCCGAGCTGCTGCGCTACCGTTGGGACGGCGATGGGAAGAGCACGCCCACGGAGCTGGCCTACCGGCTCGAGCCGCGCGCCGGCGGCACCCGCCTCACGATCGAGCACCGCGGCTTCCTGGGCCTGCGGGGGTTCATCTTCGCGAAGCTGATCATGACGCCGGGCTGGAAGAAGATGGCCAACCGGACGTTCCCGGCGGTGCTCGACCAGATCGGTCGTTGACACGGGGTGAAGTCCCCCCTCCCTCCGCGGCTGTCGTGTCTCCGTTTCTCTCGATATCATTGGCCGTGCCTCACTCTCATCGGAGGGCTGTGATCAGAGCCGCGTTGCTCGCGAGCTTGACGCTCGGTCTCGGTACTCGTCTCGCTGCTCAGAGCGCAGAC
>Ga0079222_10000342_pt1 | contig 10574 bp, 10 predicted proteins | sample GAPlitter_FD_75070 | JGI IMG/M metagenome (GOLD analysis project Ga0079222, IMG submission 75070) | Agricultural soil microbial communities from Georgia to study Nitrogen management - GA Plitter | ecosystem: Environmental > Terrestrial > Soil > Agricultural land | place: USA: Georgia...
CTCCTTGGATCAGGCGCTCGATGCGCTGGAGAAGGATCATGACTTCTTACTGCGGGGCGATGTGTTTACCAAGGATGTGATCGAGACCTGGCTTGAGTACAAGAGAAAGGCTGAGGTCGATGCCATTCGGCTCCGCCCCCATCCTTGGGAGTTCGCTCTGTACTTCGATATCTGAGACCGGACTGAGGACTGAGCAATGAGGACTGAGTTACGAGAACTTTGATTAAGCTCGTTCAACTCAGTCCTCAGCAGTAAAGCGTGTGAGGGACCGGATGGACGAGGTCCTGGTTTTCCAGCATGACCCGTTTGAAGATTTAGGATTTTTCGCCGAGGTTCTCGAGAAACAAGGAGCCAACTATCGCGTTATTCGCCTGTTTCATGGCGAAATGCCTGAAGCGGAATTGAAGAATATTGGCCTGCTGATTGTTCTCGGTGGGTCGATGGGGGTGGATGAGGAAGAGAGTTTTCCGTTTTTGCGCTGGGAAAAACGTATTATTCGCGCGGCAATCGACGAAGCGGTGCCGGTCCTGGGAATTTGCCTTGGCGCGCAGCTGATTGCATCAACTCTGGGAACCCAAGTTTTTCACGGACCCATCAAAGAAATCGGCTGGAGCCCGATTTCGATCACGCCACATGGTCAAGTGGATTCGTTGCTCGGCTACTTGCCGGAAAACGCCACCGTCTTTCAGTGGCACGGCGACGGCTTCGAGCTACCAGCCGGCGCTATTCGTCTTGCCTCATCGGCTCACTACAGCACCCAAGCTTTTCGTCTCGGTAAGATAGTTTACGGTCTCCAGTTTCACCTCGAAGTCACGCCACGGATGATCGAACGGTGGATCGACCAGCGCTCAAAAGATTTGGCGTTAGCACCGTACGTCTTGCCCGACAAAATTCTCGCAGATACCCCGAGCTGTGTGCCGACACTCAAATATTACGCCGAGAAATTCCTGTCGGAATTTGTTCGCCGCGTCTCGCGTTTACGGAACGGCAAGGTCGATCGAGGCCAAGCGAGCGCATGAGGCGCTTTCGATCGATAATGCCCAACTTCCGGACGCGTGTTCTTTATTGCGTCCAGAGACGCGGTGAGGAGTTTCCTGATCGAGCCGCCAAACACGATCACGGCACGGGAGCAGCCTGAGATCAATTTTTATAGATGCCACTCTTCTCACGCCGAAAATCAGAAGACTTTGCTATTCTGCCATGTCTTTAGGCAGCTCCTGACGTACTCGTAGGCAATGGCGAAGTGGTTTTCGTCGAAGCATGAAGATTTCAGAGACTTTCTGCCTGATAGGGGCGGCATAATCATTGCTCGCTCAGCTCGCAACCAAGGATGCTTATGCCTGGAGGAACGGCATTATCGGCGACGCGTGGGAGGAAATCGGATGAGCAGAGTAGGGACGAAAAACGTGATCGGTAAAATTCTGGACAACATTCTTTTTTTGGAGGAGGTGTTCGGAGACCAGGCCGACAGCGATATTCCGAAACTGCCGGTGCTGGAAATGGCGCGCTGTTTCGATCTCGAGCCGCCGAGAAACCTTCACGTGAGTCGGCGGCGTACCAAAGCATGGTCGCTATGGAAATAAGCCATTGAAATCTAGGTCGCTCGTCACGGGTGAATTTCAATCAACGGCAACGGCACATACGTCGAGCAGCAAGTTTTTACTTTACGTAATTTGAGCTTATGCATGCTAAAAGAAGGCGCATTTGTCATTGAGGAGGAGTGAGAGATGAAACGAACATTAACAGGTTTGGTTTTGCTGCTAGCGATCTTTGCGACATCGGCACCACGCCTTTGGGCTGCCGAGGAACAGAAGCCGGCAACTGAACAAAAACCCGCCGAACCGGCCGAAAAGCCGCTTGGGCCCGGATGGCTCAGTTTGGATTGCTGCGTTGGCCCATTGGACGATGCGATTGCCAAGGGCAAGGGCGCTTTGGAAAAAGCTTTGGGAATAGGCATAAGCGGCTATCTAGACACCGGTTATACCTGGAGCACCTCACATCCAGGTAGTCCTGCCAATATCAGTGGTCGTTACTTCGACAAAGACTATAACAAGATCGAGTTCAACGATTTTCATATAGCGCTCGACCTGCCGGAGAAGAGGTTTGGCGTGGGATATCATGTATCAGGCGATTTCGGCCGGACTGGAGAGTTGCTACGAGAGGCGACACGGTGGAACGATCACTTTCTCAAGCAACCTTCTGCAGAACTGCGTGAATCCTACATTAGCACCACGATTCCAGTCGGTGAGGGACTACAATTTAAGGGCGGTTTATTTGTTACACCGTTGGGAACTGAAATTCTTCCCGCGCCCGGCAACTACAATGACGAAATTTCCCGGTCCTTTGCATTCAATCTGGGTATTCCTATCCGCCACTTAGGGGGCCTTTTCACCTACCCAGTTCTCAAAACGCTTAGCATAAGCGGCGGTTTGGTGACCGGGTGGGATGATCCCCATGACAATAACAGCTCGCCTTCGTTTTTAGGCGGATGGAATTATACCCCTTCTGATACCTTTGGATTGGCCAGCAATATCATTATCGGGCCCGAGCAGCCCGCTCCCACCAACCGCGTCCGTACCACTTGGAGCAACGTGGCGACGATAAAGCCCATGGATCCGCTCACGATGTATCTCGAATATACTCTGGGCTACGAACAGGACGCGCCAACCGCGGTTGGTAATCGGAATTCATGGTGGCATGCGCTTGCCGGGGTTGCGTCGTGGAACTGGACCGACCGCTTCAACACCGCATTTCGCGGAGAAGTATTCCTCGACAGTCAGGGCGCCAGGACCAATGCTTCTGGTCTTTTCTTCTCTAACAGTCCCATCCACAATGCGACGCTAGGGGAGATCACGCTTTCGGGAACGTACAAGTTCACGAAAATGCTGTTAGGACGTATGGAGTTCCGGCAGGATTGGGCCAATCATCCCATTTTCAAGGTCGGGACAAGCAACGCGGACAGTAAACAAACAACCTTGGCGGTTCAGTTGATTTACACGTATTAGTTCAGGATAAGAAACGAGTTCGCTAAGAGGAGCGGCAATCCACCGCTCCTCTTTTTTTTTGTCTATTTGCTGCCAAGGGATCGATCTCTTTCATCACGCGATCCACTGCTGTATATCCTATTTTATCTAGCGCGGACGATGAGCCGTCCGAAGTCCATCAACTCTAAATTGTATTCATCCCTTCGGTCCTGTTTATACCTCATCGGATTCGCCTCCGGTCTTTTTCTTTTTGGACTTGGCTCACGAGATTTTTGGGCGCCGGTGGAACCGCGTTATGCCGAAATTGCACGAGTGATGTTTCTCAAGGGACAATGGCTCGTTCCGACCGTTAACGGCGATCTCTACACAGACAAACCGATTTTCTACTTCTGGCTGGTACTGCTGGGGGCGAAGCTCTTTGGCGGCGTCACTGAATGGACGGTGCGCTTACCTGCTGCTTTCGGCGGGGTCGGATTCGTCGTGACAACGTTCCTGATCGGTCGTGATTTTTTTAGTGCGCGGTCGGGTTTCATGGCTGCAGTCGTGCTTGCCACCAGCATGCGCGTGCTCTGGGAGGCCCGCTGGGCCCATGTCGATACCGTCTTTTGTGCTTTATTTGGCTTTGCATTGTACTTCGGCGCGCGAGCGCTTTTTGGCAAAGGCCGGCCCAGCGAAATCCTTTTGGTTTATCTGTTCGTGGCTCTAGCGACTTTGACCAAGGGATTGATCGGAGTCGTTTTGCCCGGATTAATATTGGGTGGCTTTATATTGGTGCGGCGAGATTGGTCACTGATCGCCCGACTAAAACTACATTGGGGAGCGCTTATTTTCTTTATCGTGGCCGGGCCCTGGTTCTATGTAGTAAGTCAATTAACGCACGGGAGGTGGCTTGCGGATTTTATCTATATCCACCACATCCAGCGTTATACCGCGGGGGCTGGGCATCGCCAGCCATCCTATTATTATCTCACTACGTTGCCATTGGATTTTCTGCCTTGGACCATCTTTACGATTCCCGCTTTGCTTGCCTATCGGCCGCTCCGGTCCAGATTGGCCGATCCCGTCGTGCAGTTTTTTCCCCTTTGGTTTTCAACCGTGTTCTTGTTTTTCAGCCTGTCTGACACGAAGCGAGATCTCTATTTGCTGCCATTATTCCCGAGCATAGCGCTATTCATCGGTGTATACCTTGATGATCTAATCCGGGGCAGGGTTGCGCAAGATCTTCTGTATAAATGGTCGGCCAGCTGTTCTTTTGGTCTGATTGCCGTCGCCGGCCTTTGTGCGCCGGTAACGGCTTGGTTCTATTACAGAGACGCATGGACCGCAGTCGTCTCAGTTAGCATTCCGTTGTTGATCGCGGGGGTTGTTGGTGTGGTTTACGTTTGCCGTTCGCGGCCGCTCAATGTCGCGGCCGTAACTGCAGCCCTGATGGTGGTCACCGTGATCTGCACTTCAATTTGGCTGATGCCCTATTTGGAAGGCTTCAAATCGCCGCGGTGGTTTTCCAATCAAGTGAGGAAAGTCGTCCCGCCGGGGACGCCGGTCTATATTTATGCGGACACAATGAACGATTTTAATTATTACATGGGGCGCGAGATCATACCGGTGGTGCCGAATGCAAGCGCCGTCGATCGCTTGCTGAAAACAAAGCAAGACTCCTATCTCATCATTAAGGATCGCGATCACACTCGTTTGCCTCAGCTGCCTCGGGAGTGGGTCGTCACTTCAGAGGCGAACGGCAACGCGGTGTGGCACCTCGTCCAACTCCGTGGGCGCTCTTCGTAGCGACGTTCGATCGGCTTACTTTAAAATCTCTTTGGCGCGCGGAATGAGCTTGGGATCCAGATTAAAAACCTCTCTGACGGCTTTTTCTAACTCGGCTCCATCGAGCGGATTGATTTCGAGCTTTGCTTTCTTCGCGTCGGCAAGAAGCTCTGGGTCTCTCATGGTCTCCATAAAAGCCTGTTGCAGCGTCGCGACACGATCCTTGGGCGTTCCTGGAGGTAGCACATACGGACGAGCCGCCGGTCCGACACTATGAACCAACGACTGGATCAGTTTCCGAGCTTCATCGGTCTTGGCGTAGTTGATGGATAACGGCACATTGGCAAGATCGGGGAGCGCCTTGGCGGTCGTATTTAAAACAATTGTCAAGTCACCGCTTTGAAGCTCGTTGGGCCATGTGGCTTGGAAGGACTCCCAGGAATTGCACACTCCCTGGACTTCGCCGCTGTCGTAAGCCAACCGAACAGTCGCCGTCCCCGTATACCCGGAAACGAGTTGTACCGGCAACCCGATGGTTTCTTTGAGGACCTTGGGAATATCATCGGTGGCCGAACCAGCGCCGACTCCGCCAAGCTTAAGCACTGTTTTGCTAGACATCCACTGGTCCATGCTGGTAATGCCGGTCTTCTTGGAAATACCAATTACATAGTTATCCTGGGTCGGGACGCCGATGAAGCCGAATTTCATGCCATCGAACTCAACACCGGGTTTGCCGAGTAGTTGCTGTAAAAATAGCCCACCGATGAAATGGCCGATGGTGAGCCCGTCCGGCTTCGCGACTTTATACATGTAATTTGCCGAGATCAAAAAGCCCGCGCCCGGCATGTTATCGACGACGATGGTCGGGTTGCCCGGAATGTGCTTACCGAAATGTCTAGCAATGGTGCGCGAGTAGGTATCGTAACCACCTCCCGCCGCAGCGCCGACGATGATTCTGATGGTTTTACCTTTGTAGAATCCGTCCTGAGCAAGAACGGAGGATAGAGTTACGAGCGAAAACAACGCAGTACTTAATATTTGGCAAAGCAACCGTGTCATCACACCTCCAGTGAACTGTGAAACGTCAGTTAGACAATGAAGCTTAAAGCATACCGCTGGTCAGTCTCATTATTACGTTGGCCAAGTTCACGCAATCATATGGAATGTGGTCCCGCTCAAATGGCGGCTGGGTATGGAGCCGTAAAGCGGCGCTGGTTAATGATGCTAGACGCGATTGGGGGAGCCGCTTAGTTACCGCGCACCAGGCGAATATCGCAGGCTGCGCTAGAACGCGTGGCGGCTTGGGTGCGGAATTCTGGGCCCTGATCGAAAGATATTCGAAAGCCATTGGCAATCACCGGTTGCAAAGTCTTCTACTTTACTCGCTTGACTCAAGCAAGCCGGTCAGTCGGAGTGAATTATTCCCGGTCCTATGGTAAAGCAGTGTCTCCCATGATCGATGTCGCTGCCAATTACCGAAAAATTCTCGGCTCTATCGCCGAAGCGACCGCCAAGGGCGGGCGCGATGCGGCGCAGGTGAAATTGCTTGCAGCGAGCAAGTCACAGAGCATCGAGTTGATTCGGGCAGCCGTCGATGCGGGCATCACTTTGATCGGGGAAAATTACGTTCAGGAAGCTGCCGGGAAAAAGCCCCTGATCACCGCAGCGATTGAATGGCACATGATCGGACATTTGCAGCGGAACAAAGCGAAGGCCGCGGTGGACTTGTTTGACGTTTTTGAGTCGCTGGATAATCTACCCCTTGCTCGTGCATTGGACAAAGAGGGACAGAGACGAAAGAAAATGATTCGTGCGTTTATAGAGATCAATTTTGGCGGCGAAGAAAGCAAAACTGGAGTTACCGAAAGCGAGGCGGCGTCATTCGTGGAACAAATTGCCACTCTGTCGCACTTACGCATCGAAGGGCTCATGAGCGTGCCGCCGTATAGGGAAAATCCGGAAGAAGTGCGGCCTTATTTTCGAAAACTGCGCCTGCTTCAAGAAAAGCTCGGCGGAATTCGCTTTCCGCGGCTGGAGCTGCGCGAACTTTCGATGGGAATGAGCCACGATTACAAGGTAGCAATCGAAGAAGGTGCGACTATCGTACGCATTGGTACCGCGCTCTTCGGCCCCCGACGCGATTGATCCATGTTCGTTTTGGCCAACTTCTTGTTCGCAATCGCGCAGGTGCTCGATTACGTTTTGTGGGCCTACCTGTGGATATTGGTGGCGCGATTCGTCATTTCACTCGTGAACGCCGATTACGACAATCCAATCGTGAGGTTTGTTTACGCAGCCACAGAGCCGGTGCTCGAGCGAGTGCGCGAGAGAATGCCCGTCTTTGCCGCTGGGTGGGATTTATCGCCACTGGTCGTATGGATTGCCATTATCTTCCTGCAGCGGTTTTTGGTCCACTCGCTCTATGACTTGGCTTATTCTATGAGATAGAAGGTCATGATTTTGCTGCGATCGCTGCTGCCGTTGCCGCTGAGCTTGGGAGTCGTTATTCTCTATTTTAACGGGTGGCGGCTGGTCACGTGGGGCTGAAATAGACCGGTTGTCGCAGGAACAATAGCTTACGTGAAGGCTGCAGGTAGTATGCAAGTAAGGATCGGAGGAACGGTATGAAGATATTTCTCGCTGGTAAATGGGTAGATAAACCCAAAAAGATCGAAGTCAGGAATCCGTTCGATAACTCGGTATTTGAAACAGTGCCGCGCGCCGATGCTGAAGATCTAGAAAAGGCGCTTGCCTACGCTGAGCGGGGCGCCAAAGTCATGGCGAAGCTGTCGAGCTATGAGCGCTGGAGGATTTTACGCAAAGCGGCGGACATGATGGCGGCACGCAACGAGGAGCTTGGACAAGTTATTTCCAAGGAAGAAGGAAAAATTATCGCTGAGGGGCGAGGAGAAGCCAATCGTGCGGTTGAAACGATGATGGGATCGGCGGAAGAGGCGAAGCGATTGCACGGCGAGACCGTTCCCTTGGACGCTGATCCCACCGGCGGAAAGAAATTCGGCTTCACTCTGCGTGTTCCTTGCGGCGTGGTCGCTGCGATTGCGCCATTTAATTTTCCATTGAACTTAGTCGCGCACAAAGTCGGCCCAGCGCTGGCCGCGGGCAACTCGGTCATTGTGAAGCCTGCATCCGACACGCCGCTTTCGGCCCTGAAGCTTACGGAAATTCTTCTCGAGGCCGGGCTTCCTGCGGAAGGGATCCAATGCCTCACCGGATCGGGAGGCGAAATCGGCGATGCGCTGGTCGCTGACCGCCGCGTGCGCAAAGTGACGTTTACCGGGAGCAGAGAAGTTGGTGAGCGGATCTGCCATAAAGCAGGAATCAAAAAAGTGACGATGGAGCTTGGCTCCAATAGCCCAGTGATCATCATGCCGGATGCCGACCTGGAAAAGGTCGCGACAGTGTTGGCAATGACCGGGTACGGCAATGCCGGTCAAACCTGTATTTCGACTCAGCGGGTGCTTACCGCGAAAAAGGTCTATGGCGATTTATTAAACATCATGAAGCCGAAAGTCGAAGCGCTGACGACCGGCAACCAATTGGATGAAAAATCGAAGATCGGGCCAATGGTCAAGGAGAGCGAAGCAGCTCGGGTTGATGAGTGGATCAATGAAGCCGTGGCGAGTGGAGCGCGTTTGGTCGCTGGCGGTGGACGGCGCGGCGCAATCTATACACCTGCCGTGGTCGCCGACGTCAAGCCGAATATGCGCATCTCCCGTGATGAGCTATTCGGGCCAGCGTTGGCCGTTACACCCTTCGAGGGCATCGATGAAGCGATCAGTCTTGCAAATGACAGCGTCTATGGCCTAGCGGCGGGAATTATTACCGAGAATGTGGAATGGGCTATGAAATTTGCGCGCGAAGCGGAGGCCGGCAACCTCCACGTCAACTGGGGATCTCAATGGCGGGTGGATTTGATGCCTTACGGCGGACTAAAGGATTCGGGATTTGGCAAGGAAGGTCCAAAGTACGCCATACAGGAAATGAGCGAGCTTAAAATGGTCGTGTTTCATTTGAATAGTTAAGCCGGCAAGCATTAGGGCGCAGAGATAGTCGAAGCAGATGAGAACCGATGGGAGAAAATTGGCGCAGCTTAGGCCGATCAAAATTACGCCAAGTTATATCAAGACCGCCGACGGCTCCGTGCTGATCGAAATGGGCGATACCAAGGTGATTTGCACAGCAAAGATCGAGGAACGCGTGCCGCCGTTCCTGCGCAATAGCGGCAAGGGTTGGTTCACGGCTGAATACGGGATGTTGCCGGGTTCGTCGGCGACGCGCATCGGACGAGAGTCATCGCGTGGCAAGGTTGGCGGGCGCACCCATGAGATTCAGCGCCTTATCGGTCGAAGCCTGCGTGCCATCGCTGATTTGCGCAGCCTCGGTGAAAAAACGATCTGGATCGATTGCGACGTCATTCAAGCCGACGGCGGCACGCGCACGGCTTCGATCACCGGCGCTTATGTGGCTCTCATAGAAGCTGTACGAAGCTGGCTAGGTCGCGGCGTGATCAGCATTGATCCGATCAAGGATGCGGTTGCTGCCGTGAGCATCGGAATTGTCGAAGGCAAAATTCTCTTGGATCTTTGCTATGAAGAAGACAGCAAAGCGGACGTGGACATGAATTTCGTGATGACTGGAGCCGGGAAATTTATTGAAGTTCAAGGGACGGCGGAAGCGTCGCCGTTCACACGCAGACAGATGGAACGCATGGCTGAAATCGCCCAAACCGGGATTAAAGAATTGCTCAAGACGCAGAAGAACGTGATCGGGAACTTGACGGTTCCTATCGCTCGACGTTAATGGAACTGCTTGTCGCAACGACCAATCCAGGAAAATTCAAAGAAGTGAGCGCTTTTCTCAAAGATCTTCCATTGCAAATCGTTCCACTGACGGATTTGCTCGATCCGCCACGGGTGATCGAAAACGGTCTTACGTTTGAGGAGAACGCGGTCAAAAAGGCGCGCGCACTGGCAGAATTTTCCGGACGGCTCACGCTGGCCGATGATTCGGGTTTGGAAGTCGATGCTCTAAATGGCGGCCCGGGGATTTACTCAGCGCGCTATGCGGGCGATGCATGCGATGACATTAAGAACAACCAGAAACTGCTTAGCGAGTTGCAAGCGGTGCCCGAACCGAAGAGAACCGCCCGGTTCGTCTGCGCGCTGGCTTTGTGCTCGCCAGCGTCAAAGAGAATACCCGATTGGACCGTGCGGGAGATCTGTGAAGGACGGATAGCGTTCACTCTTCAGGGCCAGCACGGCTTTGGCTACGACCCGCTGTTTTTTTACCCGCCCATAGGCAAAACTTTTGGTGAGATCGAGCGCGAAACGAAGGCAACCGTCAGCCACCGCGGTAAAGCGCTCAAGAAATTAGCTGCGGAGTTGCGCGATCTGCTCGGAATCTCGAAACAAACTTGATTTCGAGCAACTCAAGTGTAGAATGACCGCTGGCTTGTTGACGGGGCGTAGCGCAGCCTGGTAGCGCACCTGCCTTGGGCGCAGGGGGTCGGAAGTTCGAATCTTCTCGCCCCGACCATCCGCGAGTACTGAGTGATGAGTTCTGAGTGCTGAGCGATTCGGTGTGGGCTGAATTTCCCCTCGGAACTCAGCACTCTTTGTTCTTATTGGCGCCAGTAGCTCAGCTGGATAGAGCAACGGCCTTCTAAGCCGTAGGTCAGGGGTTCGAATCCCTTCTGGCGCGCCAAGTTGATCTTTGAAGTGTATGTGGTGAGTGTAGCTCAACGGTTAGAGCACTGGACTGTGGCTCCAGGGGTTGAGGGTTCAAATCCCTTCACTCACCCCAACC
>Ga0079222_10000344_pt1 | contig 10540 bp, 11 predicted proteins | sample GAPlitter_FD_75070 | JGI IMG/M metagenome (GOLD analysis project Ga0079222, IMG submission 75070) | Agricultural soil microbial communities from Georgia to study Nitrogen management - GA Plitter | ecosystem: Environmental > Terrestrial > Soil > Agricultural land | place: USA: Georgia...
AAATTTGATCTCCCTGGGAGCCGTCGATTTCGGCATTATCGTGGATGCGACGCTCATCATGGTGGAGAGCATTTTCTTCAATTTGGCCCACGCAAAAATGCCGGGGCTGACCGTCCATCAGCAAATCGTCCGGGCAGCGCGCCAAGTCGGTCAGCCGATTTTCTTTTCGACCGCGATCATCGTGGTCGCGTTCATTCCGTTGTTCACGATGACAGGCGTACCCGGAAAAATCTTTGCGCCGATGTCGATCACGTATGGGTTTGCCCTGGTCGGTGCACTCCTGATGGCCTTTACCCTGGCGCCCGTACTCTGTTCGTTCCTGTTGACGGGGCCGATCAATGAGGAAGATACGATGGTGGTGAGACCTCTGCGACGGTATTACCAGAGCACGCTCGCCTGGGCGCTCGATCATCGGAAAGTGGTTGTCTCGCTGGCAGGGATGTTATTGATCGTCGCCCTCGTTGCCTTGCAGTTCTTAGGCGGCGAATTCATGCCAGCATTGGAAGAAGGCAACCTGTGGGTGCGGGCGACCATGCCGGTCGATATTTCCTTTAATCAAGCGGCCAGGCTGGCGAGCGATATCAGAAACATGTTTCGCGAATCTCCCGAGGTCACGACGATCGTGTCCCAACTTGGCCGTCCGGATGACGGGACAGACCCTACCAGCTTTTTTAATGCGGAGTTCTTGGCCAACCTTAAGCCACAGCCTGAATGGCGTAAAGGGTTGAGCAAGGCCAAATTGGTGGAGGAAATCGAGAGTCGATTGCAGAACATTCCGGGCGTGATTTTCAATTTCTCCCAAGTCATCCAGGACAATGTCGAAGAAGCGATGTCCGGCGTTAAGGGAGAAAATTCCATTAAACTCTTCGGAACCGATTTGAAGGCAATGGAAACGATCGCGGGCGAGATCGAAAGAGAAATGCGCCAGATTCGTGGCGTAAAAGATCTAGGAATTTTCCGTTTACTCGGGCAGCCAAACTTGCTGATCAAAGTGGATCGGGAGGCGAGCGCTCGCTATGGTTTGCAAGTGGCGGATGTCAACGCGGTGGTGCAGGCCGCGATCGGAGGGCAGGCGGTCACCAAAGTGTATGAAGGAGAACGCCTGTTTGACCTTGTTATTCGATTCCTGCCAGAGTACCGACAGGATGTCGAGGCCATCAGCAACATCTTGGTCAGCACCCCGGACGGCGCCCGCATTCCGCTGAAGCAAGTGGCGACTATTAGCACTCAGACAGGAGCGTTCATCATCTATCGTGAGAATAACGAGCGCTACATTCCTATTAAGTTCAGCGTCCGTGATCGAGATTTGGAAAGCACGGTTGAAGAAGCACAGGCGATTCTCGCCAAGAAAATCCAACTTCCCGAGCGGTACCGCATGGAATGGGCCGGTCAATACGACCAACTAAAGGATGAGCAAAAACGGCTGGCTAAAATCGTGCCAATCAGTCTCTTGCTGATTCTCCTTCTGCTCTACATTACCTTCGACTCACTCAAGAATGCCGTGTTAGTCCTCTCGGCCGTGCCATTCGCCTTGATCGGCGGTGTGCTTGCACTCGTGGCGACCCACACAAACTTCAGCATTTCGGCGGCGGTCGGAATCATTTCAACTTTGGGCGTGGCCATTCTGGGCGGTGTGTTGTTGATTTCCAGAATTGAAGATGGCCGCCAGGCTGGACTGAATCTGCGCGAAGCGGTCATGCAAGCTGCTGCCGTCCAAATGCGGCCCATTCTCATGGCGACGGTGGGGGCTGCGATCGGGCTGTTGCCGGCTGCTGTGGCCACGGGCATTGGCTCCCAGGCGCAAAAGCCGTTGGCACGGGTGGTGGTCGGGGGAATGCTGACGGCGGCCTTCTTGATTCTGGTGGTGTTGCCGGTGTTATATGAAATGGTGCATCGTCGAACCGAAGACGACTAACGAAAGAGGTTGCTCGTGAGCATTGGCTATAGATGGATAGCGGTGGCAGCAATCATGACGGGATTGGCGGGGGTAATTCCCGAGGCGGCTTCAGCCGGTGATGCGGGGATCGTGCCCGTTCAAATACCTTACGAAATGCCCCCGCAGTTTCAGGACACTGCTCCGGTCGTTACCGTCCCGCAGAACACCAAACCACTGAGCCCTGAAGAATTGCAACGTGCGGAATCCTTGCTCCCATTGCTAGAGGGCAAGCAAGAATTCTGGGCGATGGGTGAATTCGTGCATCTTGGCGAACCCAGTGTTCCCGTGCTGGTCAAGGCCTTGTCCATGCCTGGGCCCAGGACGCGATACAACGCCATCGAAACGCTGTCGATGCTCAATGCCGCATCGGCGGTGCCGGCTTTGATTACTGCAGCGAAAGACCCCAATGAGATTCCCCGCGTGCGGGAACATGCCTTACGGGTAGCCATCCGCCTTGACCCCTCCAAGACACCGGAGGCGATCCAAACGATGGCGAAAGATCAGAATTCATCGATTCGGAAATCCGCGGCCTATGGATCACGCTACGTCCGCGAGAAATCAGTGGTTCCGATCTTGATCAACATGATCGCAGATGATGAACGTTTCGTGGCCCTATCAGCTGTCCAGTCTCTTTGGATTCTGACCCTGCACGAGACCGAATTTCACGATTGGGATGCGTCGACCAAAGCGGAACGCCAAGAATGGATGGCAGAGTGGACAGAATGGTGGAATGGAGAAAAGGAAACCTTTCAAATCCCGGAACCTAAACGGCGTTCGCAAGGGCATCAAGGGTGAATCGATGCCTTGCGGGGGGTCGGAACATTGCTAAGTTGCTAATGATGCAGACTAAGGACATTTCATGACTGTGCTCCCCATTGCAAAGCTCGGGAATCCCGTGTTGCGGAAAGTCGCAGCCCCTGTCGATCCACGCGAGATCCGAACGAAGGAATTCCAACAACTTATCGACGATATGTTCACCACGATGCTGGAGGAACCGGGGATCGGCTTGGCGGCACCGCAAGTTTCTCGATCGATTCAGTTAGTCGTGATGGGATGTGAAGGGGAGGGCGGTTTTCCGACAACGACCCTGATCAACCCCTCGATCGTGTACTACGGTCCACAGCAAGTGGAGAATTGGGAAGGGTGCCTGAGCGTCGACGGCTTGCGCGGCAAAGTCACAAGGCCAGCTGTCGTTCGTGTGCAGGCCTTGGATCGGAACGGCAAGCCGGTCGATATCGAGGCCGACGGACTCTACTCGGTCTGTATTCAGCATGAAATGGATCATCTGATCGGGAAAGTCTTTTTGGACCGCATGACGGATATGTCCACGCTCTCCCAACTAACCGAATTCGACAAGTATTGGCGTAAGGAACCGACTCCCGTCATTTAGTTCACATTCCCCATGAAGGCTTCTACTGCAACTGCTGACACGTCGCTGGGACAAGCTTGGACGCATCTTGACACGCGCCCAGGCGGGCGGGCTCGCCGCTCAGTCGGTCAACATCCCCTTCAAGGATGCCTCCCTCCCTCGCGTCTCCGCGCGCCCGTCTCGCATGACGTCTCAGCAGTTTCGTCACGAACCCTCGTGGAGAATGCGGGCTAGCACCAGCCCCCATCAATCGATATGAAAACCCTGCTGCGAGTTCTCCAGTATCTCCGTCCTCACCGATCGATGGTCGTCGGCACCTTTGTCTTTGCCGGGTTGACGACGGCCTTCGAACTCGTGCCGCCTTGGCTCATCAAGATTCTGATCGACGATGTGATTCAGGCCGGCAAGACGCAGTTGCTGTCAGTCGTGTTCTTTGGTCTCTGCGGCGCCTATGTCCTGCGCAATTTATGCGGATCGACCAGAATCAAACTGAACAACAGTCTTGAGCAGCAGATCGTCCACGATCTGCACGTCCAGGTATTTGGCGCGCTCCAACGGCTGTCCATCAGTTTCTTCGAGAACCGGCCGACTGGCGAAATCATGTCGCGGGTACTGAACGATACCGAGCACATGCAGCGCATATTCGTGGACGGCTTGGAGGAAATCATCACCGCCGCATTAACCTTGATCGGCATCATGATCGTGCTCTTTTGGCTCAATTGGAAGCTGGCGCTCCTTGCGTTGCTCCCGATTCCAATTCTGATTGCTGGTGCGGTGGCCTTCACCCGACGCATTCACGGACACTATCGCAATATTCGGAAGGGTTCCGCTGAACTGAATGCTCTGCTGCAGGATTCACTTGCCGGCATTAGAGAGACGATGGGGTTCAATCGGCAGCCGTATGAACAGGACCGGTTTGATAAGAAGAGCGATCAATGCCGCCGGGATACGTTGAAGGCCATGTATTTGTGGTCGTACTATTCTCCAGGGATGATGCTCGTGGGCAGTCTAGGCGGAGCACTTGTGCTCTGGAATGGCACACAGGAAGTGTTGCAGCAGCATCTGTCTGTCGGCGAGCTGGTCATGTTCATGTCCTACCTCGCGCTGTTTTACGTGCCGATCAATCAGATCCATTCCGTGAATCACATGCTGCAACATGCTCTGGCGGCAAGCGAGCGCGTGTTCGAGGTGCTGGATATCATCCCGGAGGTGCACGACCAACCCGGTCTCAAGGCGCCTGTGGCCCGCCTCATGGGAGAAATAGAATTGCATCATGTGGAGTTTCATTACCGTCCCGATGCGCCGATTCTAAGGGATGTCTCCATCAACGTCCGTGCCGGAGAACGGGTAGCGCTCGTCGGCCCGAGCGGAGCGGGAAAAAGCACGACGCTCAAACTCTTAACCCGTTTCTACGATGTTACGGGCGGAGCTATTACTATCGACGGGTACGATCTTCGACGGATGCCGTTAACGTTTCTGCGCAGCCAAATCGGTCTCGTCCAGCAAGAGCCGTTTTTGTTCAATGGGACGGTACGCGAGAACATCTTGTATGGGAATCTTGCGGCCGGACATGACGAAGTGGAGGCTGCGGCGAAAGCGGCACGAGCCCATGAGTTTATCGTGAAGCTGCCTGAAGGGTATGATACCTGGATTGGTGAGCGGGGGGTCAAACTGTCGGTCGGGCAGCGGCAGCGGGTATCGATTGCGCGTGTGCTGCTGAAGGATCCACCGATCGTAATGTTCGATGAGGCAACGTCCAACATCGACACCGAAACCGAGGTCAAAATCAGAGAGGCCTTGGACGAGCTCACGAAAGGACGGACGACCATCGTGATCGCTCACCGGCTTTCGACGGTTCACGGGATGGATCGCATCATCGTGCTCGACCATGGTTGTGTGGTGGAAGAGGGGCCCCATGAAGTGCTGGTGGCGCGCGGCGGCGTCTATGCAGGGCTCTACGAGGCGCAGTTTCAAACGTAGCGAATTCACGAGTGACGCATCAGCACGTAAGGGATTTTCATGGTCTTGATCTACGAAAACGATCCGCTGGATAATGAGGATGCAAGGGGGCGATTTTATCACGTCTGTCGCGGCCAAATCGTCAGGGCCGAGATTCAACTGCCGTCGGGGGAGTCGGTTTATGAATGCCCTGCATGCGGCATTGATCTCGAGCCGGAGGATTTCTGGATCGCACGGCAGAAGGGATCGGTGTAGGCGAGATGGCTGGTAGCGCAGGCCGGAAAACGGTGTCGGTGATGCGCGGGTTGATGATGCTATGTGACAGCTGTTACGACCAGGTGATGGCTGAACAATTGACGGATCACAAGAATTTCGTCCAGAACTATGAAGCCCTGTTCGATACGATCTGTCCAGGCTGCACGGACATCAATCGTCCGCTCGTCGATGACATGTTGGGAAGCTCGGAGTAGTAAACCCTGCCCACGCTCGCCGGCTTGCCTCTACTTACATTCTTTTCCATTGAAGTACATGCAGGTAGAATCCCCGGATTTCACTTTCCAGGTTTTGACGAGAGGCATTTTCCCGTCTCCACGCATTTCGACGACGAAGTCAACCAATCCCGAGATCGGCAGCTTCTCCATATGAGGCTGGGCGACGTCCGGCACTTCGATATAAAACACCGAACCAAGCGTAGAAATCAAAATGCGGTGGTTGTCCTTATCGATTTGTATGACGGGGCTGTAGAAGCTTTTGTCTTCCGCTAAACCGGGGCGAGTAAAGAGCAGGGGAAAGAGTGCGGCGAGAAGAATCGTACGAAAATAAGACATAACCATCACTCCTTCTAAAAAAGGCCAATGATACGCCTATTATCGCATTCAATCGAAAAGAAGGAAACTGGTATTTGAGGAAACCGGGTTGTCCGCCAAGCGTCAGCTCAGGTTTTCACGATATCAGCAGAGGATACGATGCCGCTCCTGATCCAGTAGGCGCGTACATCGGGATGAGACTTGTCCATCAACGAGATCAGCATGTAGATCGGCAACGTCAGATTGAGGCGGCTCCAGTTCTCTTCCCACTCGTCGGCGATTTTGATGTCCGTGACTGAGGGGCGGGCCGGATCGTGCGGGTGCGAGTGATAGACGACCTGCAGTGTCAATCCATTCTTCCGCATGTCCTTGACGGCGAGAAACATCTCATGCGCGTCCATGATGAAGGCAATTTCGGCGCGCTCTTCCGGTGAGAGGCGGGAAAGATGCTGAGCCTTGGCGTCGTCGAACGAGGCCGATTGCGCGGCTCCGTCTAGACCGACAACGTTCTTGATTCGATACACATGGCTGACGGTCTGGCCTGTACCCGCCAAAAACCCGCAGCATTCGTATGGATCAAGTTCTTGCGCGTGAGCGACGAGGTCTTCAAGAATGTGTTGGGGAATGATGAGATCCGACACGGTTAGATGGAGCAGGTGACGGTATAATCGGAACTCAAATCTCTAATCTTTGGACTCGGGCCGCACAATGGGCAGGCAGGATCTTTGGGGCGGCTGACTTTCCGGAATTTCATCTCCAGGGCGTCGTAAATCAACAGCTTGTCCGCAATGGTCTCACCGATCCCCAAGATTTCTTTGATTGCTTCGGATGCCTGGAGGATGCCCATGGTGCCTGCGAGTACACCGAGGACGCCAGCTTCCTGGCAGTTGGGCACGAGTCCGGCCGGAGGCGGCTCGGGGTACAAGCAACGATAGCAGGGATAGCCAGCATGGGGCTTGATCGTCGTCAGTTGGCCCTCGAAGCGGAACATACTGGCCGAGATTAGCGTCTTCTTGGCGAAAAAGCAGGCGTCGTTGACCAAGAAGCGAGTAGTGAAATTGTCCGAACCGTCGAGCACAACGTCATAGTCTTTCACCAACGGCAGGATGTTCTCCGCATCGACCAGTTGGTGATACGCGTTGATGGTGATCTCGGGATTCATCTCCGTGAGAGTCTTTTTTCCCGACTCCACTTTCGGCTGACCAACCGTCGCAGTCGAATGAAGAATCTGTCGTTGGAGATTTGAGAGATCGACGACGTCACCATCCACCAAGCCGATCGTGCCGATGCCGGCCGCCGCCAGATATAGTGCCGCAGGCGAGCCCAGTCCACCGGCTCCGATGAGAAGCACTTTGGCTTTGCTCAGCTTGAGCTGTCCCTTGCCGCCGACGTCTTGCAGAATGATGTGGCGGCTGTATCGCTGGATCTGTTGTTCGGTCAGTTCCATCAATGCCGTTCCTACTCCACCACGTTTAACTCGATCGGATCGACCACGCAGCCTTTCTTGCGCAGCCCTTCGATCGCGCGTTCAATTTCCGCTGTCTCACCGGACAATTCGACGTCGACCCACCCCGTTGTTTCCCGCACGTCGGCACGGCGTACATTCGTGACGACACTATATTCACGGCCGATTTAGTAGATGATCGGCTCCTTGACCTTGTCTTCCGGAAAGCGGACATGAAAGCGTAGGTGTGCCATCATCGCCCTCCTGCAATAGCGGGAACGATTGACACTTCGTCGCCGGCCTTCAGCGAGGTGTCTTTTCCCTTCAGAAACCGGATGTCTTCCTCATTGACATAGATGTTCACGAAACGTCGCAGTTCTCCGCTGTCATCGCACAAGCGAGCCTTGATACCGGGATGCGCGGTATTCAGGGTGTCGATCATGTCGACGATATTGGCGGCGGCGACTTCCACTTCGCCTTGGCCCTTAGTCAACGGTCTCAAAGGAGTCGGAATACGAACCTTAATCATGGGTCACCACCACCGTTCTTCCCCATCTTGAAGGTTTTCTCGAAGGCGACGAGGCTTGGTTGAATCCGCACCGGTCTGCCGACTGCGTCGACCACGGCCTCCTGGGTTTTTAGTCCGTTGCCGGTGATATAGGCGACCGTTACGTCGCTTTTCTTGATTGTGCCGTTCTTGACGAGCTTCTGCAGCACGCCGATCGTCACGCCGCCGGCCGTTTCGGCAAAGATCCCTTCCGTCTGCGCGAGCAGCTTGATGCCCTCCACCACTTCGTCGTCGGTCACCATATCCATCGAGCCATGGCTTTCTCCGGTGGCTTTCAACGCGTAGTAACCGTCGGCCGGATTGCCGATGGCGAGAGACTTCGCGATCGTTTTCGGCTTCACCGGCTTGAAGAAGTCGCGGCCGGCTTTGAATGCGGTCGAGATCGGCGAACAGCCCTCTGCCTGCGCGCCATTGATCTTGGTCCGTACCTCGTTAATCAAGCCGACGGTCTTCATTTCATGAAGGCCCTTCCAAATCTTAGTCAACAGCGAGCCGGATGCCATCGGGATGACCACTTGATCGGGAGTGCGCCAACCCAGTTGCTCGACCGTTTCGAAGGCGAGCGTCTTGGAACCTTCGGCGTAGTAAGGCCTGATGTTGATGTTCACGAAAGCCCAGCCGTGTTCACCGGCGATTTCACTGCAGAGGCGGTTCACGTCGTCGTAGTTGCCCTCGACCTCGACGACGTTGGGCTTGTAGATCAAGTTGCCCAGTACCTTGGCGGCTTCCAAATCGCCCGGAATGAAGACGTAGCAGCGCATGCCGGCTGCCGCGGCGTGTGCGGCTACGGAGTTGGCGAGATTACCTGTCGAGGCGCAGGCGACCGTTTCAAAACCGAGTTCGCGCGCCCTGGTCAATGCTACGGCGACGACGCGATCCTTGAACGATAGGGTCGGATGGTTCACCGTATCGTTCTTGATGTACAGCTCGTCGATGCCCAGATGGGCGCCGAGATTCTTGGCCCTCACCAATGGGGTCAGGCCGGCATGAGGACCGATATAATTGGTTCCCTCCACCGGAAGGAGATCTGCATAACGCCACATGCTACGGGGGCCTTCCTCGATCTTTTTGCGCGAAATGACCTGCTTCACTTCGGCGTAGTTATATTTGACCTCGAGGGGACCGAAGCACATCTCACAAACGTGAATGGCCTTCGTCGGATATTCCTTCCCGCATTCCCTACACACGAGCGCTTTCATTTTGGCCATCGTCTCACCACCTTCGTGATTACGGCCGTACGGCACAGCCTGCGAATGGGTCGCCGTCGTCAAACAATTCAGTAATTGTCGGATGCTCGCCGCAGAGAGCGCATTGGGGATTCCGCTTCACTTTGATTTCCCTGAACTGCGTTTTGCGGGCGTCGAAATCGAGCAAACGATCGGTCAAGGGCCGGCCGATTCCGAGCACGAGCTTGAGCGCCTCTGTGGCTTGAATCGTTCCGATAATACCTGCAAGTACCCCGATGACTCCAGCCTCTTGGCAGGAGGCGACCAGTCCGGGCGGGGGCGGAGTCTTAAATACGCAACGATAACAAGCCGACTTCTTGGGAATGATCGTGGTGACGCGCCCGTCGAAGCGAAGAATGCCGCCATGCACCAAAGGCTTGTCGGTAAAGAAACAGGCGTCGTTGATCAGGAACTTGGCAGTAAAGTTGTCGACCCCGTCGATGATGACGTCATACTCGCTGAACAGCTTCAGGGCATTGCCTGCCGTCAACCGCTCTTCATACATCGATACGGACACGTCGGGATTGAGCGCTTGAATCTTTTCTTTTCCCGACAGCACCTTTGGGCGTCCCACGTCACGAGTATGGTGAAGAATCTGACGTTGTAAGTTTGTCAGGTCGACGACATCGCTGTCGATCAAGCCAATCCGTCCGACGCCGGCCGCTGCCAAGTAGAGGGCTGCGGGCGATCCCAAGCCGCCGGCACCGACCAGCAAAATTTTGGCCTTGGCGATCTTCCTCTGTCCCTTGCCGCCGACTTCCGGCCACAGAATATGCCGGCTGTAACGGGATATTTGTTCTTCGGTAAATTCCATACTCAGCTCTAGATGTTAAAGTATTTCTCGATACTAATGTACCGCTCGCCTGTGTCGCAGAGGATCGTCACGACGTTCTTGCCCGGTCCTAACTCTTCAGCCACTTGCTGCGCGGCAAAGACGTTCGCACCGGCAGAAATGCCGACCAACAGCCCTTCCATTTTCGACAGCTGTTTGGCTGTTTGGTAGGCCTCGTCGTCGGTGACCTTAATCACGCGGTCGAGAATCTTGCGATTCAAGACTTGCGGGATAAACCCTGCTCCAATGCCTTGAATCTTATGCGGGCCGGGGTCGCCCCCGGAGAGGACAGGGGAACCAGCCGGTTCGACGGCGATCACCTTCACGTTCGGGTTCCGTTCCTTGAACACCTCCCCGCAGCCGGTAATCGTGCCGCCGGTGCCGACCGCTGCGACGAAGG
>Ga0079222_10000345_pt1 | contig 10536 bp, 4 predicted proteins | sample GAPlitter_FD_75070 | JGI IMG/M metagenome (GOLD analysis project Ga0079222, IMG submission 75070) | Agricultural soil microbial communities from Georgia to study Nitrogen management - GA Plitter | ecosystem: Environmental > Terrestrial > Soil > Agricultural land | place: USA: Georgia | collected...
AAAACAGTGAATTCAATATCGCGCGTCCTTCGTACTTCTTTAGTGACCAACTGACGTTTGCGCTGGATCAGCCTTACGGTATGGTTGCTGGAACGGATCCCGGGTTCAAGAGCAGTCAGCCCCAGCAGCTCTCCGACAATTTCCGTCATTGGCGCAACATCGAGATGGGCGCCTACTTCCAGGACGATTGGAAAATCAGCCGCAAGCTGACTCTTAACCTGGGCGTGCGCTACGACCTCTACACGCGCCACAAAGAGAAAAATAACTTGGCTACGGCTTTCCTTCCCGGTCCCGGTTGCCTGCATCCCGCGAACGGTTACTGCACCGACTGGGTCGCCAACGCCAACATCCCGGCGGGCGATCCTGGTTGCGATTCCGCTTTCCAGTTGACGCACAACGTCCTCGCCGGAGTGTGCGGCCCGGGTGGGTTCGCTGCCGCCAGCAATTTGGGAACGGGCGACCATAACAATATCGGACCTCGTGCTGGTTTTGCCTACGACCCCTTCGGCACCGGAAGGACCGCGATCCGCGGAGGGTTCGGCGTCTCCTACGAGGGAACCTTATACAACCCGTTGTCGAACTCCCGTTGGAATCCGCCGTATTACAACTTCGCTGAGAGCTTCAACGCCCTCGGCGGCGATGTCGATTCGGTAGTCTACGGACCGACCGCGGCTTGCAACGGAAGCACCGTCACCGCCTTCTGCCCAGCCGGCGTTCCGGCTGGGGCTGCTGCCTGTAATCCGACCACGACCGCCTGTCAGCCGAGCGGTGCCACCGTCGCTTTCTCGGGACCGCCCGCTAATCCGGGAATTGGAACCGGAACGCAAGCCACTGGAAACATTGGCGGCTTCAACAATGGAAACGCCATCAAGTCGTTCCTGACTGGAGTCGTCTGGCCAAACGCCGCCTTGCGAGACCCGTACGTGTTGAACTACTACTTCGGCATCCAGCACGAAGTCCTTCCGAAGACGGTGCTCGAGGTAAACTACGTGGGGACGCAAGGCTACAAGCTGTTCCACGCTGAGCAGGTGAACCGCTTCCCCGGCGATCGCCTCGCGGCAGGTACGAGTGTCGTCGATCAGTTCGGTCGCACCTTGACCGGCTTGGGTCATCGCTACCTCAATCCGAATTACAACGTTCTCCGCGCCTGGCAAAATACCAGCCGCTCTTGGTACCACAGCATGCAGGTGTCTGTGAAACATCAGGCGACTCGGGGTCTCGCTTTCAACGCTGACTACACCTGGAGTCATACGATTGACACCGGTTCCGGCTGGCACAGCAGCACCACCACGGCCAACGGCTCCGCAGCTGGCGACGGCTACGGTCTCGATCCGACAATGCCGGGTCTGGACCGCGGCAACTCCACCTTCGACATCCGGCATCGCGTGAGCTTCAACTACGTGTATGAATTCCCGTGGATGAAGGATCAGAAGGGCTTTATCGGACACGTCTTGGGCGGCTGGCAGTGGAATGGCCTGTGGTCTTTCCAGTCCGGCGCACACTTCACTCCGTACTGCGCTTCCGGCAACGCCTGCGACTTCAACTATGACGGCGAACGCAACGACCGGCCGGACCTCCTTGTCGGAAATCATTACACGCCCTCAAGAAACCAGTGGGCCAATGGTTGGTTCTACTCTGGCGGACCGTTGAGCGGCATGAACGCTTGGTGTAAAGGTGGGCCGGGCAGCTGCAGTTCCGCAACCTCCTTCTTCCAGACGCCATGCATCGCCTGCGACGGCAACCTCGGCCGTAACACCTTCGAGGGACCCGGGCAGTGGAGCACCGACGAGTCGCTCTTCAAGAACATCAAGATGACCGAGCGCTTCACCATGGTGTTCCGCTTCGAAGTCTTCAACGCCTTCAACCGCGCCAATTTCAAGCTGCCCAGCAGCGCTACCGGCGCGAACTTCGCCAACCGCATTACCAGCTCCAACTTCGGCCAGTCCGCGAGTACCTTCGATCCGCGCGAAATTCAGTTCGGCCTCAAGTTGCTCTGGTAACCAGAATTAAGTAGGGAAAAAGCCCCCGGCTCAGTCGGGGGCTTTTCCTTTTTTACGGATTCCGCGCCGGCGGAGCCGGCATTCGGGTATTCTCGGTGAAAGGTTTGCGCCCGTGTCATTCTGAGCTCGCGCCTTCTGCGGGCGAAGAATCTCTCTTTCCGTTCCTCAGCGGCTCGGGGCCAGGGGTGGCATCAATGTGGCAAGCGGCGCGTTTCCGGTTCAGTCCTTTCTGCCGTCTGGCATTCTTTTGCCTGCTCATTGTCCCTGGCGCCATAACCCCCGCCCAGCAACAGCAAGCGAACGTTTACGGCCAGATCCGGCTGGTCGACGGCTCTTTCCCGGCGGAGCGCCTTCAAGTCACATTGGAAAGCTACGGTTCCGTCGTTGGCGTCACCTACTGCGATTCCGAAGGAAGCTTCCTCTTTCCTGATGTCGCTGGCGGCAGCTATAGCGTTATCGTCCGGGCCGACGGCTTCCAGCCTGTCCGTGAGCATGTGACGGTCAATCCGGAGCTTTTGCAAACCGCCTTCGTTCACGTCGTCTTGCGTCCTCTGCCGAATACCAAGGCTCCCTCGGCGCCGGATAATAGCAATCCCGATGTCGTAAGTCTGGCGGAGCTCACGAAAAAATATCCTCCGGAAGTGAAAAAAGAATTCGAGGCGGGCCAAAAATCCGAAGCCGCCGGCGATGTTCCGGCCGCCATCGAGCACTACCAGGCTTCCTTGAAGCTCGCTCCCGATTTTTATCAGGCGCACAACAATCTCGGCGGTGCCTACGTCAAAAAGGGCGACCTGAAATCCGCCGAAAAAGAATTGCGCCGCGCCCTCGAGCTCAGCCCCAACAGTGCGCAAGCGCAGTTCAACCTCGGCAACGTTCTCTATCTCAGCGGCCGCGATGTCGAAGCCAGGAAGATCCTCGAAGAGGGCCTGGTCCACGCTCCCGCTTCCGCCATGGGACGCTATTTCCTCGGCTGCGTGCTCACCCGCCTCCGCGAATTCGGTCCCGCCGAAGAGCAGCTTCAGTCCGCCCGCAAGCTCGATCCCAAGCTGCCCCAGGTTCCCCTAACGCTCGCGACCTTGTATCTCCAGACCGGCAAGCAGGCCGAAGCGCTCCGCACCTTCGAGGACTTCCTCCAGCAATTTCCCACCGACCCCATGGCCCCCAAAGTCCGCGCCGCCGTCGCCAAACTCTCCCAGCGCGCCTCCCCTTAGCATTCGAGTGCGCACAAGCCGTCCCCAGGACTCCTCTTTTTCTCCGCGTTCTCTGTGTGCTCTGCGTTAAATCCCGTTTTCCCCGTGCCAAGGCCTGTCCAGCCGGCCATCCGAGTCAAATACCGTTCAGTGCTATATCTTGGCCTCTGTTTCTCTTTCCCTTTCTTTTTCTCTTTCTCTTTCTCTTTCTCCTTCTCCTTCTCCTTCTCCTTTGGGCCTCTCTTTCTCCTTCATTCTTTGTTTTTTTCTTCTCCGCGCCTTTGCGCCTCCGCGAGAGACATTCTGCCTGTCCCGCTCGCCGTTCGAATCAAATACCATTAAGTACTATATCTTGACAAGTTACCCCACCCTGTGGTACCATTCTTTATGAAATTCGTCCCCCGCCCATTCGTCCCTGCGTCACCTTCGCACCCTCGGTGTCTCTGCGGTGAGTCTTTGTTTCCTGCCCTTTCTTTTCACTCTTTGTCGGTTAAGTCGTTTGCTTGCCACTCTTACGCAAAAACACCCGGGGTACACCCCCCAAGAAGATTCCCAAAATGGAACGGGATTCTACCGCTCGTGCCCGGCCACCATCCCGCAGATCCGCCGGTCCAGCCGGCACGCTTCCTTGTATTCGCTCACTGCCCCCGCTTTGTCGCCCAGCCGCTCGTACGCGAATCCCAGGTTCAAATGCCCCTGCGCCAGCCTGGGATCGGCCCCCAACGCTTTCTTGTAGCTGTCCACCGCTTCATTCAGGCGCCCCAACCGGCTATAGCAGATTCCCAGGAAATTGTATGTCGCCGCGTCCGTCAGTCCCGTCGCCACCGCCCGGCTCAGATCCTCGGCGCCGGCCTGATAATCCTGCGCCGCCACGTTCAGCATTCCCCGTTCCCGGTACGCGGGAGCGAAATTGGGCTGGATCCGCAGCACTTTATCCAGGGCTTCCCGGCCCGACTGCGGATTCGTTCTCGCCTCAATCTGCGCCATCAAAAACAGCGCGCGGAAATCCCTCGGATTCGCGGTCACCAACGACTCCAGCAGCCCCACGGCCTTGTCCGCCTTCCCTTCGTAACCCAAAGCCCGCGCCAGCCCCAGCGCCGCCTGATCGAATCCCGGATTCAGTTGCAGCGCCCTGCCGAAGTGTTTCTCCGCCGCGCTCCACTGCTGCGCGCGTTCCGCCAACTCTCCCTGCAAAAACGGAATCAGGTAGAGTTTGGGTTCCTCGCTCTGCAATTTGTTCAGCAAGGTCCCGGCCGCTGCGAAATTCCCGGTCGTCATCAGATCCGTCGCGCGAAGGATGTCGTGAAAAACGGGCAGCTTGTCTTTCGGGTCGGCCAGCTTCGCGCCTTCCGCCGCGGGCGGAGCTTTGTAGGCCACGTAACCGAGCGAGCGGAGCTTATCGATCACTTCGCTGTGCGCGCCGGAATCTCCGCCGTTGCCATGCCCCGGCGCGTTGTAGCGCGTCTGCCGGTTGTGCACCTCATTGCGCATTCTCGCTGCCGTCTCCGCTTGTTGCTCCGCGACATTATCGCCCTCGGGGGAATCCGCCTGCAGATCGTAAAGTTCCTGGCGCGGCGCTTCGATATATTGCAAGCGGTCCGTCTGCACGCTGCGCAACGGGCTCCATCCGAACGAATTCAAGGGATAAGTCGTTTCGCTATAGGCGGAGCGCTCCGCGTTGCTTCGCTGGCCGTTCAGGAAAGGAACCAGAGAATCCGCTTCAAACTGCGTTTCGATCGCGTCGCGCGCTCCCGCCACCTGCAGGACCGTCGGGCCCACTTGAATCGATTCCACCGCCGCCGCAATCGTGCGACCCGGCGCGATTTTCTCGTCCGTCGCCGGTTTGATGATCAGCGGAATGTGCACCGTCGAGTTGTAGATGAAAAATCCGTGCTCTTTTTCGCCGTGCTCGCCGAGCGATTCGCCGTGATCGCTGAGGAACACGATCACCGTGTTGTCGTAAACGTCGTGCGGCGGTTGCTTCAGCCAGGCGAAAAGGCGTTCCAATTGCGAATCCGCGTAAGCCACCTCGCCGTCGTACGGCTGCTTTTTGAACTTCGAGGCAAAGGGTTCCGGCGGGTCATAAGGACTGTGCGGGTCGTAGAGATGCAGCCAGAAGAAAAACGGTTTACCTGCGTTTCCGTCGAGCCAGCGGATGGCATGATCGACGCTTTCGTCCGCCCGCCGCTCCACCAGGCCGAGATCTTTCTGCACGAACTGCTGCCCCGAAAACGCATCGTCGTAGTAGTCAAACCCGCGCCCCAATCCCCAGCTGCGGTCCAGAACGAAAGAACTGACCACCGCTCCGGTGGCGTAGCCGTTGCCCTTAAAGGACTCCGCCAGCGTTCGGAACTTGTCGGAAAGCGGCTGACCCGTGAAATCCTCCACTCCATTGTGGAAGGGATACGTTCCGGTAAAAATCGCCGCGTGCGAAGGCCAGGTCAGCGGCACTTGCGCGATGGCGTGTTCAAAAACCACGCCGTCTTTTGCCAGCGCGTCAACGTTGGGCGTCAAGCCGTCCTTGTTGCCGTAGACGCCAAGCCGGTCCGCGCGCAGCGTGTCCACCGTGATGATGAGCACGTTCGGTTTCGCCGCGCGTTCCGCGCTTTTGCGGCATCCCGCTCCAAACGCGGCGCAGAAAATAAACAGCGCCGCGAAAGCCGCGGGTTTGCGGATGCCGCCGGGATGTGCGCATGAACTCATGGGTTCGAAAATCGTCTAAGGTTGCGCGTTCGCATTTCCCGGCTTGCGCATTTCCTGGTCGGCTTCGCTGTTCAGTCCCTTCGCGCGCAGAGCTTTCACCAGGTTCTGCCGCGCCCGCGCGCTGTCCGGATTCAGGCGCAGTGCCTCGCGCAATGAAGCGATGGCTTCGTCGGTCTTGCCCTGGTACAGCAGGATCTCGCCCAGTGCTTCGTGCCCCTTGGCGTAATTCGGGTTGATCTGCACGCTTTGCCGGAACGCCGCTTCCGCGTCGCCCACGTCGGATTTTTTCAGATGCGCGGCGCCCAGATTGAAAGCGGCCGAGTAATTCGTGCCGTCGAGCTCCAGCGTTTTCTTCAGCGTCGCGATGGAATCGTCCCAATCTCCATTTTCCGCGTACGCCAGTCCGAGATAGTAGTTCGCCAGCGAATACTTCGGGCTCAATTTTACGACCGATTGGAAGCGTTCGATGGCCGTAGCAAACTGCCGCATCCGGAAATAATTCAATCCCAAAAGGTAATTGATCGGAATCGAATTCTTTTCGGTCTGTTCCGCTTGCAGCAGTTTTTTCACGGATTCCGTGTAGCGGTCGTGCTGGCTATCGGAAAGCGCGTCGGAGACGAGTTCGTAGACCTGCACGCGATCTTTGGGATCGGGCAGGCCGCGATCGCTGAGCACTTCGTCGCTGCCACCGCTGACGGCGACGTAGCCGAGCGATTTCAAGCGCTCCGCAAGCACGGGATCCAGCGCTTCTTTCTCCGCAGTTTTTTCGCCGCGCGCGGGCGTGTATTGCGCGATCACGTTTGCCAATCGTTTTTTCAGTTGTTCGGCAATCGCGCGCTGCTGCCGGTAAATGTTTTTGAGTTCGCGCGGATCGGTTTGTAAATTGTAGAGTTCGGGTTTGGGCGCGTCGATGAATTGATACTGGCGGAAGCGGATGCCGCGGAGTTCGCTCCAGTTGAAATGGATGCGCGGCAAATAAGTTTCCGCGTAATTTTCCTGCGGAACCGCGGCAGTTTTCCCTTCGATTGCCGGCAGCAAGCTTCGCCCTTGCACGGTTTGCGGCTGGGGAACTCCCAGGATTTGCAGAGCGGTGGGAAGAATATCCGCGGTGTTGACGTTTTCTTCGACGACGGCGCGCTTTACAGGATTCGAAACAGGCAGCTTGAAAAGCAGCGGAACGTGAAGCGTGGCGTCATAGATGAAGAAGCCGTGGGTTTTTTCGCCATGTTCACCGAGCGATTCACCGTGGTCTCCGGCGACGATGATCAGGGTGTTGTCGTAAAGATTTTTGGTTTTGAGATAACTCACCACGCGGCCGACTTGCGCATCGACGAAGGCAATTTCTCCGTCGTAGGGCCGCGCTTTGTATTTCGCCAGATACGGCTGCGGTGGTTCGTAGGGAGAGTGTGCGTCGTACAAGTGAAGCCAAAGCAGAAAAGATTGCCGGTCGTGAGCGGCGAGCCACTGCAGCGCCTCGTTGACGACCAGGTCGCCGCGGCGTTCCATGGCGTCGAGGTTGCGTTCATCGAGGCGGCTGAAGTCGAAATGGTCATAGTAGAAATCGAAGCCGCGATTCAGTCCAAAACGCGAATCGAGAACCGCGGAGCCGATGACCGCACCGGTGGCGTAGCCGCGTTCGTGGAGGATGCTTGCGAGCGTTGGAAGGGAGGAACTGAGCCGGTTGTCGCTGAAATCGTGCATGCCGTTGCGCATGGGGTAGGAGCCGGTGAGGATGACACTGTGAGAAGGCAGGGTGATGGGGATGGGAGTATAGGCGTCGGCAAAGCGCGCGCCAGCGGCGGCCAAGGAATCAAGGTTGGGCGTTTGGATCAGCTTGTAGCCGTAGCAGCCGAGATGGTCGGCGCGCAGCGTATCCAGCGTGATGAGGACGACGTTGGGGGCCGATTTGGGGGCCGCACAGACGGTGAGAGCGAAGCCGAGCGCGGCGGACAGGGCAAGGGTTGGCAGGATTCGCCGGGTGATTTGTAGCAAGGAGTGTGGCAAGGACCGTGAGTCTTTCCTTGGTCGCCGGAGCGACCGCGCGATAGACGATGGAATTTGCTCCAGAGCTAGTCTAAGTAGCAGAGATTTCAGGGTCAATGAGGTTCTCGGGCAGCGCTGGGCGTTCGAACCGAGCGAGTTTAGGGCGAGTCCGGACACCTTGGCGGTACGGGCGCGCGGCAATTCGGCGAGCGAGGCGCGACCGATTCGCGTTTCTATCGTCAATGCTGGTGTGGCAGTGTGCGAGGAGGGCCGCATGTGCGCGGAACAACGTGAAGCAGGGAAATCGCAGGAGGAACGGCGGGTGAACTCTCTGGCCGATCGCCTGAAGCAGGATTTGCGCTACACATTGCGGTCACTGCGGCATGATCCGGGGTTCACAGCCGTTTCGCTGGCGATCCTTACCCTCGCTGTGGGCGCTAACATCGCGGTGTTCAGCGTGGTCAATACATTGCTGCTGCGCCCGCTGCCATTCCCCAAGGCGCACGAACTGGTTTGGATCGCGCCGCCGCCGGGTGAGTGCGGGCTGTCCTGCGCGACCTATTCCGCCGACGCGTACGAAGGCTTTCAAGCCGGGAGTCGCGTCTATCAGGACGTAACGGGATACATGGCGTTCAGTACAGCCGACAATGCGCGCATCACAGGGCGCGGCGAACCCGAACCGGCGACCAGCGTCGAGGTGATCGGCAACTTCTTCAGCGTTCTCGGGGTGCATCCGGCGATGGGCCGGCTATTCATGCAGGAGGAAAGCCGCGGCTCTCATCCCGTGGCGGTGCTGGCCAATGCTTACTGGCGAAGACAATTTCACGGCGACCCGGCCGTCGTGGGCAAGGCCATTGAACTGAACGGCACGCCCATCACGGTGATCGGCGTTTTGCCCGCCAGCTTTGACTACGGCGCGGTGTTTTCCCCGGGGGCAAAAGTAGACCTGTTCACGCCGCTGGACCTGGACAAAGAGCGGGACTGGGGCAATATCGTGACCCTGATCGGGCGGCTCAAGCCGGGTGTTACGCTGGCTCAAGCTCTCGACGACGCCAAGCGGGTGGCCCCGAGTCTGTATTTCAACGTGAAGTATCCGCAGACGCTGGGGCGCTATAAAGGCGATTTGATTCCGGTGTGGCTGAAGGATTACGTCACGGGCAAGCTGCGCAGGTCCCTGATTGCGTTGTGGTGCGCGGTCACGGCGATTCTGCTGATCGCAGCGGTGAATCTATCGAACCTGCTGCTGGCACGCACCTCGACGCGAGCCAAGGAATTCGCGGTACGGGGAGCCCTGGGGGCAAGCCGCGTTCGCATCATCGCCCAGTTGTTATTGGAAAGCCTGGAGCTTTCCGCTGCCGGCGCATTGCTGGGCCTTGGGATGGCCGCGGTGCTGCTGGCGTGGCTGCGGCAGCAAGGCTCGCTGGCGCTGCCGCTTCTCAGCGACGTGCGTTTGGACGCGAGGGCTTTAGTTTGGACGGTGGTTATAGCCATTTTCACGGCGATGATTTTCGGGCTGCTGCCCGGGGTGCGGATCACCGGCGGCAATCTGCAGGAAGCGCTCAAGGACTCGGGTCCGGGCGCGGGTGTGGGACGCAAACACGAGCGGGTGCGGGCCACTCTGGTGGTGGCGGAAGTCGCGTTAGCCTGCGTTTTGCTGGTGACAGCGGGTTTGCTGTTGCGCAGCTTCGCCAAAGTGCTGCAGGTGGACCTGGGGTTTCGTCCCGAGGGAGCCGCCTCGATCAAGGTGGACTACGACGACAGTGCCGCGAGCGCGGACGCCAGCGTGGCAAAGCGCACGGCGATTTTTCAGCGAATACTGGCTCAGGTCGGCGCGATTCCCGGTGTGGAGGCAGCGGGCATAGCCGATTACCTGCCGCTGGGGCCGAACCGCGAATGGGATACGCCGGTGCCGGAGGGGAAAACGTTTGCGCCTAACGAATTGCCGGACCCGCTGGTGTACGTCATAACGCCCGGATTCATCCGCGCCATGGGCATCCGCGTTACGTGGACGAGAATTCACCTGGGAAGACGGACCGGACAGCGAACGCGTTGTATTGATCAATGCTTCCGCCGCGCGAATTTACTGGCCGAATGAGGACGCGGTGGGAAAGATCCTGCTGCGTAACCGTGGGCAGCAGAAAGACCGTGTAGTCGGCGTGGTCGATGACGTACACGAAGAGAACGTGGAGGGCGGAGCGGGGGCGCAAATTTATTATCCGGCAACCCAACAATGGCCGAACGGCGCGCAACTGGTCGTGCGCTGCAGCCTACCACCCGCGGTAATCGGCCCCAGCGTTCTGCGGACGCTGCGCGAGCTGAATCCCGATCAACCGGCGGCGGAATTCCGGCCGATTCGAACGATCGTGGATCGCGCGGTTTCGCCGCGCCGGTTTTTCATGATGCTGGTGGCGGCGTTTGCCGGAATGGGGCTTCTGCTGGCCACGCTGGGAATTTATGGGGTGATTTCGTATTCGGTTACGCAGAAGACGCCGGAAATCGGCGTGAGGATGGCACTGGGCGCGACCGTTGGCCACGTACGGAAGCTGGTGCTGACGAGCACGCTGCGCTTAGCGGGAGCGGGTATGCTTCTGGGAGCATTGCTTTCGGTGGCGTTGTCGCAGGTAATCGCTTCGCTACTGTTCGCGACGTCTCCGTGGGAT
>Ga0079222_10000346_pt1 | contig 10521 bp, 10 predicted proteins | sample GAPlitter_FD_75070 | JGI IMG/M metagenome (GOLD analysis project Ga0079222, IMG submission 75070) | Agricultural soil microbial communities from Georgia to study Nitrogen management - GA Plitter | ecosystem: Environmental > Terrestrial > Soil > Agricultural land | place: USA: Georgia...
CATTTCATTCGATAGTGTCGTCGCAGACGGTTCGGTGGGGAACTGAGTTTTCGATCAATGGACCAAAAAAAAAGCCCGCCTGATTCAGGCGGGCTTTCTTCTTTTTCCGATCACTTCTTCTCGTCAACGATCTCGTAGTCAGCCTCGACGACGTCGTCCGCCTTGGGCGCGCTCGCTTCGGGTCCGGCGGACCCGGTCGTACCAGCCGTCGCGCCTGCCTCGGGCTGGGCCCCAGCTTGCGCCTGTTGCTGGTAGAACGCTTGCCCGGCCTCGCTGAAGACTTTGGTCAGCTCTTCCTGCGCGGCGCGAATCTCGTTCATGTCGTCGCCGCGAAGCGCTTTGCGTGCCCGCTCGATTGCGGCGTCGATCTTTGATTTGGCGTCTGGTGAGACCTTGTCGCCCCACTCCTTCACGTTCTTCTCGACTTCGTAAGTCATCGAGTCGAGACGGTTACGGGCGTCGATCGCCTCGCGCTGCTTCTTGTCGTCGGCCGCGTTTTTCTCCGCGTCCTTGACCATGCGGTCGATCTCGGCGTCCGACAATCCGCTCGAAGCTTCGATCCGGATCTTCTGCTCCTTGCCGGTTGCCTTGTCCTTGGCCGTCACGTGAAGGATTCCGTTGGCGTCGATGTCGAAGGTCACTTCGACCTGCGGCATGCCGCGTGGTGCGGGTGGAATTCCGGTAAGCTGGAACTTGCCGATGGTCTTGTTGTACGTCGCCAACTCGCGCTCGCCCTGAAGGACGTGGATCTCCACCGTTGTCTGATTATCGTCAGCCGTCGAGAAAGTCTCGCTCTTCTTGGTGGGGATCGTCGTGTTGCGCGGGATGAGCACCGTGGTGACGCCGCCGAGGGTCTCGATACCGAGCGACAGCGGCGTAACGTCGAGCAGTAGAACGTCTTTCTGCTCACCGGTGAGGACCGCGCCCTGCACCGCCGCGCCAATCGCTACGACTTCGTCCGGATTGACGCCCTTGTTCGGCTCCTTGCCGAAGAACTTGCGGACGATGTCCTGGATCTTCGGAATACGGGTCGATCCACCGACGAGGAGTACTTCGTCGATCTCGTTTGGCTTGATGCCGGCGTCCTTGAGCGCCTGCTCCATTGGCGGAATCGTGCGCTGAATCAGGTCGTCGACGAGCTGCTCGAATTTCGCTCGGGTCAGCGTGTAGTTCAGATGCTTCGGCCCGCTCTGGTCGGCGGTGATGAAAGGCAGGTTGATGTCGGTGGACTGAGTGGTGCTCAGTTCCATCTTTGCCTTCTCGCCGGCTTCCTTGAGCCGCTGCAGGGCCATCGGGTCCTTCGACAGGTCGATAGCCTGGTCGCGCTTGAACTCGGTCACCAGCCAGTCGATGACACGCTGATCGAAGTCGTCGCCGCCAAGGTGTGTGTCACCATTGGTCGATTTAACCTCGAACTGGCGTGAGCCCTCGACGTCGTACAGCTCGAGGACCGAGATGTCGTACGTTCCGCCGCCGAGGTCGAACACCGCGACTTTCTCGTCCTTCTTTTTGTCGAGACCGTAGGCGAGCGCCGCCGCGGTCGGCTCGTTGATGATACGGAGCACATCTAGTCCCGCGATCTTGCCGGCGTCCTTGGTCGCCTGACGCTGCGAATCGTTGAAGTATGCAGGCACGGTGACGACTGCCTTCTCGACCTTGTAGCCGAGGTAGTCTTCAGCGGTCTGCTTCATTTTCTGGAGGATCATCGCCGAGATCTCCGGCGGCGAATAGCGCTTGCCCTGCACTTCGACCATCGCCAGATCGTTCGATCCACCGACGACTTTGTACGGGACGCGCTTAATCTCGTCGGGGACTTCCGAGACCTTGCGGCCCATGAAGCGCTTGATCGAGAAAACGGTGTTCTGTGGGTTGGTGACTGCCTGTCTTTTCGCGATCTGACCCACGAGTCGCTCGCCGTCTTTGGTGAAGCCGACGACCGACGGGGTCGTGCGGCCGCCTTCGGCGTTGGGGATGACGACGGGATCGCCGCCCTCCATCACCGCGACGACGGAATTGGTGGTGCCGAGATCGATGCCAATTACTTTGTCAGCCATGCTTGGTTTCTCCTGGAGGTGGGTGTCCCTCCATTCACGGGTATTTCTATCTGCGTAGATCACTGGCAAGCACGGGGCCGCGAATGTCTGCCATAACGGCCGAATTGGTGGGGCTATCGAGTGTCTGAGGCGTGTCAACTTGCCCGTTCACAGGCCGATTGCCATCTTGGCGGACCGCGCCGATCGCTTCCTTCGAATACTGAATGATTCCGCTCAGCGACGAGCTACCCACAGTTCGCACGCCATGGATGACGTACACGCTCCTGGCGGCGATGCTCGTGGTTTGGATTTTCGTGCAGGGCGCTGGCCTGGATCAGCAGGCGCTTGCGGCAAGCGTCTGTAACCTGGGCATGGTACCCGGCGAGCTGACCCACATGGCGCGAATCGGGACTGCTGTTCCACTTGGTCGAGGGCTCGCGTGCGTCGTCGACAACGACCCGATCAACATTTTGACGCCGGTCATCTCGATGTTCCTGCACGGCGGCTGGGGCCACCTGCTCGGGAACTGCCTTTTCTTCTGGGTCTTCGGCAACAACATCGAAGACAGCCTTGGCAGTTTTCGATTCCTGGTTTTCTATCTGGTGTGCGGGCTTGCCGCTGCCGCGGCTCACATCATCGCACAGCCGGCCTCGCCGTTGCCGACAGTGGGCGCATCAGGGGCCATCTCGGGGGTACTCGGGGCTTATCTCGTGCTTTATCCGCGGGTGCGAGTGCGGATGCTGTTCATCTTTTTCGTGGTGCCGATTCGCGCGTGGCTTGTATTGATCTGGTGGTTCTTCTGGCAATTGGTGGCGGCGCTGCCGGAGTTGACCAACGGCGCAGATCTCAGTGGGGGCGTCGCGGTCTGGGCGCACGTTGGCGGATTCCTCACCGGGGTCGTGCTGGTGAAGTTCTTCGAGAACAGGCATCTGGTTGTCCGTCGAACTCCAATTGCGTGAACTGCGAGACCGCTCGCTGGCGGCTGGCTGCGGGCGGCTCGCGGCATGCAGCTTGGTTCGCATTTCGCACTAGCCACAAGCCCCTGGCTGAAAGCCGCCAGCCGCCAGCAAGCACTTTTCTTTTGTAGTTAAATTCTCCGCACTCACACGGAGCCCGATTTTGCGCATCCTTCCTCGCGACGAAAAGTTCTACGATCTATTCACCGAGTTGGCGAAGCGGCTGACGGGATCGGCGAACATTCTTCAGGAAATGTTTCAATCTCCGGCGCAGCTCGATGCGAAGGTGACGGCCATCAAAGGCCTCGAGCATGAGGCCGACAATCTCACCCACGACATCATCGATCGCATTGATCGCACTTTCGTCACGCCGTTCGATCGCGAGGATATCCACGCGTTGGCGTCCGAGCTCGACGAAGTCATCGACTTGATCGATGGCACTGCGCGGCGTGCGCAGATCTTCCGCATTCAGAAAATCCGTCCAGCCGCCGGGAGGTTGGCGGAGGTTCTTGCCCGCGCCGGCTGCGTTGTGGAGGACGGAGTGCGCAACATGAAGGACGCGAAATACGTGTACGCGATCAGCGAGAAGCTCAAAACCCTCGAGGAAGAAGGTGATGCTGTCTACCACGAGGCGATGGGGAAGCTCTTCGCCGAAGGCGGAGACGCACTCGAGGTCATCAAATGGAAGGATCTCTACGACAAGCTCGAGGATGCGCTGGATCAGTGTGAGGACGTCGGCAACGTGTTGCAGAGCATCGCGCTGAAAAACGCTTAGTGGTCTACTACGTAAGCGCGATCGTCCTGATCGCATTCATATTCGATTTCATCAACGGCTTCCACGATTCGGCGAACTCGATCGCCACGATCGTTGGGACTCGGGTACTGAGTCCGTTCGCGGCGGTGATCTGGGCTGGATTCTTCAACTTCACCGCCGCGTTCACCGCCGGCGAGCTCGTCGCCAAAGCGATCCAGAAAGGGATCATCCGCACCGATATCGTAACGCCGAACCTGATTCTCGCCGGTTTGATCGGCGCGATCGCGTGGAATCTCATCACATGGTTTTACGGAATTCCGTCGAGCTCCTCTCACGCTTTGATCGGCGGCTATGCCGGCGCGGGGGTGGCGAAAGCTGGCTGGAGTGCAATCACCTGGGGAGAAAAGTGGATCCAGACGCTGTCGTTCATCGCGATCTCTCCGCTGGTTGGAATGCTCGCCGGTTTTCTGTTGATGGTCGCGGTCTACTGGCTGTTCCAGCAAATGGCGCCGGCTCGGGTCGATCGATTCTTTCGCGGCGCGCAGCTACTGAGCTCGGCGCTGCTCTCGCACGCACACGGTGGCAACGACGCGCAGAAGACTATGGGCATCATCGTCGGGCTGCTCGTTTCGGTCAAACCTCTGATGGCAGCGCAAACGGGAATCTTCCATCACCTCTACGTGGCGGACGAAGGGATTCCGCTCTGGGTGAAGATGGGCGCATACACGGCAATCTCGCTGGGCACCTTTTTCGGCGGATGGCGAATCGTTCATACTATGGGATCGCGTATTACGCGGCTACGACCAGTGAGCGGCTTCGCCGCCGAGACGGGTGGTGCGATCGCGATCAGTCTCGCCACCCATTACGGAATTCCGGTCAGCACCACCCACACCATTGCCGGCTCGATCATGGGAGCGGGCGCTACCTATCGATTCTCAGCGGTCCGGTGGGGAATTGCCCGACGAATCGTCTGGGCATGGATTATTACCATACCGGCGTCCGCGCTCGTCGCCGCAATTAGTTACTGGGTATTGTCAGCAGCCGGTCTGCGTTGACGTGCTCGTCCTCCCGATGATGCTTGATCTGCTTTCCCTCGGCTAGATAAACGGCATCCTCGCCGATGTTGGTGGCGAGATCTGCTATTCGCTCGAGGTTTCTCCCAACGAGCAGCAGCTCTAGCGAAGGCGTGATGGTTTTTGCGTCCGCCATCATGTGCGTCAGGAGCACGCGAAACACGGAGTCATGAAGTGAGTCAACGACGTCGTCGTCCTTGCACACCTGTCTGCCCAAGGCGCCGTCTGCACGAATGAAAGCGTCCAGTGAATCGCCGAGCATCTTGCGGGCGCGGCGAGCCATGACCTCGATTTCCGGAATGCGGATGTTGACCTTAGGCTTTTCGACGAGTCGAAGGGCGCTTTCGGCGATATTCACGGCATGATCTCCCACGCGCTCGAGGTCATTGGAGACTTTGATCGCACCGATTATGAACCGGAGGTCGCGTGCCATCGGCTGCTGCAGCGCGAGCAGTTCGACCGCCGCTTGCTCGACCTCCATTTCGGACCGATTGAGATCTGCATCGCCGTCGATGACCAGTTTCGCCTTCTCGCGATCGCGAGTAAGGAGCGCCTCAACGGCGAGGTCTGTTCTCTCCTCGGCCGTCGATGACATGCGCAGCAACTTTTCTTTCAGCGAAGAGAGCTGATCGTGAAAGTGCCGGAACCCGGCGGTACTCGAGTCAGCTGTCATCCAAATCTCCCTGTGATATATGCGTCGGTCCGCTCTTCGCGCGGGCTCGTGAATAGTTGCTCCGTCGATCCAAACTCTACAAGCTCGCCGGTAAAGAAGAATCCAGTGAACTCGGACGCGCGTGCGGCTTGCTGCAGGTTGTGTGTGACAATGATGATGGTCAATTCGCGTTTGAGCTCGTACAAAAGCTCTTCGATTTTTTGAGTCGAACCCGGGTCGAGCGCGCTGGCGGGCTCATCGAGCAAGAGCACTTCCGGTTGGTTTGCGAGTGCCCGTGCTATGCACACCCGCTGTTGCTGTCCACCAGAAAGTCCAAGGGCAGATTGCCGAAGTCTGTCCTTTGCCTCGTCCCAGATCGCGGCGCGTCGCAGCGACCGCTCGACGATCTCGTCGAGAGACGACCCCTCGGCGACGCCGTTGATGCGCGGGCCGTAAGCGACGTTCTCGTAGATCGACTTGGGGAAGGGATTCCAGCGCTGGAATACCATCCCCACTCGCTGACGGAGGGCCACCACGTCGAGGGACGATGCGAAGACACTGTCGCCGTCGAGGCAAAGATCTCCCTCGTGTCGAATCCCAGGAATCAGGTCGTTCAACCGGTTAATGGACCGAAGGAATGTCGATTTGCCACAGCCAGATGGCCCGATCAGCGCTGTGACCGCGCGCGGTGGAATAGCCATGGTGATGTTCTTGAGCGCCTGCTTTTTTCCATACCAAAAGGAAAAATTTCGCGCCTCGATCGTTCCGGCCTGGGAGGAGGTGGTACGCTGCAGAACCGCTGCGGTGGCGGTCATCCAAACCGTCCGGTGATATAGGCTTCTGTTCGCGAATCCTTTGGCGTCGTAAACAGATCTCGAGTCGAATCGAACTCGACGAGCTCGCCCGCGAGGAGAAACGCGGTACGATCAGAAATACGCGCAGCCTGCTGCATGTTGTGCGTCACTATCACCACCGTCACCGTATTCCGCAATTCGTAAACAAGCTCCTCGACCTTCTGGGTGCTGAGGGGGTCGAGTGAAGCTGTCGGCTCATCGAGCAGTAGCACGCGGGGTCTTGTCGCGAGCGCGCGTGCGATGCACAGCCGCTGCTGTTGGCCGCCCGAGAGAGCCGTTGCACTCTCATTCAACCTGTCCTTGACTTCGGCCCACAAACCGGCGCGCTGCAATGCCTCTTCTATGATTTCGTCCGTCGAGCCGCTTGTTGCTCCTTTTCTCTCGGCGACTCGCAATCCGGCTGCGACATTGGCGCGGATCGACATCGTCGGAAAGGGCGTCGGACGCTGAAACACCATACCGACGTGCCGGCGAACGGCGATCGGACTCTTGCCCTCACCATAGATGGACGTGCCGAGGATTTCTACATCACCCTCGACCCGCGCGCCGGGCACCGTCTCGTGCATGCGATTGAGGCAGCGCAGGAGGGTGGACTTTCCGCAGCCTGAAGGGCCGATGATCGCCGTGACGGCGTTCTGCGGAAATGTTGCGGAAACGTCTTTGATCGCTGGTGTGTCACCGAAGTACGCTGTCAGATCCCGCGTTACCACGCATGGTTTGGCGCGATCAACCGCTGGCCGCGCTTCCGGAACTTTGAGTGCGGGTGCGGCAACTCTCACCGGCGTGTCGCGGACTTGGCGGACCACTTCAGTCGACTGCAGCACCGAACCGGGAGCGCGTCACGAAGCGCGCCGCAATGCTGATTACGAGAACGAGAGTTATCAATACCAACGCGCCCGCCCACGCCAACCTGTGCCATTCTTCGTAGGCACTGATCGAGTAGACGTAGATCTGAAGCGGGAGAGCCGCGATTGCCTGCCGAAGTGAGGTCGACCAGAAAGTATTGCCGAACGCTGTGAACAGCAGCGGAGCTGTCTCTCCGGCAATTCTCGCAATCGCGACCAGAGCGCCGGTTGCGATGCCCGCCAGTGAAGTACGGAGAACGATCGCAATCGAGGTCCGCCACTTCGCGTAACCCAGCGCGAGCGCCGCTTCCCGAAGCGAGTTTGGAACTGTCAGCAGCATCTCCTCGGTAGTTCGGGTCACCAGCGGAATCATCATTGCACCCAGCGCAACGCCACCAGCCAGGGCTGAAAAGCCGCGGTGCTTGACGAGCAGCTCCCACGCGAAGATGCCGATAACAATCGAAGGCAGGCCGTTGAGGACGTCGGACAGGAAGCGCGCAGTATACGCGAGAGGAGTGGTTCGTTTCTCCGCCAGATAGAGACCGGCACCGATGCCGACGGGCAGTCCGATCAGGCAGGCAATGCCAATCAACATCAGTGTGCCAACGATGGCGTTTGCCATCCCACCACCGGCTTCTCCGACTGGACGAGGCATGTTCGTGAAGAATGAAATCGAGAGCGAAGACGCTCCCTTTGCCACGAGGTGAATCAAAATCAAGATGAGAGGAAGGATTGCCAGGAAGGCAGCCAGATAGGTAAGGCCGATCATTCCACCGCTCACCAGGTGGCGACTTCTGATCGTTTTCATTTGGCGCGACCTCGCGAGACACTCCAGACCAGCCAGCGAGCAATCGCGTTAACGATCAGAGTGAGAATAAAAAGCACGGCGCCCACCGCCATCAGCGCCGATAAATGAAGGTCGTTCGTGGCCTCGCTGAACTCATTGGCGATGAGTGAGGCCATCGTGTACCCGGGCGCAAAGAGTGAGGAGGAGATCTCGAGGCGATTTCCAATTACCATCGTGACTGCCATGGTTTCGCCCAGCGCCCGGCCAAGACCGAGCATGATTCCGCCGATAATTCCCGACCTAGCATAAGGAACGACGGCGTCGCGAATCATCTCCCAGCGTGTCGCGCCGAGTGCCAGCGCTGCTTCGCGTTGCGAGCGAGGGACCGCCAACAAGACCTCGCGCGATACCGCTGATATATACGGGAGCGCCATTATCGCGAGGATGAGACCGGCAGCAAGCATGCTGGGCCCGTACGCCGGTCCGGTGAAGAACGGGGTTGCTCCGAGGTGAAGAGTGTCGCGGAGAAACGGCATCACGGGATCTCGCAGAAGGGGAATAAGGACGAAGATTCCCCAGAGCCCGTACACCACGCTGGGTATCGCGGCGAGGAGATCGACGAGAAAACCCACCGGTTGTCTCAGCCAGGTCGGCGAAAACTCAGAAAGAAAAATGGCCACGCCAACAGCGAGTGGCGTCGCGATGATGAGCGCTACTGCGGAAGAAACCAACGTGCCGAACACGGCTGGTGCCGCGCCGAACTTGCCTGCGGCCACGTCCCAGTCGCTCGAAGTCACGATGGAGAAACCGACTTTCGACAACGCTGGCCACGCTGCGGCAAAAATCGCAACGCCAATGGCGACGACAAGCGCCGGTATGATCAGCGCGCAGAAGCCGGTAAGCACTCCGTAGATTTTATCTCCGACTGCCCCCTGGTCGAGGCTGAGACGACGCCGCTCCCTGTCGAACCACTGCGCAGAAAGCGCCGTCACTTTGCGCCGCTATAATCGATGGTTGCTACGCGTTCTTTCACCTTGGATGCCATCTCGGCTGGGAGCGGTGCATAGTCGAGGGTTGATGCCTGAGCCTCGCCGTCAGTCAACGCCCAGTTCAGAAAATCGACGAGTTTCTTTCCCTTCGTAGCGTCCGCCTGATGCTGGTACACGAGTATCCACGTGAACGACGAAATGGGATATGAATCCGCTCCGGGTGCGTCAACAATCGAGAGACGATAGTCGGTATTAGCGGGAAGAGATTTCGCGACCCCGGCCGCCGCGGCCGTCACGGCTTGCACTGAAGCGGCAACGTATTGCCCAGCCTTATTACGGACGGCAGCGATCGGCAGGTTGTTCTGTTTAGCGTAGGCGAGCTCGACGTAGCCGATCGCACCGGGCGTCTGCTTAACCTGCCCGGACACTCCCTCGTTCCCCTTTGCACCAACGCCTACCGGCCACTTCACTTCTTTACCTTTACCGACTGACTTCCACGCTGGGGCTGCGCTGTTCAAATAATCGGTGAAGATGTAAGTAGTGCCGCTACCATCGGAGCGATGGACGACCAGAATATCCTGACTCGGCAGCGAAACCCCGGGATTAAGCGAGGTGATCCGAGTGTCGTTCCACTTGGTCACGTTGCCCAGGAAAATCCCCGCGATCACTTCGGGGGTGAGTTTGAGTGCCGTATTCACGCTGGGGAGATTGTAGGTAACGACGTCAGCTCCGAGCACTGTCGGGATATGAAGCACCGGCCCGCCCTTCGCCTTGGCGATATCGTCGTCAGTCATCGGGGCATCAGAGGCGCCGAAATCGACGGTCTGCTCCGATAGCTGCCGGATGCCGCCGCCGGAGCCAATCGACTGGTAGTTGATTTTTACGCCGGTCGCCTTCGCGTAATCCGAAAACCACTTCGAGTAAATCGGATATGGGAACGTCGCGCCGGCGCCGGTGAGATCGACAGAGCCGCCCGAACTCGTTGACGATGCTGTGGCGGAGTTGTTCGCGCTTTCTTTGCTGCAAGCGACGGCAAAAAAGATGAGGGCGGCGAGTTTCGTGGCTCTCACGGGAGGGCTCCTGTGGCGATTGGAGGGAGAAGTTCAGCGCCGAATTGACCTGAAAAATAGGATCGCCCCGGATCAGCCATGACCGATGTCAGGTAACGACATTGTCACAACCGATCCGGGGCGTTGTCGACTCGCGTTTTGCGGCGCTAGAAGTTCGCTACGAGATGAAGGAAGTAGGTCTTTGTGGCGGCGACTGCTGCGGGTGCATGCGGCGTCACTTCCTGATAATCCAGGGAGATCGCGGACTTTTTGTTCAGATCCCAGGTCAGGCCGCCGATGATGGTGTTGATGAAACCGTCATTGGCAGTGTTGGGCTTGAACCGATCCCAACGGGCGACCAATCCCAGCGGAAACGTTGATTTGTCGTTGAGCAGCTGAAACGGTTTGGCGGTGATGAAACCCGCCAGCAGTCGACCAGTGCTGTCGACTTCGACGCGAGGGGATACAAGTGTATTGGCGCCGGTTTCACTGGCATCCTTTCGCGTATCCCATTCCGCGCCCGCGGTTA
>Ga0079222_10000347_pt1 | contig 10518 bp, 11 predicted proteins | sample GAPlitter_FD_75070 | JGI IMG/M metagenome (GOLD analysis project Ga0079222, IMG submission 75070) | Agricultural soil microbial communities from Georgia to study Nitrogen management - GA Plitter | ecosystem: Environmental > Terrestrial > Soil > Agricultural land | place: USA: Georgia...
CGATGGACGTGTGCCGGGAACGCGCTCCCGCGCTGCGTCCGATCGGCCCCGAGCGCAGGTCGGCCTGCCATCTCAACGAACCGGAAGAGTAGCGACCGGATGCGCGCGTTCGTCCGCCACGATCCCGTCGGCACGCCCTTGCCGCTGGTGCTGGACTCTCCGCACAGCGGAACGCACTATCCCGCCGATTTCGATCACCTCCCGCCTCGCGCGGTCGTGCGGAAAGCCGAAGATACGCACGTCGAGGCGCTCTATGCCGGCGCGCCTGGCTTCGGCGCGACGCTGATCGAGGCGCTCTTTCCTCGCGCCTATATCGATCCCAACCGGCATGTCTCGGATCTCGATCCCGCGGTCGTCGAAGACGCGTGGCCCGGTCCGCTCGCGCCGTCGCGCAAGACCGAGCTCGGGATCGGTCTGGTCTGGCGCCTCGCCCAGGGCGGCGTGCCGATGTACGCGCGACCGCTGCCGGTGGCGGAAATCGAGCGGCGCATCGCGCTGTGCTACGAGCCGTATCACGCCGCGGTCGCCGGAGCGCTCGACGAGCGCTACCGCGAGTTCGGCGCGGTCTGGCATCTCGACTGTCACTCGATGCCCGCCGTGGGCGACGTGATGTCGGACGATCCCGGCCGGGCGCGAGCCGACTTCGTTCTGGGTGACCGGGACGCGACCACCTGCGAGCCGGAATTCACCGCCTTCGTCGCCGCAACCCTGTCCGCCATGGGGTACGAGGTGGCCATCAACGATCCGTACAAGGGCGTGGAGATCGTGCGCAGGCACGGACGCCCGGCCGAGCGGCGCCACAGCCTGCAGGTCGAGGTCAACCGGCGGCTGTACATGGACGAGGCAACGCTCGACAAGACGGCGGGTTTCGCGGCGCTTCAGGCCGATCTCGCGCGGCTGGTCGAAGCGCTCGCCGACTACGTGCGGGCTCGCGCGTAGCGCGGGTGCATCGAGAACTCGAGAGGTCCGCCGCCGATCCGGGACTCATCGGCTTGCTCGACCGCCGCATGCCGCTGCCGGCGGTCCGCCGAGATCCATCGCGACGATGTCGATCGCGCCCGGGTTCGTGGCCATGACGGTGAACGTCCAGCGAACGGCCCCGGCGCTTCCGCGCGGTGCGTACAGCGCCGAGAGATCGTTCTCGGCGATCGGCGAAATCTCTTGCCCGCCCGCTTCCGCAGAAACGATGCGGAACGGCTCGTATCCATCGAGCACGTCGGTAACGAGCAGCGCGCGACGGCCGGGTGCGTCGAACGACAGAACGGTCGTTTCAGGCGCATGGCGGTTGAGCGGGCGGGGCATATACGTCGAGCCGTCGGCGAGCGGAATAGGCGCCTGCTGCCGCATCGGCGTCATTCGCCGCGTGAGGCCAAGGGACCCGACCCAGCAATCCGGCTCGCCCTTCGCCGCCTCCCAGAATCGCCGTGTCATGCCGGCGTAATGGCGCGAGGCGTCGCTCGCCGCAAGCGAGAACTCCGGGCGGCGGTTGCATGCGAAGAGCGTATCGAGACCCAGGTCCTTGTCGGCGACGTAGGCGAGATGCCCGTGCAAAGCGCCTTCGCCGGCGTCACACAGGAATCGCCCCAGCGGGTCGTGAGCGAACGCCGGAAACCACACGTCGCGAAAGACGATCTGGGGAATCCGGTCCTTGATATCCATGACGCGCGAGGGAAGATGGCCCTCGCCTTGCTCGACCGTGAGCGCCATCGCGCGCAGCACCCACAGGTTGACGCAGACGGCTGCGGCGACCGCGATCCATACCCACGTCCGCAGCATGGCGTAGCGGGCGAGCGACCACAGGCCGATGGCGACGAGCGACGCGACCAGAGGGCAGAGCATCCAGGTGAACTGGAACGGCGTCGTGGGACGGGCGCAGGCGATCCAGGCCGCGAAGACGAGGAGCGCGCCGGCGAAGAGCAGCAGCGGTCTCCGGGCCGGCGCGTGCAGGAACGCCGCCGGGGCCGTGCACACCGCGCCGAGCATCGCTGCGCCGAGGGCGGACGCCGCGCCGGGACGCCACCGAAGCAGGTATTCGGCGACGACTTCGGGTCCGGCGAAGACGTAATCGGCGATCACGTCCGGCGCGTTCACGATGTTGCCGGGCACCACCTGCGCGGCCAGGTACGCCGACGCGGTGCGCCAGTCGCCGAACCCGCCGTGCACCTGGCTGAGGACGTAGGGCACGAACGGGACGAGAAAGCCGGCGGCGAGGGCGACCAGCGGAGCCGCGAGGCCGCTGCGCCGGCGATAGCGCGTCCACAAGACGGGGGCGAGCAGAAGGAAGACCGGCGCGGCCGTGGGATGCACGTGAATGGCCGCCGCCAGGCAGAGCCCGAGCGCGGCGAACGCCGGCCATTCCCGTCCCCGGTCCAGGCTTCGCTGCGCGACGAGCAGGACCAGCAAGGCGGCCGCGGCGACGGCGTTGGGATTGAGAAAGACCAGCGGCTCGAGGCTCGGCCATCCCGGGACGAACATCGCGGCCGCCCACAGCAGGCCGAAGGCCGGATCGACGAGCCTGCGCCCGCAGAGGTATGCCAGAGGGAACTTGAGGCTGCACACCAAGCCGATGAACAGCGCCACGGCGAGCCATCGGTGCGACACCCACAGCGGCAGCGCCGTCAGGTACCACCACATCGGCCCGAGGTGGAGCGCGCCGCCAAGGAACGGGCCTTCGAGCGGATAGGCCATTGCGTGCCGGATCTCGTAAGCGCGCAGCAGCTCGTCGGCGGTGTCCGCGCTGGGCGTGCTCCATGCGTAGCCGGCGATATAAGCCACCATCAGGAAGCCGATCACGAGCGGGGCGACATAGGGAGGGAGCGCCGAGGGGAAGAGGCCCTCGTCGGGCTTCCGCCCGGGCCTATATGCCGCTCCGATCATGAGTCTCTCGCGCACCGTGGGGGATCAGGGACGCCGCATCGTACTCCGCCGGACTCGGCGCCCGCGTTGCGCCGCGGGTCTCATCGTGGGCGCGCATCCGCGCGATGAGGCGTCGCCGCCGAGCGTCGTTGCTGCGCCGCAGCGCGTTGACCCGACTCGGCGCAACGCGGTAAAATTCAGCGGTTTAAGCGGGTGCCCGTTGCCTGGCGAACGCGGGCGCGCTCCTTCCCCGGGGTGAGGCATGCGCGACAAGCTCGTCGTCGGTAACTGGAAAATGAACGGCGGCTTGAAGCAGAACGACGCGCTGCTCGGAGCCTTGCGTTCGGAGTGGACGGCGCCGCCAGGGCGGCGGCTGGCGGTCTGCGTTCCGCATCCCTACCTGTGGCAGGCGCAGGCCGCATTGTCGGGCTCGACGATCGGCTGGGGTGCGCAGAACGTGAGCGAGCACGGGGCCGGGGCATTTACCGGCGAGGTTTCCGCTGCGATGGTCGGCGAGTTCGGCTGCCGTTACGCGATCGTCGGCCACTCGGAGCGGCGCACGCTGTACGGGGAAACGGACGCGATGGTCGCCGCCAAGGCGGTTGCGGCGATCGGAGCCGGATTGACGCCCATCGTATGCGTGGGCGAAACGCTCGCGGAGCGCGAAGCCGGCAGGACCGCGAGCGTGGTGACGAGGCAACTCGATGCCGTGATCGCGGCGCTGGGCTCGAAGCTCTCCGCGATGGTGATGGCGTACGAGCCCGTCTGGGCGATCGGGACGGGCCGGACGGCGAGCCCGCAGCAGGCGCAGGAGGTGCATCGGCTCCTGCGCTCGCGCCTGAGCGCAGCCGATGCGGCTGCGGCGGACGTGTTGCTTTTGTACGGCGGAAGCGTCAAGGCCGATAACGCCAAAGCGCTGTTCGGATGTCCGGACATCGACGGCGGCCTGGTCGGGGGCGCTTCGCTCAAGGCCGATGAATTTTTGGCGATCGCGCGTGCCTAAAGGGCTCCCGAGGGCACGAAGCAGGCTCGGAATGCGCGACAGTCGCGAGGACGGACAAGGATGATCTGGGAAACGGCTCTGTTGGCGGTACATGTGCTGGTCGCTGCGGCGCTGGTCGGATTCGTTCTCCTGCAGCACGGCAAGGGCGCGGACATGGGCGCCGCCTTCGGCAGCGGTTCCTCGGGCAGCCTCTTCGGCGCCGCCGGATCCGCCAACTTCCTGTCGCGCACGACGGCAATTCTCGCGACGGTGTTCTTCCTGTCGAGCCTCGGGCTGACTTATTTCGCCTCGATGCGCACCGGTCCGAAGGACATCATGAAGGAAGGCGCGATCCCGGGCGCCGTGCAGCCTGCGGCCAAGGACAGCAAGGACAACAAACCGGCCGACGTGCCGGGCGCCGCGCCGGCATCGCCTGGGGCGCCGGCGAAGGAAACCGATTCGAAGCCGGGCGACGTACCGAAATAGGAAGCCGACGTGGTGGAATTGGTAGACACGCTGTCTTGAGGGGGCAGTGGCGTTAGCCGTGTGAGTTCGAGTCTCACCGTCGGCACCAGAATTCGGCACGGGCTGCGGGAATGCGACCCGCGGCAGGCAGGGGGAAAACGGTCGCGCAGGAGCGCGGCCGAAACGAGGAATCGATCCGATCATGCTGGAACAGTACTTCCCGATCCTGCTTTTCATCATCGTCGGGATCGGACTCGGATTGCTGCTGCTCGGCGTCGGCCGGTTCGTGTCGCCCAACCGGCCCAATCCCGAAAAGCTCTCGCCTTACGAATGCGGCTTCGAAGCTTTCGAAGATGCGCGCATGAAGTTCGACGTGCGCTACTACCTGATCGCGATCCTGTTCATCCTGTTCGACCTGGAAATCGCGTTTCTTTTTCCCTGGGCGGTGGTCCTTCCCGACATCGGCGGCTTCGGATTCTGGTCGATGATGATCTTTCTCGCCGTGCTGGTGGTGGGCTTCGCCTACGAATGGAAAAAGGGAGCGCTGGAATGGGAATGACCTTCGCTGTCGAGGGAACCCGCCATGCCCATTGAAGGCCTGCTCGAGAAAGGCTTCGTCACGACCTCGCTCGACGCCCTGATCAACTGGGCGCGCAACGGCTCGATGTGGCCGATGACCTTCGGGCTCGCCTGCTGCGCGGTCGAGATGATGCACGCTGGAGCGGCGCGCTACGACCTCGACCGGTTCGGGGTCGTGTTCCGCCCCAGCCCGCGCCAGTCGGACGTGATGATCGTCGCCGGGACGCTGTGCAACAAGATGGCGCCGGCGCTGCGCAAGGTCTACGACCAGATGCCCGAGCCCCGCTGGGTGATCTCGATGGGCTCCTGCGCCAACGGCGGCGGCTACTACCACTACTCGTACTCCGTCGTGCGCGGCTGCGACCGCATCGTTCCGGTGGACATCTACGTCCCCGGCTGTCCGCCGACGGCCGAGGCGCTGCTCTACGGCGTTCTTCAGCTCCAGAACAAGATCTGGCGGACCAACACGATCGCGCGTTGATGGCCACCAAGATCGAGACCCTCGCCGCTGCGCTGCCCGCGGCGCTGGGAGGAGCGCTGCAATCCGTCACGACTGCGCTGGGCGAAGTCACGGCGGTCGTTGCGCCCGCCGAACTGTCCCAGGCGATGCGCGCGCTCAGGGACCGTCCCGACCTGCGCTTCGAGCTCCTGGTCGATCTGTGCGGCGTCGACTACGCCGCGTACGGCGCGACGCGCCCCGACATCGATTTCTTCGCCTCCGACGCGACGCCGGCGGAGCCTCCGGTGCCGCGCGTGCACGAGAAGCGATTCGCCGTCGTGTACCACCTGCTGTCGCTCGCGCACAACTGGCGACTGCGGGTGCGCGCGTATGCCGCGGACAACGACTTTCCGGTTCTGCCTTCGATGATCGAGGTCTGGCCTTCGGCGAACTGGTACGAGCGCGAGGCCTTCGACTTCTACGGGATCGTCTTCGCCGGCCATCCCGATCTCCGGCGCATCCTGACCGACTACGGCTTCGTGGGGCACCCGTTCCGCAAGGACTTCCCGCTCTCGGGTCACGTCGAGATGCGCTACGACCCCGAGCAGGGGAGGGTGATCTATCAGCCGGTGTCGATCGAGCCGCGCGAGGTCACGCCGCGGATCATCCGCGAGCAGCATTACGCGGATTCGGAATAGATGGCCGAGATACGCAATTACACCATGAACTTCGGGCCGCAGCACCCGGCGGCGCACGGCGTGCTGCGGCTCGTTCTCGAGCTCGACGGCGAGGTGATCCAGCGCGCCGATCCGCACATCGGCCTGCTGCACCGCGCCACCGAGAAGCTCGCCGAATACAAGACCTACGTCCAGGCGCTGCCGTACATGGACCGGCTCGACTACGTGTCGATGATGTCCAACGAGCATGCCTACTGCATGGCGATCGAGAAGCTCCTCGGCATCGAGGTGCCGATCCGCGCGCAGTACATCCGCGTGATGTTCGACGAGATCACCCGCATCCTGAACCACCTCCTGTGGCTGGGCGCGCACTCGCTCGACGTCGGCGCGATGACGACGTTCCTGTACTGCTTCCGCGAGCGCGAAGACCTGATGGACGTTTACGAAGCGGTCTCCGGAGCTCGCCTGCATGCGGCGTACTACCGCCCCGGCGGGGTCTACCGCGATCTCCCCGACCGCATGCCGCAGTACCGGGTCTCTCCGATCCACAACGAGCGCGCGGTCGGACGGATGAACGAGAACCGGCGCGGATCGGTTCTCGACTTCATCGAGGATTTCACCGAGCGCTTTCCGACCTACGTCGACGAGTACGAGACGCTCCTGACCGAGAACCGGATCTGGAAGCAGCGCACGGTCGGCATCGGCGTCGTCGCGCCCGAGCGCGCCATCGCGCTGGGCTTCACCGGTCCGATGCTGCGCGGCTCCGGGGTGCCGTGGGACCTGCGCAAGAAGCAGCCGTACGAGGTCTACGACAAGATGGAGTTCGACATCCCGGTCGGAACCAACGGCGACTGCTACGACCGTTATCTCGTGCGCGTGCAGGAGATGCGCGAGGCGAACAGGATCGTCCGGCAATGCATCGGCTGGCTGCGCGATAACCCGGGTCCGGTGATGGTCGAGAACCACAAGATAACGCCGCCATCGCGCGAGGCGATGAAGACCAACATGGAAGAGCTGATCCACCACTTCAAGCTGTTCACCGAGGGCATGCACGTGCCGGAGGGCGAGGCCTACGCCGCGGTCGAGCACCCGAAGGGGGAATTCGGCGTGTACGTCATCTCGGACGGAGCGAACAAGCCGTACCGGCTCAAGCTCCGCGCGGCCGGCTTTCCGCATCTCGCGGCGCTGGACGAGATGTCGCGCGGACACATGATCGCCGACGTCGTCGCGATCATCGGCACGCAGGACATCGTCTTCGGGGAGATCGATCGATGAGCGTTATCGAGTCCAGGGTCGTCAACCTCGACCAGCTCGAGCTCGAGCATTTCGAGAAGGGCGGGACGTTCGCGTCCGATTCCGTGCGCATCGGGCCGCTGCTGGGCGCGAAGGCGCTCGGCTATTCGTACGATGTTGTCCCGCCGGGCAAGCGCGCGTGCCCGTTCCACAGCCACCGCGCCGAGGAAGAGATGTTCTTCGTCGTGAAGGGCACCGGCACGCTGCGCTACGGCAGCGAGGCGCGGAAGATCCGTGCCGGCGACGTCATCTGCTGCCCGACCGGTGGCCCTGAAACCGCGCACCAGATCGTCAACGATTCCGATGCCCCGCTCGCCTATCTCTCGGTCAGCACCATGATGCCGGCGGAGGTCTGCGAATATCCCGATTCGGGCAAGGTCGGCTCGTACGGCGACGGCGGGCTGAGGCATATGACGCGCGCCGGCGACCACCTCGACTACTGGACCGGCGAGATCTAGGGCGACCGTGAGCGGGCCGATCATCAATCTCCGCGGCAAGTTCGGCGCCGTCGGCGCGCGTCGACCGGGACGACCGCCCGCGGAAGCGACGTTGCAGGCGAAATTCGTCCCCGAAGGCGCCGCGGCCGACTATCGGCACGACGAACAGCGGATCTCATGCTGAGCCCGGAGTCCCTGAAGCGGATCGACCGCGAGATCGCCAAGTACCCGCCCGATCGCAAAAGCTCGGCCGTGATGGCGGCGCTCGCGGTCGCGCAGGACGAGAAGGGGTGGCTTCCGACCGAGGTCATGGACTTCGTCGCGTCGTACTTGAGCATGCCGCCCATCGCGGTGTACGAAGTCGCGACGTTCTACGAAATGTTCAACACCAAGCCGACCGGCAAGTACAAGCTCACGCTCTGCACCAACCTGCCGTGCGCTTTGCAGAGCGCGGCCCAGGCGGCGCTGCACCTGAAGCAGAAACTCGGCATCGACTTCGGCGAGACCACCAGCGACGGGCTCTTCACCCTCAAGGAGGGCGAGTGCTTCGGAGCGTGCGGCGACGCGCCGGTGGTGCTGATCAACAACAAGCGCCTGTGCAGCTGGATGAAGCCCGAGGCGCTGGACGGTCTTCTCGCGGAGCTCTCGGCGGAAGCCAAGCGATGAACGCCCCGTCCGAATTCCTCGATTACGGACCGGACGCGATCATTCTCGCGGGCCTCAACGGCCGGAACTGGCGGCTGGACGACTATGTCGCGCGCGGCGGCTACGAGGCGCTCAAGAAGGTCCTCAACGAGAAGATTCCGCCGGCGACCGTCATCGCCGAGATGAAGAAGTCGTCGCTGCGCGGACGCGGCGGCGCGGGCTTTCCCACCGGCCTCAAGTGGAGCTTCATGCCGCAGCAGTACGCCGGCGACAAGTACCTCGTGTGCAACTCGGACGAGGGCGAGCCGGGAACGTTCAAGGATCGCGACATCCTGCGCTACAACCCGCACATCCTGTTCGAGGGCATGGCGATCGCCGCCTACGCGATGGGCTGCAGGCGCGGCTACAACTATGTTCACGGCGAGATCTGGGACGTGTACGAGCGCTGCGAGGAAGCCCTCGACGAGGCGTACAAGGCCGGGTTCTTCGGCGACGACATCCTCGGCAGCGGCTTCTCGTTTCATCTCTACAACCATCACGGCTACGGCGCGTACATCTGCGGCGAGGAAACCGCGCTGCTGGAATCGCTCGAGGGCAAGAAAGGATTGCCGCGGTACAAGCCGCCGTTCCCGGCGAGCTTCGGGCTGTACGGCAAGCCCACCACGATCAACAACACGGAGACCTTCGCCGCGGTCCCGTGGATCATCAGGAACGGGGGCGAGGCCTTCCTCGACCTCGGCCGACCCAACAACGGCGGGACGAAGATCTTCTCGGTCTCGGGCGACGTCGAGCGTCCCGGCAACTTCGAAGTGCGGCTCGGCACGCCATTCGCGAAGCTCCTGGAGATGGCGGGCGGCGTGCGCGGCGGACGCAAGTTGAAGGCGTGCATCCCCGGCGGCTCGTCGATGCCGGTGCTCCCGGGCGAGATCATGATGGCCACCGACATGGACTACGATTCGATCGCCAAGGCGGGATCGATGCTCGGCTCCGGCGCGGTGATCATCATGGACGACACCCGCTGCATGGTGCGTTCGCTCCTGCGGTTGTCGTACTTCTACTTCGCCGAATCCTGCGGGCAGTGCACGCCCTGCCGCGAGGGAACGGGCTGGCTCTGGCGCATGGTCGACCGCATCGAGCATGGCCAGGGGAAGAACGAGGATCTCGACGTTCTCGTGTCCGTTTCCGACAACATCGCAGGCCGTACGATCTGCGCGCTGGGCGATGCCGCCGCGCTGCCCGTGAAGAGCTTCATCAAGCACTTCCGCGACGAGTTCCAGTACCACATCGACCACAAGCGATGCCTCGTGCCGGACTACGTCTGATGCGCCCATGAGCACGGTCAACCTCGAAGTCGACGGCAAGCCCGTGCAGGTGCCCGGCGGCAGCACGGTCATGGACGCCGCGCACAAGCTCGAGATCTACGTTCCGCACTTCTGCTGGCATCCGAAGCTCACGATCGCGGCCAACTGCCGCATGTGCCTGGTGCAGGTCGAGAAGGCGCCGAAGCCGCTGCCGGCCTGCGCGACGCCGGTGACCGAAGGCATGAAGGTCTGGACGCATTCGGACGCTGCGGTCGACGCGCAGAAGGGGGTGATGGAATTTCTGCTCATCAACCACCCGCTCGATTGCCCGATCTGCGACCAGGGCGGGGAATGCCAGCTCCAGGATCTCGCGGTCGGCTACGGCGCGTCGAACTCGCGCTATCAGGAGCCCAAGCGCGTGGTCCTGAACAAGAACCTGGGACCGCTCATCTCGACCGACATGACGCGCTGCATCCACTGCACACGCTGCGTGCGCTTCGGCACCGAGATCGCCGGCATCATGGAGCTGGGGATGATCGGGCGGGGCGAGCACGCGGAGATCATCACCTTCGTGGGCAAGACGGTCGATTCCGAGCTCTCGGGCAACGTGATCGACCTCTGCCCCGTGGGCGCGCTGACCTCCAAGCCGTTCCGCTACACCGCGCGCACCTGGGAGCTCTCGCGCCGCAAGTCGGTGAGCCCGCACGACAGCCTCGGGTCGAACCTCATCGTGCAGGTGAAGCTCGACAAGGTCATGCGCGTCCTGCCCCTCGAGAACGAGTCGCTGAACGAGTGCTGGCTCTCCGACAAGGACCGCTTCTCCTACGAGGGCCTCAATTCCGAC
>Ga0079222_10000348_pt1 | contig 10512 bp, 8 predicted proteins | sample GAPlitter_FD_75070 | JGI IMG/M metagenome (GOLD analysis project Ga0079222, IMG submission 75070) | Agricultural soil microbial communities from Georgia to study Nitrogen management - GA Plitter | ecosystem: Environmental > Terrestrial > Soil > Agricultural land | place: USA: Georgia | collected...
CCGAGCGGCATGTGCGCCCCGAGCCACGCCGGCAGGTGGGGCGTGAAGAACGCGGGGATGCCGCGGCAGATCGTTCCCAGGTTGGCTGCGATGTTGGGCAGCCCGGTGAATAGGCGCTGTAAGTCGAACTCGGCGGCGACGATCTCCATGCGCGCCCAGAACTCGCGCAGCCGCTCGAACCGGTGCTCCGGCGCGTTGCCGGCGATCAGCGCCGCGTTGATCGCGCCGATCGACGTGCCGATGATCCAGTCGGGCTCGACGCCCGCTTCGTGCATCGCCTCGTAGACGCCGACCTGGTATGCGCCGAGCGCGCCGCCGCCCTGCAGCACCAGCACGACCTGCCCGGGGAAATCGCTGCGCGAAATCGCCTGCGGTGCGCGCTTCGCGGGGCGCACGCGCCGGCCGGTGGCGATCATTGCGCGGTCCAGGCGCCGTCGACCGGGATGATCGCGCCGGTGATCGAGGCTGCCTCCTGGCTTGCGAGGAACGCCGTCAGCGCGGCGACCTCCTGCACCTGCACGAATTTCTTCGTCGGCTGCGCATGCAGCAGCACGTCGTCGATCACCTGCTGCGGCGTGAGGCCGCGCGCCCTGGCCGTGTCGGGAATCTGCTTCTCGACGAGCGGCGTCCACACGTAGCCGGGACAGATCGCGTTCATCGTGATGCCTTGCGTGGCGACTTCGAGCGCGACGGTCTTCGTGAGGCCGGCGATGCCGTGCTTCGCGGCGACGTACGCCGACTTGTAGGGGCTCGCCACCAGTGCGTGCGCCGACGCGATGTTGACGATGCGGCCCCAGCGCTTGCGTTTCATCCCCGGCAGCGCGAGGCGGATCGTGTGGAACGACGCGGTCAGGTTCAGCGCGAGAATCGCGTTCCACTTGTCCACGGGGAATTCGTCGATCGGGGCGACGTGCTGGATCCCGGCGTTGTTGACCAGGATGTCGATCGCGCCGAACGCCTCGACGGCGTTGCCGATCAGCGACTCGATCGCATCCTGTCGTGACAGGTCGGCGCCGTCGTAGCGCACGCGCACGCCGTGGTCGGCCTCGAGGCCGGCGCGCAATGCCTCGATCTCGGCGGCGTTGCCGAAGCCGTTCAGCACGACGTTCGCGCCGCCGGCAGCGAACGTCCTCGCGATACCCAATCCGATGCCGCTGGTCGACCCCGTTACCAGCGCCGTCAAGCCCTTGAACATGGAATCCTCCTTGCGTTGCAGAGGCGGGTTAGTCAGGCGACCTCGCTCCAAACTTACTGCAATGCGGCGCGTAAGGACACGCTCGCTCGACCGACGAACGCGGACACCTCGCCGCGGCCAGGCGTGGCTAACTTTCTCGAGGCGTTCCCATGCAGTCGCAATCCATCGTCATCGTGGGCGGAGGCTTTGCCGGCACGACCCTTGCCGGAGCGCTCGACGGCAACTTGCCCGCGGGCTGCGAGCTCGTGCTGGTGAGCGAGGAGAGCTACACGACGTTTCATCCGATGCTGCCCGAAGCACTCGGCGCGTCGGTGTTTCCCGAGCAGGTGGTGGCGCCGATCCGCGCAATGCTCGCGCGCGCCCGCTTCATCATGGGACGCGTCACCGCGCTCGACCCCGTGCGGCGCACGCTCGCGTGCACGACCGTCGCCGGCGACATCACGTTGCCGTACACGCAGCTCGTGCTGGCATTTGGCAACCGCGCGCGGCTCGACCTGCTGCCGGGCCTCGCGAAGCACGCGCTGCCGCTGAAGACGGTCGGCGACGCCGTGCACATCCGCAACGTCGTGCTGCGACGCCTCGCGCGCATCGAGCTCGAGGACGATGCGTGCGCACGCAGGCGCCTTGGGCGCTTCATCGTGCTGGGCGGCGGCTTCTCGGGCGTCGAATGCGCCGGCGAGCTCGCCGATTGCCTGCGCGGCATCCGCCGCTACTATCCGCGTGTCCGGGAGGACGAGCTGTCGATCACGCTGCTGCACGACCTGCCGCGACTGCTTCCGGAATTGCCGCAGGCGCTGGGGGCCGCGGCCCGCCGCTCGCTCACCGAGCGCGGCGTCGACGTGCGCACCGGCGTGCGCGCGGCGCGCGTCTGCGCTGCGGGCGTGTGGCTTGCCGATGGCGCGTTCGTCGCGGGTGCGACGGTCGTGTGCACGATCGGCACGCAGCCGAATGCGCTGGCGGCGCGCGCGTCGTTGCCGCTCGAGCGCGGGCGCATCGTCGTCGACGCCGACCTTGCCGTGCGCGGCACACCCGGCGTATGGGCGATCGGCGATTGCGCCTATGCGCGCAATGCGCACGACGCGTCGATAGCGCCGCCGACGGCGCAGTTCGCCGTCGCGCAGGCGCGCACGTTGGCGCGCAATCTCCTGGCGACGCTCGCCGGTCGACCGACGCGTCCATTTGCGCATCGCTCGCGCGGCGCGATGGCCGCGCTCGGGCACCGCCGCGGCGTTGCGAACGTGCTCGGCATCCCGTTGACCGGATTCGCCGCGTGGCTCGTCTGGCGCGCGTACTACCTGTCGCGGATGCCGACGCTCGGACGGAAGCTGCGCATCTTCGTCGAGTGGACGTGGGGCATGTTCTTTCCCAGCGACATCACGCACCTGCGATTCACGCGCAGCGTGGAGATCGAAACTTCGGGGTCAGAGCAAAAAGCGGGCTTTTTGCTCTGACCCCACCGCGCGCGCGGACCCCACCGCGCGCGCGGCCGCGAGGCCGCTGCGCACGGCCGCCTCCAGCGTCGCGGGCAGCGACGAATGCGTGTAATCGCCGGCGAGGAACACGCGATCCGCAAGGCGACCCGCCGCCGGCCGCACGAGTGCCGGCACGCAGGCATAGGTGGCGCGCTTTTCTTCGATCACCTGCGACCAGCACAGCGGCGGCAGCGCAGTGAGCCGTCGAAGCTGCGCGTCGATCGCCGCGACGAGCGACGCGTGATCGAGCGACTCGTGCGGGCCGCGCGCGCTGATCACGACCGACAGCAGCGCGCGTACGCCGGGCGGGGGCGCCGGGTCCGCGCGCCGGAGGATGTCGGCGCGGTCGAAGAGCCACTGGCCGGGTCGGTCGTCGAGGCGCAACAGCCCCTGCGGCAACGCGACCGGTGCCGTGTAACCGAGGTAGACGGTGGCGATCGGCTCGTACTCGAACGCATCCACCGCGCGAAGCGCTTCGCCGATGCCCGCGTATCGCGTCGCCACGTCGGAGGCGAACGCCTGCCGCAGTTGGTGCGGACCGACCGCCACGACGACCGCGTCGGCGCGTATCGTGCCCGCGGAAGTCTCGAGCACGACGCCATCGGCCACGACGTCCACGACGCGCGATCGCGTCGACGTGTTCACCGCGTGGCCGCGCGCGACGAGCCACTGCGCGGCGCGCTCGGGAATCGCGTCGCCGAGGCCGTTGCGCGGCACGACCGTCGCCGTCGCGGCGGCACCGGCGCCGAACGTCTCGCGCAGCACGTTCAGGAACGACTGCGCCGAAGCGCGCTGCGGCGGCGTGTTGAGCGCAGCCACGCAGAGCGGCGCCCACAGGTTGTCGCGCACGCGCGGCGAAAGCTCGGCTAGCAAAGCGTCGACCGTCGTTGCCGGATCGCAGCGAAAGCCGCGCCCGCGCTGGCGCGCGAACCAGCGCAGCGTCGCGACGCGCTCGCCCCATCCGAGGCCGCGCGCGAGCATGAAGCCGGCGGCGAGCCCGAGCGAGCCAGGAAGGCCGTGCGTCGCGAACGCGATGGCGTTGTGCTGTCCCTTCGCGAGCGGTCGGATCGCGAGCGGCGTGATGCGCCATGCGGCATGCGCGTCGCCGTCGCGCAGCGTTGCCGCGAGCGCGAGCGTGTCGACGTACGCGCCAAGCAGCAGGTGCTCGCCGTTGTCGAGCGGCAATCCGTCCCGCACGACGCAGCGCGCGCGGCCGCCGACGCCGGCCGCCGCCTCGTGCAGCGCGACGCAGTGCGCGCGTTGCGCGAGCTCGACCGCGGCCGCGCAGCCGGCCCAGCCCGCGCCAATGACGACTACGTCAGCCACGCGGTGCGCGTCGCAATCCACAGCTTGCGCAACGGCGTGAGCGCGATGCGTCGGTCGAGCACGCGATATCCGTCGCGCGCGATCTCCTCGAGCAGCGTCCGGTAGATCGCGGCCATCGCGAGGCCTGCGCGTTGCGCGCGACGGTCGCGCGCGGGAAGCTTGGCGAAGGCGCGGTCGTACCACGCGCGCGCCCGTTCGACCTGAAAGCGCATCAACGCGACGAACGCGTCGGAGTGCCGTGCGCGAAGCACGTCGGAAGGCGCGACGCCAAACCGTGCGAGCTCGTCCTGCGGCAGATAGATGCGCCCGCGCCGCGCGTCCTCGCCGACGTCGCGGATGATGTTCGTCAGCTGGAACGCGATGCCCAGGTCGCGCGCATAGCCGCGCGTGGCCGGATCCTCGTAGCCGAAGATCGCGGCGGACATGAGGCCCACGACGCCGGCGACGCGATGGCAATACGTCTCGAGCTCGGCGAAATCCACGTAGCGGACCTGATCGAGGTCCATCTGCATGCCGTCGACGACCGTCTGCAGCTCTCCTTGCGCGATCGGATAGGCTCGCACGACGGGCACCAGCGCGCGTGCGACGGGATGCTGCGGCTTGCCGTCGTAAACAGCCTCGATCTGCGTGCGCCACCACGCGAGCTTCACCCGCGCGACATTGGGATCCGACACTTCGTCGACGACGTCGTCCACTTCGCGGCAGAACGCGTACAGCGCGGTGATCGCGGCGCGCCGCGGTGCGGGCAGCAGGCGAAAGCTGTAATGGAAGCTCGAGCCGCTTTGCGCGGCCTTCTGCTCGCAATACTCGTCGGGCGTCATCCCGGAAAGCGCCTGCGGTGCACGCGCGTCGCGGCCTACGCGGCCGACGCCGGCGCCGCGCGCTGCGGCGCCAGCACGCGCCAGGCGAGCACCAGCCAGTCGCGCTTGCCGAGTTGGGGCCGGTGCGCGAAAACGTCGCCGTCGACCGCGTCGATGCGTTCGAGGATGCGCAGGCCGCCAGCGATCACCGCGCGCAGCTCGAGCCCGGCGCGCCACGGCATGCGCCGCGCGAGCGGCCGACCTTCGTCGAACAGTGCGCGCGTACGCGCCGTCTCGAAGCGCATCAGCCGCGCCCAGCGCGCATCGGCGATACCGCCCTCGATGTGATCGAGCGAGACGTCGAATCGCGCGAGGTCGGCAAGCGGCAGGTAGACGCGCCCCTTGCGCCAGTCGACGGCGACGTCCTGCCAGAAATTGGCGAGCTGCAGCGCCGTGCAGATCGCGTCGCTGTCGCGCCCCGCATCGGATCCCCGCACGCCGTACAGCGCGAGCAGCAGCCGCCCCACCGGGTTCGCCGAGCGGCGGCAATAGTCGAGCAGCGCGGCGTAGTCGGCATAGCGCGCGACGTCGACGTCCTGACGAAACGCGGACAGCAAGTCGAAGAACAGCGGCAACGGCAGCGCGTGCGCACGCACGGCGACCGCCAGCTCGGCGAAGAGCGGCTGCGCGGGCGTGTCGCCGCGCTCGATCGCGCGAAGTTGCGCTTCGAACGCGTCGAGCGCCGCGTGGCGCGCGTGCGGCGACGCGTCGCCTTCGTCGGCGATGTCGTCGGCGGCGCGCGCGAAGCGGTAGATCGCGACAATGGCACGGCGCGCGCGAGCGGGCAGCAGCGCCGATGCAACCGGGAAGTTCTCGTAATGGCCGACCGACAAGGAAGCGTTTCGCGAAGGACGTCGAGCTCGGGATGGGGCGCGTTGCTGCGATGCAACGCGTGGCGGGCCGCACCCCGCTCGGCTATACTAGCCGATTCGGCGAAAGCGCCTTCGCCAGCGACGTTGCGGCCGAGGCGGTGTCGGCACCCCGCGCGCGTTCGTGGGTGGGCGCGCGAGCCAAAAGTGTCCCGGCCGGCCGTCGCGCCGCGCCCGACCCGCGAAAGTGGCGGAATTGGTAGACGCACCAGCCTTAGGAGCTGGCGGGGCAGCCCGTGGGGGTTCGAGTCCCCCCTTTCGCACCAGAGGGGTCGGAGGTATCAGGATGCGCGCGGCAGTGCGCCTGTCCTGACAGCTCCGATCCCGAGTTATGTCGTCAAACACAATGAATCGATGCAAACGACACTCGAAACGCTGAGCGCGCTCGAGCGCCGCCTGAACGTCGCGGTGCCGATCGCCGAAATCGAAGGAGAAGTGAAGAAGCGCCTCACGCGTCTTGCGCGCACGGTCAAGGTCGCCGGATTCCGCCCCGGCAAGGCGCCGCTGCGTATGCTCGACCAGCAATACGGGCCGCAGGTGCGCTCGGACGTCATCACCGAGCGCGTGCAATCGAGCTTCAACGACGCGATCCGCGCGCAGAACCTGCGCGTGGCCGGCACGCCGCGCATCGAGCCGCAGCGCAGTGAAATGGCCGCATCCGACACGCTCGAGTTCTCGGCGGTGTTCGAGGTGTATCCCGAGATCGCGCTTGGCGACGTCGGCCAGATCGCGATCACGCGACCGGGCGCGGAAGTGACTGCCGCCGACGTCGACCGCACGCTCGACGTGCTGCGCCGCCAGCGCACCGCCTACGACACGGTCGAGCGTGGGGCGCAGGTCGGCGACCGCGTGCGCGTCGATTTCACCGGAACGATCGATGGCGCCGAATTCCCCGGTGGCCAGGCGAAGAATTTCCCGATCGTGCTCGGCGAGGGCCGCATGCTGCCCGAGTTCGAGACTGCGCTCGCCGGCATGCGTGCGGGCGAGGCGAAAGCGTTCGAGCTCACGTTCCCGGCCGACTACCACGGGCGCGAAGTGGCCGGCAAGCGCGCGCATTTCGACCTTCACGTCGTCGACGTCGCGGAGCCGCGCATTCCCGCGCTCGACGCCGAATTCGTGAAGGCGTTTGGCGTCGCGAGCGGCGAGGTCGCCGACCTGCGCAAGGAGGTCGAGGCGAACCTGCGGCTTGAACTGAAGCGCAAGGTCGAGTCGGTCGTGAAGGCGCAGGCGCTCGCGGGGCTGCGGCGCCAGGCGAGCTTCGACGTGCCGAAGGCGCTCGTAGACAACGAGGCGCAGCTCTTGCATCAGCGTGCGATCGCGAACCTGCGCGAGCAACCGAACGTCAAACCCGAAGACCTCACCGTGTCGCTCGACGTGTTCCGCCCGCAGGCCGAGGAGCGCGTCGCGCTGGGACTGATCATCGGCGAGCTCGTGCGCAGCGAGAACCTGCAGGCGAAGCCCGAGCAGGTCCGGGCACTCGTCAGCGAAACCGCGCAGACGTACGAGCAGCCGGAGGCGGTCGTGCGCTGGCATTACGAGAAACCCGAGCGGCTGCGCGATTTCGAGGCGATGGTGCTCGAGCAGAACGTCGTCGACTGGATCGTCGCTCGCGCCAAGGTCACCGATCAGCCGATGACGTTCGAGCAGGTGATGCACCCGGAACAGAGCGCGCACCCGACACAGGCGGTCAACCAGGGGCAGGGCGCTTGACGAAGCGCTGACGAGCGCCCATGTTGTCGAGACCGCCGGCCGCAGCGACGTTCGGCAACACCACACAGACCAGGAATTCCATGGACGAACCCCAAGGCCTCGGGCTGATCCCGATGGTGATCGAACAGAGCGGGCGCGGCGAGCGCGCGTACGACATCTACTCGCGGCTGCTCAAGGAGCGCATCGTTTTCCTCGTCGGGCCGGTGAACGAGGCGACGGCAAACCTCGTGGTCGCCCAGATGCTGTTCCTCGAATCGGAAAACCCCGACAAGGACATCAACTTCTACATCAACTCGCCGGGCGGCTCGATCGCCGCGGGTTTCGCGATCTACGACACGATGCAGTTCATCAAGCCCGACGTGTCGACGCTGTGCGTCGGTATGGCGGCATCGATGGGCGCGTTCCTGCTCGCGGCGGGCGCGAAGGGCAAGCGCGTGGCGCTGCCCAACTCCGACGTGATGATTCACCAGCCGCTCGGCGGTTTCCAGGGACAGGCGTCGGACGTCGAAATTCATGCCAAGTACATCCTGAGCCTGCGGCAACGGTTGAATCAGCTGATGGCCGAGCACACGGGCCGGCCGGTCGAGCAGATTGCACGCGACACCGAGCGTGACAATTTCCTGACGGCCGAGCAGGCGCGCGAGTACGGGATCGTCGACAAAGTCTTGCAAAGACGGCTCGCACCCGAGTAAAGTCGGCCGACAGCACGTGGCGCAGGCCCTTTAATGGCAGACAAGTCTTCTTCCGGCGACAAGCTGCTGTATTGCTCGTTCTGCGGCAAGAGCCAGCACGAGGTGCGCAAGCTGATCGCGGGCCCCTCGGTGTTCATCTGCGATGAATGCATCGAGCTGTGCAACGACATCATCCGCGAGGAGGGCACCGGCAGCGAGACTGCGCGTGCCGATCGCAGCAAGCTGCCGACTCCGCACGAGATCCGCCAGATACTCGACCAGTACGTCATCGGGCAGGAGCCGGCGAAGAAGATCCTGTCCGTTGCAGTCTACAATCACTACAAGCGGCTCGAATCGGGCAGCAAGGACGACGAAGTCGAGCTTGCGAAGTCGAACATCCTGCTGATCGGCCCAACCGGCTCCGGGAAGACGCTTCTCGCGCAAACGCTCGCGCGGCTCCTCGACGTCCCGTTCGTCATCGCCGACGCGACGACGCTCACCGAAGCGGGCTACGTCGGCGAGGACGTCGAGAACATCATCCAGAAGCTGCTGCAGAAGTGCGACTACGACATCGAGAAGGCGCAGCGCGGCATCGTCTACATCGATGAGATCGACAAGATCTCGCGCAAGAGCGACAACCCGTCGATCACGCGCGACGTGTCGGGCGAGGGCGTGCAGCAGGCGCTGCTGAAACTCATCGAGGGCACGATCGCCAGCGTGCCGCCGCAGGGCGGGCGCAAGCACCCGAACCAGGAATTCGTGCAGGTGGACACGACGAACATCCTGTTCGTGTGCGGCGGCGCGTTCGACGGCCTCGAGAAGATCATCCGCCAGCGCACGGCGAAGACCGGCATCGGCTTTGGCGCCGAGGTCGCCTCACCCGACGATCGGCGCAACATGACGATCCTGCTGCGCGACACCGAGCCCGAAGACCTGATCAAGTTCGGCCTGATCCCCGAGTTCGTGGGTCGCCTGCCGGTCGTCGCGACGCTCGACGAACTCGACGAGGCCGCGCTCATCCAGATCCTCGTCGAGCCGAAGAACGCTCTGATCAAGCAGTATCACAAGATGTTTCGCATGGAAGGCGTCGAGCTCGAGATTCGTGAGCTCGCGCTGCGCGCCATCGCGCGCAAGGCGCTCGCGCGCAAGACCGGCGCGCGCGGCCTGCGCTCGATCCTCGAGCAGGTGCTGCTCGACGTCATGTACGACCTGCCGTCGCTCGCGAACCTCGCGCGCGTCGTCGTCGACGAGTCGACGATCGCCAACGACGGCAAGCCGCTGCTGATGTTCGCCGACGCGCCCAAGGTCGCCGCCTCGGCCAAGTAGGGTATCGCGTCCCGGCGGAGCAGGCCCCGCTGCCTGCCGCCCACCGTCGCCGCTACGCAATAACGGCGCCCGCTCATCCGTCGAAGGCGTCGACGTTCAACGCGCGCATCCCGGAACATTACGTCCGATCAACGTGTTAGCCACAACCTGACGCAGGTTGCGGCAGTTCTTGCTTGCCTCTCGGAGGCAACGCGGAATTCGGCGCTCCGACCGGATGACTAAGTCCCGGGGCCGATGGCGCCGCCGTGCCGATTGTAGGAATGTCAACTCCGCCGGGTGGACGGTCCCCCCGGCGGTTACCCTTCAGGGTTGACGGGGGTACGTACCGGCCCCATGTTGACCGATGATTCACCCCACCGAGGCGCGCATGCCCAACGATACATCCGTTCCCGCCGGACTCACCACGCTGCCGCTGCTGCCGCTGCGCGACGTCGTCGTGTTCCCGCACATGGTGATCCCGCTGTTCGTCGGCCGCCCGAAGTCGATCAAGGCGCTCGACATGGCGATGGACGCCGGCAAGCACATCCTCCTCGTCGCGCAGAAGCAGGCGGCGAAGGACGACCCCACCGCCGAGGACCTGTACGACATCGGCAGCATCGCCACCGTCCTGCAGATGCTGAAGCTGCCCGACGGCACGGTGAAGGTGCTCGTCGAGGGCACGCAGCGCGCTCAGATCCGCCGCATCGAGGAGCACGGCGAATACCTCGCTGCGCAGGCGCAACCGATCCCCGGCGACCCGGGCACCGCGCACGAGGTCGAGGCGATGCGCAGGGCGCTGCTCACGCAGTTCGATTCGTACGTCAAGCTCAACAAGAAGATCCCGCCCGAGATCCTGACGTCGATGTCCGGCATCGATGACGGCGGCCGCCTCGCCGACGCTATCGCCGCTCACCTGCCGCTCAAGCTCGAGCAGAAACAGCAGATCCTCGAGATGAGCGACGTCGGCAAGCGCCTCGAGCACCTGCTCGGCGTGCTCGAGGGGGAGGTCGACATCCTGCAGGTCGAGAAGCGCATCCGCGGCCGCGTCAAGCGGCAGATGGAGAAGAGCCAGCGCGAGTACTACCTGAACGAGCAGGTCAAGGC
>Ga0079222_10000349_pt1 | contig 10495 bp, 9 predicted proteins | sample GAPlitter_FD_75070 | JGI IMG/M metagenome (GOLD analysis project Ga0079222, IMG submission 75070) | Agricultural soil microbial communities from Georgia to study Nitrogen management - GA Plitter | ecosystem: Environmental > Terrestrial > Soil > Agricultural land | place: USA: Georgia | collected...
ATCTTCATGTCGCTCGGCGAGGCAGTGCGGGAGTATCCGGAGCTGGTTCGGAAGTATCTCGGCTCTGTTGTTCCTTATAGCGACAACTTCTTCGCCGCTCTGAACAGCGCCGTATTCTCGGATGGCTCCTTCGTTTATGTCCCGAAGGGCGTGCGCTGCCCGATGGAGCTCTCGACATATTTCCGCATCAATGCCGCCGATACGGGCCAGTTTGAGCGAACGCTCATCGTCGCCGACGAAGGCGCGTACGTCAGCTATCTCGAGGGCTGCACTGCCCCGAAGCGGAGCACGAACCAGCTCCACGCAGCCGTGGTCGAGCTGGTCGCGCTACCCGGAGCGACGGTAAAGTACTCGACCGTGCAGAACTGGTACGCCGGTGATAAAGAGGGGCGCGGCGGCATTTACAACTTCGTAACCAAGCGCGGCAAAGCGTACGCGAACGCGAAGATCTCCTGGACGCAGGTGGAAACGGGCTCGGCGATCACCTGGAAATATCCGAGCGTAATTCTCCAGGGCGACAATTCGGTCGGTGAGTTCTACAGCGTGGCGGTCGTGAACAATCGCCAGCAAGCAGACACCGGCACGAAGATGATACATATCGGCCGCAATACGAAATCGACCATCGTGTCCAAAGGAATCTCCGCCGGCGAGGGAAATAATTCCTACCGCGGGCGGGTGCAGGTGCTGCCGAAAGCGACCGGAGCGCGCAACTATACGCAGTGTGACTCGATGCTCGTCGGCAATCGGTGCGGCGCGCACACGTTCCCGTACATCGAGGTCGCGAACAACACCGCGATCGTCGAGCACGAAGCGTCGACGTCGAAGATCGGAGAGGATCAGATCTTCTACTTGAAGCAGCGCGGACTCAGCGCCGAGCAGGCGGTGAGCATGATCGTGAGCGGCTTCTGCAAGGAAGTATTCAAGGAGCTTCCGATGGAGTTCGCGTTGGAAGCGCAGCAGCTGCTGGGAATAACATTGGAAGGAAGTGTTGGCTGATGGGTGGTTGGTGATTGGTTGTGGGTTACCAAGGATGGCCGGCGCGAAGCGCCGGCTCGGCCGAATTCACCCACAACCAACCACCACTCACCAACCACCTGAGAGAGAACTCGGGATTATCAATGGCTCTTTTAGAAATTCGCGGATTGACCGCTTCCGTCGGCGACAAGCCCATTCTGCGCGGTGTCGATCTCACGCTTGACATCGGGCAAGTACACGCGGTGATGGGGCCTAACGGTTCCGGCAAGAGCACGCTGGCGCAGGTGCTCGCGGGAAACCCGGCGTACGAAGTCACCGGTGGCTCGATCATCTACAAGGGGAGCGATCTGCTCGAGATGCAGCCCGAGGAGCGCGCCCAGGCCGGGATCTTTCTCGCCTTCCAGTATCCCGTCGAGATTCCGGGCGTGTCGAACGCGTACTTTTTGCGCGCCGCGTACAACGAGATTCGTAAAGCGCGGGGCGAGCCCGAAGTCGATCCGCTGGAGTTCGCGGACCTGATGGAGGACCGGTTGGCGCTCGTCGATATGGATCCGGCGATGCTGGGCCGATCGGTGAACACTGGCTTTTCCGGCGGTGAGAAGAAGCGCAACGAGATTCTCCAACTCGCGGTGCTCGAGCCGAGTCTTGGCATTCTCGACGAGACGGACTCCGGTCTCGACATCGACGCGCTGCGCACGGTCGCCGACGGCGTCAACAAACTCCGAACGAAGGATCGGTCGTTCATAGTGGTGACGCATTATCAGCGTTTGCTCAACTATATTATTCCAGACGTCGTCCACGTTCTGGCTGCTGGTAGAATTGTGAAGTCCGGCGGCAAGGAGCTGGCGTTCGCGCTCGAGGAAAAGGGATACGATTGGCTCACGGAGGGCGCGCGGCCCGCGGAGGTGGGGGCGTGACCGCGCGGGCCGAGACCGACGTCACCATCGATCGACCGGAATTCGTGACACCATTCGAGGAAACATTCCGCGCGTTCGATGCGGGGGACAGCGCCGTGGCGCCACCTGCCCTCCATTCGATCCGAGAGGCTGCGTTCGATGCCTTTCGGCGCCTCGGCTTTCCGACGACGAAAAACGAGGATTGGCATTACACCAGCGTCGCGCCGATTGTCGAGCATGACTTTCTGCACATCACGACGCCAAGCGGCGACGTACGCCCGGCGGCCCTCGCGCCCTTCACGTTCGGGCGTAGTGATTGGCATTCGCTGGTCTTCGTGAATGGCCGATTCGCGCCGGAGCTCTCGCAGACCAACGCGCTCCCGCGCGGACTGCGCGTCCTCGACCTGCGTCGTGCGTGGCGTGAGGCGCCGGAGCTGGTCGAGCAGCTCGCGCAGATCACGAGCTATGACGACCGCGCCTTCACCGCGTTGAACACGGCGTTCATGCACGACGGCTCGGTCGTGCACGTCGAACGCGACGTCGAAGTCGAGAAGCCGATCCACCTGCTCTTCGTCACCGACGCGGTCGCGGCGAAGTCGATGATGCATCCGCGCAACCTCATCGTCATTGGCCGACACGCCAAGGCGACGGTGATCGAAAGCTACGTCTCGCTGAGCGACGCGGTCTACTTCACGAACGCGGTGACTGAGGTCGCAATCGGCGAGGGCGCGTCCTTGCATCACTACAAGATGCAGCGCGAGGGAATGCGCGCGTTCCACGTCGGCACCATCGAGACGCATCAGGCGCGCGACAGCCACTACGTCTCCTTCTCGCTGGCGATGGGTGGCTCACTCACGCGAACGAACGTGTATACGACACTCGACGGCGAGGGCTGTGGCTCGACGTTGAACGGGTTGTACATGCTCGACGGCGAGCAGCACTGTGATCATCAGACGATGATCGTTCACGCGCAGCCCAACTGCTACAGCCGCGAGCTGTACAAGGGCGTGCTCGACGGACAATCGCACGGTGTGTTCAACGGCAAGGTGTACGTCGATCCGATTGCGCAGAAGACGGACGGGAAGCAGACGAACAACACGCTGCTGCTTTCGGACAAGGCGCAGATCGACACGAAGCCCCAGCTCGAGATCTTCGCCGACGACGTGAAGTGTACGCACGGCGCGACGGTCGGCCGTCTCGATGAGCAAGCGCTCTTCTACATGAAGAGCCGCGGCGTGAGCCGCGAATTGGCGCGACGGCTGTTGACATACGCATTCGCCGCCGACGTGCTGGAGACGATCGAGCAGCAGAGCGTGCGCGAGGAGCTCGAGCGGATGACGCTCCGGAGATTTACCAAGGGAGACGGGAATGGCTAGGCCGGCGCCTAGCACCTCCAGCCATGTCCAACCTCGACGCCCTCTATCAAGAGCTGATTCTCGAGCACAATCGACGTCCGCGGAACTATCGGGTTATGGAAGGCGCGAACCGCGTTGTCGAGGGGCGCAATCCGCTCTGCGGTGACGCGCTGACGCTCTGGTTGAAGATGGATGGCGACGTGGTAAGCGACGCGAGCTTTCAGGGCAGCGGCTGCGCGATCTCGCGCGCGTCGGCGTCGTTGATGACCGAGGCCGTGAAGGGGAAGACGCGGTCGGAGGCGGAGGCGCTCTTCACGCGCTTTCACGACCTCGTGACCGGCAAGCTGAACATCGAGGCGGATGCGGAGGCGAAGAAGGCGCTGGGGTCGTTGCGCGCGTTAGGCGGCGTGTCGCGCTTTCCGATTCGCGTGAAGTGCGCGAGCATGGCGTGGCACGCGCTGCGGTCGGCATTGCGTGGTGGCGGCGACGTCATCGAAGGAGAGGACGAAGCGTGACCGTCAGCGACGAGACGCGGGACGAGGGGCAGGAGCTGGAGACCGTCGCCGACGTGGCCGACGTCACCGAGGGAACACTGCTCGGTGTGCGCACGGCGGCGGGGGACGAGATCTGTCTCTTCAACTATCGCGGTCGGATCGGTGCGGTGCACAACGTCTGCACTCACGCGGAGTTTCCGCTCTCCGACGGGACGCTGACCAATGACGGCACGATCGAGTGCGTCTGGCACGGCGCGCGGTACTCGTGCCTAACGGGCGAAGTGCAGCGCGGACCGGCGATCGATCCGGTGGCCGTGTACGAGACGCGCGTCGAAGACGGCAAGGTGCGCGTCGGAGGAAAGAAGCCATGACGGCGCGAAGTCTCGCCCGGCGCAACGATTTTCCACTACTCGCGGCCAATCCCGAGCTGCACTACTTGGATTCCGCTGCGACGTCACAGAAGCCACGCGTCGTACTCGACGCCATGCGCGAGTTCTACGAGCACGATTACGCCAATCCGCACCGCGGCGCATACGCACTCTCCGTGCGCGCGACCGACCGCTATCACGAGGCGCGCGAACAGGTGGCGCGCTTCGTCGGCGTCGCCGACGCGGCGCGACTCATCTTCACGCGTGGGACGACGGAAGGCCTGAACCTCGTCGCGACGGCCTGGGGGAGTGACCATGTCGGGCGTGGCGACGAAATCGTCGTCACGGCGCTCGAGCACCACGCCAACTTCGTCCCCTGGCAGCAGCTCGCGCGGCGCCAGGGGGCCACCCTTCGCATCTGTGGCCTAACGAGCGACGAGCGCCTCGATCTCGACATGCTCGCCTCGCTCGTCACGCCGCGGACGCGCATCGTCGCCTTCAACCACGTTTCCAACGCGCTCGGCACGCTCAATCCCGTCGCCGAGATCACGACGCTCGTGCGCCGGCGTGCGGCGCGGAATGCGATCGTCGTCTGCGACGGCGCGCAGGCAGCGCCGCATCTTCGCCTGACGATGGACGGGCCGGAGCTCGGTGACGTCGACTTCTTCGCCTTCAGTGGCCACAAGATGCTCGGCCCGATGGGTATCGGCGGGCTGGTGGGGCGACGGGGGCTACTGGAGGCGATGTCGCCGTACCAGATGGGCGGCGACATGATCGAGATCGTCGGGGACGAGGAGACGACGTGGAACGTGCTGCCCCACAAGTTCGAGGCGGGCACGCCGAACGTCGCCGACGCGGTCGGCCTCGCCGCCGCCTGCGGCTATCTCGAATCGTTAGGCATGGACGCCGTGCGATCACACGAGCTGGCCCTGCTCGAGCGTGCTGCCGATCGACTCGAATCGATCGACGGAGTCACGCTCTACGGTCCGCGGGACACCCACTGCCGGAGCGGCGTCGTGTCCTTCACGCTCGAGGGCGTCCACCCGCACGACATCGCGACGATCCTCGACGGCGAAGGGGTGTGCGTCCGCGCCGGGCACCATTGCGCGCAGCCGCTGATGCGGCGACTCTCGGTGCCGGCGACGGCACGAGCATCCTTCTACGTCTACAATGATGAGCAGGACGTCGAGGCACTGGCCACCGCGGTCGAGAAGACGAAGACGCTTTTCGCCGCCGACTGACGGCGCTGGCACCAAACGACCCCGCGCACGTAGGATGTCCGGTATCGAAACGGAGTCCGCCCTATGTTCTTCTGGTCGTCGTTCCTCGATCTGATCCGTGTCGTCCTGTTCTCCCTCGCCCACGTCTGCGGCGGGAGCCTGGGCGGTGGCATCATCATGCTGTCGTTGCTCGTTCGGCTCGCGCTGCTGCCGCTGACGTTACGTCTCGCGCTGCGTGCGCGGGAGCATCAAGCAGTTCTGCGCGGCCTCGAGCCGCAGCTTGCGGCGCTCAAAAAGCGACATGCGGAGGATCCCTTGGCGCTGGCGCGCGCCCAACGCGATCTTCACGCTGCGAACGGCGTCGGCATCATGCCGAAGGGGTCGTTGCTCGGCACTATGGTCCAGATGCCGATCGGCGCCGGCGTGTACGAGGTGATCAGGGAGAGCACCCTTCGTGCGGCCCGATTCCTCTGGATTGGTGATCTGAGCAGACCCGATGCGCTGGTCGCGTCAGTGGCGGCGGGGTTGGCGGGCGCCGCGGTCGTCGCGGGGCCATCGTCGGGCTCATCGAAGGTCGCGGCGGCCCTTGCAGCAGCTACGACTTTTCTCATCGCGTGGCGGCTGAGCGCCGGTGTGGGACTGTACTGGATGGCGTCCAATGTCGTCGGGGTCGTCCAGTCGCTGCTCGTGCGCCGCGCCGTCGCAGGAACCGAGAAAGCCTAACGATCGCAGAAGGGCGGATGACCAAGACGAGGCTCGAAGCGTTCAGCGACGGCGTGATCGCGATCCTGATCACGATCATGGTGCTCGAGCTGCACGCGCCGCACGGAGCGGATTGGGGGGCGCTTCGGGCGGCGGTGCCGTCGCTGCTCACCTATGTGCTGAGCTTCGTATTCGTCGGCATTTATTGGAACAACCACCATCACATGCTGCAGGCGACGGAGCGGATCAATGGCGCGGCGCTCTGGGCGAATCTGCATCTGTTGTTCTGGCTGTCGCTCATTCCGTTCGTGACGAGCTGGATGGACGACGCGCACAATGCCGCGGTGCCAACGGCGGCGTATGGGATCGTGCTGTTGATGTGCGCCATCGCCTTCACGATTCTCCAGCGCACGATCCTCGCGGCGCACCTGCGCAACTCGCGTCTCGCGGAGGCCGTCGGCTCGGACTTCAAGGGAAAGGTATCGCTCCTCTTTTATCTCACGGCTATTCCATTGGCATTCGTGCATCCGGCGATCGCGGATGCACTGTACGTCATGGTGGCACTGATCTGGTTCGTGCCGGACTCGCGCATCGAGTCGCGTCTCCAGAGAGAAGCCGTGCCGGAGCGAGAGCTCGGCTAGCGCTCAGCTCGCGCGAAGGATCTCGACCGGATTGGCCTTTGCCGCTTCGCGCACCGGACCCAGTGCAGCAATGAACGCTACGGCGAAAAGTATAATTTCGGCGGCGACGAGCGCGATCGCGTGCGCGTAGTCGATCATCACCACGTCATCCATCAGTGCCCGAGTCACATAGAGCGCGACGAAGGCGCCGAGCGCCACGCCGGCCAGCGCGGTGACGGCAGCGTCGTGAACGACGAGGCGCCCAACGTCGCGCCGACGCGCGCCTAACGCGATGCGCACCGCGAACTCGCGCAGGCGCCGACTCACGGCGTACGCAAGGACGCCGTAAAGCCCGACGGCACAGAGAACGAGCCCAAATGCCGCGAAGGCGCCAAAGAGCGTGGCGGCAAAGGTGCTTTGCGCGCGCCGGCTTTCGTACTGGTCGAGCCAAGGATGCACGACAATCCCGTTATTCCCCGGCATCGCGAACTGCAGCTCGCGCCGGATGTCCAACGCGAGCGCGGTTCGTCCAGCCATTCCGGCCGCGGCGTCCCCACGGACCACGAGCTGACGATAGCGCGTCAAGTCGTTGGGCACGACGGCGTAGATCATCGGTTCCGGCGGCAGATAATAATCGGTGCGCGGGAGGAATTCGACCGCTTCCGCGACGCCAATGACGCGTACCCAGTCCGCTCGTGACTCCTTGCTTCCCAGCTTGATCATTCGGCCAACGGGATTGCGAACGTCGGGCCAGAGCCGCCTCGCGGCCTCCTCGTCGACGATGACCACGGGCTCCGCCCCGCGCGTGTCACCCGCGGAGAAGTCCCGGCCGCTCACGACGCGCACACCGAAGGTGCGGAGAAAATCAGGACTCACGACCTCGTAGTACCTCAGGTTCATCCACGTATCGCCACTCTTGCCCTGCTCGGCGACGACGGTCGGGCCGTCGGGCGAAGCCGTATGGTGCGTGGCGCCGAAGACCGCGTGCGGAAGCGCCCGTCCCCTGACGACGAGATCATCGTAGAAGCGCGGAATCGCCGCGTTTGAGACTGATGCACTTTTTGGGTCTATGTCGGCGACGACGAGATGCTTCGCGTCATAGCGAAAGCTGAACGACGCGAGGCTGAGCGCGATGAGCACGAAGAGGCCGGAGCACATCAGGAGCGCCGTCGATAGCGCGACCTCGAGAACGATGAGTGGATTGTAACGATCGCGAATGCGCCCGGTCGTCGTGCCGGCAGCTTCCTTCATCGGCTCGACCGGATCAGTCGAGGTTGCACGCAGGGCCGGGATCAAGCCGGCAAAAACAATGGTCGCCACCGCCGCCGCGAAGGCGAAGCTGAACACCCGCCAGCTCGGCATTGGATTGAGATCACCGAGCTGGGGCACCCACGGAAGGGTGAAATGCGGGAGAACACGCAGCGCCCAGAGCGTGAGTAGGAGCCCGACTGCGAGTCCGCCGCCGACAACGACCGCGCTTTCACTCAGAACATGGCGTGCGACGTCACCCCGCCCAGCGCCGAGCGCAATGCGAATGGCCGTCTCGCGACGACGTGCGATACCACGCGCGATCATCATCGTGCCCAGATTCGCGCACGCGATGATGAGCACCATCATCACCGTGCCAAGTATGAATGATGGAAAGACGCTTCGCGGCGCGGAGAAATAGAAACCGATCGGTGTCAACACGCTCGAGAGCGGTCGCTTTGGCGTCAGCTCAGCCGTTAGGCGCGCGCTGACAATGGACAGCTCGGCCCGCGCCGCGTCGACCGTGACACCTGGCTTGAGACGAAGGATGAGCGCGGAACCTCGCGGCTGCGAAGGCAGCGCGTCCAGCGGGAGCCAGATGTCCGAGGACCCGAATGGAGGATGGACGCCACGCGCCATCACGCCCACAACCGTATAGCGGTATTCTCCAATCTTGAGTGTCAACGATTCATTCAGCGGCCGTCCCGCGAACAGTCGGTTCCAGAGACGATAACTGATGATCGCCGCGGGTGTGCTCGTCGCGCCCGCGTCCGATGCATCGAACGTACGACCGAGGACGGAATGAACGCCGAGCACGTCGAAGAAATTTGGCATGACGGCGAGGACCGTCCGATCTTCTGCCGTACCGGCCGTTTCCACCAGGGCCGATACGCCCGAGTAAGCCGTCAGCGCCTCATATGACTGCATGCCTTCGCGAATCGCGCGCATACGCTCCGCGGACGGCACCGGCTTTTTGAAATCTCCGCCACGGAAGTACGGCACGACGAGCCGCTCGGCGTCACGATACGGCACGAGCGGATGCAATACGGAATCCGCAAGCGCGAACATCGTTGTGTTGAGGGCAAGCGCCAGCGCGAGCGAAACGACCGCAACGACGGTGAACAGCGGCGCTTTTTTCAGTGCGCGGGCAGCGGCGCGAAGGTCATAGACGAGTCGGCGCATCGCATGACGACGCGCGATACCGCTGTCGGGCAACCAGGAGTGCCCTATGTCAGGATGACAGTTTACGCAACTCAGCGACCCTGCCCGAGAGAAAGCGCTGCTCAGGCTCCTGAGTCGCGAGCGCGAGCGCGCGCTCGTAGGCGGCGATCGCCTCGCCCGTGCGGCCGAGGCGGCGGAGCAGGTCGGCGCGCGCCGAATGGGCGTGGAGGTAGCCGGTCAGCTCGCCGCGGCCGAGCAACTCATCGATGAGTGCGAGACCGGCGGCCGGACCATCGCGCATCGCGACCGCCGCGGCACGATTGAGCTCGACGACCGGTGACGGATCGACGCGGAGCAGCACGTCGTACAATCCGACGATCTGACGCCAATCGGTCGCCGCGGCGTTAGGCGCTTCGGCGTGCACGGCGGCGATCGCCGCTTGCAGCGAGTACGGCCCGACGCGCCGTGACGAGAGCGCGCGTTCGACGAGCGCGATGCCCTCCGTAATCTGCACGCGATTCCAGCGTCTCCGATCCTGATCCTCGAGCAGGATCACCTCGCCGTCGGCGGAGGTACGCGCCGCGCGCCGCGACTCGTGGAGCAACATCAGCGCGAGCAGACCCATGGCCTCGGGGTCGGGGAGCAGATCGAGGATCAATCGCGCGAGGCGCATCGCTTCGCACGAGAGATCCGGGCGTGTCAGCTCGCTACCTGACGAGGCGAGATAACCTTCGTTGAAGACGAGGTACGTCACGTGGAGCACGCTGTCGAGGCGAGCGGGCAGGTCGGCGCGAGAAGGAATCTCGTACGGAATGCGCGCATCGCGAATCTTGGCTTTGGCGCGCACGATCCGCTGCGCGATCGTCGGCGGCGGCGTCAGAAATGCTCGCGCGACCTCTTCCGTCGTTAGGCCACAGACCTCGCGTAGTGTGAGCGCGATCTGCGCGTCGGGGCTCAGCGCCGGGTGGCAGCACGTGAAGAGAAGACGCAGGCGATCGTCGGCGACGCCATCGCCATCGTCGATCTCGGTTTCCGTCGCTCCGTCGCCGTCATCCTCGAGCACGAGACGAGTGACCGCCGTGTCGAAACTGGCACGGCGGCGTACGCGATCGATTCCCTTGAACCGTCCCGTGGAGACGAGCCAGGCCCGCGGATTCGCCGGCAGCCCCTCGTTAGGCCAGCGCTCCAACGCGGCCATGAACGCGTCGTGCAGCGCCTCCTCGGCGAGATCGAAATCACCGAGCAGGCGGATGAGCGTCGCGAGCACACGGCGAGATTCCGTACGGTAAATCTCGTCGACCCGCTCGCGCACGGATGTCGCGACGCTCGTCATGGATTACGCCTGGTTGAACTCCATGATCGGGCGAACCTCGATCGACCCGAATTTCGCCGACGGAATACGCGATGCCACCTGAATCGCGTCGTTGAGATCCTTGGCGTCGATCAGATAGTAGCC
>Ga0079222_10000350_pt1 | contig 10485 bp, 10 predicted proteins | sample GAPlitter_FD_75070 | JGI IMG/M metagenome (GOLD analysis project Ga0079222, IMG submission 75070) | Agricultural soil microbial communities from Georgia to study Nitrogen management - GA Plitter | ecosystem: Environmental > Terrestrial > Soil > Agricultural land | place: USA: Georgia...
GATGATTCGCCCGATCTGGGCGTCGGTGTACTCGGAGAACCCCGCGTAGACCTCGGCCATGCGCGCGAAGAGCTTCTTCTCGTCGTCGTGGAGCGTGCTCCAAGGCCTAACGACATCGCCGGGTGCGGTGTCGGCGATCTCCTTCGGCAGGGGATTGATCGGCGTCAACGCCGTGTCCGCGGGAAGGAGCCCTCTCTCGATCATGCGCGGCAGCACCCATTCGCGGTACGCTTCGTAGCCGTCGTCGAACCTGCCCTTGTATTTGTCGGCGTAAATCCGAGGGCTGTGGTGCGGCGCGTGATTGGCGCCCGGACAGAACCACATGAACCACGGCTTCGAAGGATTCGCTGACTGCTGGTCGCGAAGCATCCGGAGAGCGTGATCGGCGAGGTCCTTCGAGAGGTGATAGCCTTGCTCTGGCGTCTCCGGCTGGTCGACGTAGTGGTTGTCTTCGACCAGATCGGGGTACCAGTTGTTCGTCTCGCCGCCGATGAAGCCGTAGAAGCGATCGAAGCCTTTCTGCAGCGGCCACTCGGACTTGCTGCCACCGCTGGCGTTGTCCTCGACCGGAACGTTGTGGTTCTTGCCTAACCAGAAGGTGCTGTAGCCATTGTCTTGTAGCACCTGGCCGATCGTCGCGCATTCTGCGGGAAGACGTCCAGCGGCGCCGGGATAGCCGTCGGATCCTTCGACGATCGATGCGCAGCGATTGACGTTGTGATTCCGGCCAGTGAGAAACGTTGACCGCGTCGGCGAGCAGAGCGCCGTGGTGTGCCACTGCGAGTACATCAGTCCATTATCGGCGAGCTTCTGCAGCGTCGGCATGTTTATGCGGCCACCGAATGGCGACCAGGCGGCGAGGCCGGTGTCGTCGTAGAGGACGACGAGCACGTTAGGCGCGTCGGCGGGCGCTTTCTTCAATTCGTATGGCGTCCAGTCCGGCTTGGAGTCACGAACGTCGAGCTTGATGACGCCTTTGAATGGCTTCGCCATATGCTTCTCCCTCCCGAGGGTGGGGTCAGCCGAGGACGGGACCGGCGAGCAAAGCGAGCAGCGCCACTGTCGCGGCGATGACCCAAGCGGGTATGCGATGCCCGCGAGCACGTATCACACGAGCTCCATCGACGGCGGTGACTTCTGTCGTTGGCGCGGCGCTACTTCACGCCACCGCCGTTGGCGGTCTCGAGTTGTTTCTTCGTCTCGCGCGCGTGATCGAGTGCTGTATCGATGCTGAAGCTCGATGGTTTTTGCCGCGGCGGGAATTCCGCGAATGTCTTCAGGAACTCCCCGACGATCTCCTGCGCCGGCACGAACACGAACATACGGTCAGCCATCCACTTGCCGTAGAAGATGGCTTCCTCACCCCGCTCGAATGGATCGCTTCTGAGATTGAACAACTTTGGCGTTCTGAGCCTAACGAACGGATCCTGCCAGACGGCGAAGCCTTTGCCGCGCTGCTCGAGGAAGTGCACCTTCCATTGATCGACGCGCAACGCCATCAGGTCGCCGTCGTCGCTCCAGTACATGATGCCCCGGCGGGGGTCCGCTTTCACCTCGCCCGTCCAGAAAGGCAGCATGTTGTAGCCGTCGATGCAGACCTTGAATGTCTTATTGCCCGCCTTGTAACCCTTCTTGAGCTTCTCGACGATGTCGGGCTCGCCGGCCGCCGCGACGAGCGTCGGGAGCATGTCCATGTGCGAGAAGATGTCGTTCGAGACGCTGCCCGCCTCGAGGACACCGGGCCATCGGATGGCACAGGGCACACGCCAGCCGCCCTCCCAGTTGGTGTCCTTCTCGCTGCGGAAGGGAGTCGCGCCTCCGTCGGGCCAGGTCATGCACTCCGCGCCATTGTCCGTCGAGTACATGACGATCGTATTGTCGGCGATGCCTAACGCGTCGAGCTTGTCGAGCAGTGTGCCGACGTGCCCGTCGTGCTCCACCATGCCGTCTGGGTACAGACCGAGACCCGTCTTGCCGTCGGACTCCTTCTTCAGGTGCGTGAAGACGTGCATGCGCGTCGAGTTCCACCACACGAAGAAGGGCTTATCGTCGGCGACGGCCTTGTCGATGAACTTGAGACTCGCGTCGAGAAACTCCGCATCGATCGTCTGCATGCGTGTCGTATCGAGGGCACCGGTGTTCTCGATCTTCTGCGTCCCATCGGGATTGGCCCAGCAGTGCAGCACGCCGCGCGGTCCGTATTTCTTCCGGAACTCAGGGTTTTTCGGATAGTCCGGGCACTCGGGCTCCTGCTCGGCGTTCAGATGATACAAGTTTCCAAAGAACTCATCGAAGCCGTGCACGGTCGGCAGGAACTCGTCGCGGTCGCCGAGGTGATTTTTTCCAAACTGGCCAGTAACGTAGCCGAACGGCTTCAGGAGCTCGGCGATCGTCGGGTCCTCCGGCTGGAGACCGACCTTCGCTCCGGGGAGTCCGACTTTCGTTAGGCCGGTGCGGATGGGGTTCTGGCCGGTGATGAAGGCAGCGCGGCCGGCAGTGCAGCTCTGCTGGCCGTACCAGTCGGTGAACAAGCACCCTTCCTTCGCGACGCGATCGATGTTCGGCGTGCGGTACCCCATGATGCCCTGGTTGTAGGCACTGATGTTGAACCAACCGATGTCGTCGCCCCAGATAATGAGAATGTTCGGCTTTCGACCAGCCGCGCTGTTGCCCTTCGCCATTGACGCCTCCGTTCGGACTCACGGTCCGGATAGACCGTGCGTCAGATTTGGCGAAGGAAAAAAACGCGAGCTATTGGCCGAAGGGCCAGCGAATTCGCATGGCGCTCGCGAACAATTGCTCGAGCTCGACGCGCCATTCAGAGATCGGTAGCGACTGCTCGGTCGCCGGCACACGCGCACCAACGTGACCGTACGGATCGACGGGGTCAAAACGTTCGTCGAGGTCCGCGGCGTCGACACAGTGTGGTTGCACATATACGAAACCCGACTCCTTCCACAACGCCCACATGAAATGCGTCGCGTCGCGGTCACCGCGAAACGACGTCATGAGCGCGGAAGTCGGCGCGCCATACAGTAGTCGCGAGAGACCCGCCTGCCATTGGCGTTGATAATCGACGACCCGCCAGAAGCGAAGGTCGAGCGAAAAGTGTCGGCGGGTTTCGCCAACGACGAGCTCACCGACAGCACTCGCGTTACCGAGCGCCAAGGGTGGCGAGAATACACGGATCCCAAACATCACTGCGTCCATCGAGGAGGGTATTTGCAAAGATGTTGGCCGGACCGCGTAACGGCCACCTCTGCGTTAGTCACCCATACGACCAAAGTCTACGTGCGCGCCATCCTCTCTTCCTAATACGCTGCGCAGTCGGAAGCTCGATCTGAAAAGGTCGCTGCCGTCGATATTCACAGAGGAGGAGTCGATGTTCCGTACTGTTGCACTACTCGTGGCCGCCACGGGGCTTCTGAGTGCCTGTTCCAATTCGACGCAGCTCGTTGCGACGTGGAAACAGCCTGGGACAGCACCGTATCCACTGACGCATTCGTTGGCGGTATTCATGACGAAAGACGCCGGAATGCGACGCATGGTCGAGGAGAAGCTGGCGGCGCGTATTCCGGGCGGCGTGCCCTCGTACAGGGTCATCCCCGACTCCGAGGTCACGCGGCTCGACGCGGTGCGCGAGCACCTGCGCGAGAAAGGCTTCGACGGCGCCGTCGTTATGCGTCTCGTCGGCATGACGACGGAAGTGACGCCGACGGGTACGGACTTCTACGGCTACTGGGGCTATTGGGGCACCGCGTACGATCCCGTCTACTACACGACGCAGCAGGTCTACTCTGTCGAGACAACTGTGTATTCGCTCAAGGACGACAAGTTGATCTGGATGGGCCGAAGTCAGACAGTCGATCCGAAAAACGCGAACAAGCTTGCCGACTTTTCGGTGAATTTCGCGGTGAACAATATGCGGAAGGACGGCATCATCAGGTAGCCTTCGCGCGCTCCTGTCCAACGGGCCATCGTCTGTCCTCGCGATGGCCCGTTCCATCGAGAAGCAATCGTGGAACTCGCTGCGCTCATACCACTCGGCGTCAAGACGAGCATCGTCCTCACGACGCTCGGCGTCGGACTCAGCGCGACACCAAGGGAAGCGGCGTCCTTGTTTCGGGACCCCGGCCGGCTCTTGCGCTCGCTCGCGGCCATGATGGTCATCGTGCCGCTGTTTGCGATCATCGTCGCCCGCGCGCTCGAGCTCGAGCCGGCGGTAAAGATCGCGCTCGCCGCATTGTCAGTGTCGCCGGTGCCGCCTCTGTGGCCGAAGAAGGTGCGCTGGGCCAGTGGTGAGGAGTCCTCCACGATTGGACTCCTCGTCGCCACAGGCTTCCTTTCGATCATCATCGTACCGATCGCGATACAAGCCTTCGAGGCGATTTTCTCGATTTCTCTACAGGTGTCGGCTGGATCGATCGCGGCGATCGCGTTCGCGACCGTCATCTGTCCCACAGCGGTCGGGATTGTGCTCCACCGATTCGCGCCACGTGTCGCGACGCGTCTCGCACGACCGACGACGCTTCTCGCGACGACGTTGCTCGTCGTGAGTGCGCTGCCGATTCTGTTCAAGATGTGGGACGCGATGACGTCGCTCATCGGCGACGGGACGCTTCTCACCATGATTGCGTTCGTGCTCGTCGGTCTGATCGCCGGTCACGTGCTCGGCGGTCCGACGCAAGAAGAACGCTCAGTGCTGGCACTGGCGAGCGCGTCGCGCCACCCGGGTATCGCGTTGGCAATCGCGAGTCAGTCGTTCCCTCACGAGAAGCTCGTGTTGCCCGCGCTTGGCTTGTACCTGATCGTGAGTGGTATCGCCGCGCTGCCGTACCTCAAGTGGAGCAGAACGCAGGTCGAGCGCGAGCATCGACCGATGATGGCGCTGCGATAAGCCGGTGATGCGACGCCCGGGCATGCCCGCGAGCGCGGCGGCTATACCATTGGCACTCTTGATCTCATTTGGCGCCGCCGACGCGCAGAGCACCGTCGAGGAGTGGTGGCCCGAGATCGACGCTTACCGAACTGACGCGTCGGGCACATTTCGGTTGTTCGCGATGGCTGCGTCGGCTCGCAGCGCGGACGCCGCGGAACGACAATACAAGATCGGCATGCACCTGGATTATCTGAGGCTACCGTGGGGCGTTGTCCGCACCGGCTATCGCTACATGGGATCGAGCTCCGACGAAAAATCTCGCGAGCAGCGCGTGTTGTTCGAAGCGACTCTGCCGAAGACCAGGGGAAGGCTGCGATTTCGTAACCGGACGCGTCTCGAGTTGCGCTGGATCTCGGGCGAGCCATCACAACGTCTCCGCGAGCGCGTGAGGCTCGAGGGGGAGACTACCGCGCGAGGCCGGCACCTAACGCCGTACGCGATGGACGAAGTCTTTTACGACTCGCGTTACCACTCGATCTCGCGAAACCGTTTCTATGTCGGCGCCGAGCTCTCGGTCGGCGCCCATTCGACCTTCGACCTCGCATATTGCCGCGAGGAGGATCGCTTCTCGACGATCCGCAAGGTGAACGCGCTCGTGCCGAAGTTGGCCATTCGTTACTAACGACGAACGTCGCCTGGTGGTAGACCACCACCAGGGCGACATTCGAAGCCTCGCCTAACGTGCTGCTACTGCCGACCGCCGTTATTGTTGGCAAGCCCCTTGTTCACCAGCACACGGACCGTCGCGCGGCGATTCATCGCGCGTCCATCCGGTGTGGCATTGCTGGCTACCGCGGCCGCTGATCCGTAACCCGTAGGATTCAGAATGCGACGCAGCGGGACGTCTTTCTGCTCCGTCAGATAGCGAACCACAGCCACTGCACGCGCGGTGCTGAGCTGCAGGTTGTGCGGCTCGCTGCCCGTCGTGTCGGCAAATCCTTTCACCTCGATGATGTAGCCTTTGAAGGCCGAGGCGCGATTTACCATGTCGTCGAGCACTCCCTTCGCTCCGTCGACAAGCGACGCGACGTTCGTTGGGAAGTTCACGACGGTGGAGATTTTCTCCTCGTAATTGTCGAGGTTCGTCACGCGCGCGTTCACGTGCGTAATGCTGTCGGCCAGACGCGTTTTTACTCTCTCGATGCTGTCCGTGTTGGCCTCTGTCTGGTTACGCGTGACCTCGGTGCCGACGTTGATCTGCTGCGCGACATTCATCGAGCGCTTCGAGAAGTGGACCTCATGGGCGATGAGCGTGCCGTCGGCGCTGCCGGTCCCTTCGACTTGCATCATGAGGCCGGGCATGATGTTCGACGCGTCGCGCCGTTTGCGTCCCATCTTGAACAGACCATTCGGCGTCGAGATCTTCGTGTCCTCGGTGAGCAGAATGGTATGCGTGGCGACATCCCCTTCGCGCAACTTGATCGTGTCACCCTGACGCGCGACGACGATGCCCGAGAACTTCGCCTTTTCGCCGTCGGCGTGCACGACCATCGGCGGCAGCGGCTGCGGAGTCGGCTCTTGCGCGCCCGCCGGCGCCGCGAACGTCAGCGCCGCGAGAACGAGTGGTGTCAAATGGGAACGCACCGCGTTCGATACCGTTCGTGCGTCGTTTTTCATCGTATCCCTCCCTGGAAACTTCGTACTGACCAAGCTCGCGACGACGCCATGTCGCTCACATTGGACGAATGGTCACAGGCCGTACCACGAAGGCGCCACAACGCGTTAGCCGAAAGTCCACTCGTCGCTCTCTGAGGCGGGGTCTACGATCCGAGAATGACGCGCTATTACAACTTGCTCATCGCGCTCGTGTCTGTCAGCCGAGTCGCGATGGCACAAGATCCTACGCCCGGCATCGAGCTACCGACCGACGCGCGCTCACCGATGATCGCTCAGCACGGCGGCTTCATCGGCATTCCGGTCGTGCGGTCGTCGCCGCAGTTGGGCTTCGGTGTCGGTGCCGTCGGCGCGTACTTGTTCAGCATCGATTCAGCGTCGCCGAAGTCGGCCGTGGGCGCGGGCGGCGTCTACAGTGACACGCGGAGCTGGCTGTTCGCCGTCGGGAGCCGTGTGTACTGGAACGCTGGCACTCGCGACGGTGCGGCCGGCGCCGCGTTTTTCGGACTTCGCTATGACTTCTTCGGGATCGGCTTCGACGCCGGTAACGCCGGCGAATCGGTGCCGATCTCGCAGAACGGCGACGCCCAGATGATCGAGCTGCTCGGGAGGCTCATCGGCCGATTCTACGTCGGTCCACGCTACCTGCATCGCGGCGTGACGACGTCGCTTCGTGAAACGAACGGCCCGCCGGCGTTGACGCAACTCGCCCAGACCAATAACGACTACAACATCTCCGCGTTAGGCGTGGAGGGCAACTACGACACGCGAGACGAACAGAACTCTCCAACCAGAGGCACGCTGAGCGAGGTCGCGGCAATGTTCGCCCGTGGCTGGCTCGGTACCGACCCGCAGTTCAACTGGTATCGTGGGTGGATCAATCAATACATCGCGCTCTCGTCGCATGACGCGGTGCTCGCGCTGCGGCTCACCGGATGTAGCGTCGGCGCCAGTGCGCCGGTGTGGGAGCTTTGCATGTATGGTCTGCAGTCCGATCTGCGGGGATATCCCGGCGGACGATATCGCGACAAGACCATGTTCAGTACGCAAGCCGAATTCCGGATTCCGATCGTGGATCGCTTCGGTGCGGTCGCCTTCGGCGGCGTCGGCGCGGTAGCGAGCTCGTTCTCGGCGGTGGCGATGGATCAGTTGCTGCCGGCAGGGGGCGTCGGCCTTCGATACCTCGTCTTCGAGTCGTATCGCGTGAGGATCGGCGCAGACGTCGCCTGGGGCCGGAATGGCGCCGAGTTCTATCTGCGGCTCGGCGAGGCGTATTGATCAGCTGAGTGACGAGCCCTGGTGAGCGAACGCGCACTCACCGCCGGCGCACGCGGCGCGGCACGAGCGCACCGAGCTTGGCACGGCAGAAGACGAGCATCAGCGCGATGAAACCGCGCAGCAGATACTCGTTCGCCAACGAACTCATCGCGATTCGCATCTCTGCCTCCATGTGTCGCAGCGGCCGCTCGAGCTCACGGCAGATGATTACACGGATGCACGAATCATTGGATAGTGGACCCTTGGCCTACGAAGTGATCGTCGATGCTAGGCATTGATGCATCCGTGGCGACAGCCGCGATCGATGCGTTGACGCAATGGACGCATCTCGCGCTCGATGCCGCCAGCGCCATCGTGATCGGGCTCGGGGGTATCCAAGCTCTCGTCACGCTCCCGAAGGCAATGCGCGGTCAACGCCGCTTCACGGAGGTTCGGCTCGATTTCGCCCGCTACCTCGCGATCGCACTCGAGTTTCAGCTCGCTTCCGACGTGCTGGAGACGGCAATCTCGCCAAGCTGGGATCAGCTGGGCATTCTGGCGGCGGTCGCGACGATCCGCACGGCGTTGAACTTCTTTCTCGCGAGGGAAATGAAGGAGGAGCGGACGCTCGTCACTGACGACGGTGCCCGCTCTTCGACCGGTCCATCGATCAGCGAGGTGCCAGCTTCAGGTCGGCGGACCGCGGAAGGAAGGACGGCGTGAGCGACTTCGAACAGGGGTCCGGCGGCTCATGAGCCGGATCGAACAAGAAGGCATGAGCGATCACCGCCACACAGGAAGCGCTGATGGGTCTCGCATACGCCAGGTGTCCTATCCCGGGAAAGAGCACGCGGTAGCTGCGCGCCAGAGTTCGCGCGGCGTCTGCCGCCATGTCCGGTGGCGTTTGTGCGTCATATGCGGACGAGAACATCAGGGTCGGAATATCGCTCGTCACCGGGTTGATCGCGTCGAGTCCGCTGAATGGGACGCCTAACGCATCACAGACGGCTCGGCCGCCCGCTTGGAGCACGCCAGAGGGGATGTCTCCGCACAGCACGATGTGATAGATCACCGGGTAGTTCGGCCCGGCGGTCCGCGCGAGCGCGGTCTCGTGGACGACGTGCAGCACGAGCTCGGGTGACATCGTGCGCCTAACGGTGTCGCCATGGGCGAGCTCCTCGAGGACCTGCGGCATCGCTCGGGCGAACTCCGTTCCGGCATATGCACCGACGGCGCTCAACAGGTCTCGGCCGCGCAGGTCGAGATCGAACCAACCACCGCCGGAGGGAAGGTGAACGACGATGTGGACGGGAGGCGTGTCGGTACGATCGAGGTCGCTCGCGAGCTTTCGGAGCTCGCGATACTCGGAGCTGCACGGCGAACTCTTTTCGCAATCGTCGATGAGTCGTGCGGCGACAGCGCGGCGCCGTTCATCTAGCAGGGCAGGATCGAACGAGTCGATGCTCTGCGGTGGTGCGACGCCGTCCAAGATGCTTGCCTCGACCATTTCGGGGTGCAGCCGCATGATCTGGAGCGCGAGCTTGGTTCCGTATGAAGTCGCGAACAGAAACATGTGCTCGTAGCCCAGCGCCCTGACGACATCTCGCGTGTCGTCGACGGCATGAAGCGTCGTGAAGTATTGCGGCTGAATACCTTTTGCCCGAAGTCGCGCCACAATCTTGCGAGCCGAGTCGACGAGAGTTTCGATCGATTCCTCGCGCGTCGCGCGCCAGTGGTACGCGAGCGTTCCGAGAATCGGCGCAGCGCCGCTCGTGGTGTCACCAAAGCCGCGTTGGTTGAAGGCGATGATCGGCCGCTCTCGTAACGTGAGCTGTCCCACGGGCGATGGGAGGAAGACCTCCCTAACGACATCGATCGCGGGCTCGCCTGGTCCGCCGGCAAGGAAGACGAGTGGCGTTTTTTCTTTGGCGCTCGGTGCTTCGTAGACAACGACGGATAATACGACGGGCGAGAGCCTCGCCGCCGTCGGATCAGCGCGATTTTGCGGAACGGTGACGGTGCCGCAGCGAATCCACGAGGTATCGACACCGGCAACGGATAGGGCGCTCGCGGGGCATTTGCCGGGGACAAAGACTGGGTCGGTCACGGTCGCTGGACGATGCTTGGCCGCCACCGTCGCCGTGAGACACGCCACGAGCCAGCTTCGGCGCATGACGCGAGAACCGAATGCTACCGCGCTCATCCTGCCACCTCATGCAACAAGTCATCGGCCACCGCCGTCCAAGAGGCGGACGAACGCGAGGCTTTCGTCGGATGATGGCAGGGCGCAAGATGCTGGCTCCATTGGCCCTAGAGCCCACGGTTCCCAAGGGACCGAGCGAGCGCGGCGCGCCTAACGAGGGACGGGTGTGCTGATGAGGCACCTGGGATCCACGAGGCACAACAGAGTCGCAACGAACAGGCCGAAAACGCGAATTGGCGCCGCCACGAGCGGACGCACCGCACCGGCAAAGAAGAGGACCGTCGCGAGGATCACCGTCGCGAAGACTTGCGAGCCGCTTCGTCGTTCGCCGCGCCCGATGTTCCAACGCCACCGCTGCAAGTACGCGCGCCAGTCAGGCAGGGCGACCCGTCGCCCCCTCACAACTTGACGAAGTTCGCACGATCAAGCGGAAGCCGACGTGACTGGTCGAGGTATCGATCGGTTGCGGATA
>Ga0079222_10000355_pt1 | contig 10449 bp, 10 predicted proteins | sample GAPlitter_FD_75070 | JGI IMG/M metagenome (GOLD analysis project Ga0079222, IMG submission 75070) | Agricultural soil microbial communities from Georgia to study Nitrogen management - GA Plitter | ecosystem: Environmental > Terrestrial > Soil > Agricultural land | place: USA: Georgia...
CTCTACATCGCGAAGGGCGTGGTCAAGGCGCATGGCGGACGCATGTGGGCAGAGAGCACGCCGGGCGACACGACCACCTTCCACGTTACGCTGCCGACCGCGACCGCTAATCAGGAAGCGGCGTAGTTTGCGGTTCGCGAATCGCGATTTGGCCATTGCGAATTCGCGGTTCTCGCCCAGTTTCCAGCGCTTCGGTCTCGGACGAGATCCTTCCGAGACACGATCGTGACGCGCGAAGGTGCGTAGCTGACGACCTTACGCCGTCCTCCGGCCCCTCAATTCACCGCTCCTCCTCATCGCATGCGATTCCTCCCCGCACGCACTGCACTCGCGCTGTTTGTCGGCGCGAGCGTTCTCTCCTGCAAAGACTCGCTGACGTCGGTGAGAATGCCTCTGACGCCGAAGGCGCTCAACGCTGACGTGAGCGCCGCCGTCGTTGTCGCGCCCACGATCGTGATCAGCCAGATCTACGGTGGCGGTGGCAACGCCAACACGAAGTACAAGAACGACTTCATCGAGCTCTTCAATCCCGGAAACCAGGCCGTCTCACTCACGGGGTGGAGCGTGCAGTACGCCTCCGCCTCCGCGACTGGCGCCTTCAATCAATTCACCCTTCTCACGGGCTCGATCCCCGCGGGCGGCTATTACCTCGTGAAGGAGGCGGCCGGTTCGGGCGGCACGGATACATTGCCGGCGCCGAACGCCACGGGCAGCATCGCGATGGCACTGGGTGCGGGCAAAGTGCTCCTCGCACAGTCGACGTCCGCGTTAGGCGGGAACTGCCCGAAGTCGGGCTACGTCGATCTCGTTACGTACGGCGCGGTAAGCGGTATGGATTGCGGCAGTTCGGCGCCAGGATTAAGCAACGCGACAGCCGCGTTCCGTGGTGACAATGGATGCACGTACACCGGTAATGATTCGCTCGACTTCACAGCAGCCGCCCCAGCGCCGCGGAATAGCGCTACCCCACCGCACTTTTGCCCGGGCCAGGTTCCCCTCGGCCCGCTCGACCACGTCAGCATCGCTGGCGCGACGATACTCGTCGCCGGCAGCTCGGTCCAGCTCACGGCGGCGGCGCAAGATGCGAACAACCAGATCATTCCTACCGCGACGTTCACGTGGGCTACGAGCGACGAGAACGTCGCGACCGTCGACGCCAAGACGGGTAAGGTCACCGGCGTCGCCGCGAGCACGAACGCTGTCACGATCACCGCGACCACGGTCGACGGCGACATCACCAAGACGGGAACGTTTCAGATCACGATCACGGATGGATTCATCGATCTGAGCAGCTCCTCGAACAGCTTCCCACCTGGCTTCCAGACGCAGCTCTTCCCGACCGCGCGAACGGGTCCCGGTGGAGCAGTGATCCCCGCGACGTTCACCTTCGAAGCAGTCGACCCGACGCTTGCGACGGTGGCCACGGTTCAGAATACTGGAATCGTGACTGGCGTCGCCGCGCCCGCGGACGGTACGACGCGACCCGGCATTCGCATCACGGCGATTCCCCTCGATGGCGGGAAGCCCTTCAGCTTCGTTACGCATTCGATCAACATCGAAGCGCCGATCTCGGCGCCCGCGACGATCTACGCCGTGAATGACGAGTTCGGCGATCCGACGGCCGCTTCGCCCTCCGACCCCACCGATCTTCTCATCCGGCGCAATCAGTACACGCTCTCATACAATGAGTCGCGTGGGACGCCGAACTGGGTCTCCTACGAGCTCGACTCGCGGCAGATGGCGACCGGGCAGGATCGTTGCAACTGCTTCAGCGCCGATCCGCTCCTCCCCGTCGATAAGCAGATACTCACCGCCGACTACACCAATGGCGGCTTCGATCGCGGTCATATGACGCGCTCGGCGGACCGCACGGCGGGCAACGTCGATAACGCGATGACGTTCTATCTGACGAACGTCGTGCCGCAACAAGCCGACCTGAATCAGGGTGTGTGGGCGCAGTTCGAGAACGCCCTCGCCGATTCTGCCAAGCACGGGCGCGCCGTTTACATCATCACGGGTCCCCTCTATAGCCAGCCGCTCAAGTTTCTCAAGAACGAGGGCAAGGTCGCGATTCCCGACAGCACCTGGAAGATCGCGCTCATCGGCCCGGGCAACGGTGGGAATCCGTTCACACGCGCGAACGTCCAGAGCTGGGACGATCTCGCTGGGCTCACGATTCTCGCCGTCAACATGCCTAACGTCTCAGGCGTGCGGAACGATCCGTGGGCGAAGTACCTCACCACCGTCGACAAGATCGAGCAGTCGACCGGCTACGATTTCCTGTCGAAGCTCCAGACGGCGTTCCAGCACGCCCTCGAGGCCGGCGATCACGCACCCATCCCGCAGTTCGACGTCCTCGGGATACCTAACGAGATAACGCCCGTCACGCTCGATGCCTCGCCATCGACCGATCCGGATATCGGCCGCGCCGGGTTCACCGACGCGTTGACGTCGTACGCATGGACGTTCAGCGACGGCGCGACGAGCAGCGATCGCACGGTCACGCACACGTTCACGCGATTCGGCACGTACACGGCGACGCTCACCGTGACGGACTCGTACGGCTGGCAGAGCGCCTCCACGAAAACGATCACGGTCAACGACATTCCGCCGACGGTGAGCGCGATCGCCGGCGCGAGCCTGATCGCCGGCGAGCGTTACACGGCGACCGGGAGCTTTGCGGACCCGGGCTTGGACTTATGGTCGGCGACGGTCGACTACGGTGACGGCGCCGGACCGCAGCCGCTCACGCTCGACGGGAAGGGCTTCTCCCTCTCACATGTGTACAGCAGCGCGCGCACTTTCACCGTTACGGTGACCGTGAATGACGGCGGCGCGTACGGCTCCTCGGCGGCGACCGTGACGGTCATCTCTCCATACGCCGCAACGCAGAATCTCGCGGGGCAAGTGCAGATCTTGGCCGCTGGCGGCTCGATTGCGGAGCCGCAGGTGCAGCCAATCCTCGCGTCGATCAACGCCGCCGCGAAGCAGATCCAGCGAGGTGACAACATGCCGGCGATCAACGAGCTCGGCGCGTTGATCAACAAGATCAACGCCTCGGTTATCTCCGGCCGCATGTCGACAGACGCCGCCCGGCAGTTGACGGACATGGTGCGGCGCATTCAGAACGTGCTCGGCGGCTAGGCTCGAGCAAGCGTTAGCACGGACGAACACGGTCCGTGCTAATGCCTTGCGTCGTCGCCAGGGTCGATGATCTTACTCGCTCAATGGCGACCCAGGCCGACGTTCGTCGAATTGCGCTCTCCTTCCCCGAGACCGAGGAAGCGGAGAACGACTTCGCCTTCTCCGTCCGCAACAGAGGAAAGGCCAGAGGGTTCGCCTGGTTATGGAAGGAGCGCGTGAACCCGAAGAAGCCGCGCGTTCCGAACGCCGGCGTCATCGCTATCCGCGTCGCCAACCTTGGCCAGCGCGACGCCCTGCTGGCGACTGATGACAAGAAGTTCTTCACCGAGCCGCACTACGCCGGCTTTCCGGCGATTCTCGTTAGGCTCGCTTCGGTCACGGTCGCCGATTTGAAGGTGCTCCTCGAAGAAGGATGGCGCTGCATGGCCCCCACCGAGCTCACGAACACACCGAAGCGCAAACAGTAGTTCAATGCGATGACGCCAATACGGGCTGGGATCGTTCGTTACGCCTCCCTCGCTACCGCGATCGAGATCGTCTACGAGGACACGGTGACGCTTCTCCGCGGCTGCGCTGTCGTCGCTCGGTGGGAGTGCGTCGTCCCTGGCAGCTAAACGAGGGCACCTTGCCGGCCGCTGCGAGAATGCTAATTGTTCGAGGAGCAGCGCCGGACACGCCGTCCGGCGCCTGCGCTCTTTTACAGCGGTTCGGGGGCAACGCTCATGACTTCGTCTCTCCCGCGCGTGGTATTGTGCGCATCTTTTCTGATCGGAGCTGCGGCCGGTTGTTCGCAGTCGGGCCACCCATCGACGCGCGCCGAGCCGGCGAAAGCGCCTGAGGTCACGTCTCAGGACATCGCCCAATCAGCCGGCCAACCGATCGAGCAAGTGCTGGAGTCGAAGGTGCCTGGATTGATGGTCACGCGCACGCCGGACGGTGGGATCGCGATCCGGATGCGTGGCACCAACTCCTTCTACAGCGGGAGCGAGCCGTTGTACGTGATCGATGGCATTCCGGTGACGCCGGGCCCAGGCGGCGCGCTCTCCGGCGTGAACCCGTACGACATCGCGACGATCAAGGTGCTGAAGGATCCCGCGGAGACGGCGCTCTACGGTGTGCGCGCCGCGAACGGCGTCATCGTCATCACGACGAAGCGGGCCGGGAAGTAGGAACGCCACCGTTAGGCGGACCGATGCCTAGCGGTCACGCTCCGGTTTCAAGACCGGTTTGATGTCCAGGATTGGAGTTCCATCAATTGCCTCGAGCTCACTGACACGAAATCGCGTCGCACCGTCGACCGCGACGATCGTCGCGCGATGAAGGCCAATCGGATTCGGACGATCCGGTGAGCGAGTACTGAACACGCCGCGGATTCGCGCTGTCGGGTTGTCGCGCGGACGCACACGCAACACGTCGCGGTCGGCCCGGTCGAGCCATGTGAGGATCAGGATCTCATGGCCGACCTTCAGGTCCGTCGCCGCATCGGCGAACTCGGGCGCGAGCTCCAACCAAGCCTCGGGCGCGCCCTCGTCGCCCTGTTTGGGAGCGGCGGAGCGATCGGTGAGCGGAGAGCTCACGCGGCCGATGGGATTCAGTTTTGTCATCCTGAGGAGCGCAGCGACAGCCTTTGTCATCCTGAGGAGCGCAGCGACGAAGGATCTGCTTTACCACAACTTATATCGGCGGAACAACGGCACGTGCGAGCTGGCGGCGTTCCCTCCCTCTTTATCCCAATACACGACGCCAGTCGCACGGCCTTGTGCATTCGTCTCGACATTCGCGCTCGGCGAAGGTTCGTTGCTTCATGCGGCAGGCTTCGGCGAATCGTTCCCGTCGTACCATCCGAACGGTGCCGAGTAGCTCGGACGATGGTCGATGCCGAGCACTTTCCTCCCGGCGTGGCTCTTGTTTCCGCCATGCGACGGGTCGGCGAACGTACCGATGATGACGAGCGTTCGCGCCGTCGCGAAGAACGCCGTGTGCTCGATGTGCTTCATTATGGCGATCTGAGTCGCACCGGCGAGCGCCGCGAAGTCCGCGGCGCCGAGGACGCGAGCGCGCGCATCAAGGTCGGCGAGACCGGTGCGCGGCGGACGCGCGCATCGCGCGCGCCTCGGCCGCCGAGAGGTTGGAGAATGTCGCGGCATTGCGGGCGTCGTCACGCGCGCTCGCGGAGAGGATGCCTAACCACGGAAGTTGGAGCGACAACCAGCCCGCTGCCGCCGAATAGCTCGACTCGATGACAAAGGCTCGGCCGGTCCGTATGCGTTTGCTCACGCATCGAGAGACGCAGTCGCCCTGCCGAATGGGCCATCGCCGTTGCCTATCGGTGCAGATAGCTCTCGCGCGGTGCGATGCCGAGAACGCTGATGCCGGCGCCGCGCGCGATGTCCATCGCGGTAATGACGTCCTGGTACGACGCGCCAGGGTAGCCGGCGATCTGAATGACCTTTTCCGGCCTTCCGCTGTAGATGCCCAGGAGTCTGTCGCGCAATTCGGCTTGGGCGACGGGACTCTTGTTGATGCTGTATGCAGGTCCAGGGCGCACCTCGAGCACGATCGGCGTCGAGCCCGCGCACGCTCCCGTGCAGGGCGCCGGGAGCACGCCGTCGACTGTCGTGTGGACGCGGATACTCATCGCAATGAAGATGATGAGCAATACGAGCATGACGTCGAGCATCGGTGTGACGTTCATCTCCGCGACGGCGACGGGCTTTCGATCATCTGTCATGAGTGGCTTCCGTTGGCGTTACCGCCACGGTACAGCGACTCGATTAATCGCTCATGGGCGAGTCATTGCGCAATCGTTCGACTTGGATTGCGACTTCATTAAGCTCCGTCGACAGAGCGCCCCTACGGCCTCGTCCAAGCGCCTCCGGCGTTGGCGTCATCCGCGTCGAGGGCACGAAAGATTTTCTTGTCCTGCCCTACTGGCATCCGTTATTTGATGCTGGCGCCCAAAGTCGTGGACCAAGTCGTACATTACCTCGAAGCTGGCGCCTTTGCGCGGTAATCGAGACCCGTTCCCCCCTCCCCACATGCGATCAGTAATCGAGGCGACAGACGTCGAGGTTCGGCTGCTAACGCCCGATGACGCAAGGCTTCTGCTACGCGTCGCACCCGACGTCTTCGATCACGAGGTCGATCCGACGCTCGCCGCCGAGTTCCTGGGCGACGGTCGTCATCACTTGGCGGTCGCGATCGAGGGCGATTGCGTCGTCGGGATGGCGTCCGCGCTGCATTACGTTCACCCGGACAAGTCGCCGCAGCTCTGGATCAACGAGGTCGGCGTGGCCGGCAGCCACCGCCAGCGTGGTATCGGCAAGCGCTTACTCGATTGCTTGATGCGGGTCGCCGAGGAGATGGGCTGCACTGAGGCATGGGTACTGACCGCGCGCGACAACAGCGCCGGTCGTCGACTCTACGAGGCCGCCGGCGCTGACCTGCCCGCCGAGGAGTGCCTCATGTATACGATTCGTCTCCCGCGTCCCGGATAGCTACGTCAGACGACGTATTCTTCGACGACGATTCGCGACCGAGCATGCACGAGTACTCAACGGAGGTGAGACTCCATGTTCGTGCTTCTGCTCATCGTGACATTCACGATCGCCACCGTCGCGTCGTTCGTCATTTCGCGCATGTTCGACCGGTCGCTCGCCGGAATCATCGCGCGTCTCATTCCGGACGAGCTCGCAGTCGCCTGGCATCGGTACGTGCTCTTCGGCCTGTATCTCGTCGGCGTCAACGGCGGCGTGCGGATCTGGGAGTTCGAGAAGTACGTTCTTCCACTCGGCGCTCAACATGAGACGCTGGTTCTGACGCCGGATCGGTGGGCGCTCGAAGTGTATCGAACGCTCATGGGCACGCTGCGCAGCATCGCGCTGGTATTGCTCTTGTTTTTTGCCGTCGCCTTGATTTCGTATCTTGGGGTGCGCGCGCGAGAGCGGGAACGAAAAATCGCGAAGCCAACTGACGCTTTGCCGGGTCGTGCCGGTGCCGCGGAGATGATCATGAATGGGCTGAACGTGTGACGGCAAGGCGTCCGCGAGGATTGTTGTTCGACTATGGCGGGACGCTCGTCGAGGAAGATCCGTTCGATGTGCGCGCCGGCGTAGACGTATTGCTCGCCGACGCGCTCGACCGGCCGCCTAACGTGTCACTGGATGCGATCCTCGAGCGCGGCGATTGGATCGGGCGCGAGGTCAGTGCCCGCCGGGACGAATACCAGATCGAGACGCCCTGGCCGGCCATTACGCGGCTCATCTACGACTACTTCGGCATCTGTTTCAGGCGCCCGCTCTCCGAGCTGGAGTTGGCATTCTGGGACGCATCGGTCACGACGCGCCCAATGGCCGGCGTGCACGAGACTCTTTTGGCGATCCGCGACATGGGCGTCCCGATGGCAGTCGTGAGCAATTCCTCATTTCGCGGTGAGATCATCCGATACGAGCTGTCGCGACACGGGCTGGCGGAGTATTTCACCCATATCGTTGCCTCGGCGGACTACGCCGTCCGAAAACCGAATCCCCTTCTCTTCGAGACGGCGGCGGCGCTGATTCACGTTCGACCGTCCGACGTCTGGTTCGTCGGCGATCGGCTGGACACCGACGTCGCGGGAGCCCGCGCCGCCGGCATGCAGCCGGTCTGGTTTGCCCCCACAGACCCCGCGGCCGGCGATGACGCCCTAGTCAGGGTGGCCAACTGGGGCGAGTTGCTCGTCGCCCTCCGTGGCTTGGCGCACTGAACGATCGATTCGGTGTCGGCAGATATAGAGAACTCCCGGCCAACGCTCAATATTGAGGTCCGTGTCGACAGATTCATTCGGTTTGCGAGAGCTCGTTCCGCGCCTCGAGCAAGACCTTGTCCGCACGCTCGGTGCTCGTTATGCAGCCATCGCCAGGGATGCGGCGGCCAACGTCGAGACTCTCGGCATCGCCGCACGTTGCGAGAAGCTCGTTGCCGACGTCCAGCAATACGTACAGGACGCGCTCGTCGACGAGAGCTGGCCGCCCTGTCCACGCCATCCCGCGCATGCGCTCTCGTATCGCGACGGCGCGTGGTGGTGTGAGCGGGATGGCGTGCCGATCGCGCAGGTCGGCGACCTCGCCGCGCAGACACAGAGCTGAGGCAACTCAAAAACTGTAGCGCGCCGCGAGTTGGATCTGATAGTAAGAATCGACGTTTCGAGCATCGAACCGTCGCGTCGCCGGATCGAAGGTGAATACTGGTTGAGGCGCGGCCCCGGTCGTCTGCGCCACCTGCGTCAACAAGTTGACCTGCGCGCTGTTGACGGTGATCGAGCTCGGAATGGCGATCCGCCCCCAGCGCGCATTCAGCAGGTTGAGCAGATTGAAAACCTGGATTTCCACCGCGAGCTGATGCCCACCCATCGCCGGCACCGATTGCCGGATCGACAGATTGGTCGTGTTCGTCCACGGAGTGCTACAGCTGTTGCGCGCCATGATTCGGCCGCGTTGTCGCCGCAAGCACGACGCGCCGTCGATAAACTGATCGAACGCCTTGGCCTGCTCCGCGACGCTCGCGGATGATGTTTGGCGGAATTGAATCTCCGCTGTGTCCGAGGCGCTGCGCGGAATGTAGATCGGGTCGTTCGTCGGCGTGCCGTCGGCATTCAAGTCGCCCTTGCTCTGGTCGCCTCCCGCCAGATACGTGAACGGAAAACCGGAGCTCCCGATGTAATAGAACGAGAGGTCGGTCGCGAAGCGTTGCCAGGGAAATCGATATGTGCCGCTCGCGATGAGCCGGTATGGCTGCTCGAAGTCGGAGATTCCGAGATTCATCGCGTCCTGACGTCCAGCAAGGGCGCGGCCGAATCGCCAGTTGTCGATCGATGGGTTGCGGATCATTCGTTGGCTCTGAACGTCGCGCGCTGCCGAATAAGTGAGCGAGAGCGCCGCCTCGAGACTCGTGGAGAATTGCTTCGACAGCTGTCCCGTCACGCTGTAGGAATAGTCCTTGGACTGATTGGTGAGCTCGACAACGTCCGTCTTGAATTGCGGCACCGCCCATGTCGAATCGGTGACGCCCGCGGCGTTGATCGTTCCATACAGCACACGCCCGTGGCGATCGACGCCCCTTGGCTCCCGAAGATCGCGTCGGACGAAGAAGAGATCCTCGAGGGCTTTGCTATACAGGCCCTCGAGCGTCGCGACGAGACCGCCGGGAAGGTGTTGGTCGATGCCTAACGATGATCGGAGAGCCTGCGGCATCCGCAGGTGCGGATCGAGCAGATTCACCGAGCCGGGCCTCGTCGGCGTGAGGCCAGTGTTGTCGCCGCACACGAGCGGAGGATTTCGATAATCGGTCGAGAACGCGGGGGGCGCCGGGAGGCCGGGGCCTCCGCAGTTGAGTGTGCGCGGCTCACCATAGTTCGCGAACGCATTGGCGATCCAGATGAGAGGTGGTCGGCCGGCGAAGGCACCGACCCCGCCACGCAGCTGCGTGCGTTGATCTCCCGTCACGTCGAGGGTGAAGCCCGCACGAGGTGACCACTGCACACGGCTTGCTGGTACGACGTCCGTACGGCGCCCGAAGCTCGCGGACACGGCGTCGTTGAATGGCGGCCGCGCGGCCAGTGTCGGCAGGTCGGCACGCAGGCCGTACGTGAGCGCAAATCGCGGCGTCACTTCCCATCGGTCGCCGGCATAGGCGCCGTACTGAGCGCCCGGCACGGTGATGTCCGCGCCCGCGATATCCTCGGTGACTCGATATCGGGACGGGAGCGCATCCCGCAAGCTGTCCAGCGTGTTGAATTGCCAGACGCCGTATGCGCCGCGCACGTCGAACCGTCGGACGCGAAAGAATTGGCCAGTGAGGCCGACGGTGAGCTGGTGCGCGCCTAACGGCATACTGAGATTATCGGTGATCTCGACACTGCGACTCTCGGTGCGATCACCTTGAGCGAGCTCGTATGTTCCCGATTGCAACGTCCCGCCCCCCGCGCGGACGAGAATCAGCGGCGCATTTACCGTCGGCGTTTCCTTCACCATCGATCGGACGGTGCCGGCGAACAGCTCGTTGTACACACCGGTCGAGAAGCTCGTGTAGAGCTGGAAGACGAGGCTCGTCTTGTCACTCAACTGATCACGCTCCTGCGACGACAGCGGAAAACACGCAAGCGTTAGGCAATTGGGGGTCGGCGCGGGACTCGGTCGTGAGAATGTCATGGTGTCGGCGCGAGCGTAGTTCTCACGCACCACGAACCGGCTGTTGAGACGCGGGAGGGCGACGTCGATGCGTGCGAACACGTTCGCCAGCGGGTTGCTGGCCGTGATCGGTCCGGCC
>Ga0079222_10000356_pt1 | contig 10411 bp, 7 predicted proteins | sample GAPlitter_FD_75070 | JGI IMG/M metagenome (GOLD analysis project Ga0079222, IMG submission 75070) | Agricultural soil microbial communities from Georgia to study Nitrogen management - GA Plitter | ecosystem: Environmental > Terrestrial > Soil > Agricultural land | place: USA: Georgia | collected...
ACGGCAGCATCGCCACGCCGGTCAGCGCGGCGACGTGTGCGGTGGTCGTCTGGCCGTTGCGCATCACGTCGAGGAACGCCTCGTCCTTACTGTAGCGCGCCACCAGGTGCAGCGGGCCGGCGGCCACGGTGGGCGTGACGGGCTGATTATCGAGCTCCATGCGGCTCACCAGGCCATCGGGCCCGATGTCGGCGACGAAGTGGCGTGTGACCGCCGGCGTGCGGTCGCGCATCACCATGTCGTCCACCAGCCGGTCGGCGGTGCGGGTGTAGCGCTCCATGCCGATGGTGTCGGCGCCCAGCGTGATGACGAACGCGCCGCTGTCGGTCTGCGCCAGGAGCGGAGACGACGCGAGGAGAGCGACGGTGAGCAGAACGAGCGAACGATTCACTGGATCCTCACTATTCCACCCGAATCGATTTCACTTCGTCGTTCTGCGCAATCGCGTTCACCACGTCCTGCCCCTTCCGCACCTGTCCGAAAACGGTGTGGACGCCGTCAAGGTGCGGCTGCGCCGAGTGACAGATGAAGAACTGGCTGCCGCCGGTGTCTTTCCCGGCGTGGGCCATGGAGAGCGTGCCGGCGACGTGCTTGTGCACGTTCTTCTCGGTCTCGCACTTGATGGTGTAGCCCGGTCCGCCCGTGCCGACGCGGCCCTTCCCACTTTTCGAGTAGGGATCGCCCCCCTGAATCATGAAGTTGGGGATCACGCGGTGGAACTTCGTGCCGTCGTAGAAGCCGGAGTTGGCGAGCTTCGTGAAATTGTCCACCGTGCCCGGTACCTCGTCGGCAAACAGCTCCACCTCGATCCGGCCCTTGGCGGTCTCGAATATGGCTTTCTTGCTCGGCATCATTGCTCCAGAGTGAGGTTCTCTTCCACCTGCGACAGCGTCTTCATCCCTACAATCACGACGGACACGGCGTGGTTGTCCAGGACGAAGCGCAGGGCGAGTTGGGCGGCGGTGACTCCGGTGTCGGCCGCCAGCTCGGCGACCCGCGACCCGAGCGCGGCCAGTTGCGCGACGTAGGGCCGCGCCATGCGGGCGCGGATGTCACCCTTCTCCCAGGTGCTGTCCGGCCGGTACTTCCCGGCGAGAAAACCGTTGGCGAGCGGCTCGCGCGCGATCACGCCGACGTGGGCGGCGTGGGCGGCGGGAAGGAAACGGTCCGCCGCCTCGCGGCGCACCAGGTTGTAGACGATCTGCACGGTGTCGGGGCGGGTGACTTCGACCGCTGCGAGCCCCTCCTCGGGCGGGTGCACCGAGACACCGTAGAAGCGGATCTTTCCTTCGGCCTTGAGGTCGTCGAGCACCCGATAGGTCTCGGGGTCGGCGATCAGGTCGAGGGTGGGATTGTGGAGCTGCAGCAGGTCGATGTAGTCGGTGCCCAGGCGGCGCAGCGATTGCTCCACGGCGAACCGCACGTAGCCCGGGTCGAAGCACGAGTCGTGGGTGACGGGGAGCGGTGCATCGGGGGGAAGCGCGGCGAGCGGCCGCCCCAGCGCCTGCTCGATGCGGCCGCGCAGCTGCGGGTTCACGTCACGGTTGTAGAAGTTGCCGCCCACCTTGGTCGCGAGGATCACGTCGGAGCGGATACCGCGGAGGGCGTCGGCCAGCACCTCCTCCGAGTGGCCGTGCCCGTACACGTCCGCCGTGTCGAAGAAGTTGCACCCCAGCTCGTGCGCCCGCCGCACCGCGCGGCGCGATTCCGCGTCGTCCGTGGGACCGTACGAATTGCCGAACCGGTCGCCGCCGATCGCCCACGCACCGAAGCCGATCGGGCTCACGGCGAGGCCGGTGCGGCCGAGCACCCGCCGCTTCACTCCAGCAGGCCGCGCAGCGCTGCGGACGTCGCGACCGGCAGGGAGCAGGTCGTGCCCCCGCATACGGTCGCCGATGGTTCTGCCGCGGTCTTCCGCACGACGATCTTGCGCGGCCGGTATGCTTGCAGCGCGAGGAGGTGCATGTCGCAAGCGGGGCCCTTGCCCCTAGCTCCGAGTACCTCGACCCTCGTCACTGGATTCATCGCCCAGTCGACCGCTCGCAGGAACGTCGCTCCGTACAGCGACAGCTGCGGCGCCGCGCCGCCGAACGCGGCGAGTTGGCGGTCGAGCAGTCGGCGCCACTGCGTGTCGTCCGTCGCGGCCGAGAGTCGCGCCAGCACGAGCGCGGCGACGCCGTTGGCGGAGGGCGTGGGGGCGTCCTGCACGGGCTTCGCGCGAGTGGCGAGATAGGCCACGCCCGCCCCATCCTGTGGGGGGACGTCGAAAAAGCCACCCTGCGCGTCGTCCCAGTGCACGCGCACGCCGTGCCGCATCACGCGGCTGGCGCGCTCGAGCCAGGCGTCGTCGCCCGTCGCCTCGTGGGCATCGAGGAACGCGGCCGCGGCCTGCACGTTGTCGTCCAGCAGGCCGCGCGGCTCCGCTCGCCCGATCACGTGACCCATCCCCCGTCCCTCGTCCCATGCTTCCGTCCAGATACGCTCCAGCACGCGGAGGGCGAGCTGATTGCATTCCGGTCGATCGAGCACAGCGCCGGCGTGCAGGAACGCGGCGGCCATCATGGCGTTCCAGTTGACGTACGGGGTCGTGTCCACGTATGGCGCCGGGCGCCGGTCGCGTGCGGCCTTGAGCCGCACGAGGGCATCCTGCAAGATGTGCTGCTCGCCGTCGGCGGGATCGCGCCGCCACCACAGGACGTTCTTGCGCGGGTTGTGATGCATCTCACCGGTCTCTTCCACGTCGAAGACACGGCTGGCAACCGGGAACGCTTCATCCGGTAACGCCGCTCGCAGTTCGTCGCGCGTCCAGGTCCAGTAGTCCCCGTCGTCGCCGAACCGCACGTCGGCGTCCTGAGACGTGTAAAACGCGCCCCCACCCCTCTCCCGCTCCCGGTCCGACAGCACCTCGAGCACCCAAGTCACAATCCCCTGGGCCACGTCCCGGAAGAGTGGATTCCCGAGCGCCGCGTAGCCGTCGAGATAGGCATGCAGCAGCTCCGAGTTGTCATATGACATTTTCTCGAAGTGCGGCACGATCCACCGCTCGTCTACCGCATAACGATGGAATCCGCCTCCGACGTGGTCACGCATTCCACCCTTGGCCATTCCGGTGAGCGTCTTCTCCACGATCTCGCGCATCCAGTCCTCGCGCGTATCGTGCCAGCGCGCGAGCAGGAATTGAATGACGGCGGGGTGGGGGAACTTGGGCGCCGTGCCGAATCCGCCGTAGCGGATGTCGAACACCCGGGCCATCTCGCTCGCGCCGCGCTCCAGCATGGCCGCGCTGACCGCGCCGGCCTTCGCTTCGTCGAGGGATTCGGCCACGTGGCGTCGGATCGCCGTGGCGTTCTCCGCCACCTTGGCGCGCTGCTGGCGATAGATGCCCGCCACCTGCTTGAGCACCGACCGAAACCCCGGCCGCCCGAACTGGTTCTCCTCGGGTGGGAAATACGTCCCGCCGAAGAACACCTCACCCTCCGGGGTGAGGAAGGCGGTAAGGGGCCAGCCGCCCTGGCCGGTGAGCGCCTGCACCGCCCGCTGGTAGCGGGCATCGACGTCGGGGCGCTCGTCGCGATCCACCTTGATGCACACGAAGTCGGCATTCAGCAGCTCGGCCACGGCGGCATCTTCGTACGACTCGCCGTCCATGACGTGGCACCAGTGACACCACACCGCGCCGATGTCCAGCAGGATGGGCTTGTCCTCGGCCCGCGCGCGCGCGAACGCGACATCGCTCCAGGGATGCCAGTCCACCGGCTGGTGGGCGGCGGACTTCAGGTAAGCGGAGGGCTCGGAGGCGAGGCGATTGGGCATCGCCGGAAAATTAACCCCGGACGGCATGCCCGCTCGGGCTCGTCAGGGCGTGCTCGTCACCACGAAGGCGTCGAAGAAGGGCTCGGTGCTCGGAAGCGGCTGGAACGAACCGCCAATGGGCGCAGGTGGAGCGATTCCGCCCATGGGAATCGCGATCGACCCGCCGCCGTAGATCCCACTCGCGATCGGTGTCCCGAAGATGTTCTGCACGCTCCGGATCTGGTAGCCGCGGCCAACGGGGACGGCGCCACTCAAGTCGACCGACACGCTGGCCTGTTGCGGCCAATTGTACACGACGATGGTGGCGCGCCCCGCCTCGTAGCGGTTGGGGCGCACGAACACCAGAGGCGACGCAGGAGGCGTGGCGCTGGCCTGATCGCCGGCGCCGAGCGCCGTCGCCCAAGCCGCGAAGGCGTAGTAGCCGTGCGCGTATTGCCACGCCAGCGCCGTGGGGTCGCGCAGGTGGGTGTTTCCGTTCCACCGCTCCGTCGACGGCGCAGCGGTGTCGTGCGGCCAGGCCAGCGTGTTCGCCCCGTACAGCGTGTTCCCCTGCACCAGGAGATTGGTCCAACGTCCGACGTCCAGGGTCGGCCGGCCGCCAATCAGGTAGTTGTTCTGCACGACCGCGGCGCCGTTGACGAGCGTGTCGAACCCGATGCGGGCATTCCAAAACCCCAGGCCGGGCGAAAAGTACTGCATGTTGTTCGACACCGTGTCATTGTCCGCGGGCACCGTGCCGCCCAACAGCAGGTTGGCGTTGTCGTAGTTGGAAGGGGTGCCGTTGTTGAACAAGGCGTTCCCATCCAGCACCAGGTTCCTCAGTCCCTCTCCGGTCACCGCGTACGCGTGGATGCCGAACCCGAACTGGTCGAAGATCACGTTGTCTCGGACGACCTTCCAGCCGATGCCGTCGTTCCGGAGGTAGATGCCGTGTCCGTCGGAGCGTCCCCCCGTCGTCGCGTTTTCCTCGCCACCGTTGTAGATGATGCAGCCGTAGATTTCGATGTCGTGGGCGGTGTTCTCGGTGTAGACGCCGTGCCCCACGTCGTGCACGATCAGGTTGATGAGCTTGACGCTCGTCGCACTGCGCACGTAGACGCCGGCGGGACGCAGCGGGCTCCCCGTGCCGGCCGTGCCGAGCCGCGCCGTGTTCGACTGAATGACCTCGAAGTCCCAATACCACGCGTTCTGTCCGTCGACGGTGAGCGTCTCGAGGTTCGCCGCGCCGCCGTCGATCGTGGCCCGCTCTGTCCCGTATGGCCGGACAATGATCGGCGCCGCGGCGGTCCCGGCGAGGGTCGCGCGGAACGTGCCCGGGTAGGTACCGGCGCGCAGCCAGATCGTATCGCCCGGCTGCACCTTCCCGTTGCCGCCGACGAGCGCCGTCGCGAGGTCCCATGGCGCGCTCACGCCGCCGTCCCCGCTACTCGTCCCGCTGGGGGCGGCATACCACCCCGGATGGGTGACGGTGATGGCTGCGGTCCCGGTCTTACCCTCGCTCGTAGCGCTGATGCTCGTGGTGCCCAGTGCCGCCCCGGTGACGCGCCCCGTGCTGCTCACCGCAGCGATCGCGGCGTTTGCGCTGGTCCACGTCACGACCCGGCCGGTGAGCACGTTGCCGGCCGTATCCTGCGTCGTCGCCACCAGCTGCACGCTTTTCCCGACGGCCACGCTGTCGGTGGGCGGACTCACGCTCACCGACGCCACCGGCACGAGGGCCACCGCGACGGTGGCCGTCGCGCTCTTCCCTCCGGTGCTCGCCGTAATCGACGTCGAGCCCGCCGCGTTGCCCGTGACGAGCCCGGTTGCACTCACGCTCGCCACGGCGGCGTTCCCGCTCGACCACGTGACCGTGCGCCCGACGAGCGGGGCCCCCGTCGAATCCTTCGGGGTCGCGGTGAATTGCAGCGACGCGCCGACGAAGATTGCGGCGCTCGTGGGTGCGATGGTGACCGATGCCACGGGGACCGGCACGATGGTGAGCGTCGCCGTCGCGCTCTTGCCCTCCACGCCGGCCGTGACGCCGGTGGTCCCCGGGGCCTTGGCGGTGACGAGGCCTCGGTCATCTACTTTCGCGACCGCCGTGTCGCCGCTCGACCAGCTCACCACTCGACCCGGGAGGGCCGCACCGGTGGAATCTTTGGGCGTCGCGACGAGCTGAAGGGTCGTGCCCACGAGCAGCGTCGCGGACGGGGGCGTCACCGTGACGGACGCGACCGGTACGGGAACCACGGTGATCGTGGCGCTGCCGGTCTTTCCCTCGACGCTCGCCGTGATAGTCGCGGAGCCCGTGGCCCTGGCCGTCACGACCCCTCGAGCGTCTACCTGCGCCACGGTGGTGTCGCTACTCGCCCAGCTGGCGGCACGACCTGACAGCGGATCACCCGCCGAATCGTGCGGCGTCGCGGTGAGTTGGAGGGTCGTGCCCACAAGCAGCGTCGCCGTCGGCGGCGTCACTGCCACAGTGGCCACCGGAACCGGAACGACCGTCAGCGCCCCGGAATCCTGCTTCGTCGCAGTTGTCGTGGCGATTGCGTAGGCGCTGCCCGGTGCGACGCCGTGTACTTCACCGGAGGGAGCCACCGTTGCGACGGCGGTGTCCGAGCTCCGCCACGTGATTGGGGGTGGTGGCAGGTTATTGGCCATCGTGACACTCGCGGTGAGCCGCATGCTGTCGCCCACCCACAGCGAGGCCTGCTTCGGCTGCACGTTGACCGACAGCACGCCCCCGTCGCCTCCGGTCCCGTCGAGCGGAGCCGTGCAGGCGGCGGTGACGAGGACAACGGCCCGGGCCGCGGCCAGCCGAATCTGGATGTCACCCTCCGTGAGGAGTGAGGTCGTGAGCGCCGTTGCGCCATCTTCGCAAGAGCAAGGCCACGTCTGAGTGGCGGGAGTGCGCGCGACATGTGGCGGGAGTGCGGCAGCAGCTAGTTGGCGCCCTCCAAGTATCGCACGACCGTCCGGCTGACCAGCTCCGCCCCGATCACCAGGCTCTCCTCGTCGATGTCGAATGTGGGGCTGTGGTGCGGTGCGCCCTTGGTGCCGCCCGGGCCCGAGCCGACGAAGGCGAACGCGCCCGGGACCCGCGAAAGGAAGCACGACATGTCCTCGCCTCCCATCGTCCGGATTCCATCGATCACACGTTCTCGCCCGACGATTTCTTGTGCTACACCTTTCATCAGTGCCGCCATCCGCTCATCGTTGACGAGCGCCCGCGACAGCCGCCGGTAGCGCACCTCGGCGCTGGCGCCGAGCGCGCGGGCAATGCCCTGAGCGGTGGCTTCGAGCAGCTGCGGTGCCTCGTCGTAGAACTTCCCCCCGAACGTGCGCACGGTGCCGCGCAGCTCCGCGCGCCCCGGAATCACGTTGAACGCGTGGCCCGCGCTGACCTGCGTCACCGAGACGACGCCCTCTTCGAACGGATTACGGCGCCGTGAGACGAGGCTCTGCAGCGCGGTGATGACGTGTGCGGCGACCAGGACCGGGTCGATCGCCTGGTGCGGCGCCGCGGCGTGCCCGCCCCGTCCCACGATGGTGATCTCGAACTGGTCCACCGATGCCATCATCGGACCCGGCATGATCGCGATCGTGCCAGCCGGTAGGTCGTTCCAGAGATGAATGCCGAACGCCGCGTGCACCTTCGGGGCCTCGAGCACGCCCTCCCGGATCATCGCCTCCGCCCCGTCCGAGATCTCCTCCGCCGGCTGGAACGCGAACTTCACACCTCCCCCCGCCGGCAGGTACGCGGCGTGGAGCCGCCGCGCGACCTCGAGTCCGATCGCGACGTGCCCGTCGTGGCCGCAGGCGTGCATCTTCCCGGGCTGCTGCGAGCGGTAGGGGACGTCGTTCGCCTCCTCGATGGGGAGGGCGTCCATGTCCGCGCGAATGAGCACGCAGCGGCCGGCGGCGCCGCCGATCGGCGTGCCATCGCGCAGCCCCACGACGCCGGTCCTGGCGACGCCGGTCGTCACGGTGTACCCGAGGGCCTTGAGCCGCGCCGCCACGAGGGCGCTGGTGCGCTGCTCCTCGAAGCCGAGCTCGGGGTGCTGGTGCAGATCGCGGCGAGTCGCGACCAGTTCTGCGCGGTCGACTGGTGGGAGACTCATGGCAACGTGCAACCCCTCATCATACGCGCGAGCTCGGACACCACCGATTCACCACGCAGATCTCGCACTTCGGGCGCCGCGCGATGCACACCTGACGCCCGTGCAGGATCAGCGTGTGCGAGAACCACGTCCATTGGTCGCGCGGCACCAGCGCCATCAGGTCCCGCTCGATCTTCACGGGGTCCTTCTCCTTGGTCAGGCCGAGCAGGGTTGCGAGCCGCTGCACGTGGGTATCCACCACGATGCCCTCGTTCTTCCCGAACCAGCTGCCCAGCACGACATTGGCGGTCTTGCGCCCGACGCCGGGGAGCTGCACCAGCGCCTCCATGGTGTCGGGCACCTCGCCGCCGTGCCGCTCGACCAGCGCCTGCGCCATGCCGATGATGGACCTGGTCTTGTTGCGGAAGAACCCGGTGCTGTGGATCTCCTGCTCGAAGACCCGCGGGTCGGCGCTGGCGAAGTCGCGCGCCGAACGGTATTTCGCGAACAGCGCCGGCGTGACCATGTTGACGCGGGCATCGGTCGATTGGGCGGAAAGAATGGTCGCGACGAGCAGCTCGAGCGCGCTGCCGTGCTGCAGGGCGCAAGTCGCGTCGGGATACGCTCGCTCGAGCCGCGCCAGGATCTTACGGACTCGTGCCTGAAGGCCGGCTCGCGGTCTGGCGCGTCGCACCGCCGATTTCGCCATAGATGGACGGGAACGTAACCGACCGCGTGGCATTCCGCTTGCTGCTCCGATGACTGCTCAGCCCCGAGGCAGGAACGGATCCAACGCCCGTTCGAACTGCTCGGTCGCCTCGACGTGAGGGGCGTGCCCGGTGGGAAGCTCGATCACGCCTGCGCCGAGCAGCGTCGCCGTCTCGCGGGCGGATGCGATCGGCATGGGGTCATAGGTCCCGTGGAGGAGCAGGGAGCGGGGAGCGGTCCCGTTCGGGAAGGTCTCCTGGATCCGCGGGCGAAGGTCGTACCTGCCCAGGCTGTCCCACACAGCGTGTTGGGTGCGGGCGGTGACGCGGAAGGGAGTCATCTCGCGCGCCTGGCTCGGATCCCGGAAGTAGCCCGCGACCGATAGCGCGAACGCAAGGCGGCGGTACCTTTCGGGATCGGTGCGCGACAGGCCCGAGGCCGTGAGCTCCGCACGGGCGCGAGCCACCCACGGCTGGTCCATGCGGGCGGCGAAGCGGCGCTCGAACTCGTCGCGCCAGGCGGCGGTCAGGGGCGCGGCCGAAACGAGGGCGAGGCGGGCGATGCGGGTGGGGTGCTCGAGGGCGTACAGCACGGCGAGCAGGCCGCCCCACGAGTAGCCGAGCAGGTCCACGTGCTCCAGGCGCCACGCGCCGCGCAACGCTTCGAGATCGGCGACGTGGTCGCGCCAGCCCACGAGCGTGTCGCGCGGGACGGGTGACCGGCCGCCGCCGCGCTGGTCGTAATAGAGGAGCGTGCGGCCGTGCGCGAGCCGGTCGTACTGGGGCAGTAGGTAGTCGTGGTGGGCGCCGGGGCCGCCGTGCAACACGATGACGGGCGGGCCGTCTCCGACGCGTCGCGTGTAGAGGCGCACGCCGTTCAGCTCGACGGTCGTTTCGTCCATCGCGCCTCAAATTACACCGTTCGGGTGGCCATGAAGCAGCCGCGAATTCCACCCGCCCTGACGCCGCCCCGCTTGCGGCGTCTCGGGCTCGCCGACGTGGCGATCCTCTGCCTGGTGGGCGGTGCGATCGCCGCGGTGGTCGCGTTCGCCCGCGAATTCGAGGCGCCGTTCGCCCAGGCGATCACGATCGACCTGCGGTTCACCGCCTTGCCGCGCTACACGCTGTACTCGCTGTCGCGCGGCGTACTGGCGCTGCTGATCTCCTACCTGTTCGCGCTGGGATTCGGGTGGGCGGCGGCGAAGTCACGGGCGGCGGAGCGCCTGCTCTTGCCCATGCTGGACATCCTCCAGAGCATCCCTGTGCTCGGCTTCCTTCCGGGCCTCGTGCTCGGGCTCATGTCCCTCTTCCCGACGCGCAATGTCGGCCTCGAGCTCGCCGCCATCCTCATGATCTTCACGGCCCAGGCCTGGAATCTGGCGCTCTCGTTCTACAACTCGCTGAAGGCCCTTCCCGAGCCGCTGCGTGACGCCTGCAAGGTCGCGGGCTGGCCCGAGCGTCGCACGTTCTGGCAGCTCGAGGTGCCTGCCGCGGCACAAGGCCTGGTGTGGAACGGCATGTTGTCGATGGCGGGGGGTTGGTTCTTCCTCATGGTGAACGAGGCGTTTCGCCTGGGGGAGCGGGACTACCGGCTGCCGGGCATCGGCTCGTACATGAGTGTCGCGCTCGATCAGGGGAACGTCCCCGCAATGGTGCTCGCCATCGCCGCCATGACGGCGATGATCGTCGCGGTCGACCAGCTGCTGTGGCGCCCGCTCGTGGTGTGGGTCGAGAAGTTCCGCTTGGACGAGACGGCCGGCGGCGGCCCCGCGCCCGGCTCCTGGGTGCTCGACTTCCTGCGGCGCG
>Ga0079222_10000357_pt1 | contig 10411 bp, 6 predicted proteins | sample GAPlitter_FD_75070 | JGI IMG/M metagenome (GOLD analysis project Ga0079222, IMG submission 75070) | Agricultural soil microbial communities from Georgia to study Nitrogen management - GA Plitter | ecosystem: Environmental > Terrestrial > Soil > Agricultural land | place: USA: Georgia | collected...
ATTCTTTCGACGCGGATGGGGACGCTCAGGATGTGCTCTCGTCGGCCATCGACGCGCTGGATTCCTTCCCGGCGCTGATGTGGCGCGATGGGCGTCCGGTCTTGCAGAGCGGATGGCATGAAGAAGTCTCCGCCGCACGCAAGCTCGGCACGCGAGGCAAGCTGCAATTAGCGGCATTTCACGACGACAATCATCACGTAGCGATATTCGGCCGCGGCTCCGATTTGCCATCGAGCGACTTCCTGCCTGACGCGTTCTCAAACGCGTTTGCTTATGACGGCGGAGGGGGCAGCAGTTGGGGCGGGCGTGTTGCGCTTAGAGAAAAACTCACCAACGATTTGGAGTTGACAGCGGTTTACTCGATCGGGGGAGCACTCGTGCCGGACAGCGCGCCTAATGGCGCGTTGCGCGACGCGCTTCGCACAGTCAGACGGCACGCGCTGGGAGCAAACCTGCGCGCGGGGGTTCCGCGATTCGGAACAAAGCTGCTGGCGGGCTACAACTGGATTGACGGCGCGGCAGTTTCCCGCGTGGACAGCTACGGCGAGTCGCTCTACCAGATGGACCCTTACCTCCACGTCGCCGTACGCCAGCAACTTCCGAAGTTCGCGCCGGGACACTGGGAGGCGATGGCCGATTGTGAAAATCTGCTGGCGCAGGGGTACGTCCCGGTGAGCACGCGTGACGGGCAGCTTGTGCTTGTGCCAGCTTTCCGAACCTTCCGGGGCGGGTTGAGCGTTCAATTTTGAGACTTTTCGGCCTTCGGAAAGCTGTATGTGTTCTTCTAGAATCTGGATTTTACGCCGGTGTCACCTTCTGAGTCCTCGCAGTTCGCTGAAAACAGGGCGGTTTGCCAGCCTTCAGGCTACCAAAGTATGGAAGTGGAGTTGCACCTAAAGTCAGACAATCGGCGGTAAGAACTACAGCTGGGACGATTTATGAGGCAGAACCTTCGAGTCAGTCTCGGGGCCGTTGTTCTGGCGTTAGCCACGCTGGCTGCGGTGATTTTTGCCCTTCTGAATTTCGACCAGCGGAGCCGTTATGAATCGCCCGACGACGGGGTAGCTTGGCGCGACACGAGCCGAGGCGTGGAAGCCTGGCAGGTCGCCAAGGGTTCACCCGGCGCGAAGGCTGGCATACACCCGGGCGATTTGATCGTGCAGTTCAATGGGTCGCCTGTGACGAACGCGTTGCAGGTGACCAAGAGAATCTGGCGGGCGGGCTCGTGGACCCAGGTTCGCTACCACCTGGAGCGCAACGGGGAGCAATTTGAGACGCTGCTGGTGACGGCGCCCGCGGAAAAGCCGCTCTCGATCGAGAACTACCTTCGCGCCATCGGGCTGCTGTATCTGTTCATCGGGCTGTTTATTTTCGTACGCCGGTGGAATGCGCCGAGGGCCGTTCATTTTTACGTTTTCTGCCTGGTTTCCTTCATTCTGTTTTCGTTTCACTACAGCGGGAAGCTGGACCCATTTGATTACGAAATTTACTGGGCCAATATCGTAGCGAGTCTGCTCGCGCCGGCGTTGCTGCTGCATTTTGCGCTGGTGTTTCCCGGCCGCAGCGAGGGAACGCCGCGTTCCCTTTTCAAACTGGCGTTTGTGTATCTCCCGCCCGCGGTGTTGCTGCTGATTCACTTGGCCGTGGCCGGCAACAGCCTGGGATTTGTGCCGTGGCTTGGCGCGAGGGTGCAGCTCGACAGAATCGAGTTGAGCTACCTGGGGCTGTGTTTCCTGCTGGCGGGCGCGATTTTCTATCGAAGCTACCGCTCGGCGCCTTCCGGTATCCTGCGGCAACAGTTGAAGTGGCTGACGGGCGGCACGGTGGCGGGAAGTCTGCCTTTTGTTCTGTTGTATATCCTGCCGTTTGTATTCGACGCCGCCGGGCGTCCGTGGATGAAGTTTTCGGCGTTGAGCCTGGTGCTGATTCCGCTTTGTTTCGGCTACGCCATCATCCGTTACCGGTTGATGGATGTGGATATTATTTTCAAGCGCGGCCTGGCGTACACGGCGGCGACGGCGGGCGTTGCCGCGGTGTACTTCCTGCTGGTAGCGCTGTTCGCGGAGATCTTCCACACCTCGGCCAACGGGCCTGTGGGCGGAATGATCGCTATCGTGGTGGCGGCGTTCCTGTTTCAGCCGTTTCGCGAATGGATTCAGGGACGGCTGGACCGCTTCTTTTACCGGGACAGGCTCGATTACCGGCGCACGCTGATTGAATTCGGCAAGACGCTCACCAACGAAGTGCGTGTCGATCCCATGCTCGGTTCGGTGATGGACCGCGTTTCCCAAACGCTGTTGGTGGACCGTTTGGCTATTTTTGTGGAAGACGCGGAGTTTCCGGGACAAATGCGGCTGGCGCGCTCCATGGGCGTACGCTTGGGCGAACGCCTGGACTTGAGTTTCCTGGATCCTGCGCGGCCGGAATTCGCGAGAGGCGCGCTCTTCTTCGAGTCCGCACGCGCGACCCGCGACGCGAGCGATTCGGTGCGCCGGACCCTCGAAGTGCTGGATCTCAATTATTTCGTGCCCTGCCGGATCCGCGAGCACACCGTTGCCGTTCTTGGGCTCGGCAAAACGGTGGACGGCGATTTTCTTTCGAGCGACGACGTGGAGTTGGTGCAGACCATCGCCGGTTACGTTGCCGTGGCCCTGGACAATGCGCAGCTTTATTCCTCGCTCGAGCAGAAGGCGCTGGAAATCGCGCGGCTGGAGGAGTTCAGCGAGAACATCGTTGAGTCGCTGAACGTCGGCGTTTTGGCGGTGGACCTTGGCGGTATCGTAGAAAGCTGGAACACGCGGATGGAGCAGTTGTTCGGAGTATCGCGGCAGGAGGCGGTGGGACGGCAACTGGGTTCGTTGCTTCCTGCGGAGCTCGCCGGAGAGATTCAGCGCCGGGGCGATGAAGAGCAGATCACCGGCATTTACAAGCAAAGGTTGCACCACCAGGGCAAAGCGCTGACCTTGAATGTTTCCATCACGCCGTTGGTCAGCAAGTCCGGCGAGCGCATCGGGCGGCTGCTGTTATTTGACGACGTGACGCAGCGCGAGCGCATGGAAGAGCAAATGACGCAGACGGAGAAGCTCACGTCGCTTGGACTGCTGGCTGCAGGCGTGGCGCACGAAGTAAACACGCCGCTCGCGGTGATTTCCAACTACATTCAGATGCTGGCCAAGCAGATGCCGGATGGGGACCCGCGGCAGTCCATCATCGAGAAGATTGTGAAGCAAACCTTCCGGGCCAGCGAGATCGTGAACAATCTGCTGAATTTTTCGCGGACGGGAGCCGCCGAGCTCGCGGATATCGACGTAAACCGCGTGGTCGAAGATACCCTAGTGTTGGTGGCGCATCCGCTGAAGACCTCGCAAATCCAGGTCGTGCGGCACCTAGGAGAAAAGCTCCCGCCGGTGCGCGGCTCGGCGAATAAGCTCCAGCAGGTGTTCCTGAATCTGTTTCTGAACGCGCGCGACGCCATGGCCGGCGGAGGCATGCTGGAAGTGCGCACCGCGGCGCACAACGGCAGCGTGGAGATCGAGGTCGTGGATACCGGCGCGGGCATTCCGCGCGAACACATCCACCGGATCTTCGACCCGTTCTTCACTACGAAAGGGAGCGGCCGCGGCACCGGCCTGGGCCTCTCTGTCAGCTACGGCATCATCAAAGAACATGCCGGCAAAATCGATGTGCGCTCAGCGCCGGGCAAGGGCACATCATTCCATGTTGAGTTCCCCGCGGTGAGGAAAGCGGTTCATGTCTAAAGGGTCCATCCTGGTAGTTGACGACGAATCGGAAATTCGAGAAGGGCTGGAAGTTCTGCTCCAAAGCGAAGGCTACGGCGTATCCAGCGCCGAAACGGGTGAATCCGGCCTGGGCAAGCTGGAAGAACGGCCCTACGACCTGCTGCTGCTGGACGTGAGCCTTCCCGATCGCAACGGAATCGACCTGCTGCGCGAGATACGCCGCCGCGATCCGCATCTTCCCATCGTGCTGATTACCGCCTACGGTTCCATTGAGATGGCTCGCGCCGCCTTCAAGAGCGGCGCCATGGATTACATCACCAAGCCGTGGTCGAACGACGAACTGCTGGCCCAGGTGGCCCAGGCGGTGGAATCGCGGCGCTTGCGCGAAGAAAACGTCCAACTGAAGCGTGCGCTGAAGCAGCGGTTCAACTTCCCGAGCATTGTGGGCAAGAGCGAGAAGATGCTTTCCCTGCTGGATTTGGTCGCGCAGGTGGCTCCCTCGCGTTCCACGGTGCTCATTAGCGGAGAAAGCGGCACCGGCAAGGAGCTCATTGCAAAGGCCATTCATTCTGCTTCGCCGCGGGCAGATAAAGCGTTCGTGCCGGTGAACACCGGATCGATTCCGGTGGATCTGCTGGAGTCGCAACTCTTCGGCCATGTGAAGGGCGCTTTCACCAGCGCGGTGGCGTCCAAGAAAGGGCTTTTTGAAGTAGCGGACCAGGGCACCATTTTCTTCGACGAGATCGCCACCATCAGTCCGGAAACTCAGGCGAAGCTGCTGCGAGTGATTCAGGAACGTGAGTTCATGCGGCTCGGCGGAACGGAACAGATCAAGGTAGACGTCCGGATCGTAGCCGCTTCCAACGTGGATTTGCTGACTCTGGTGCGCGAGGGGCGGTTCCGCGAGGACCTGTATCATCGCTTGAACGTCATCCACCTGCAGCTTCCTCCCCTGCGGGACAGAAGGGAAGACGTTCCTTTGTTGCTCGCGCATTTCATGGAGCGCTACTGCCAGGAGAACACCAAAACGCTCCGCCAGTTCACCGCGGGAGCTATGAAGCTGCTCATGGATTACGACTGGCCGGGAAACGTCCGCGAGCTTGAAAACGTGGTCGAACGCGCGGTTGTGCTATCGACCGTCGAGCGCGTCGACGTCGATCTGCTGCCGGAAAGTATTCGCAGCAAGGAAATCGTGCGCGGCGTCCGGCTTCAGCTTTCCGAGTTCATGCCGCCGCTTCCCGGGGAGCCGGGTGCCAGGACGGGCGCGGACAGCTCACAACCTTCGCTTTTCCAGATCATGGACGAAATCGAGCGCAGGATCGTTGTGGATATGCTCGAACGCACTGGCTGGAACCAGACCGAGGCGGCGGAACGCTTCCAAATTCCGCTTTCCACGCTGAACCAGAAAATCAAGCGCCTGGGAATCGATGTAAGACGCCGCGGCCGCGGTTCGGAAGATTCCTTCATCGCTTCTTCGGGGAAGTAGGCCGCCGGTATCGCCGGGTGTTTTGATTTGGCTGGAAATCTCCAGCGAGAATTCGTAAATTGAATGCCGCGACCAGGCGCTCCGATTCACGGAGCCGGGAGGATGCTCATGCGAGGACTGCGCGAGATTCTGGGCGGCGCCGCCTTGTTCTTAGGCGCGCTGGCTTTGGTAGCCTCCCCGGCGGTTCCCGTTTCCGGCGCGAGCTCGACTCCGCGTGCCGGACAGGCACAGGCCGAAGAGCCCGTACCCGCATTTCACTCGGAAGTGCCGCCCGGCCCTTTGCCGCAGACTCTTGGCCCCGAGCATTTCGACGACGCCGTGGTCAAGAATGCCTATCACGTTGCGGCCAGGGTCAAGAAAGTCCTCTACCAGCAGCCGTGCTACTGCCATTGCGACCGCAGCCAGGGACATGGAAGCCTTCTCGACTGCTTTGTGAGCAAACACGCTTCCATGTGCGACATCTGCGTCCGCGAAGACTTCTACGCGTATGAGCAGACACAAAAAGGGAGAACTCCCGCGCAGGTTCGTGCGGGCATTCGTCGAGGGGAATGGCAAAAAGTCGACATTGCCAAGTACCAACAGTATCCCGTGAAGCCCTGACGAGCAGGCGGGCTCGGACGCTATCGGCAGTTGCCTGTAGGATGCATCAGGCGTTTCGATGCTTGTCACTGCCCCAAGTCACCGCGTAAAATTGACTCACCCAGCACAAGGAGGATGAATGAAGGTTCGCGCCAAGTTGTGTGCGGGCGCCTTTGCTGTCGCCGGCGTGCTGTTTGCTACTGTCCCGGTTCTACAAGCTCAACAACGTGATCATGCTGTTTCTGTGCAGGAATTGCGCCAGGACGTGCAGAAGGTTGCCGACACGCGGCAATCCAATGAAGCGGCTGTGCGCGACCTTCTCTCCACGGATACAGCACGAAAGGCCATGAATTCCGCCGGAGTGGATTACAAGAAGGTGGATGAGGCCGTCGGACAACTGAACGACCACGATCTCGCCCGGCTGGCCCAGCGGTCGCGCGAAGCACAAAAGGATTTCGCGGCGGGAACGCTTTCCGACCGGGATCTCCTGATCATCATTCTGGCCGTCGCGGCGCTGGTACTAATCATCGTCGCCGTCCGGTAAATCCGGATCCTATTCGCCCATTCGGAGATTACGGTGAAGCCCGGAACTAGTCTTCGATGCGGGTTACCGGCAGTTCTTGCCTTCCTCCTGGCGGCGAGTGCGCTCGCCGCCCGCGAGGGTTTGTGGCTGGACGTACCTTACGTTCACCAGGAAAAAGACGGCTGCGGATCCGCCTCCGTGGCCATGGTGATGCAATATTGGGCGGCAAAACACGCGCCCGTAGCCGCGGAGCGCTCCGACGCCTCGCGAATTCAGAGGGAGCTCTACTCCCGGCCAGCCCACGGAATCTACGCTTCCGCGATCGAACGGTACCTACGAGAATCTGGATTCCAGGTTTTCGCGTTCCGCGGCGAATGGAAGGACCTTCGCGAACACGTTGCCAAGGGTCGGCCGCTTATCCTTGCGCTGAAGCCGTCGCGTGGCGCCGCACTCCATTACGTCGTTCTGGTTGGCCTCGCGCCGGACGACATCGGCGTTCTGCTGAACGACCCGGCGCGTTCCAAACTGTTGAACGTCCCTCGTGAGGAATTCGCGGATCAGTGGCAACGCGCGTCGGACTGGACGTTGCTGGCTCTACCCAAGCCGGTCCAGTGATCCCTCTTCTGTTTTCGCTTGCGGCACTGCTCTGTTTCCCTCCGCAGAATCAACGCGCCCCAAAGAACGACGGCACCCAGCGCCTCGCCGAAGTGCGCAAGCTCTACAATGCCGGAGAATGGGAACGGGCCGCTGGGCTCGCCGGCGGACAACCGGAGCAACCCGCCGAACTTGACTATCTCGGCGGCATGGCGCTGGCCCGTCTGAAACGCTGGAGAGAAGCCCGCGAGTCATTCAGCGCCGCGCACCGCAAGCTGCCCAAAGAGGCGAGATTTCTCACCGAGCGCGCCGGCGCGGAATACCGCCTTAACGATTTCGCTGCCGCCAAAAAGGATCTGGCCGCCGCTCTGCGCCTTGATCCGCGGGACTCGTACGCACGCGAATTCTTGGGCACTATTTATCTGCTCGAGGAAAATCTCGAAGCTGCATTGCAGTACTGGAATCCGCTGGAGAAGCCGCGGCTGGAAAGCGTGACACTGGAACCCGTCCCGCGGCTGCAAAAAGAACTCCTACAACGCGCAATCACCTTTTCGGCGCCGGCTGTCTTGGAGAGGGGCCAACTCCTGTCAACGAATGCGCTTCTCGAAAACCTGGAGGTTTTTCCAGCGTGGCGGATCGAACTGACCAACCAGGGCGAGAGCGACTACGCTGCTCGAATCCATCTTGCCGAGGAAAACGGCTGGGGCGATTCCTGGCTGAGCGGCATTCTCGGTTTGCTCCGCGGCCTGCCTTACGACACGGTGTATCCGAGCTATCTCAACGCCGCGCAAGACACGGTGAATTTTACCTCTTTGGCGCGATGGGACGCCCAGAAACGGCGGTTCGCCGCGGACCTCTCATTTCCGCTCGGCCGCAATCCGGCGCGCCGCGTCACCCTTTTCTTTGATGCGCGAAACGAAAACTGGAATCTGTCCACAACCTTTTCGGGGAGCGCTGTGCCGGTGACCGACCTTAACCTTCGGCGTCTCGCTGGAGGCGTGAAAGTCCACGTCGTGGAAACCGGCCGCTGGAGCTGGAGCTCGGGATTTGAAATGGTCTCGCGCGAATTCCGCAATATTCCCGTCCTCTCCGTCGCGGAAGCGGCGCCGTTCTTCACCAGCGCCAAGTCTTTTGAAGCGTGGCTCGAACTACGGCGCTCCTTGCTGCGTGTGCCCGAGAGGCGCTTCACGGTGAATGCAACGGGAGAAGCTCGTTTCGGCAGAGGCTTTGCCGACAGCCTCGGGCCCTTCGGCAGTTTTCGTGGAGCGCTGAAGGCACACTGGTTCCCGAAGGCGCGCGGCGACGATTACGAGACTCTGCTCCAACTGCGCGCAGGTGATACCACCGGTAATATTCCGCTGGACCAACTCTTTCAGCTGGGCCTCGACCGCGATAACGATCTGCTGCTGCGCGGGCAACGCGGCGTCACGAACGGACGCAAGGGCCGCGCGCCATTAGGCCGCAGATATCTCCTTCTCAACTCTGAGGTCAGCAAAACGATCTACGACAACGCATTGTTCCGCCTGCAGTGCGGGCCTTTCTTTGATTCGGGCAGCGTCGCGGACGCGTCCGAACTTTTCGGTTCGCGCCGGTGGCTCTGGAATGCCGGCGCGCAGATGAAGGTCCGTGTCCTGGGAAGCGTTTCCGTGGTATTGACGTACGGTTGGGATTTGCGGAGCGGAGCGGGAACTTTCTACGGAACGACGGCACATTGAGCGAACCGGAGGGATCTCTCCTCCAGGTGTAACCGAAACGCGTTCTGCGCGGTCTTATTACCGGTTGGCTCCTCTCCTGTGGTTCAAAGCCGAACGTTTACGAGTGCGGGGTGAAACATGGTTCATCGTCTGACGGAGTGGCGTGTGGTCGCGGCCATCTTGGTTTCCTTCGTAGGTCTGACGCTGTTGTGGAGCGCCCCCGGCGTGAGCCGCGCGCCGGTCGATACGGGCCCGTGGGGCTTCAGCAGCAGCAATCTCGACAAAACCTGCAAGCCCTGCGACGACTTCTACCAATTCGCCATGGGCGGCTGGATGAAGAGCAACCCCATTCCCGCGGAATACTCCACCTGGGGCACATTCACGGAGCTTTCCGAAAAGAACCAGGAAGCGATGCGCACCGTGCTCGAGGCCGCGGAGAAGTCCAACGCCGCCGCCGGTTCTAACGAGCAGAAAATTGGCGACCTCTACGCCAGCTGTATGGACACCGCTTCGATCGATGCCGCGGGCAGCAAGCCGATCGAGGGAACGCTTGCGGAAATCGCTGCGCTGCGCGATCCCGGCCAACTGCAGACGGAAATCGCGAAACTGCAAGACCAGGGAATCGGCGTGGTCTTCCGCTTCTCCTCCGGCCAGGATTTGGACGACAGCACGAAAGTCATCGGCATGGCTTCCCAAGGCGGCCTGGGACTTCCCGACAGGGATTATTACCTGCGCGAGGACGCCAAATCCAAACAGCTCCGCGACGACTATACCCAGCACGTCGCGAAGATGTTCCGGCTCGCCGGCGATGCGCCGGAGCAATCCGCAACCGAGGCGCAGACTGTCTTGAGCCTCGAAACTTCACTGGCAAAGGTCTCCATGACCCGCGTCCAACTTCGCGACCCCCATGCCCGCTGGCACAAGATGCCCGTCGCGAAGCTCCGCGATCTGACGCCGGATTGGTCCTGGGAAGCTTACTTTCGTGAAATCGGCGCGCCCGCCATGAGCGAAATCAATGTCGGCCAGCCTGATTTCTTCAAGGACGTGAACCGCCAGTTGACCGCGACTCCCCTGGCGGATTGGAAGGTATACCTTCGCTGGCACGTCCTGCATACCTATGCGGCGGAGCTCTCCGATCCTTTCGTGCAGGAAAATTTCGCCTTCTACGGCCAGAAACTCTCTGGAGCAAAAGAAATTCAGCCGCGCTGGAAAAGGTGCGTGCAGAGCGTCAACCGCAATCTCGGCGAAGCCCTGGGGCAACTCTATGTCGAAAAGTATTTCCCGCCCGAAGCCAAAGCCCGCGCCAAGGAAATGGTCCACAACCTGACCACCGCACTGCACGAAGACATTCCGACGCTATCCTGGATGGGGCCGGAAACGAAGAAGGCCGCGATCGAAAAACTCGAAGCCTTCGGTGTGAAAATCGGCTATCCCGATAAGTGGCGCGATTACTCCAAGCTGAACATCGAGCGGGCGGGCTACCTCGCCAACGTGCGGCGCTCCGGGGAGTTTGATCAAGGTTTTGAACTCAGCAAGATCGGCAAACCGGTGGACCGCACCGAATGGGGCATGACGCCGCCGACCGTCAACGCGTACTATCGCTCGACGATGAACGAAATCGTATTCCCCGCCGGAATCCTGCAGCCTCCCTTTTACGATCCGAAAGCCGATGACGCCGTGAACTACGGGGGAATGGGCGCGGTCATCGGCCATGAAATCACTCACGGCTTTGACGATTCCGGCTCGCAGTTCGACGCCCAGGGGGACTTGCGAAACTGGTGGACGCCCGAAGACC
>Ga0079222_10000362_pt1 | contig 10376 bp, 9 predicted proteins | sample GAPlitter_FD_75070 | JGI IMG/M metagenome (GOLD analysis project Ga0079222, IMG submission 75070) | Agricultural soil microbial communities from Georgia to study Nitrogen management - GA Plitter | ecosystem: Environmental > Terrestrial > Soil > Agricultural land | place: USA: Georgia | collected...
AAGAACCCGCTGTCGTGCTTCGAGCGGCGCAACTTTGCGATCTCTACGGCCTCGACACGATCAGCACCGGCGGCACCATCGCCTGGGCGATGGAGTGCGCCGAGAAGGGACTGTTGCCCGGAGCCAACCAGCTCGGCTTGGAGTTCGGTCATGCCGAGGCTCTTATCGGCGCTATTTCGGCCGTCGCCGAAAGGCGCGGTTTGGGCGCACTATTGGCTGAAGGCTCTAGGCGAGCCGCTCTGGAAATCGGCGGAGATACTTCCTACTGGGCGATGCACGTCAAGGGCCTGGAGCTCCCCGGGTATGAGCCGCGCAGCTTGAAGACCATGGCGCTCGGCTTGGCGGTGAGCCCGCGCGGAGCTTGTCATAACCGTTCGGGCGCCTACGAAGCAGATTTTTCCGGCGTAGTCGATCGCTTCAAAGCGGATTCTGAGAGAGGCGCGATTGTTCGCGACTCGGAAGATTTCGCCGCATTGCTCGACTCATTGATCGTCTGCAAATTCCTGCGCAAGTGCTTCACCGATTTTTACTCTGACGCTGCCGAGCTTATTTGCAAAGTCAGCGGCTGGGACATGTCGAGCGCCGAGCTTCGTCGGATTGGCGCGCGCATTCATACCGTAAAGAAACTGTTCAATGTCCGCGAAGGGTGGCAATCGAAAGACGACTGGCTGCCGGAACGTTTGCTGAGCGAAAACCTGCCCACCGGCGTCGGCGCCGGGGTGGGATTGCACCCCGACGAACTTCGGCAAATGATCCAGAGCTACTATCAGGCACGCGGTTGGAATGACGATGGATATATTCCGGAGAGCACGCTCGCCGAGCTTGACCTCGCGCAGGTTGCTACCGGCGCCGAGAATGTTGCAGTCATCCAGGACGGCAAATAGGCCACCCGAGTCGGTGGTCTTAGCCGATTATTTTCTTGACGACTCTTATCCCCCGGGAAATTTCTCGGCTCCGATTGCGCATGTAATCAAAACGAAACGGCGTCGTCGCATGGAAAATTGGTGCGCGTTTTTTGTGAAATCACGGTGCTGCCAATTGCCCACCTCGGTTTCAACTTGTGAACAAAGACAGCTGCTTGACTCCGAAGTTCGTATGACCCTAGTATCCGGCCACGGTCACCGGACTCAGAGACAGGGACGGCGGCACGTCGCTTGTGTGTTGGATACGGCAAAACTAAATCGGCTCACGGTTTCCGTAAGTCCAATGAAAATCCGGGGGAAAAGGGATGCAGCAGCTGGAAGTCACGGTTGAGGAATTGGAGTCAGCTGTCGTGATTCATGCTGTCGGAGCCGTCGATAGCACGACGGCTCCCTCTCTACAGGCGCCGCTGCTGCACGCCGCTGAAAGCGCCGGCGGCACGCTGCAACTCGACCTAGCGCAGGTTTCATACCTAAGCAGCGCTGGCATGCGCGTCTTGCTGCTGGCCGCCAAGGCACTGCAAAAACGGGGCGAACGGTTGCGCCTCCTCAATGTTCCACAACAAATTTATAGTCTTTTAAATCTCGCCGGTTTCACATCATTCATTGACGTGAACTCGTGACCCCGCGCGCCTCATCACGAGAGAACCAGCACCATGTCTGATTCCAGCATCAAGATTGAACCAAATATCTGGCAGCGAGTGCCCGGCACCCACTCAGTCGAAATTTTTCCGATCATCCCCAAGACCAACTGTATTTCCTCAAATTGTTTCATCTTTTCCGCCCAAGACGCGCTGGTCGTCGTCGATCCCGGCGCCAACCGAGAGCAAACGCGGCAGATAAGCCAAGTTCTAACCGATGCCCTGGCGCTAGCGCGGCGCCCCATTCTCGTCTTCCTTACTCATTGCCATCAAGACCACTCACAGGAGGCGGGCGATCTCGAACTTCCGACAGGAATAGAAATCAAGCGCTTCGCCCACCAGGCGGGAGTCGAAGCGATGAAAAACAGAGACCCTAATTTGACGGTTGCTTATCTTTACCTAGGCAACCCCGGCATATGCGCCGCGCCATTCGAGGGAATCTTATTTCGCTCAAACCCGGAGTCCGAGCCATCAGGATTCGAACTGAAAGACGGTCGACGAATCGAACTACATACAGAGCCAATCGCAATGCCCGATGGCGCAACGCTGCAACGCCAATGGCTCGCTCTCGGTGACGGCAATCGGCTTGAGATCTATCATACCCCTGGGCATTCGCCTTGCAGCATATCGCTGCGAGTTGGATCGTTCCTTATTCTTGGGGATTTGCCCTTTGCCGCCAATCCCGGGGTGTGTGGCCTTAACGGGTGGAACCACGCCGATCTATTGAAAAGCTTGCGCAACGTGAATTGGCTTCTCGAAACACCCGAAATTGCAGTTTGTTGCCCCGGGCATGGTTACTGTATTTCGGCGCAAAGCATGCGGGAAAAGCTCCGGATGATGGAGGCCGAGGCATCCAATCTGACCGATGTCCCGCTCTTGGACGCCGAACGCATCAGCGCTCTCAAGATCTACGTGGATGAACTGCTGGAAGAAATGACAGCCCTGTTGACAATCTTTTCCGGCCGCCTGTACACAATCTCCTATTATCTATCCTTGCTCGAAGAAGAGAGCGCCGCCGGACGGATTCTTGCGACCTTGGATATTGACCGGATCGACGGCATCCTGTCCGACTTTCGCCGCATCGCGGAAGCGTTCAACACTAGCGCCATACCCGAATGGACCGTGGTGCTCAAGGGGGTGCAGGTCGCCAGGTCACTGAGACTGATCCTTTCCGCAGACCAAGTGCAGCAACTCCTGGACTTCCACCTCGTTGACCGAGCCCAGCGACGGCTGCTGGACTTCCTGAGCGTCGTACACGGTCTACAATTTCTCCGGACGGAGCAACCGAGAGCCGCAAATGAAGTGGTCACGGAGCTGCTGAAACGGGCCAAGAAAGCTCAATCAGCGCAAGCCAATGATTTGATGGAAGCAGTCGACGATGACCAAGCTTTTCTACAGGCGCTCACGCGCCGGTTGGAGGCGCATTCGCCGTTGCGCAATATCGATTTCGAATTCACGCCCGCGCCGCAGGAAACGAACGCAAACATAGGAGCGGAGCGTCTCGACGATATCTTGACAAACTTGCTCGAAGGAATGGCCGGACTAGGCGCGAAGCAAATCAGTGTTACCACCTCCGTTGCGTCGGGCCAGGTGGAAATTCGACTTTCGAGCCGGGAACAGATGGACGCGGCTGCGTTCGGCAAGCGCCGGCTTGACCTCTACAACAGAACCCTCGGCTGGCTGGGCGGCAGCCTCGAATGCAACCAGAATAATCGCGGTGCCGAATTCGTTATGAGACTACCGGCGCTTCAATCAATTTAGTCGGGCGCGCATGAGCGACCCTAAAATTCGGCCGGTCATTTTTCTCATCCTGCTCTTGTTTTTTCCCGAGAGACTCCTCCTTGGTGAAGACATCGTGGTCGGCATGTCCGCGGCGTTTAGCGGTCCCTCAAAAGGCCTCGGCATCGAGCTTTACCGCGGTTCAACCGCCTACCTCGAGCATGTCAATCGCACAGGAGGAGTTTACGGGCAGAGGATCGCCATTAAGGCCTACGATGACGGTTACAACCCCACCCCTGCAATTCAGAATACCATTAAACTCATTGAACAGGATAACGCCTTTCTTCTCTTCAATTACGTTGGGACTCCCACGGTGACGAGGATACTGCCCCTGCTCAAGAGCTACAGAAAAAGATTCGTCTATCTCTTTACTCCGTTCACGGGCGCTCAGTCTCTCAGGCAGCCGCCCTACGGCGAATATGTTTTCAATTTGCGCGCTTCATACAGCGATGAAACCGAGGGGTTGGTCGATCACCTTGTCGCCACCGGCAGAAGTCGAATCGCAGTTTTTTATCAAGCCGATGCCTACGGCAGAAGCGGATGGGACGGTGTCAAGAAAGCTCTGGCGAAGAACTTTGGTTTCAAGATGGTTGGCGAAGCGACCTATCGGAGGGGAGCGGAATATTCTCAGAACTTCACAGAGCAGGTCGAGGTCATCAAGAAAGCGTCCGCCGATGCCGTTATTTGCATAGGGGCTTACGCGGTTAGCGCTGCGTTTATCAGAGATGCGCGGAAAGCGGGGGTCAATATACCAATCGCGAACTTATCTTTTGTCGGCAGTGAAAACATGACCGACCTGTTGCTTCGCAGCAGCCAGACCGCCGGCAAGGACTATACGAAAGATCTCATCAATTCGCAGGTGGTGCCCAGTTACCAGGATACCGTTCTGCCTGCGGTGCAGGAATATCGGCAACTGATGGAAAAATACCAACCGCTCCCACCGCGAGATCTTACGGAAGGCAGCTATTCGCCGCTGCCCTATAGCTATGTCAGCTTCGAGGGATTTCTAAACGCAAAACTGCTTGTCGAAGTTTTGAAACGAATGGGACCAGGTCCGACGAAAAGCCGCATTAAAGAAAGCATCGAAAGGATCAATAGCGCCGATTTGGGAATCGATACGCCAGTCACTTTCGGACCGCATAAGCATCAGGGCTTGGACAAGGTCTATTACACCACAATGAAAGATAACCAATTTGTTCCGCTAGCGGATTGGCGGGGGTGGGAGAAATGACCCGAGCGAGCCTTTTTACCAAGACCCTTGTGCTCATCGTGGTTTTGTTCGGCATCATTGCGACCGCCACATCAACTCTATCGGGCTGGAACCTCTACCGAAATCTTACCCAAGAGTATCAAAGCAAGGGCGTGGCGATTGCCAAGAGTATCGCCGATTCGAGCGTGGAAATGCTGTTGAACGCGGATGTTTCTACGATCCAGTCCGTGGTGGATCAGTTCACTGAGATCGAGGGAGTCTCCTATGTGATCGTTTTCGACGGGCAAGGCGAGGCGATTTCTCACACCTTCGTTCCTACCGTCCCGGCGGATGTGCTGGAGTTACAGCGGCAAACCCGAACGCAGGCCTTTAACGACGGAGCCCTGACGAACAACTTGCACGTGGAAGGAATGGGAGATGTCCTGGACATCGCCCTTCCGATACTGGCGGGCGTCGCCGGATACGTGCACGTCGGCATGGACAGAAGTTTGATCCGTTCGCGCATTTGGTCTGCTGTAGCGACGCAGCAAGGACTTATGTTCATAATTTTTTCATTGAGCGTGTTGGTCGCTTACGCTCTGGTGAACCGGATCTCCCAACCGCTTAAACAACTCGAGGCCCATGCTGGGAGACTGGCGACCCAGGATTTTTCCGAACCAGTGACCCGGCCGTCGGACATCGACGACTTGCCGACAAAATCTCGAGACGAGGTGGGAAAACTGGCTCAGTCTTTTATCACTATGGAGCACGCCCTGAGGCAGTCCGTCAGAGATCTAAAGGAGACTACGGCAGCCAAGGAGCGGATTGAGAGCGAGCTGAAAATTGCTCGAGACATCCAGATGAGCATGGTGCCAAAGACCTTTCCGCCGTTCCCGCATAGGCCCGAGTTCGAACTTTATGCGACGTTGGTTCCGGCGCGGGAAGTGGGTGGAGACTTCTACGATTTCCTTTTCATCGACGACCACCATCTCTGTTTCGTCATCGGCGATGTCTCCGGCAAAGGGGTTCCCGCAGCTCTGTTCATGGCCGTGACCCGAACTCTCTTTCGGACGGTCGCCAGCAAAGTGAGCAGTCCTGACAAAATCTTGTCTCTCTTGAATCATGAGATTTGCCGGGGAAACGATTCATGCATGTTCGTCACCGTTTTTTGCGCGGTTCTGGACATTCGCACCGGAGAGGTAGAATACAGCAACGGTGGCCACAATCTTCCTTACTTGGTCAGCCATGACGAAACTACGACTTTGAAAAATACTGGCGGTATGGCGCTCGGTTTTACAGAGGATGCGACCTATCGATCGGAGAAAATCGTGCTTCAGGCTGGGGATGGACTTTTTCTTTACACGGACGGCGTCACCGAGGCGATGGACGAGACCGGAAATCAATTTTCCGAGCTTCGCCTAGAGGACTTTCTACATCAGAGCAACGGCTCTTCAGTGACGGAACTCATTCACGGCGCAGTCGATAAGGTCAAGAGCCATGCTGCCGGCGCTGCGCAATCGGACGACATTACCGCCTTGGCTATAAAATTCCTGATGACAGCGGAGAAACCCATGGCCGAAGCCGTCGTCGTCGAACTCAAGAACGACCTTTCGGAGATTGCCAGGCTGGCGCGCATAGTGGACGACTTCGCACGGCACCATCAGATTGAGGCGCAAACCACGCGCAATATGCATCTTGTGTTGGACGAGATTCTCACCAATATCATCTCCTATGGCTATGACAACGGCGGGGAGCATCACATCATCGCCCGCTTCAACCTCGAACGGGGACACTGGACGGTCGCAGTGGAGGACGATGGCAAGCCGTTCAATCCACTGGACGCTCCCGAGCCGGATACCAATCAATTGCTTGAAGAGCGCCCGATTGGGGGATTGGGAATTCATCTCGTGCGCAAGAACGTGGATGAATTGGAATATCGACGACAAAAAGATAAAAACATCCTGATCATGAAATTGAAGCTGAAAGGGGCTTGAGTATGGACATCCACGAAGAAAGAAAAGACGGGTTTCTCATTCTCGGTCTCGCAGGACGCCTAGACGCCCCGAGCGCGAAGGTTTTCGAGGAGAAAATTCTGGCGGTGATCGACGGCGGCGAGAGTCGGTTCGTTATCGACCTCGCCCAGCTAGATTATGTCAGCAGCGCCGGGCTCAGGGTGTTTTTACTTGCGTCGAAACGGTTGAATCCCTCGGGTGGCAAAGTTGCGCTTTGCGCTTTGCAAGAAGCCGTCAAACAAGTTTTCGACATCGTGGGTTTTTATTCCATTCTTTCCATCTCCGATTCCACAGACGCGGCGTTGAAAAGCTTGGGCTAGTTTTCGTTCCTTGTTTAAAAATCAACGAGGATTGCGCAATTGAATCGATCCTTCCAACGGCTATCGGAATTCGAATTCTTCGGTGATAATCCTTTCACGCGGTACCCCGAAAGCTCGGAACTGTCGGGCGAGGTCCCATATGAAATTTTGCTGACCGCACAACATCACTGCATAGTCGTCCAAGGGCGCAATGTCCGCCGCAACCTGAGCTGCGGTGATCCTCCCACGGCGCGCTGTTAGCCAAAGCTCATACTCAATATACGACTCCGCCTCCAAATAACTCTCGCGGATTTCCGAGTCATAGACCGCGTCCTGCTCGTCGCGAGCGACGTAATAGAGCCAGATTCGCCGGAAATCGTGATTGCTGAGTTCGAAAGCGAGCATACCGAGGAAGGGCGTGATGCCAATGCCTGCGCCGATACAGACAATCCGGCGAAAATGAGCGAAACGGTGGGACGTAAACCCGCCAAACGGGCCGTAGACGTCTAGGTTCGTCCCAAGTTCGAGCGAGGGTAGCCGGCGCGTGAAACTCCCGACTTGCCGGATGGAGACCCGCAGATGCCGGTCCACTGGCGAAGACGAGATCGAAAAAGGATGAAGTTCTTTTTGCTGCCCTTCCATATCGGGGACGCGCAGAAAAACAAATGTGCCGGGCTCGTAAACCATGCGCCGATCGACTGGGCGCATCACAAGATCGATGATATTGGCGCCGTGTGGGACGACCGTCTCGAGCCAGTAGCGATAGCGCGGTCCCAGCCGACTGAACAGCACGACTCGGTAGAGCCACGCGGCTGCGCCGGCCAAGATTAATATGACAATCCATGTTCTCAGCGGCTCGAACTCGGCGATCGTGCCGGGTTCAATCGCTGCGTGCACAGCGCCGCCGAGAAAAATCAGACCGGTCAGCCGATGAACCGACAGCCAACGCTCGTAGCTCATGCGCTGGTCATAGGCAAGGCCGCCGAGGAGCAAAAGCAAATAGAAGACGATGATGTCGACGGAACGGGCCGACTCCGACCAGAACGGGATGAACATGTCGCCGATAGAAGCGCCGTTTTCAAGTTGTACCAGAGCCAGAAAAATGACGTGTGCGATCAAGAGCAGGATGGCCGATGGTCCGAGGATTCTATGGAAGCGCACGGAGCGATCGAGGCCGCCAAAAACGGGCTCCAGCGCGTTAGCGCGAACCACCGCGAGCATGGCAATTGCCATCAGAGTAACCGACCACAAGACGGTGATCTGAGAAAGCCCGCGCCACGGCCAGAAACCCGGGGGAGTCTCACCTGGGAATCGGGCTGCGATCCAGAGAAGCGTCGTGATGATCAGAGAGCCGGTCGTCAGAATCCAACCGGGTCGGCATGCCTCGAGGCTGGGCAACGACCTACCAAGGAAATTTTTGAGCATCACTCTTTTGTGCAGGCTTTCTGAGTGCCGACCCACTCGTCAGGTGAATACCAATAAAGTTGTCGAGGCGGCGGATCGGAACTTAATTGCAAAGCAACCACGTTTACGCTTGAAGTGCCTCGATGGCATCGTCGTGGGAGCCGTAACTGGAAAAAATCGTCGAAAACCCGGATGTCTCGAATACTTCTCTGACTGGATCCGGAATACGGTTCAGAGTGTAGTAGGGAATCGTTTTCTTAAGCCCGCACAACACTAGCTTGCCGTTCACGGTTTTGAGACGCTTGCCAGCAAGGGCGAACACGCGCAGGCCCGCGCTGCTGATATATTTGAGTTGCGAAAGTTCGACGACGAAGCGGTGCCTACCCGATTCTATTCGGCCGAGAATGGCATCCTCAAACGTCTTCGCCGTGGTCGAGTCCAGTCTTCCGGATAGGCTTAGAGTAACAATGTCCGCGGTTTCGCTCTCGCTAATTTCCATAAGAAGTCCTTATCATCCGCATGAGATTTTTCCAGTCCTGGTGCGATATTCCGATGGATGTCTGGCCTCTCCCATTAGGTCTATTCGCAAGGGGTCACAGGGGCAGGGGTCAGGTCTTTACTCTTGATATTTATCTCTTGATCCTATATTTTTCCTGACATGGCACGTCCCTTACGCATCGAGTACGACGGTGCTCTTTACCACGTCACCTCTCGGGGCAATGAACAGAAACCAATATTTCGAGACGATGCCGACCGGAAGCTTTTTCTCAATACTCTTTCTCAGGTCATCGACCGGTTTCACTGGCTCTGCCACGCCTACTGTCTGATGACCAATCACTATCATCTGCTAGTCGAAACTCCCGATGGCAATCTCTCCAAAGGCATGCGTCAGCTAAACGGCGTCTATACTCAAGCTTTCAATCGCCGCCATGATCGGGTGGGCCATTTATTTCAGGGCCGGTTCAAGGCGATTTTGGTTCAGAAAGATAGCCATTTTCTGGAAGTCTGCCGTTACATCGTGCTAAATCCGGTACGGACTAAGTCCGTAAAGTATCCTGGAAAATGGCAATGGAGCAGTTATAGAGCAATGGTAGGACAAACTCCTGTCCCAGATTGGCTTAAGACGGACGAGATCCTGAGCCATTTTGCGACGAAGCGAGGCCTTGCGCAGGAGAAGTACCGGGAATATGTCAGAGAAGCGACAGATGCGCCAACGATCTGGGAAAATGTAAAGGCTCAGAGCATTTTGGGGACCGAAGGCTTTGCCGAAGCCCTTACCGATCATGTGATTGGGAAAAACATGGTCAAAGAGATCCCCAAGGAGCAACGGCTTCTCGGACGACCGACTTTGAAACGGCTCTTTAACCAAACCGTAAAACGGAGAACCAAGCGCAATCAGTTGATCGCCGATGCGGTTTACCAGCATGGCTACAGCCAGATTGAAGTCGCGCGACATCTCGATTTGCACTACTCGACCATCAGCCGATTGGTCCACAAATACAAAACAGCAAAAGTAAAGACCTGACCCGCCGGGCCGCGTGGCGTTTCCAGCCATTCGATGGGGAGCAGAAAATCAGGATCGCTAAAATCCTTCCCTGCGGGCTGCTTGCGCGGGCTCTTGTGGTATTCCGTGTAGTTTTTCCATGCCGTATTGATGATCGCATCGAGTCACGGCCGTAAAAGTTGGATCATAGAATCGTTCGCGGACGCGCCGTGAGAATTCTTGCCGCGACAGCTGAACACTCGGCGTTCCCTTTCGTACTCTGGGTTTGGCCATGATTCCTCCTACGATGAGCAAACGGATATTCGCGATATTACACGTTACAATAAGTCTTCACCGCAGCTAACATCGCGTCGCTTCGCTCAAACTATTAGCCAGAGTTGTTAAACGCCGAGGATTAAACGTACAACTCGCTCGCGTCCGAAACCACGACGGAGTTCGCGACCGATCTGTTCACCTCGCTCCGTTCAATCGCCGACAATCGCATTCGCTAAGCTGACCGAACCCGGAATGAGATCACCAGCGCTGCGCTTGCGCCGTCGGTGCAGTTTGTATGTACGGCTTGCACTCGCTTGACATCATATTCGATCCTTTGCTATTAGCCCGGGAACTTTTATTTGTATGTAAAAAA
>Ga0079222_10000363_pt1 | contig 10374 bp, 10 predicted proteins | sample GAPlitter_FD_75070 | JGI IMG/M metagenome (GOLD analysis project Ga0079222, IMG submission 75070) | Agricultural soil microbial communities from Georgia to study Nitrogen management - GA Plitter | ecosystem: Environmental > Terrestrial > Soil > Agricultural land | place: USA: Georgia...
GCCTTCGGCGGTGAGACGATCAGCGCCCGCTGCCCGAACCCGAAAGGACAGATCAAGTCGATCACCCGCTGGATGGCGGCGGTGCGCGGGCTCGAGGGCCGTGGCGTCTCGAGCGCGAGCGCGCGGGCGGGGTGCACCGCGCCGAGCTTCCCGAACTCCGGCCGCTCCGCGAGGTGCTCCGGCGGGCCACCGTTCACGCTCGTCACGCGGCCATTGTCGAGGGTGACCAGATCGCCGCGTCGCAACCCGGGAAGCCGCACGCCGGGATCGCCCCGAGCCGGCAGGTAGCTGTTGGTCGCGAGCCGCAGCGCGCCGCCGTTCGCGGTGGGGTCGAACCAGCCCGTGAGGGGATGCAGGAACGTGCCTCTTCAGTATGGAGCGTTATCGGATGACAGATGACGGACAACTATATTTTAGCGCCACATGCGCCAAGATCACATCCGCAACTTCTGCATCGTCGCCCACATCGACCACGGCAAGTCGACTCTGGCCGACCGGTTGATCGAGCTCACGGGGACGCTCGACAAGCGGCTGATGCGGGAGCAGGTGCTCGACACGATGGACCTGGAGCGCGAGCGCGGCATCACCATCAAGCTGAATGCCGTGCGCATGAACTACCACTCACGCGACGGCGGGATCTACGAGCTGAACCTGATCGATACGCCCGGGCACGTGGACTTCACCTACGAGGTGTCCCGCTCACTGCAAGCGTGCGAGGGAGCGATCCTGGTGGTCGATGCCTCCCAGGGTATTCAAGCGCAGACGATCTCCAATCTGTTCCTTGCCCTCGATGCGGGGCTCGAGATCATCCCGGTGCTCAACAAGATCGATCTCCCCGGAGCCGAGCCCGATCGCCGCGCGCAGGAAATCCACGAGCTGATCGGGGCGAAGCCGGAGGAGATCCAGCGTATCTCGGCCAAAGAGGGCACCAACGTGCCCGAGCTGCTCGAGGCCGTGGTGCGCCGCATCCCGGCGCCCCGGGGCACGGCCGTGGCGCCGCTGCGTGCCCTGATCTTCGACTCGTACTACGACCGCTACCGCGGCGCCATTCCCAGCATCCGCGTGGTGGACGGCACGATCCGGCCCGGCATGAAGATCGCGTTCGGGGCGCACAAAGAAGACCTGTACGAGGTCGACGAGGTCGGCTACCTGCAGCTCGGCCACAAGCCCACCGAGCAGCTCGAGGCGGGCGAGGTCGGATACTTCGTCGCCAACGTGCGCGGCGTGCGCGAGACGCGTCCCGGCGACACCGTGCTCGACGCCGAGCACGCGGGCGTGGCGCTCCTGCCCGGATACCGCGACATCAAGTCGATGGTGTTCGCCGGGCTGTACCCGACCGAGCCGAACCAGTTCGAGGAGCTGCGCGACGCGCTCGCCAAGCTGCAGCTCAACGACGCGTCGCTGCATTACGAGCCCGAATCGTCGGTGGCGCTGGGCTTCGGGTTCCGCTGCGGATTCCTCGGTCTCCTGCACATGGAGATCGTGCGCGAGCGGCTCGAGCGCGAGTTCGACCTCGATTTGATCAGCACGGTGCCGAACGTCGAGTACCACGTCCACAAGACCGACGGCACCGTCGACGTGGTCGAAAACCCGAGTCTGATGCCGCACGGGTCGGCGGTCGAGCACATCGAAGAGCCTTACGTCAAAGCCCGCATCGTGGCGCCCGCCGAGTACATCGGCGCCATCATGAAGCTCGGCCAGGAGCGGCGCGGCGTGTACGGCGGCATGCACTACGTGGATCCGACTCGCGTGGACTTCACCTGGGAGTTCCCGCTCGCCGAGATCATTCTCGACTTCTACGACAAGCTGAAGACGATTTCCCGCGGGTACGCGTCGCTCGACTACGAGTTCCTGGAGTACCGGCCCTCGGAGCTGGTGAAGCTGGACATGTTGCTCAACGGCGAGGCGGTGGACGCGTTCTCAGTGATCATCCACCGGGACAAGGCGTACGAGTGGGGCAAGAAGATCGCCGAGAAGCTGCGGGAGCTGATTCCGCGGCAGCTGTTCGAGGTGGTAATCCAGGCCGCCATCGGGACGAAGGTGATCGCCCGCGAGACGATCCGCCCCCTGCGCAAGAACGTGACGGCCAAGTGCTACGGCGGCGACGTGACGCGCAAGCGCAAGCTGCTCGAGAAGCAGAAAGAAGGAAAGAAACGGATGAAGCAGGTCGGCACGGTCGAGATCCCGCAGGAAGCGTTCTTGGCGGTGCTCCAGGTTGACTAGCCTCGTCATCCAGACGGCATTCCTGGGCGACGTCGTGCTCACCACGCCCCTGCTGGAGGCGGTGGCGGCGCGGCACGGGCCGGGGGACGTGGTCACGACGCCCGCCGCTGCGGCGCTGCTGCAGGGTCACCCGGCCGTGCGCCGCGTCATCCCCTACGACAAGCACGGGGCGGACCGGGGGCTCCGCGGCATGGTCCGGACGGCCGCCACGCTGCGAGCCGAGCGGTACGAGGTAGCGTATCTTCCCCATCGCTCCCTGCGGACCGCGGTGCTGGCGCGGCTCGCGGGGATCCCTCGGCGGGTCGGCTTCGCGGACGGCTGGCCGTCGCTCTACACCGAGGTGCGACGCCGGGCCCGGCAGGGTCACGAGGTCGACCGGCTGCTGGCGTTGGCCGACGCCGAGGCGCGGCGCACGCAGCCGTCGCTCCACATTCCGATCGCCGACCGGGCGGCGACGGAGGGATTCCTGCGCGAGCACGGGATCCACGAGCCGTTCGTGGCGCTCGCCCCCGGGTCGATCTGGGGCACGAAACGCTGGCCCTACTACGACGAGCTGGCGCGGCGGCTCGCGGGGAGCGCGGGCATCGTCGTCGTCGGCGGGCCGGAGGACGGGGAGATAGCGGAGGAGATCGTCCGGGCGGTGCAGGATGGTGGAGGGCCGTGGAGGGCGGTGAACGGGTGCGGCCGGCTTTCGCTGCGCCAGTCCGCCGACGTGATCCGGCGGGCGGCGCTGCTGGTGACCAACGACAGCGCGCCGCTGCATCTGGCCCAGGCGGTCGGGACGCCGACCGTGGCGATCTTCGGATCGACCGTGCCGGCGTTCGGTTTCGGGCCGCGCGGGGCGCGCGACCAGGTGGTCGAGCTCACGGGATTGGCGTGCCGTCCCTGCTCGCCCCACGGGCCGCGCAGCTGCCCCCTGGGGCATCATCGCTGCATGAAGTCGCTCTCGGTGGACGACGTCCTTCACGCGATCGAGGAGACTGGTGCGCTACGTCGTCGGGATTGACCTGGGCGGAACGAACATCGTCGCGGGCACCGTGTCGGAAGACGGCTCCGACCTGGTCGGCGTGGTGTCCGAGCCGACGTTCGCGGACCAGGGCACCGACGCGGTGATCGCGCGCATCGCCAAGCTGGCACGCGCGTCGATGGCAACGGCGAAAGCGCAAGGAAAAGAGATCGCGGGCGTGGGTATCGGCTCGCCGGGCCCGCTCGACACCAAGACCGGCATCGTGCTGATCACGCCCAACCTCGGCTGGACCAACGTCCCGCTGCGGGATCGCGTGGCGCGAGAGCTGGGGCTCCCCGCCGCGCTGGACAACGACGCCAACTGCGCGATCTACGGGGAGTGGTGGCGCGGCGCCGCACGCGGCAAGCACCACGTCGTCGGGCTCACGATCGGGACGGGCATCGGCGGCGGCATCGTGCTCGGCGGCGAGGTGTATCGGGGGGCTTCGGACATCGCGGCCGAGTTCGGGCACATCACCATCGACCTGTTCGGCCGCCGCTGCAAGTGTGGCAACGACGGCTGCCTCGAGGCCTACGCGTCCGGCCCGGCCATCGCGGCACGCGCGATCGAGGGGATCCGACCGGGGACCCATACGTCCCTGCCCGAGTACGTGCGGGGCGACCTCTCGAAGATCACGGCCCAGGTGGTGTACGAGGCTGCGCACGACGGCGACGAGTACGCGCGTGAGGTGGTCAAGGACACCGCCAAGTTCCTCGGCGCCGGCGTCGCGAGCATCATCAACATCTTCAATCCCGAGGTGGTCGTGATCTGCGGCGGCGTCACCCTGGCGGGCGAACGCCTGTTCGACCCGTTGCGCGCCGAGGTGGAGCGCCGCGCGTTTAAGGCCGCCGTGGACGTGTGCCGCATCGTGCCCGGTGAGCTGACCGGCACCGCCGGCGTGTACGGCGCCGCCGCCGTGTTCATCAAGCACACCTGGGGTCGAATCTGAAGCGCCTGGGCGTCATCGGCTCGATGGTGTGGGACACCATCCACGGCCGGGATCCCGCCCAGCCCGCCATCGAGGAGTGGGGCGGCATCTCGTACTCGCTCGCCGCGCTCGACGCCACGCTGCGCGACGACTGGCAAATCGTCCCACTCGTGAAGGTCGGCCGCGACCTCGCGGCGCGCGCGAACGACTTCCTCGCCACCCTGCACCACGTGGCTCCCGGGGCGCGGTTCTTCGAGGTCCCGGCGCCCAACAACCGGGTCACGCTGCGCTACCACCAGCTCGAGCGCCGCTGCGAGCAGATGTCGGGCGGCGTCCCGCCCTGGACGTGGCCCGAACTCGGCCCCCAGGTGCGTGATCTGGACGCGCTGTACGTGAATTTCATCTCCGGCTACGAAATGGACCTGGAAGCCACACGGTTGCTGCGGCGGGGATTCCCGCGGTTCATCTACGCCGACATGCACAGCTTGTTTCTCGGGAAGGAACCCGATGGAACCCGGGTGCCGCAACCGCTGCCGGACGTCTCCGACTGGTTCGGCTGTTTCGACACCGTCCAGCTGAACGAGGACGAGATGGCGCAGCTCGGCCCCGATCCCCTGGTCGTGGCTGCGGGTGCGCTGGCGCGCGGCTGCCAGACGCTGGTCGTCACGCTGGGCGCGCGCGGGGCCGCGTATTTCACCGGCCGGCCGATCCGCAGCGCGCGGATCGCGCCCGACATGGCGCCGGCCCCGGAGGCTGGGGGGGGCGATCCCACCGGCTGCGGGGACGTGCTCGGCGCCACGGTCGCGGCATCGCTCATCGCCGGCGTGGCGGTCGAGGCCGCGCTGCGGCTCGGCGTGCACATGGGCACCCGCAACGTTTCGCACCGCGGCGCCAGCGGGCTGCGCGACCATCTGCTGGGTCGACTCTCCGCGGTATGACGCGGCTGGTCGAGGTGCCGGCCCAGTTCGATGACCGATCTTTCGAGCAGTTCGCCGCCGCGTACGCGGAGGCGGCCACGGACAAAGAGCGGCTGCTGTTCGACGCGCACGCGGCCGAATGGGCATCGCCCTATGGACTCGTGAGCCTGCTCGCGGCCGGCCAGGCGGCGCGTGGCCCCGTCGATGCCGAGCGGCCGCTGCTCACCGCGCCGACGCATGCCGACGTCCTGACCTACTGGACGCGCGCCGGTTTTTTCCGTGAGGCCGGCGAGCTGTTCGAGATTCACGGCAAGGTCCCGCGGGTGAAGCCGGTGGAGGAGAGCGACGTGCTGTTGCCGGTGACGCCGGTGCGCGCCGCCGAGGACGTGCACGCCGTCGTGTCGAAGATTCAGCAGCGCGCCTCCGCCATTCTGGCGTCGGAGCTGCAGCTCGATCCCAAGGCGACCATGGGCTTCGCTATGGCGCTTTCGGAGGCGTGCCAGAATATTGTAGAGCACGCCGGCACGGGCGGCTGGGTGGCCGTGCAGGCGTACTCGTGGCGCCGCCGGCTGGCGCGGCGGGTGGTGGTGATCGCGGTCGCAGACGCCGGCGTGGGGTTTCGCCATTCATTAGAACCGACGCAGAGCAAGCGCTTCGGGGCACGCTGGGGGGACGCGGCGGCGCTCGAGGCGGCGCTCATCCAGGGCGTGAGCCGGTTTCGCGACCCGGGGCGCGGGCAAGGGCTCGCCGGCATCCGGCGCTACCTCGCCCGGTGGGACGGCAAGATCGCGATCCGGAGCGGCACCGCGCGCATCGCGATCGTCCCCAAGTGGGACGACGACGTGCCCTTGAAGGAAGGTCTGCCGTCCTTCCCAGGGGCTCAGGTGCTCATCATCATTCCCGAGCAGGGATCCACGACACGGTGATACAGCACATCGACGTGCACCAGGTGCTCCAGGAGTCGCTCTCGAGCGTCTACGCGGACCTCGTGACCCGACCCACGGGGCGCGTGGTGCGCGAGCGCATCGAGAGTGTGATGGCCGCGGCGCGCCATCCGGTGGCCGTGGCGCGCATGGACTTCACCGGCGTGGGGTGCATCGACTACTCCTGCGCCGACGAGATCGTTGCCAAGCTGCTCCGGGGAGCCGGGCGCGCGATCCTGCTCCTGTCGGGGATCTCCGACGGTCATCGCGAGGCGATCGAGCCGGTGCTGGCGGGCCATGGGCTCGCGGTGCTGATCGAGCGCCGCGACGGCAAGCTGGAAGCGCTGGGGGCGCCCGAGGCAGCGGCGGCACTGCTCGACGAGCTGGTGGCGCGGCGGCTCGCCGCGCGCACGCCCGGAGGGACGGTCGCGCTGACGCTGGCGTGAAGCGGCGCCTCGGCTTCTCGACCCGCGCGGTCCACGGCGAACCCGAGGCCCATCCCGACTGGGCGCCCGTGGTCGCCCCGCTGTACCAGAGCGTCACGTTCACGAATCCCATCGGGTCCACTCAGGAAGTCATCTACACCCGGTACGGCAACAACCCCAATCACGTCGCGATCGCCAAGCGGCTCGCGCTGCTGGAGGGCGGCGAGGCGGCCCTGTTCGTCGGCAGCGGCATGGGCGCGGTCGCCCTCGCGCACCTGGCGGTGCTCCGGCCGGGCGACCACCTGCTCTCGAGCGAGTGGGTATACGGCGGCGTGCAGCGGCTGTTCGCGCAGGAGTTCGGGCGCTTCGGCATCGACGTCTCCTTCGTGAATCCGCTGGAGCAGCGCACCTGGAAGCGCGGGCTCAAGAAGACCACCCGCGCCATTTTCGTCGAGACGCCCACCAATCCGCTGCTGCGCGTGATCGATCTCGAGCCGGTCGCGAGCCTCTGCAAGACGGAGGGCCTCGCGCTCCTCGTCGATTCGACGTTCGCGACGCCGCTCAACCTCCGGCCGGTCGAGCACGGGGCCGACGTGGTGATCCACAGCGCCACCAAGTTCCTGAATGGGCACGACGACGTGCTCGCGGGCGCGGTCGTCGGGAGCGAGTCGGTGATCGAGGAGATCCGCAAGCTGCTGCACGTGTGGGGGCAGGCGCTGGATCCGATGGCTGCGTGGCTGATCGACCGCGGCATGAAGACGCTGGCGGTGCGCGTCGCCAAGCAGAACCAGACGGCGCTGGCGCTGGCCGAGTGGTGCGCCCAGCAGCCGCAGTTCGGCGGGGTTCACCACCCGGGCCTGCCGTCGCATCCCGATCACGACGTGGCGAAGCGGATCCTCAACGGCTTCGGCGGGCTGGTCGCCGTGGAGCTCAGGGGCGGCGCCCGCGCCGCGGAGCGGTTCCTGCGCGCGCTCACGATCCCGATCCACGCGCCCAGCCTCGGGGGCGTGGAGACGCTCGTGTCGGAGCCGCGGCTCACCTCGCACGCCATGCTCACGCCGGAGGCACGCGCCCGGGCTGGCATTCCCGATGGCTTCCTGAGATTTTCCATCGGACTGGAGGACGCCGACGACCTCATCGCCGACTTTGCGCAGGCCCTGGCGCAACTGTAAGTGATCAAGTTCACGAATGTCTTCAAGGCCTTCCCCAAAGGGGGCCTCGCCCTGAAGGACGTTTCGTTCCACATCGCGAAGGGCGAATTCGTGTTCCTCACCGGCCACTCGGGGGCCGGCAAGTCGACCGTGCTGCGGCTGGCGTTCGCCGACGAGCCGGTGACGAGCGGCGAGGTGCGCGTCGCCGGGTTCAACGTGGCCGAGCTGCGCCGCCGCGACGTGCCGATGCTGCGGCGCCGGCTCGGCATCGTGTTCCAGGACTTTCGCCTGCTCGAAGACCGCACCGCCGAGGAGAACGTCGCCTTCGCGCTCGAGGTGACCGGCGCCCGCCGCTCCTCGATCTCGGCGCGGGTGATGCGCGTGCTCACCCAGGTGGGGCTCGCGGCCAAGGCGCAGGCGTATCCCCGCGAGCTGTCCGGTGGCGAGCAACAGCGCGTCGCGATCGCCCGGGCCCTTGTGAACGAGCCGACCGTGCTGCTCGCCGACGAGCCGACCGGCAACCTGGACGAGCGGGCGACGCGCGGCGTGTTCCAGCTGCTGCGCGACATCAACGCGAGCGGCACCGCGGTCGTCATGGCCACGCACGACCTCGACCTGGTGCGCCAGGCGCCGTATCGCGTGATCGAGCTGCAGGAAGGCGCGCTCGTCTACGATTCCGCCGTCGACGAGCCGCGCGACCAGGCGGCCTCGCCGTGAACCTCACGGTGCGCGAGTCGCTGCTCGCGTTTCGGCGCGCGCCGCTCCTGTCCGCCCTCTCGGTGACCACGATCGCGTTCTCGCTGTTCGTGGTGGGCCTGTTCGGCCTGGTGGCGGTCAACCTGCAGGACGCACTGCGCGGCGTGGCGGAGCGCGTCGAGATCGTCGCGTATCTGCTTCCGGGCACGCCAATCGAAACGATCACGCTCGCCGAGAAGGACATCGAAGCGTTCCCCGAGGTGCAATCGGCCACGTACGTGAGCGAGGACTCGGCGCTAGCGCGCGCGCGCAACGAGCTGGTCGAGTTCCGCGACGTGCTGCAGGAGCTGGAGCGCAATCCGCTGCCCGCGTCCATCGAGGTCAAGCTCAAGCCAACGTTCCGCGACGCGGAGCACGTGAACGACGTGGCCGATCGCCTCAAGGGCTTCGGATTCGTGGACGACGTGCGGTTCGGGCGGGACTGGGTGGAGAAGCTCGATCGGTTGCGCCAGATCGCCGCGGCGGTCGGTCTGGTGGTGGGCGCCGCGTTCGCCGTGGTGGCGATCATCATCATCGGGACCACGATCCGCATGGCGGTGCTGCAGCGCAGCCGCGAGATCGCGATCATGCGCCTGGTGGGCGCCACCGACGGCTTCATCCGGCGGCCGTTCCTCGTGCAGGGGGCGATCAAGGGCATGCTGGGCGGCCTGGCCGCCATGGGGCTGTCGTACGGGGCGTATCTGCTCATCAACCGCTGGCTCATCCATGCGGCGTTTTTCTCGCGCGAGCAGGCGCTCGCGGTCGTGGGCTTCGGGACCCTCATCGGATTGTTTGGGAGTGCCGCGTCGGTGGGTCGGCATCTGAGACGGGTGTGAGGCAGAGCGCCCACGCCTTCGTGCGACGATTTTGCCTGACGTCGTTGTGCTACGCGCTGTGCTCGACGCCCCTCGTCTCGCAACGTCCCCAACCCTTCGACCAGCAGCTCAGAGACAACCAGCAGCGACTCGAAGGGATCAGGCGAGAACGCTCCGACGTCGAGCAAGAGCTCGAGCGGCTGCGCACCCAGGTCCACTCGCTCTCTGACGAGCTCGCGAACATCGAGCGCCAGAAGGAGACGACCAATCGGATCGTGAACGAGCTGGATCGCCAGATCAACGGGCTGTCCGATCAGATCGACAAGACCACCGTCGATCTGCTGCTCGCCCAAAACGCGCTCGCGGAAAAGCGCGCGGTGCTCGAGCGGCGGCTGGTGGACATCTACAAGCGCGGCGCCCTGTACGCCTACCAGGTCCTGCTCGCCGCGGAGAGCTTCGGCGACCTGCTGTCACGCTACAAGTACCTGTACCTCGTGAGCCGGCAGGACCGGCTGCTCGCCAACGACATGTCGAAGCTGCAGCGCCGCATCGCGCACGAGCGGGAGACGCTGGTGGACGCGCGCGACGCGCTGGCCCGCCGCAAGACGGAGCGCACGGAGGAGCTGGACCGCTACCTGGCGCTCGAGCGAGAGCGCCAAGCGTCGCTCCGGGCCACGCGCCGCAGCGCGCGGGTGGCGGAGCAGCGCCTCTCCGAGCTCGAGCGCGACGAGAAGAGCCTCAACGACCGCATCGCCGCGTTGGAGAAGGCCCGGCTCGAGGCGGAGGCCCGGGGCGCCGCCGGAGCCGCCGCCATCACCACCGCCGATCTGGGTCAGCTCGAGTGGCCGGTGGACGGGAAGGTGCTCTATCAATTCGGCACGGCCACGGGGCCGAACAAGACCCGCATCCCGTGGCACGGCATCGGGATCGCGGCGCCGGTCGGGACGCCGGTGCGCGCCGTGGCCGCGGGCACCGTGAGCCTGGCGGGCGCGCTCGGTACGTACCTCAAGTCCGTGCTGATCGATCACGGCGGCGGCTACTACACCTTCTACGGCTACCTCAACGACGCGAGCGTGACCCAGGGGGAACGCGTCTACCGCGGGCAAGTGATCGGCCACGTCGGCGGCGGGTCGAGCGACCAGGGCCCGCACCTGCACTTCGAGATTCGGGGTCGCGGGGGCATTGCCCTGGATCCGATCAACTGGTTGAAAGCTCGCAAGTAGTGAGGCGTCGACGCCTGCGCTCGACGAC
>Ga0079222_10000364_pt1 | contig 10372 bp, 8 predicted proteins | sample GAPlitter_FD_75070 | JGI IMG/M metagenome (GOLD analysis project Ga0079222, IMG submission 75070) | Agricultural soil microbial communities from Georgia to study Nitrogen management - GA Plitter | ecosystem: Environmental > Terrestrial > Soil > Agricultural land | place: USA: Georgia | collected...
CACGACGGCCGGGACGCTGGCGGGCGATTGGGTCGGAGAGATCCACATCGGCGACGCGCGCGGCGGGATGCACGTCGCGCTCCGGCCGACGGGCGATTCATTCGCGGCCACCGCACAGCTCGATTCGGTCCTGCTCACCGGGCCCGTGACCGCCCAGCGCCGTGGGCGCGGCGTCACGATCGCATTCCCGTTCCGCTATCCGGCGAAGCACAACTGCACTGGACTGCTCTCGATGACACTCGAGCTCTGGAACGGGGGCCGCCTGCTCGAGGGGAGCGGCACGATCGACGGCCCCTGTGCCGACGGCGGGCACCAGGACGCGGCGTTCGTGTTCCGGCGCTAGCTTCGTCCGATGCGGCGCGATCGGATAGTGTGGGGACTGCTGTGGCTCGCGGCATTCACCGCGGTCGGGTTGCTGCAGTTCACCCACTACTACCTGAATGTGCTCGCCACGGGACACTCCGAGCCGTTTCGCGTCAAGCTCGTGGAGGAGCTGACCGCGGCGTATGGCGCGGGCGCGTGCCTCATCCCGGTCGTGTGGCTGGTGCGCCGCGCCCGGCGCGCGCGGTGGTCCCTGCCGCGGACGCTGGCGCTGCACGCCGTGGTGTTGCCGGTGTTCTCGCTGGCCCACACGTCGTGGAACTGGGCCACGCGCAGCGCGCTGTTCCCGTTGCTCGGCCTGGGCGCGTACGACTACGGCCGCATGCCGCTGCGTTACGCGATGGAGCTGCCGAGCGACGTGCTGTTCTATACGCTGCTGATGGGGCTGCTCTATCTGTTCGGCTGGTATCGCGAATCGCGCGACCGCGAGCTGCGCCTGGCCCGGCTCGAGGCGGAGCTGGGACAAGTGCGGCTCGAGGCCCTCGAGGGCCAACTGCGGCCCCACTTTCTCTTCAACGTGTTGAACACCGTCTCGGCGGTGATGTACGACGACGTCGCCGCGGCCGACGCGATGCTGGCGCGCCTCGCCGATCTGTTACGGCGCGCGCTCCGCCGCCCCGCCGGCTCCGAGGTGGCGCTCGCCGAGGAGCTCGAGACGCTCGACCTGTACTTGGACATCATGCGCGCGCGGTTCGCGGAGCGGTTGCGCGTCGACGTCCGGGTCGATGAGGAGGCGCGCCGCGCGCTGGTCCCACCGCTCGTGCTGCAGCCCCTGGTCGAGAACGCCATCATCCACGGCGACCCGGGCCCCGGAGTGACGGCGCGCATCGCGGTCCGAGCGCGGCGCGACGGGGAGCAGCTGGTCCTCGCAGTGGAGGACAACGGCCCCGGCGTCGCCGGCGGTCCGCCTGCGGCGGTGGGTCGGGGCATCGGTCTCGGCGCCACCGAGCGCCGGCTCGCCCAGCTCTACGGCGATCGTGCCGGTGTAACCCTCGGCAACGTGGCCGGAGGAGGAGTGCGTGCCGTGATCTCGTTGCCATTCCGGGAGCCCTCCCCGTGAGCCGGGGAGCAAAATCGAGTGGCCTGCGGGTGCTGGTGGTGGACGACGAGCGCCCCGCGCGCCAGAAGGTGCGGCGGTTCCTGGCCGCGGACCCCGATGTGGAAGCGATCTTCGAGGCCCCGGACGGCGTGCGCGCGCTGGAGCTGGTGCGGGCGGAGGCGCCCGACGTGATGCTGCTGGACGTGCAGATGCCGGGCGTGGACGGGTTCGGGGTGGTCGAGGCGATCGACCCCAATGCTCGTCCGCACATCGTGTTCGTCACCGCCTATGATGACTACGCGCTGCGGGCATTCGAGGCGCATGCGGTGGACTACGTCCTGAAGCCGTTCGACGCGGAGCGGTTCGCGCGCGCCCTCGCGCACGCCAAGGACGCCGCGGCGCGGGAGCGCGACCGGGAGGAGCGGGGGCGCCTCGAGCGGATGCTCGCCGAGCTGCGGCGCGAGCGCCCGGCGGCCCTGGAACGGCTGCTCGTCGAGTCGGGCGACCGCGCCGTACTGCTGTCCCTGAGTGAGGTGGAGCGCCTCGAAGCGGCCCGCAACTATGTGACCGTCTATGCGGGGGCGGCGGGGGCGGAGCGTCATCGCCTCCGGACCACCCTCGATCGGCTGGAAGCCCGGCTCGATCCGCGGGCCTTCGTACGGGTCCGTCGGTCCACCATCGTCCGGGTGGATCGGGTGAGCGAGCTCCAACCCTGGTCCCACGGAGATTATGTCGTATTGCTGCGGAGTGGCGCCCGGGTGCGGCTCAGTCGCCGCTACCGGGACCGATTGGAGCGCTTCCTGCCATAGCGGGCCGCGCCGGCCGCGCAAGCCGCTTGACCCTGGCCCGACCGCCGCACCATGTTGCCGCTCCTCACACTCAGGGGCACTCCATGCGTCTCGCCATCGTCCTCGCCGCTGTGTCGCTCCAGGCGGCTCAGTCCGGCGGCATCACACTGTCCGATGTCGCCGGGACGTGGAAGGTCCGCTCCATGGTCGGCCCCAAGGACTCGGTCGTGGCGCAGTCCGTTACGGTCGCCACCGCCGACCCGAAGGGATGGATCATGCGCCTCGAAGCGCGCCCGCCCATCCCGATGCGCATCGTGACCGTGGGCGGCGACAGCATCGTGACCGAGGCGGGGCCCTACCCCAGCATCCTCAGAAAGGGCCTGACGGTGACCGTGCTGCGCAACGTCACGCACTACAAGGGCGACACCATGACGGGCACCTTCGAGGCACACTACTCGTCCGGGGACGTGTTCCGTGGCAAGACCGAAGGGAGGCGTATGTTTCATTGACGCGCTCGCCGCGGGCTGATAAGCTAGCTTGCGATGGCGTCCTCGAAGCCTACGCCAATCCCGCTGGCGGCCTCGGACACCGAGGCGGAGCGTCGACCCACCGCGACCGACGTCGATGTGTTCGGCCTGACCGACCGCGGCCGCGTGCGCCGGGACAATCAGGACCAGTTTCTCATCGCCAGCCTGCACAAACTGCTGCGCGTGCATCAGTCGAGCCTCCCCGCCGAGGATATCACCACGCTCATCAGCGACTCACGCGGGTACATCCTGCTCGTCGCGGACGGCGTGGGCGGCCGGCCCGACGGCCAGGCGGCAAGCGGCACGGTGGTGAAAACGATCGCCCACCACGTCACCCACCTCATGGATCTGTACCGCCGGCTCGATTCCAACAATGAGGCGATCTTCGTGGCGGAGCTGGAGAAGTCCGTGCAAAAGAGCCATGAGGTGCTGCTCGGGGAAGGACAAAGAGAGTACGACGGACGCGGCGGGGCGACGACGTTGACGATGGTCGCAGCCCTATGGCCGCGCGCCTACGTGATCCAGGTCGGTGACAGCCGCTGCTACCGGTTGCGGGACGGGCGGCTCGAGCGGATCACCCAGGATCAGACGGTGGCCCAGGCGCTGGTGGAGCGAGGCGCGCTCTCGGAGACCGAAGCCCGCCGCTCTCCGCTCCGCGGCGTGCTCGCCAGCGCGCTCGGCGGGCCTGAGGCAACGCCGCACATCCACGCCACCGATTGCCGCTGGGACGACGTCGTGCTGCTGTGTACCGACGGCCTCACGCGGCACGTCACGGACAAGGAGATCGAAGCGGAGTTGCGCGCGATCCGCACCGCCCAGGCATCGTGCCAACGGCTGGTGCAGCTGGCGCTGGAGCGCGGCGCCGAGGACAACGTGACCGTCGTGATCGGCCGGCTGAAGAACCGTCCCGAGGGCATGTAGCGCTCCCGACCGAGCGCGACGGCGACGGCCGGTGGGGCCCGCCCGTCATCGGATTGAATGGCGCCCGGTTGCGGGACCTCGCCGTGGAGGAATTCCACGCGCTGGCTCTGGGCAACCAGAGCCAGGTGCTGGGGGACCTGCTCATCACGCGGGGGATCCTGAACAGCTCGTTGGTGCATCCGCGGGAGGTGTTCCGTGCGGCGATCGCCGAGGCGGCGGCGGGCATCATCGTCGTGCACAACCACCCGAGCGGTGACGCGACAGCTGGTGGACGCGGGCCGGCTGCTCGACGTGCCGGTGTACGACCACGTGATCGTCGGCGGCGATCGCTCCGTGAGCTTCGCGGAAGTGGGACTGCTGTAGGGGCGCAGCTGGCTGCGCCCCTACGCGTCTTCGACGGGCGGCTATCGCGGCGTCAGCACCGAATGCCCCGATGCGTCCGCCGCGATCGCGAACGCCGCGACGCTGCGCCCCAGGTGTCGCCCGGCATCGATGTCGAACCGGTAATGGATGCCGGCGTACATGCGTGACAACCCCGCCTCCGTGACCATCGCGTCCAGCCGTGGCTGCTCCTCCGGAAAGAACGTCTTCAGCACCACCGCCGCCGACGAGGACAGGCAGCTGTGCCCCGAGGGATAGGAGGGGTGATTGGGTCTCCCTACAGCGGGGATGGCCGTGATCGCGGGGTCTGCCTGCCACGGTCGGATGAACCAGTACGTGAGCTTCGCGTCCCAGCACCCGATCTGCGCGTCGAACATCGTCGCGCTGAGCAGGGCGTAGAGGTGCGTGGCGTCTCGCTCCGACAGCCCGTGTTCGATGATTCCGTCCGTGGCCTCACCCAGCCAGAACCCCGAAGTGGTCGGCGTCCCGGGATTCTGTGCCCAGAAGGTGGCGATCTGAATCTGCTCGGCCGTTCGGGTGTCGGAGATGTGCCGGATCTCCGCGAGCGCCGCCAGGAACTCCGCCGACCCGAATGCCGGCGGCGGTGCGGGCCGAAACTGGTCCGCGGAGGTCAGGAACCAGGGCGTCACGCCGGGCAGCTGCCCGCCGACGACCGCCGGAGGACTCGCGCTGACCCAGAATCCGGGCCCGACCGGAGGAGTCCCGATCGCCGGCCGGTCGAACCCGTCGCTTCGCGCCCGCATCACGATCTGGGCGCCGACCGCCCGACCGATCGCCTCACCCGCCGCGAACGCGGGGTGCGGCTGTCCGGGGCCCGCATTTGCCTCCGCGGCGACGATGTCTTCGAGCGTCTGAGCCCGGCTGGGAAACAAGTAGCTCAGCACGACGGCGGAGGCGCCCGCAACGGCGCCCCGATCGGTCTCGAGGCGGGCGCGGCCGCCGCTCCCGATCCCGTTACCGGACGTCGCCTCACTCTCAGCATCCGTGCCGGCAGCGGCCGCTTGCGCCTGCTGTACCGCCAGATACTGCGCGACGCCGAGCAGGGCATATGCGTGGCCCGCGGCGATTGGGTTGAACAGCGCTCGCGCAACGAGGGTTGCCGCGGTGTCCTGCCATTCCGGGCTCGCCAGGCCCTCGGTGAACGGGACGCCCGCGCGTTTAGCTGTTAGCGCCGGTGCCTGCGGACCGACCGGTCGGCCGTCGGGACTGCATGCAATGGCGAGGGCCGCGATGGCCAACAGCCCGAAGCATGTTCTGGTGGTGTTCATCGTTCGCTCCAAGAAGAAGGTGTCCTCCCCGTGCGTTACTCGCGCGGCCGTGGCGTCACGCCGTGCACGGCGCAGCCGCCCGCACCGGTCGGCGCACCCACAGGCCCGCACGTCATCAGATTGAAGGGCGCGGCCGGCTCGAGGTTGACGATCGACCGGAGCTCGAGATTGTGCGCGTTGACGACGGCCAGGTTGCCCGCGGCGCGGAGGCCCACCGGAAGCACGTTGCCGTAGATCGGCTCGCCGCCGCCGACCGCGTCGGGTTGGTTGTTGCCCACGCCCGCCACCTGGTCGAACCGGATCGAGCCGAGGTTCGTCACCGGGGTGGTCGTCAGATCGATCACGATCACCTCGTCCGAGAGCGGCGAGGTGCCGAACCCCCGCGTCCCGTCGGCCGTCATGACGAAGCTGTGCCACGAGGCGGCCCCCAGCACGCCGCGGTCCGTCAGCGTCTCGGTGTTCATGTCCAGTGTGTAGATGTGGCCGCCGCTACCAGAGGAGGCGATGACGACGTGGTCGGCATCGCTCTTGATCATGCCGCAGGCGATGAAGCCGTCGGTCGGGATCTGGCCGAGGTAGGTCATCGTGGGGACGTCCACGACCGCGATGCCGCTCGGGTTGAGCGAGATGAAAGCGCGGCGGCTGTCGGCGCGGAACACGGTGCAGACCGGCGCCTTGCCGGTCGCGGTGCCGATATCGAGGCTCGCATCGAGCGACCAGCTGCGATTGGCTTCGTCGACCAACAGCTTCGTCACCGTCTTGGTGCCGATGACGGCGATCAAGGCAGTGCTGCCATCGGGCGAGACCTTGACCTGGTGCGCGAGCGTCGGGGCGACCTTCAGGGTTTTTACCACCTGCCGGGCGGTCGCGTCGATAACGTAGACGTTGCCATCGGTCATGCCGCCTACGTATGCGAAGTCGGGCGTGTGGAAGGTGATGATGTGCGGTCCAGAGCTCGGCGGCAGATCGATTTGCGCGATGGGAGAGAGATCCTCGAAATTGCGAATGAAGAGGACGCTCTGCCCCTGGCTCGTCACCCACAGCTCCTTCGGCCGCTTGACGTCGGCCTGCTCTCTCGCTGCCTGGATCCTCGTGGCGGACACGCGGTTGAGGTTCGCCTCATCGCCGCAGCCGAGCGCCAAGGCGATGAGGCCTGCGAGCGTCAGGGTTGTCCGACGGAACCGCCGTTCGTTGTCTAGTTGCCTCATCGGATCCTCCGTCTCCCGAGTTGTGTTTGGACGCACGCGAGGCGCGACGCGCGCTCCTGAGCTACGGCCTCGGACCAGGTAGCGCGTCTTTTGGCACTCGCGCCCCTGTGAGCGCCCGGGCTCGGGGGAGCGGTAGCGGGGTGGCCGAGCGCCAGGTGGGACGGGACGCATCTCCGGTCGTTGTCAGGCGCCTGAGCCCGGTGCCGTCCCGATTGATAATGAAGAGGTCCGAGATAAATGGAGGGAAGAACCGGTCGCCGGTGGCGCGGGTAAACACGAGCTGCGTACCGTCGGGTGACCAGGCGGGGTCAAAGTCCAGAAAGGAGCAGGGGGGGCAAGGGCCCGGCGTGGTCAGGGTCCTGGCGACGCCAGAGCCGTCCGCGTTCCGCAAGATGATGCTGGTGCTTGTTACCGACGAGGATGACGCGATCTCGGAACCGTCGGGGGACCAGGCGGGGCTTTCGGCAACCAAGTCGGGCAGGCGCGTCGCGCCGGAGCCATCGGCAGCTCCGATGCAGACCCACCACAAGTCGTCCCCGCCGTTAGTGGCATCGCATGTGAAGGCAATCATCCCCCCATCCGGGGACCACTTGGGGAAGCTTAGCCCGATCCACCGAAAGTTCGGGTATTCCGTGAGATGAGGCAGTGGTCCCAACCGATAGAACAGCTGCCTCTCGTTGGAGCCATCTGCGTTGACAACATAGATACTCCCCGTCCAGCAGTACATTCCGTCAACGCACTGCCCTTCCCCTGCTGTAAACGCGATTTTGGTCCCATCCGGTGACCACGCCGGGCTGTAGGCGCACCAGGGTTGAGTGAGGGGAGTCGTGATCTTCCGTTCATCGGAGCCATCGGCGCGCGCCGTATAGATCTCGCACGTACTCCCGCTGTCGGGCACGCGCCGGGTAAAGGCGAGCCTGGCTCCGTCCGCAGACCACGCCGGCTCAAATGCCGTGGAGTCGACGATCAACACTGCGCGCCCCAATCCGTCTGCGCCAATCACCTCGATGCCACGGCTCGACTGAAACGCGATCCGCTCGGGTGCGCTTGCCCGCGCTGTTACGGTGACGGTCGCGCGCCCGCTGAGGAAGCTCTCGGCTAAATCGATCGCCGTTAGCATTTGCGCTCCCGCTGTCTTGAACGTGACTGTGAACGCATAGCTGCCGCGGTCGGCAGGGACGAACGTGTGGTCGGGAGGCAACTGCGCCGCCGGATCCGTGGAGGTGAAGTGCACTGTCCCGCCATAGCCGATGGCAGTGTCGCCGGAAGCACCGGTCGCGATGATGGTTCCGCTCACGACCGTTCCGGCGGTCACAGAAGTCGGCAGGCCTGAAACCAAGAGCGAAGCGGCCGCCGGCTTCGTCGCTGCGGGCGGTGCATTGGTGTCCGTGCACGCCAGAAGGATCATCGCACCCACCACCACCCATTGTCTGCGTCGCCGCGTCATGCGTTCCCCCGTCGGGCCAGGAGTTGATCGAACAGCGCCTCCCGAGGCACCGGCAGCGTTTGCCGTAATCGGCCTCGGGCTCGATGACGCCCTACGGTTGCGGCGGCGCTCAGCCAAGTCCATGACGCGCGCCTGAAGCCCCGCTGAACCACAGCTAACCCGCTAAGTCGTTGGGCAAGTAACCATTGCCGGGCCGCCCAACCTGGGGATGCGGCCGGGATTGCGCGGAGTATGTTAGGGTGGGTGGGTTCGAGGGTCCCCGATGGCAGTAGTTCGGTTCGGATCGTTCGAGGTCGATCTGCGTGCGGGCGAGCTCCGCAAGCAGGGGATGCGAATCGGGCTGCAGCAGCAGCCGTTTCGAATCCTGGCCTTGCTGCTCGAGCACCCCCGCGAGGTGGTGACGCGGGAGGAGCTGCGGCAGGCGATCTGGCCCACGACTGAGTTCGGCAGCTTCGACGAGGGCCTCGACGCCGCCGTCTACAGGCTCCGTAGCGCGCTCGACGACTCGGCGGAGAACCCCCGGTTCGTGGAAACGCTGCCGCGTCGCGGATACCGCTTCATCGGGGTGCTCGAGGGCGCGGTTGAGCCGTCTGCTCCCGCCCAGACCGAGCAACCGGCATCTATTCCGAAGCGGACGTCTCTCGTGTGGGTCGGGGGCCTGACGATCCTCGCGGCGCTCGTGCTGCTGATGGCCACCGGCGACCGGCCTGCTCGCCTGCTCGGCCGGGGCGCCACGTCGCGGATTCAGTCCCTCGCGGTGCTCCCGCTTCGGAACCTCTCTGGGGACTCCGCGCAGGAGTACTTCGCCGAGGGCATGACGGAGGCGCTGACCACAAAGCTGGGCAACACCGCGGGACTGCGGGTCATCTCGCACACCTCGGCCATGCACTACAAAGGCACCCGCGCGACGCTCCCCGAGATTGGTCGCGAGCTGAAGGTCGACGCGGTAGTGGAAGGCGCGGTGCTCCGAGCAGGCGACCGCGTGCGGGTCACGGCGCAGTTGGTAGAGGCGTCGACCGACCGGCACGTCTGGGCCGAGACATACGAGCGCGACCTGCGCGACGTGCTCGGCTTGCAGGATGCCATCGCCGTCGCGATCGCGAATGAAGTCCAGTCCAGGATCTCAGTTTCACAGCCGAGTCCAGTGCCGAGTACCCGCACACGCCCGGTGGACCCCGAGGCGTACGATCTGTATCTGCGCGGTCGCGCCAGGTGGAACGAGCAGACGCTGCAGGGCTTTAGAGAGGCCATCGAGTATTTCGAGCAGGCAATTCAATTGGACTCGAGCTACGCGCCGGCGTGGGCGGGGCTGGCCGATGGGTACGCAGGGATGGGCGGAGACAATTTCCTGGCCCCGAAGGTCGCGTTCGCCAACGCCAAGACCGCGGCGCAGCGAGCGGTCCAGCTCGACGAGACGCTCTCCGAAGCCCATGTGCCGCTCGCGCTCGCGTTGTTGCACCTGGACTGGTCGTGGAGTGCGGCGGAACAGGAGTTTCGCCGCGCCATCGCCTTGAACCCGAACAACGCCTTCGCCCACGAGGCCTACGGGCACCTGCTTACCGTCAGGGGCCAGTTCGGCGCGGCGCTGGGAGAGAAGCAGCGGGCGCTCGCCATAGATCCGCTTTCGCCGAACTACCAAAGCGCCCTCGGCTTCACTCTCTACCGGGCCGGTCGTTACGAAGAGGCGCTGCGATACCTCCGCGAAGTCCCCGACCCCGATGCGGACTCGGAGCATCGTCATCGTCTGACCGCGGCGATTTACGAGCGACAGGGGAGACTGGGAGAAGCCATGGCGGAATGGTTGACGGCACTGAGAATCGGTGGCAAGGAAGAGCTCGCCGCGTCCGTCGAACAGGCGTACCGCGCCTCCGGTTATGCCAAGGCCAAGAGGACCTACCTCTTGGGTGAGGTGGCGGAGGCAGAGCGACGCGCGCTCGCGCCCTACCCTCGAGCGCAGTTGTGGGATGTTGCAGCCGACTACGCCCTGCTTCGCGACAAAGACCGGGCCTTCGAATGGCTTACCAGATCGTTTCGGGAAGGGGAATGGGAAGTGACGTCCCTCGCGGTGGACGATCGGTTGGAAGGTCTTCGAGCCGACCCCCGCTTCCGGGAGCTCGCGCGCCGTATCGGCCTGCCTGAAACCAGCACGCAGGGTTCGATTCCACCCAGAACATACTAGTCTGTGTGATCCCCGCTTGGTCGCGCCGCCTCGCAGCTCCGCCGTTGGCGCCTCGCTCATCGCCGCCCTGGCGTGCGCGCTGCCATCCGGCGGCCACGCTCAGAGCGGTGGCCCAATCAGCGGCAGGGTGACCGACTCGGGCGGCCGGCCGCTCAGGGGGGTGGTGGTCGCAGTGCAAGGCCTCGGCCTTTCGGTCGCGACCAGTGCCACCG
>Ga0079222_10000365_pt1 | contig 10359 bp, 8 predicted proteins | sample GAPlitter_FD_75070 | JGI IMG/M metagenome (GOLD analysis project Ga0079222, IMG submission 75070) | Agricultural soil microbial communities from Georgia to study Nitrogen management - GA Plitter | ecosystem: Environmental > Terrestrial > Soil > Agricultural land | place: USA: Georgia | collected...
CGTCGAGGACGAGGAGCTGTCCGCCCAGGCGCACGCCGACTACGTCCGTCGTACGGCGGGGTTCGAGGTGGCCGGGGTCGCGCGGTCCGCGGCCGAGGCGTCGCGGCTGCTGCGCAGCACCCCTGTCGACCTGGTGCTGCTGGACATGAACCTGCCCGACGGGCACGGGCTGGCGCTGCTGCAGGGGATGCGCTCCGACGGCTTCCTGTGCGACGTGATCGCGGTGACCGCCGCCCGCGACCTGGAGGTGGTGAAGCGGGCGGTCGCCCAGGGCGTGGTGCTCTACCTGCTCAAGCCGTTCACCTACGCGGGCTTCCGCACCAAGCTCGAGCAGTACGCCGACTACCGGCGGCGGCTGACCGCGGAGGCCCAGGGCTCGGTCGGGCAGGAGGACGTGGACCGGATGCTCGGCGTGCTCCGCTCCCCCGCCCAGCCCTCGTCGCTGCCCAAGGGGATGAGCGCCGACACCCTGCGCGAGGTCACCCAGGTGCTGCGCGACGGCACCGGGCGGTCCGCCTCGGAGGTGGCCTCGGCGGTGGGCACGTCCCGGGTCACCGCGCGGCGCTACCTGGAGTACCTCGCCGGCGAGCAGGTCCTCGAGCGGACCGTGCGCTACGGCGGCAGCGGACGGCCCGAGGTGGAGTACCGCCGGACGACGTGACCTTCGCCCCTTCGGCACCGTGCGGCCGCACCGCCACAGTGGAGGCATGGGCTACGACGTCGACCTGGTGGACCTGCAGGAGCAGCACGCGGCGGTGGTCCGGGGGCACGTGCGGACCGCCGAGATCCCCGGCTTCCTCGGGGACGCGTTCGGCGAGGTCGCGCGGGTCGCGGCCGGCCAGGGGCTGCGGCTGGCGGGGGCGCCCTTCGGCCGCTACCGGCTCGTCGGGGCCGGGGCGATGGACGTCGAGGCGGGGTTCCCGGTGCGCGGGACCGTCGCCGCCGAGGGGCGGGTCGAACCGACGACGCTGCCGGGCGGCCGTACGGCACGGACCCTGCACGTGGGTGCCTACGCGGCCGTCGGCGCGGCGTACGAGGCGGTCCAGACCTGGCTGGTCCGCAACGGGTACGTCGGCGGCGGCGAGCCGTGGGAGTGCTACCTCGACGGGCCCGACGCGCCGCAGCCGCGCACCGAGGTCTTCTTTCCCTGCCACCAGCTGCGCCCGGTGCACGCCTGACCGCGCCGGACGGTGGGGCGGCGAGCTGCTCAGCCGACGGTGACGGTGGCGCCCCCGGTCTCGCCGTCGACGGGCTCGCCCATCTCCTCGGCGATCCGCATCGCCTCCTCGATCAGCGTCTCCACGATCTGCGCCTCGGGCACGGTCTTGATGACCTCGCCCCTGACGAAGATCTGGCCCTTGCCGTTGCCCGAGGCGACGCCCAGGTCGGCCTCGCGGGCCTCACCGGGACCGTTCACGACGCAGCCCATGACCGCGACCCGCAGCGGGACCTCCATGCCCTCCAGTCCGGCGGTCACCTCGTCGGCGAGCTTGTAGACGTCGACCTGCGCCCGCCCGCAGGAGGGGCAGGAGACGATCTCGAGCTTGCGCGGCCGCAGGTTCAGCGACTGGAGGATCTGGATCCCGACCTTGACCTCCTCGACCGGAGGCGCGGACAGCGACACCCGGATCGTGTCGCCGATGCCCTTGGAGAGCAGGGCCCCGAACGCGGTCGCGCTCTTGATCGTGCCCTGGAACGCCGGGCCCGCCTCGGTGACGCCGAGGTGCAGCGGCCAGTCGCCCCGCTCGGCGAGCATCTCGTAGGCCTGCACCATCACGACCGGGTCGTTGTGCTTGACCGAGATCTTGAAGTCGTGGAAGTCGTGCTCCTCGAACAGCGACGCCTCCCAGACGGCGGACTCGACGAGCGCCTCCGGCGTGGCCTTGCCGTACTTCTCGAGCAGCCGCTTGTCCAGCGACCCGGCGTTGACGCCGATGCGCAGCGACGTACCCCGGTCCTTGGCGGCCTGCGCGATCTGCTTGACCTGGTCGTCGAACTTGCGGATGTTGCCCGGGTTGACGCGGACGGCGGCGCAGCCGGCGTCGATCGCGGCGAAGACGTACTTCGGCTGGAAGTGGATGTCGGCGATCACCGGGATCTGCGAGTGCTGCGCGATCTCCGCCAGCGCGTCGGCGTCGTCCTGCGAGGGGCAGGCCACCCGGACGATGTCGCAGCCCGCCGCGGTGAGCTCGGCGATCTGCTGCAGGGTGGTGTTCACGTCCGCGGTCAGGGTGGTGGTCATCGACTGCACCGAGACCGGCGCGTCCCCGCCGACCAGCACCTTGCCCACCTTGATCTGGCGGGTCTTCCGGCGCGGCGCGAGCACCGGCGGCGGAGCGGCGGGCATCCCCAGGTCGACCGAGGTCATGTGGTTCCTTCTTCTCGTGGTGGGTTCAGCTGAGCGAGACCGGAGCGACGATGTCGGCGTAGATCAGCACCACGCTCATCACCAGGATCACGGCGGCCATCACGTAGGTCACGGGCAGCAGCTTCGCGCTGTCGACGAAGCCGGGGTCGGGCCGCTTCCGCAGCCGGGCGACCCAGCGGCGCAGCGCCTCGTAGACGGTGGTGGCCATCGGGCCACCGTCCAGCGGCGGGAGCGGCACCAGGTTGAACATGCCGAGGAACAGGTTCAGGCCGGCGAGCAGCAGCAGCAGCGAGAAGAACTTGTCCGAGGCCGGCACCTGCTGCTGCGAGGAGATCTCACCGGCCACCCGGCCGGCGCCGACGACGCTCATCGGGCCGTTCTGGTCTCGCTGCTCGAGGCCGAGGGCGGCGCGGCCGACGTGGTAGAGCTTCACCGGCATCGCGCCCAGCGCCTTGACGGTCTCCCAGGTGCCGTTGCCCATCGTGGTGAACACGAACCCGACGTCCTGCTTCTGCAGCACGACGTCCGGCCGGACACCGAGGAAGCCGACCTTGGTGATCCGCTGGGGGTTCGCCGGGTCGACGCGCGGCGAGACGGTCGTGCTGGTGTGCAGGGTGAGGTCGTGCCCGCCCCGGCTGACCACGATGGTGGCGCTGCCCCCGCCGTTGCCGCGGATGGCGGACTGCATCTCCTCCCAGGTGCGCACCGGCCGGCCGTTGAACGAGACGATCCGGTCACCCGGCCTGATGCCCGCGGCCTTCGCCGGCGCCACCGGGTCGGCCGCCGTGCAGGCGCGGGTGGGCTTGTTCGCGTTAGCCTTGGTCACCGCGATCACGCACTGCGAGACGTCGCTGACGGTGGTGGTGGCGGTGCGCACGCCGTGCCCCATGAACACGATCGCGAACAGCACGAACGCGATGACCAGGTTGGTCATCACGCCGGAGCCCATCACGACGAGCTTCCTCCACCACGACAGCTTGTAGAAGAGCCGGTTCTCGTCGCCCTTCTCCACCAGCTCGTACTCCGCGGAGCGGGCGTCGCTCATCAGCTGGGAGAACATGCCGGTGTTGGAGCTGCGCACCGCCTTCGGGTCCTGGTCGGGCGCCGGCGGCAGCATCCCCACGAGCTTCACGTAGCCACCGAGCGGGATCGCCTTGACGCCGTACTCCGTCTCGCCCCGGCGCCGGGACCAGACGGTCCGGCCGAAGCCCACGAAGTACTGCGTCACCTTGACGTCGAAGAGCTTGCCGGGGATCAGGTGCCCGAGCTCGTGCAGGCCGATGGACGCAGCGACCCCGACCACGAACAGGAGCACGCCGAGGAGGTACATCAGCGCGTCCATGCGGGGCCCTTCACGGTGTGGTGGTCCGTCCCGCCTGCTCGCGCGCCCAGGAGTCGGCTGCGAGCACGTCGTCGACGGTGAGGTCTGTCAGGTTCGAGGGTACGTCGTGCGCGGCGAGCACGCGCTCGACGGTGGGCACGATGTCGGTGAACCTCATCTCACCGTCGAGGAAGGCCTGCACGCAGACCTCGTTGGCGGCGTTGTAGACGGCCGGGGCGGTGCCGCCGCGGGTGCCGGCCTCGCGGGCCAGCCGCACCGCCGGGAACGCCTCGTCGTCGAGCGGGAAGAACTCCCAGGTCTCGGGTCGCGTCCAGTCCACGGCGGGCGCCACGTCGGGGAGCCGGTCCGGCCAGCCGAGCCCGAGGGCGATCGGGATCATCATCGACGGCGGCGAGGCCTGCGCGAGGGTCGAGCCGTCGTGGAACTCCACCATCGAGTGCACCACGGAGGTGGGGTGCACGACGACCTCGATCCGGTCGAAGGGGAGGCCGAACAGCAGGTGGGCCTCGATGACCTCGAGGCCCTTGTTGACCAGCGTCGCGGAGTTGACCGTCACGAACGGGCCCATGTCCCAGGTCGGGTGCGCGAGCGCCTGGGCGGGGGTCACGCCGTGCAGGTCGTCGCGGCTGCGGCCCCGGAACGGCCCGCCGCTCGCGGTGAGCACCAGCCGGCGCACCTCGTCCTCGCGGCCGCCGCGCAGGCACTGGGCGAGCGCGCTGTGCTCGCTGTCGACGGGCACGATCTGTCCCGGCTTCGCCCGCGCGGTCACCACAGGGCCGCCGATGATCAGCGACTCCTTGTTGGCCAGCGCCAGGGTGTTCCCCGCGTCGAGGGCGGCCAGCGTCGGCCGCAGCCCGACGGCACCGGTGATCCCGTTGAGCACGACGTCGCACTCCATCGCGGCCGCCCGCGTGGACGCGTCCTCGCCGACGTCCGCGAACGCCGGGCGGAACTCCTCGACCTGGGCACGGAACAGGTCGGGCTGCGAGCCGCCGGCGGTGAGGGCCACCACCCGGAACCGGTCCGGGTGCGCCCGGACCACGTCCAGGGCCTGGGTGCCGATCGACCCGGTGGAGCCGAGCAGGACGACGTCGCGACGGGAGCTCACCGGGCCATCCTGCCGGAAGCGGGACGGCGGCGACGGATCCGGTGCCGACGCATACGTCACACAGACGATCTCATCACTTATACCTCACATTCCCGACGCTATCCGTGGCCTCCCCGCACCTCGGCTGGCTAGGCTGTCGGCGTGAACCAGACCTCCCCCGTGACCGGCGGCCCCGACCTGCCCCAGGAGCGCCGGCTCGTCACCGCCATCCCCGGCCCGCGCTCCGTCGAGAAGTTCGCCCGCCGCGGCCGCTTCGTCGCCTCCGGGGTCGGGACCACCTTGCCTGTCTTCGTCGAGGCCGCCGGGGGCGGTGTGCTCGTCGACGCGGACGGCAACTCGCTGATCGACCTCGCCTCCGGCATCGCGGTCGTCGGCGTCGGCAACGCGGCGCCGCGGGTGGTCGAGCGGGTGGTCGAGCAGGCCCGCGCGTTCACGCACACCTGCTTCATGGTCACGCCGTACGACGGGTACGTCGACGTCTGCGAGAAGCTCGCGGAGCTCACGCCCGGCGACCACGAGAAGAGGTCGGCGCTGCTCAACAGCGGCGCCGAGGCGGTCGAGAACGCCGTCAAGATCGCGCGCGTCCACACCCGACGGTCCGCAGTCGCCGTGGTCGACCACGCCTACCACGGGCGCACCAACCTGACGATGGCGATGACGTCGAAGAACATGCCTTACAAGCAGGGCTTCGGGCCGTTCGCCAACGAGGTCTACCGGGCGCCGATGAGCTACCCCTTCCACGAGCCGGTCGAGATCTCCGGCGAGGCGGCGGCCGAGCGGACCATCGACATCCTCGAGAAGCAGGTCGGCGGGCAGAACCTCGCCTGCCTCGTCATCGAGCCGATCCTCGGCGAGGGCGGGTTCGTCGTGCCCGCCCCCGGGTACCTGCCGCGGCTGCGGGAGTGGACCGAGGACCGGGGCATCGTGTTCGTCGCCGACGAGATCCAGACCGGCTTCTGCCGCACCGGCGACTGGTTCGCCTGCGAGCACGAGGGCGTGGTCCCGGACCTCATCACCACCGCCAAGGGCATCGCCGGGGGCTTCCCGCTGGCCGGCGTGACCGGTCGCGCGGAGATCATGGACGCGGTGCACGTCGGCGGGCTCGGCGGGACCTACGGCGGCAACCCGGTCGCCTGCGCCGCGGCGCTCGGCGCCATCGAGACCATGCAGGAGCTCGACCTGGCGGCCCGGGCCCGCGAGATCGGCGCGCTGGTCACCCAGAGCCTGACCGCCATCGCGGACAAGCACGCCTGTGTCGGCGACGTCAGGGGCCGCGGCGCCATGATCGCGGTCGAGATCGTCGGCGCGGACGGTCACATCCCTGATGCCGTCCGCGCCGGCTCGGTCTCGTCCTACTGTCATTCGCAGGGGGTGCTGACCCTGACCTGCGGGACCTACGGCAACGTTCTGCGGTTCCTGCCGCCGCTGGTGTCCCCGGACGCGCTGCTCACCGAGGCGTTCGAGGTGGTCGCGGCCGCGTTCGACGCCACCGCCTGACCGGGTGGTTTTGCCGCGTTTCTCCGCGCGGACGGTGCCGGGATCTCTACTCTCGTGCCGTGCGGACCTGTGAGAGGTCCCACGGGAGAAGCACGGAGCAGCGCGCATGCGGGTTTCCCTGAGCGGGTCCGACCTGACCTTCACGATGGTCCGGCGGCTGGCGACCGCCGTCGTCGTCATCTTCGTGGTGCTCGGCTACCTCTACGGACCGGCCGCGTCACCCGCGATGCGCCACCAGGCAGTCAGCGAGTGCAACGACCACGCCGAGGGCAACTGGCGCAGCTTCCGGCTGTCCTGGAACGTCGGCGTCTACCCGCACTGGACCTGCTGGGACGCCAGCAAGCCGACGGAGAAGCCCGTCAGCCTCGGCTGGTGGACGAACCCCTTCACGAGCTGAGCCGCGTCACGACCTCGTCCAGTGTGGCGTGGTCGAGGGTGATGTTCGGGAAGCCGGCGAGGCTGCGCATCGGGAAGTTGCCGACCACTCGTTGCAGCTCCTCGTCGCCCAGCATCCCCGCGAGCCGGCCGTCGTCGCGGGTGCCCAGCACCTCGTGCAGCGCCGCGGCCCCCGCGGGGTCGGCCAGCCACTCCTCCAGCGAGGACATCGGGCCGAGCGCCGCGGCCGCCCGGGGGGCCTCCACGTGCACGACCTCACCCAGCGGCAGGTCCCGCGACGAGGGACCCACCGAGATCCGGAACTCGCCCTCCTCCAGCACCCAGCCGTGCACCGTCTCGGACCAGAACGACAGGTCGCGCGCGGTCAGCTCGAACGTCGCGGTGCCGCTCTCCCCCGGCGCCAGGTCCAGCTTCACGAACCCCTTGAGCTCGCGCACCGGCCGGGTGACCGACGCCTCCCTGTCGTGCACGTAGAGCTGGGCCACCTCCTGCCCGGCCCGGTCGCCGGTGTTGGTGACCCGGCACGACACCGAGACCCGGAGGTCGCCGTCCGCGTGGCTGCCGCGCACGGCGACGGCCAGGTCGTCGTACGCGAAGGACGTGTAGGACAGCCCGTGACCGAACGGGAACGACACCGGCTGCTCGAGCTTGTCGTGGCCGCGGTACCCGACGAAGACGCCCTCGCCGTAGCGGACGTGGCCCGAGTCGCCGGGGAAGTTGAGGTACGACGGGGAGTCCTCGTGCCGCACCGGGATGGTCTCGGCGAGCCGGCCGCTGGGGTTGGCCGCGCCGAGCAGCAGGTCGGCGATGGCGCCGCCCGTCGCCTGTCCGGACAGCCAGCACTCGAGGATCGCGTCGGCGTCGTCCTGCCACCCGGAGGTGAGCACCGCGGAGCCGTTCGAGAGCACCACCGCCACCCGGCGGGAGACCCGGCGGACCGCCCGGAGCAGCTCGACCTGGGGCAGCGGCAGGTGCATGTGCGTGCGGTCGAAGCCCTCCGACTCCTCCGCGGCGGGCAGCCCGAGGAAGACCACGACGACGTCGGCCCGGCCGGCCAGCTCCACGGCCTCGTCGGCGAGGGCGCCGGGGTCGCCGGTGCCGTCCAGGGTGAACCCGGGGGCGAACGCCACCTCCACCCCGTCCGGTACGGCGGTCCTCAGCTCGTCGAGCGGGACGTCGACGCGGGTCGGGTTCACCTGGGAGCTGCCGGCGCCCTGGAACCGCGGCGTGCGCGCGAACTCCCCGAGCACCGCGACGGTCTGGCCGGGCTGCGGGGCCAGCGGCAGCAGCCCGTCGTTCTTCAGCAGCACCGCTCCCTCCCGGGCGGCGGCCCGGGCCAGCGCGTGGTGCGCGTCGCGGTCGACGGGGGTGTCGGGTCGCGCGTTCGCGAGCGTCCGGTCGACCAGCCGCAGCACCCGGGTCACCGCGACGTCGAGCACGGCCTCGTCGAGCTCACCGGCGCGCACCGCGTCGACGAGCGCCTTGTCGCTCCAGCCGAGCTGCGGCGGCATCTCCAGGTCCAGCCCGGCCCGCACCGCGGCGACCCGGTCGTGCACGGCGCCCCAGTCGGAGACGACCACACCCTCGAAGCCCCACTCGTCGCGCAGCACGGTGGTCAGCAGCCACGGGTGCTGCGACACGTGGGTGCCGTTGAGCCGGTTGTAGGAGCACATCACCGTCCACGGCTGCGCCTCCGTCACGATCCGCTCGAAGGCGGGGAGGTAGATCTCGCGCAGCGTCCGCTCGTCGACGTCGGCGCTGACCCGGACCCGGTCGGTCTCCTGGTTGTTCGCGGCGTAGTGCTTCAGCGAGGTGCCGACACCCTGGCTCTGCACACCCTGCACGAACGCGGTGCCGAGGACGCCGGAGAGGTACGGGTCCTCGGAGAAGTACTCGAAGTTGCGGCCGCACAGCGGTGACCGCTTGATGTTCACCCCGGGGCCGAGGAGCACCGCGACCTCCTCGGCCTGCGTCTCACGTCCGAGAGCCTCCCCGACGCGGCGTACCAGGTCGGTGTTCCACGACGAGGCCAGCGAGCACGCGGTCGGGAAGCAGGTCGCCGGGTTGCTGCCGCCCAGCCCCGCGTGGTCGGCCTGGTCGGGCTGCTTGCGCAGGCCGTGCGGCCCGTCGCAGACCATCAGCGCCGGCACCCCGAGCCGTTCGACCGGCGCGGTGTGCCAGAAGTCGGAGCCCAGGCACAACGCCGCCTTCTCCTCCAGCGTCAGCGCGGCCAGGATTCCCTCGACGTCCAGGTGCTCACCCATGCACCGACCTTAGGGTGTGTCGGCCAACTCTGCGCCTTTCCCAACACGCCCTCGGGCCTCAGTCCCGCTGGCCCCAGGGGCTGCCGTACTCCGTGAGCAGGTCCAGGAACGGCACCGCGTCGAACGCCTCGGGGCCGAGCACCCCGCTCCCCGACCAGGTGCCGGCCGCGAGCAGCTCGAGGGCGACGACCGGGTTGACCGCGGTCTGCCAGACCACGCACTGGTGGCCGTACTCGCGCATCGACCACTCGTTGTCGACCACGTGGTAGAGGTACGTCGACCGCGGCTCCCCGTCCTTGCCGGTGCCGGTGACCTGCAGCCCGGCACAGGTCTTGCCGCGCATCCGGTCGCCGAGCGTGGCCGGGTCCGGCAGGCAGGCGGCGACCACGTCGCGGGGGCTGACCTCGACGCCGGCCACCCGCACCTTCTCGGTCCGGTCGAGGCCGAGCTTGTGCAGCGTCTCGAGGACGCCGATGAACTCCGACCCGAGGCCGTACTTGAAGGTGGCCCGCCGAGCCTCCACCCAGCGCGGCATCAGGAGCACCTCCTCGTGCTCGACGTTCACGCACTCGACCGGGCCGATCCCCTCGGGGAAGTCGAACACCTCGGGCTCGCTGAACGGCGCCGTGGTGAACCACCCGCGCTCCTTCTCCCACACGACCGGCGGGTTCAGGCACTCCTCGATCGTTGTCCAGATCGAGAACGACGGCGCGAAGTCGTAGCCGTCGACGGTGAGGTTCGCGCCGTCCCGGACGCCGAGCTCGTCGATCTCGCTGAACAGGTGGTCCGCGGCGTACCGCGCGAAGACGTCCGACAGCCCCGGCTCCACGCCGATGCCGCACAGCGCGAGCCGGCCCGCGTCGGCCCAGCGGTCCTGCTGGGCGAACTGGTCGTCGCCGAGCTTCACGCCGGTGTGCTGGTAGGGCTCCTCGGGATGCGGCTTGGACAGGCTCATCGCCATGTCGAGGTAGTCCGCACCCGCACTGAAGGCGCCCTCGAAGATCGGCATCACGAAGCGCGGGTCCACCGCGTTCATCACGTGCGTGATCCGGTGCTCACGCATCACGTCGGCGACGGACGAGGCCGACGACGCGTCGACCCGGGCCGCGACGAAGCGGGGGTCGATGGCGGCCCGCTCCGCCCGGGCCAGCTCGTAGTCGGCGATCACGAGGGTCTCGTAGAACTTGCGCCTCTGCGCGATGGCCGCGAACGCTCCGCCGACGCCGCCGGCGCCGACCAGCAGGATCCTCATGTGGTCTTCACTGGCCGATGTAGGACATCACGTGCTTGATGCGCGTGTAGTCCTCCAGGCCGTACATCGACAGGTCCTTGCCGTAGCCGCTGTGCTTGAAGCCGCCGTGCGGCATCTCCGCCACGATCGGGA
>Ga0079222_10000366_pt1 | contig 10350 bp, 8 predicted proteins | sample GAPlitter_FD_75070 | JGI IMG/M metagenome (GOLD analysis project Ga0079222, IMG submission 75070) | Agricultural soil microbial communities from Georgia to study Nitrogen management - GA Plitter | ecosystem: Environmental > Terrestrial > Soil > Agricultural land | place: USA: Georgia | collected...
TGCCCGCGGGCTGGCGGGTTCGCCTGCCTCCGTCGGTTGATGTTTCGGGTAAGTGGGGAAACTACCAGGCGCACTACCAACAGAATGGAGACACGCTCGCTGTCCATCGGCGGCTGGAGGGAGCGCGGGGGGTGTACCCGCCGGCGGCCCTGTCGGATCTTGCCGCCTGGCTCAGAGCAGTTGCGCAGGACGACGTATCCTACCTGGTGATCGAGCCCTCCGTCACACCTTGACTCGTTAGCTAACAAAGACAAACCCCCGGCGCAGAGCCGGGGGTTTCCCGTGAGATGCCAAGTGCGGTGAGGGAGGCGGCGTTATCGTTTCGCCGGCTACTCCACAGTCACCGACTTGGCAAGGTTTCGGGGCTGATCCACGTTACAGCCCCGGCGAACGGCGACATAGTACGACAATAACTGCAGCGGAATGCTGGTGAGAATCGGGGTCAGCAGGTCGAGCGTCACCGGAATGGTAAAGGTGGCGTCGGCCAAACGCTGAATCTCAGCGTCCCCATCGTTGATCAGGGCGATGACCTTCCCACCGCGAGCTTTTACCTCTTCAATATTCGAGACGATCTTCGAGTGCACCGCGTCCCGGGGCGCGATGAACACCACCGGCATGTTCTCGTCGATCAAGGCGATCGGCCCGTGCTTCATCTCAGCGGCCGGGTACCCCTCCGCGTGGATGTAGGAGATCTCCTTCAGCTTGAGCGCGCCTTCCAGGGCCACCGGGAAGTTGACTCCTCGGCCGAGATAGAGCGCATTCTTGCTGGTCCGCAGGAAGCGGTCGGCCAGCGCTTCGATCTCATGACTCCGCTCCAGAATCTGCGACACCTGTCCCGGCAATCGCTGGAGCGCCTTGATGAACTCGCGTCCCTGGAGGATGCTCAGGTTCCTGAGCCGGGCGATTCGTAAGGTGATCAATGCGAGGGCTGCGACCTGGCTGGTGAACGCCTTGGTGCTGGCGACTCCGATCTCGGGACCCGCGTGGAGATAGATGCCGCCATCCACCTCTCGCGCGATGGTCGACCCTACCACGTTCACCAGGCCGACGGTCCGGCCGCCGCGACGCTTCGCCTCCCGAATCGCTGCCAGTGTATCGGCGGTCTCTCCCGATTGGGAGATGCCGATGACCAGGGTCTTGGGATCGACTACCGGATTCCGGTAGCGGAACTCCGAGGCGTACTCTACCTCCACCGGCAGGCGCGCCATTTCCTCCAGCATGTATTCGCCGATGATTCCGGAGTGCCAGGAGGTGCCGCACGCGGTGATGATCACCCGCTCGAACTGCTTCAGCTCCTCGTCGGTCAGGTTCAGACCGCTGACCCGCGCAGTTCCCTCTTCTTCCAGCAGGTGACCACGGAGCGTGTTGCACAGACTCTCGGCCTGCTCGCAGATCTCCTTCAGCATGAAGTGGGCATAGCCGCCGCGCTCCACGGTGGCGAGGTCCCAATCGATCTGGTTCACCGGTTTGCTGATCCGCGCGGTTTCCAGATTGCGCACCCGGTACCCGTCTCGAGTCAGCACAACCATCTCACCATCATCCAGATACACCACCGCCCGGGTGTGCTCCAAGAGCGGTGAGGCATCGGACGCCACGAAAAATTCGTTCTCGCCGACACCGACCAGGAGCGGAGAACCATTCCGGGCCGCTACGATAACGCCGGGCTCCTCGGAGGAGATGAACGCAAGGCCATAGGCACCCTCGACATCCCGGAGCGCGTTGGCCACGGCCTCTTCCAGATTTCCGTGGTAGAACTCACCCACCAGATGGGCCAGCACCTCGGTGTCGGTATCCGACTTGAAGGTGTGCCCCCGCTGCTCCAATGCCTTTCGGATCGATGCGGAGTTCTCGATGATCCCGTTGTGGATGACCGCGATCCGTCCGGACTGGTCGGTGTGGGGATGGGCGTTGGTTGTGGTAGGTGCGCCGTGGGTTGCCCAGCGGGTATGGCCGATACCGATGGTGCCCTGCGGCATGTTCTCCAACAGCTCGCTCTCCAGGACGGAGAGCTTACCGGCAGCCTTCATGATCTTGAGCCCGCGGCCATTCACGACCGCGATTCCCGCGGAATCGTACCCCCGATACTCCAGACGCCGAAGTCCTTCCAGGAGCAGCCCCGCAGCCTGGCGGGGTCCGATATAGCCGACGATACCACACATCGTGGCGAACCTCAGTCCAAGAGTTCTCGGCCGGCCGCCACGAGTGCTTGGGCGTCGGCCTGGGTCGGTGCTTCCGCGATCAACCGCAGGATGGGTTCGGTCCCGGAGGGCCTCACATGGAGCCAGCGGTCGGGCCACGCCAGCCGCAAACCATCGCGCTCATCCACCACGGCGTCGGAGAAGCGCCGGCGGAGCCGATCGTACAGCGTCGGAAGATCAGCACGCCGGTCCGCCTTGGCCTTCACAATGGTGTACCGGGGTGACTCTCCGACCAATGCAGATACCGTTACCCCAGTCTTGGCAAGGACCTGCAAGATCAAGGCCACCCCTAGTGGTGCGTCCCTCCCGATATGCAGCGCCGGCAGCATCACGCCGCCGTTCGCCTCCCCTCCGATCAGCGCACCCTCTTCACGTATGGTACGAGCCACGTTTGCCTCTCCCACTGGAGCGCGGACGAAGCGAGCGCCGGCGACCCGGGCCGCATCCTCCACCACCAGACTGGTCGAGAGATTGACCACTACCGTGGGAGGCGTTCCGCCTTTGAGGCGGCCATCCAACACAGCTCGAACCGCAAACGCCAGGGTATAGTCCTCGCCGATGGGCTGTCCGGTCTCATCCACCAAAGCCAACCGATCTACGTCGGGGTCTACCGCTAACCCGATCTCTGCTCCCGAACGGCGAACCAGCTCGCCGAGCTGTGTAAGGTTTTCGGGAACCGGCTCGGGTGGCCGAGGAAAGCGGCCGTCCATCTCCAGGTTGATCCCGTGAACGCTGCACCCCAGCCGCTCGAGCAGCGGAAGGATTGCCCCGGCACCCGCTCCGCGGACGCAGTCGAGCGCCACCCTGAACTTCCGGGTACGAATCAGCGCGACATCGATCAAGGGCAAGTCAAGTATCGCGTCCAGATGACGTTGGATGGCCGCGGGATCCTCCCGGACACTCCCCAGGCCTTCCCACGAAGATCGAGGTGGCCCCTCTTCCGCCAGCAGACGCACCTGCCTTCCGGCCGCACCGTCGAGGAAGATGCCATCCGGCCCGACGAACTTCAGGGCGTTCCATTCGATGGGGTTGTGGCTGGCAGTGAGGATGAGACCGCCGGCGGCGCGGTGGTACTCAACCGCAAGCTGGACCGTAGGAGTAGGCACGATCCCGACATCCACCACATCCACGCCCACCGACATGAGTCCCGCGGTGGCCGCGCGGGCGAACATCGCTCCGCTGGTGCGGGCGTCGCGGCCGAGAACGATGGACGGACGGTCAGTCGGGCGGGCGGGCGGTCGGTCAGCCGGTCGGTTGGTCGAGCCGTTAGTACGAGCCCATGAGCCAAAGGCGGCGGCGTAGCGAGCCACCAGTTCCGGCGTGAGATCGGTACCCACGTGTCCCCGGATCCCGGAGACGCTGATCATCAGGGTCTCGGACATGGATCTAGGCAGGCTCAAGCGATGGGGAGCTTGGAGCCGTTACCGTGGGCACTCAGGAAGGCGTCCACCACATCGGCATCGAAGTGAACGTTGGCGCACCGACGCAGCTCCTCGATCGCGTTCTCCGTCGGCAACGAGGGCCGGTAGGCACGGTTCGTGGTCATGGCATCGAACGCGTCGACCACGGCGACGATGCGGGCCTCGAGGGGAATTCGGTTCCCCCGCAACGCGTCGGGAAAGCCGCTGCCGTCGATGCGCTCGTGATGAGATCGTACGATGCGAAGGACCACCGGAGACTGGGCCAGAAAGGGCGCCAGGATCTTCTCGCCCAACGCCGAGTGCTCCTTGATGTGCTCGAACTCCCCCGAGGTGAGCGGTCCCGGCTTGTTCAGGATAGCTTCCCGCGTCCCGATCTTCCCGATGTCATGCAGCTCCCCTCCCAGTCGAACATGTTCCAGCGCGTCATCGGTAAACCCGAGCCGGACCGCTGTCGTGGTGGCATATCGACTCACCCGGCTGGAGTGGCCGCTGGTGTATGCGTCCTTGGCTTCAAGCGCGTGCACCAGCATCTGCACTCCGTTGATCAGGCTTGCCCGATTCTTCCGATCGAGATCGCGAACCCGCAGCTCCAGACTCTGCTGATAGAAGCGATTCTCCAGCAGCAGACGGCGTTTCTCCAGTGCCTTGCGGACTCGGGCCCGGACCTCTTCGACCAACACCGGCTTGGAGATGTAGTCGAGGGCCCCAAGCTTGAGGCACTCGACTGCCGTGTTCACCTCCGCCATGCCGGTGAGCATGATGACACCCATGTCCGGGTAGCGCTGCAGCGCTTCCCGCAGAAAGGTGACCCCATCCATCTCTGGCATATAGATGTCGGAGATGCAGATGGGGATCTCGCCCACCCGTTTGAGTACACGGAGTGCATCGGCTCCGGAGGACGCCTCCAGGGGAGCCAGCCCATCCGTCGCTATGATCCGGGTCAGAACCTGACGTACTTGGGGGTCGTCGTCAACGATGAGGCAGCCGGTTGCGGAGCCTTCCAGGGAATTGTTCGACACGGTGCGAAACTAAATAGAGCTACCATCCAGGAGCTAGGAGCTACCAGCCACAGATTTTAGCTGCAAGCTCCTAGCTCCCAGCACCGAGCCCGATTACGCTTCTCCACACCCCTCACCACAGGCCTGATGACCCGGATTCTTCCACACGATCATGAGCACGGCTTCGCCACCCGGTCGGTGCACGCCGGGCAAATCGTGGAGCCGCTTGCCGGCGCGGTGATGACGCCGATTTATCAGACCTCCACCTACGTGCAGGAAGGACTGGGCAAGCATCGGGGATACGAGTATGCCCGCACCCAAAACCCGACGCGGGAAGCGCTGGAGCGGAACGTTGCGAGCCTGGAAGGTGGGACCTACGGATTTGCATTCGGCTCCGGCCTGGCCGCCCTGGATGCCGTCCTGAAGCTGTTCAAAACGGGCGACCATATCGTCTGTGGGGAGAACGTCTACGGCGGCAGTCACCGGTTGATGGAGCGGGTCTACGGGAACCTGGGGCTGCGCGTGAGCTTTGTCGACATGCGCGAGGTCGGCAACATCGAGCAGGCGCTCACGCCGGCCACCCGGATGATCTACTGCGAGACGCCCACCAACCCGATGATGAACCTGATCGACCTCGCTGCGGTGGGAGACCTCGCCCAGGCCCACGGCTATCTGTACGTGGTGGACAACACCTTTGCTACGCCCTTCTTCCAGCGGCCGCTGGAGCACGGGGCCGACATCGTTCTCCACTCGACCACCAAATACCTCAACGGCCATAGCGATATGGTGGGCGGGCTCTTGATCACCTCCCGCGACGATGTCGCCGAGCGGCTCGGCTTCATTCAAAACGCAGCCGGCGCCGTTCCGGGTCCGATGGATTGCTGGCTCGCGCTCCGCGGCATCAAGACGCTGCCGCTTCGAATGCGTCAGCACGACGCGAACGGCCGCCGGATCGCCGAGTGGCTTACCCACCAGCGTTCCGTCACCAAGGTCTACTATCCAGGGTTGCCTTCGCATCCACAGCACGAGATCGCCTGCCGGCAGATGAGCGGATTCGGCGGCATGATCTCCCTCGATCTGGGCGAGGCCGGGCGCGCCCGCCGGTTCGTCGAGAGTACCCGGATCTTCGTGCTGGCAGAGTCGCTCGGCGGGGTCGAGAGCCTGATCGGCCATCCTGCATCCATGACCCACGCATCCGTGCCGCCGAGCATGCGCCAGGCAATGGGACTCACCGACAGTCTGATTCGGCTCAGCTGCGGCGTGGAGGACGCGGACGACCTGATTGCCGATCTGGATGGCGCGCTGCGGGCGAGCGCGTAGCGCGTCACAGTCTGAAACCCGCACCCCAGGAACTCGTACGATCCCGGGTCTCCAACGTCGAGCCTCTCATGTCAACCAGCCTTCCCGCCGTCCGGCCCCGTCAACGTTTCCCTGAAATCTCCGCGGTTTCCTGGGAGCACCCCGCCGATCGGGCGGCACTGCAGAGTCTGCGCGCCATACCCGGCGTCGACGACATCATCCGAAAAGTGCTCGGCATGCTGGGCGGCGAGCGCGGTATCCGGTTGCTGTTTCAAGGCAACGCGGTCCGGATCGGGCCCGCGCAGTTTCCCAAATTGTGGCACCTGCACACCGAGGTGACCACCACGTTTGACTGGACCGTGGTCCCCGAACTGTATGTCTCGCAGACCCCGTTCTTCAACGCGGGGGCGTACGGGATCGACACGCCGTTCATCGTGGTCCACTCGGCCGCGGTCGAGCTGCTGGACGACGACGAGCTCCGGGTGCTTCTGTCCCACGAGCTGGGCCACGTCATGAGCGGACACGCCTTGTATCGCACCATCGCCGCCATCCTGGCGATGGTGAGTCTTGGCGTGCTGCCGGTGCTGGCAGAGCTGGTTGTACTGCCGGTCCGACTGGGGTTTCTGGAATGGTCTCGCAAATCGGAGCTCTCGGCCGACCGCGCGGGATTGCTGGGAGCGCAGGATATCGTCGCAGCCCAGCGGCTCGACATGAAGATGGCCGGCGGCGGCCGGGGACCAGGGTTTGCCGCTCAGCTCAACGTCGACGCCTTCATGCAGCAAGCTCACGAATATGCCAGCAGCAGCGAGGGTATGGACGTGGTGTACAAGCTGCTCAGCACGCTGGCGCTTACGCATCCCATGCACACGGTTCGCGCCGCCGAGCTGCAACGTTGGGTGGGAACCGGCGACTACGACCGAATTCTGCGCGGGGAGTACGTGCGCCGAGGGAATGAGACAGAGGATCGGCCCTGGCGGGACGACGTTGCCGCTGCCGGGAGTTACTACGCGGCCGAGGCGCGTGAGCTCGCGGGCCAACTGGCCGACGCAGCCCGCCGGGCGGCAGAGCGGGCCCGCGACGCCTATAAGAACGCGCAGAAATCGTGAGATCACTGGTCATCGGAAGTGGCGGCCGAGAGCACGCGCTTTGCTGGGCTTTGCGCCGGGAGAATCCGGACGCAGAGCTCTACTGCGCACCGGGCAATCCGGGCACCGCGGAGATAGCGACGAACCTTCCGATCGCGGCCGACGATCTCGATCGGATCGCCGACGCCGCAGATATGTATGGCATCGACCTGACGGTGGTCGGCCCGGAGGTGCCGCTGGCGCGGGGACTGGCCGACAGGCTGCGAGCCGAGGGCCGCGCCGTCTTCGGTCCCAGTGCCGCCGCGGCCCAGATCGAGGCGAGCAAGGCCTTCGCCAAACAAGTCATGAGCGACGCGGGCGTGCGGACGGCTCCCAGTGGTGCCTTTACCGATCTGGAGCCCGCCCTGGCGTTCGTAGACCGCCAATCGGAGCCTTTGGTGGTGAAGGCGTCCGGATTGGCCGCCGGCAAAGGTGCAATCGTCTGCACGACCCGGTCGGAAGCGGCCAAGGCGGTCCGCTGGCTTCTGGACGAAGGTGGCCTGGGCGACGCCGGGCAAACCGTCGTGATCGAGAGCTATCTCGAGGGCGAGGAGCTCTCGGTGATGGCGGTGACCAACGGAAAGGACGTCGAGCTCCTGCCGGTTGCGCAGGATCACAAGCGGCTGCTCGACGGCGACACCGGACCCAATACCGGCGGCATGGGTGCCTACAGCCCGGTGTCGATCGCCGGTCCCGCACTGCTGGAGCGAGTCAAGCGGGACATCCTCTTCCCCACCCTGGAGCAGATGCAGCGCCTGCGGGCTCCGTTCACCGGGGTGCTGTACACCGGACTGATGATCGACCCATCCGGCATTCCCTGGGTGATCGAATACAATTGCCGTCTCGGCGATCCGGAGGCGCAGTCCATCCTTCCGTTGCTCTCACAGGGTCTCACGGATTCTCTGTGGCGAGCGGCGCGGGGGCAGCCGCCGGCCCGCATCAATGTCGCCAGAGGAGCCGCTGTGACGACGGTCCTCGCGTCACGCGGCTATCCCGAACGGCCTGAAAAGGGAGCGGAGATCAAAGTGCCCGATGCCTTGCCCTCGGGGGCAATCGTTTTCCATGCCGGAACCAGACGAGGAGAGGATGGGGCTCTGCGGGTGGATGGCGGGCGTGTGTTGACTGCCACCGGCCTGGGCACGACCTTCTTGGAAGCACAGCGCATCAGCCGCCAGACCGCCGAATCGATTCAATACGATGGCAAAGTTTTCCGCCATGACATTGGCCGGCGGGAAGCGGCACGCGTGCAACAGCGGCGGCCAATCGGTGCGTCGCAGCAGGTCTGATGGGAGGAGGTTACATGCGTTCACTTATTTTGAGCACCGCCTTGCTCGCGGCTTTTTCACTTGCAGGGTGCGGCAACGATACGACCGATACTGGCCAGCCACTGGGCCGCAAGCTCCCGCCCAACGGCATCGACATCCTGGTGGGCGCCCAGAACAAGGGGACCGGCGCGTTCACTCCCAATCCGCTGACCATCTCATTGGCGAACGGTGGCGTGGTCGAGTGGTTCAATGATGATGAGACCCCGAGCGCCTATGGGAGCAACGGGGTGACCCACGACATCACCGCCGACGACAGCTCCTTCACCTCGGGCAACCTGCCACCGGGGCAAACCTTTCACACCACCTTCACCTCCCAGGGTACGTTCACCTACCACTGCTCCATTCATCCGAGAATGAAAGGAACGGTGACCGTCACGCCCTGACGGCAATGCCCGAGCTTCCCGAAGTCGAAACCATCGTTCGCGATATCCGGCCTGGACTGATCGGCCGAACCATCACCCGCGTGACCCTCAGCCACGATGATGTGCTCCGGGGGGTTACCCGCCGCAAGCTCGTCCGGCGACTCACCGGCGCAACCATCCGGGACGTCTATCGCCGCGCCAAGCATGCCGTACTGGAGCTGGCTTCGGACCGGCTGGTGATTCAGCCGGGAATGACCGGTTCACTCACCATCCATCGCAAGGCGCTGAGCACCGACCAGGCCAGATACGCGGTACTGCAGCTCCAGCTGAACCGGGGCGGCGTGCTGGTGTATCGCGACGTTCGGCGGCTGGGAACTCTGCTGCTGCTCGACCCCACAGGGTGGGAGCGCTACAGCTCGGCAATTGGTCCCGAGCCCCTGGAGGACGATTTCTCGGCGGAGCAGCTGGGAGCCGCGCTCCGGGGGAGCCGGCAGGCGGTCAAGAAGGTGATCATGGATCAGCGACACCTTGCCGGTGTAGGAAACATTTACGCTAACGAAGCGCTGTTCGCGGCAGGGATCGATCCCTCCAAGCCGGCGAGCCGCCTCGGGCCTGACGAGCATCGCCGGCTGTACGCGGAAATCCGCAGGATCCTGTCCGCCGCCATTCAGTCGAACGGAACAACCTTCAGAGACTATCGGACCGGAACCGGCGAGCCGGGGAACTTCCAGCTGGAGCTGCTGGTGTATGGCCGAGAAGGCGAGTCCTGCCGGAATTGCGGAACCAGGCTGACCGGCACGCATGCGATCGATGCGAGAATCACCGTTTTCTGTCACCACTGTCAATCGTGAGCCGAGCTCGCCTCCAGCGCAGCGTTCCCCTTCCCGCAGCCGATCTGGAACAGCTGCAGCGGAGGGTCCGCGCGTTGGCCGAGAATCGGGCGGCGGTCTATCAGATGTTCGACGCGACCGGCCGAATATTGTATGTGGGTAAAGCGAAGCGCCTTCGTACCCGCTTGCTGAGTTACTTCCGCGCGGAGTATCCAACAGACAAGGCAGCGCGCATTCTGTACGCCGCGAGCGACATCCGCTGGGAGTACATGCCCAGCGAGTTTGCGGCCTATCTGGGCGAGTTGCGCCAGATTCGGAAGTACCGCCCCCACTTCAATCACAAGGCCAATCGCACCCGCCGCTCCGTCCTGATCAAGGTGGCGGGAGGACCGGCGCCAAGGGTGTATGGCGGTGCGGCAATCAATCGGGACGACGTGCGGTGCTACGGCCCGTTTCAGTCGATGTCCCGCATGCTGGAGGCGGTCCGCACGCTAAACGATCTATTGGGTCTCCGCGATTGCGCCAGCACTATGCCGGCGGTGTTCGCCGGTCAGGGAGACTTGTTCGAGCAGCCACGACAGGCTGCCTGCATGCGCCATGAGCTCGGGTTCTGCACCGGGCCCTGCGCCGGTCTAGTCTCCGAGCGGGAGTACCGGCGGCGGGTCGAGACGGCGGTGGCGTTCCTGGAGGGAAGGACCATCCAGCCGATCGACCGGGTTGTCACCGCGATGCAGCAGGCCGCTTCCGAAGCCAAATTCGAAATCGCGGCGCGGTGGCGGGAAAAGTTCGAGCA
>Ga0079222_10000367_pt1 | contig 10339 bp, 13 predicted proteins | sample GAPlitter_FD_75070 | JGI IMG/M metagenome (GOLD analysis project Ga0079222, IMG submission 75070) | Agricultural soil microbial communities from Georgia to study Nitrogen management - GA Plitter | ecosystem: Environmental > Terrestrial > Soil > Agricultural land | place: USA: Georgia...
CCTAACGGATCGCGCTTAAGCTGCGGGCGCAGCGCCCGCCGGCGCAAGTGCAGTGGACGAAGTCCGTGCGCGGCCGGGCACGACACTCTGCTTCCGTTAAAGCGATCACCGCCCGCCAGCTTCACGCGCTTGTTAGGCGGCAACTTCACCCCACCAGTGAGAGTCATGGACCGCGACGGCCAGAACTGGCGCGGAAGTGCACCGCAGCCACGCCCAGTGCAACGACCGAAGCCGCCGCACCGCCTAGGGCATCACGCCGGCGCTCTCTGGGCCTCCCGGGCTCCGGTCTGGACCGCGATACCAGCCGCTCGCCGTGCTTTTGGGACGACGCTTGGCGAGGTCGTTGAGAGGCTGCTTCGGATGTCGCCACGCGGAGCAGAGAAGGTTACTGCCGAACGCGAGGATGAATCATTCGACCGTTGGTCATTGCCACGAGAGCTGACTGCGTCGCCTAAGGGATCGCGCTTCAGCTGCGGCCTGCGGCGGCCACAGACAAGACAGACTCTTTACTACGGTTGTGGCCGCCGCGGGCCGACAGCTTCAAACCGCTGGTTAGGCGGCGCACAGTTCAACCCGCAAAGGCCGCGCACCCGGGCACCTCCGCTAGTGCGTGATAGACCGCCAGCCCCCGAGCCCGCGCCGCAGCGACCAGCCGATCTGCCCCCTCCGATGGGCCATCAACGCGGAGCACGGCGTCACACCGTTCCAAGAGCCGCTCGGCGATGGGGTGGAACACCTCTTCGAACGCCGCGTCGCCGATCCGCACGGAGCCCGCCAACGCCGCGAGCGGCAGGCCGAGCCACTCGCCCACGAGCGGGACGTGCCCTGCGCGGAAGAGGGGAATCGCGAACGCCTCCATCGCAGCCACGTTCGCTGCCAACTTAGCCGGGTCATCCCCCGTGCCCGATCGATATGGACCGGCAACGAGGATCATCAACCTTGGAGGGTGCGATTGCATATGGCCGTGTGTGATCTGAGTGGGCGGGCTGCTAGATCGTGCGAGGATCGCCCCGCTAAGGCCGCACGGCGTTCGGCTTCCCGTGCACGCCAGCAAAGACCACGAGTACCTTCGCGGGCGTCGTCCCCTTGTTCTTGCTGTTGTGCCAGGTGTTGACTACCTCGAGGACCGAATCTCCAGCCTTGTAGCGGTGAACCTCACCTCCGTCCATCTCGACGTCGATCGCTCCCTCTAGCACGTAGACGAAGGTTGGGTACGGATGCATGTGGCGGCCTGTCTCGCCCCCAGGGCCGATGTCGAGCATCAATGCGGTGACTTCGGCGCTGTCAGTCTTTGGATAGGTAATGGACGTGCCCCCGGCGGTTGTGCCACTCTGCAGAATAGGGGTCGCCGAGAACTTTACTTGGGCGACCGTAGGGGTCACGATGAGGCTGAGGAACGCGACAGCAAGAATGCCTGCCAGTCTCATGAGGGGACTCTCGGGAAGTAAGGAACACCTACGCTGCGGCGCAGATCTCACGGTGTCAATGCGTGTGATGCGAGGGTTCTGAGAACGGAGAGTGCACCTGGAACGAATGTCTCAACCACCAATACGCCGCCCTTCCCGTGCCGTGCTGAGCAACCGCTCAGTGAAATCGAGCCGCTCTTGTGTTTCCACGAGCTCCTGCTGGACGTTCCGGAGGGTCCGTTCCAGTACTTCCAGGCGCTCGACAATATCGGTTGAAGGTGTCTGCGAACGATGGGCAAACAGCCGGGCAACCCTGATGACGGTGAAGGCAGCGATCCCTACGGTCGCCAGGAGCCCGATAAACTCGATAAACATTTCTGGGGACATTGAGCCTCTTTCTCGATGCGCTACCTACGGAATCGCCTAAGCTGCGGGCGGCGTGCCCGTCAGCGCAACTGGCAGTGGAACGCAGTCCGGTGCCCGCCAGGCCACGACCCAACAGCTGTCGCGTTGCTTCGCGGCAGCCTCCGGATAATCATCACGGTACATCGCCGGACGCCACCTCACTTGTGCTGCGCCCCGGTCTGCTCCCCTCGAAGCCGATGCGCACGAAAGAACGCCCACATCAGACTCGTGGCGTCGATGCTCTTGCTCGTAGGCCCGACGAACCATTCCGGCAGCGGCTGGCCACCGGGCCAGGTGTGGCCTCCTCCTTTAATGGTGTAGAGCACCACCGCCGCGTCGTCAGCGCACTTCGTGTATTCGAGGCGCGTGACGTCCGTTGCGACCACGGAATCGACCGGGTTCGTTCCGCACTGGTTTCTTCGGGCCCAACTCGCTGTGAAGGCACGGACGCCCTGAAATCGCTGGGGGGCGACCCACGAGAAGCCTCCCTTGTACGGAGCAGCCGCATCGGCGGTCCCGTGAAACGCGATCATCGGCACCGGTCGCTGGTCCGTGCACCAGCTGAACGGCACCAGGAGAGCAGCTCCCACCATCCCGACCGCAGCGATCCGGTCGGACAACGTGCAGGAGAGCACGAACGACATGCCTCCGCCATTGGAAAGCCCGTTGGCGTAGATCATGCGCGGATCGATGTTGTACCGTACCTCCAGCGTGTCGATCAGCTCGGAGATGAATCGGACATCACGCGACGGTTCGGTTCCACCGCCCTCGTGCCAGACCCGTGGTCCGCCACCGCCCTCTCCCGACGGGTACACGACGATGAAGCCGTACTCGTCCGCGACCCGGTCCCACTGGCTCGTTTCCCTCTGCGCGGCGCCCCACAGCCCGGCGCCGTGCAGACTGATCACGAGCGCGGTCGGCTTCGCGGGATCGTAGCTCCTCGGCACGTAGAGTACGTATTCGCGCTTCCACCCGGAGGACATGAACGAACCGTTGGGCCGGTTCGCCATGTGGAACGACACCGCCTCGACCAGCACCAGCAGCACGGGCAGGCTCAACAGCGCCAGCACCGCGCCGATGACGCGCTTTCCCTTCCGCATGATGGTTGGTGCGGTCACCGGTGCCGATTCCACGCCAGCGCCAGCGGCGCGGCCGACAGTCGCGCGAGGGGAACCGCCAGGATCGCGATGAGCGCGAGCACGTAGCGCGCGACGAAGGGCGTGGAGAAAAACCACACGAGCACGCCATAGAGCGCGAGCACGGCGACACACCAGCAGGCCGCGCCGCCGACGAGCGCGCGGTCGCCCAGCAGCCGGCGGCGATCGAGGCGCGTCGCGATCCAGGCGGCGGCGGACATCTTCAGGCCCACCAGGCCGGCCAGGATCAGGGGCAGTGCGTCCCATAACGCCCGCTGCACGCTTGGGCTGTCGATGATCCACTCGACGGTCGGTCCAAGCAGGATGAGGAGCGTCAGCGTGAGCAGCACGCTCCCCTTGACGATCCATTCACGGCCGGTCAGGCCGATGTGCAAGCTCTGCACCAGCTGCTTCCAGGTCGAGACGATGAACCCTGCCAGAATGAGCAGCACGATTGTCGCCGCGCGAGGCGTCCCGATGGCGTGATTCATGTGCCGCACCCGTTCCGTCACCACGGACCAGGTGCCCGACCACTCGAGCGCGAGCGGCATGGCGACGAGCACCAGCAGCCACGCGGCCAGCGTGCTCCACATCGCCATCTTCAGCTTGGCGGCGATGAGCGCGGCGCTGGTCAACGGCCGCGTCGCGATGAATGGCGGCACGCCGTAGGAATCGCGCACCTGAGGATTCGGCTGGCTCACGGTCCACGCCGTGCAGGCGGCCATGAACGGCGGCGAGATGAGTGCGAGAAACAGTATTTCGAAGACGAATGCGGGCGCGTCCTTGGCGAGCCAGAGCAACGCCAGCTCGAACGGCAGCAGGAGACCCACGAGCGCCGGCAGCGACCGGCCGTGCCGCCGCCACTCGAACCACACTTGGGCGCGCCCGGGCGAGGAGAAGTGCTGTCGCGGGCGTAGCAGGACGTCCGCGACTTCTCCGGACCGGGCGTAGCGTCCCCGCCAATCGGGCACGTCGCCGCGGCGAGCCCGTGCAACGGCGAAACGCGCGACGAGATACGCGAGGGGAACCTGCGGCGCCAGGATGGCCACCATCCTGGGCTCGCCGGCCTTGAAATGAATTGCCAGCAGGACGACGGTATCCAGCGCGGCCAGGCAGAGCACTGCGACGATCAAGCGAATCCCCGGCAAGCCATACGGCATCCACATCAGCGCCTGCGTCCACGCGAGCAGGGCCGCGGCCAGTAGCGCCGGCCAGATCAATGGGATTTCGATACCCGACGGCCACACGGCGAAAAGCCTCGCGGCCAGCCACAGGGTCGCCATTACCGCCGTGCCATAGAGCATCGGCCAGCCGACCAGGGCGGCGTTCGTCACGGGCAGGGTGAACATTCGGGCAGGATACATCGAATGGCGCGCGGCCAGGTCACCGGCAAAACCGAAGCTGAAGACGGCCAGGAGATACACGAACGTCGTCGTCAGCGGCACGGACACCACCGCGGCAAAACGGACGCTATCCACCAGGACGGGCTCACCCGGCTCAAGGATCAGGAACCTGATCGTCGCGACGACCAACAGGTAACCGGCCACCGCGATCAGGCCCCAGCGATGCCGGCGGCGAAACTCCCAGCCAATTGCCCAGGCGGGAGACCGCATGATCTACGCCTCGGCGGCCGGCGTCGCGGCGCTCCCGACATGCGCGATGAACGCCTCATTGAGCGAGCGATGCGATTCCTTGATGGCGTCCAGCGGCGCGCTGAGCACGACCTGGCCGCGGCTCAGCATGGTGACATGATCGGCGACCTCCTCCACTTCGTCCAGCAGGTGCGACGAGAAGAGCACCGTGCGACCTTCAGCGGCAATCGTGCGAACGACGGCGCCGAGAATGTCGCGGCGCACGATGGGGTCGAGGCCGGACGACGGTTCATCCAGCACTAACAATTCGGGCTGATGCGCGAGCGCGATCAGGAGTCCCGCCCGCGCCTTCTGCCCTTTGGAGAGGTTTGTGATTCTCGCCGTGGGGTCCAGGGCGAACGTGTGCCGCAGCTCGTCCGCGTACCCGTCGTCCCAGGCGGGATAGAATGCGCGCGAGTAGCGCAGGAGCTCGTCGACGCGCATCCAGCCGGGGAGGTCGTTTTCCTCGGAGAGATAGCCGATCCGCGACAGGACGCCGACCGGATCGGCGACGGGATCGAGGCCGAAGACGCGCACCGAGCCGCTTTCCGCCCGGAGCAAACCCAGCAGGTGTTTGATGAGCGTCGTCTTGCCGGCTCCGTTTGCGCCGACGAGGCCGTAGACCGCCCCGCGTGGCATGGACAAGCTCACCGAGGCCAGGGCCGTCGTGGCGCCGAAGCGGCGTGTCAGCTCCGACACGCTGATGACCAATTCACTCATCCTCGAGCCACCGCCTACGCGCAAGGGTGCCTGGTTGATATTGCACGGACACTCTCGATGCAAGCGGAACGATGATTCGCGCCGCCTAACGGATTGCGCATAAGCTGCGGCCTGTGGCGGCCGCAGACAAGAAAGACCGATGCCACTTCAAGCGGCCGCCACGGGCTGTCAGCTTCATGCGCTAGTTAGCCAGCCCGACACTTCATCTTATCGAGAAGAAATTGGGCTTGAAGCGTGATGTCAGATCAACCAAGAAGTCTCGAAGCCGGCCACTCTGCGGCGGCACCGGCAAACGTCCTTCGTGTTGCTCCCCCTGTAGCATGAGCGCCATGTACTCACGGTCACCGAGACCAGCAAGCTGGATTTCGGTGAAACTCTGCAGCCACCAGTGAGGCCCAAGAAACGGCTCACCGCGAACTGTGTCGTGTTGAAGAATGAGCTTGCTGCCACGACGATCGAGACTCAGTACGTAGTAAATACCCTCATCAATACCATCGAAGGGTTCTTGCTCCGGTAGTCTGGCATCGGCGCCGGGAATCAGCTTCCACTCGTAATCGTCGACCGATGATTCAGGCACGGGCTTGTCTCGAACAGACCACTTGCGCCGTATCTGAGACCCCCAACCTTTGTTCTCACATGCCGCACGAACCTCGGTATCGATATATGCCATCCACTTGTTGCTGGCTTCATCCATAGGGACAGTCTTTTTGGTTGGTCTGGCTAAACGCATCGCGCTTAAGCTCCGGACGACTCGCCCGCCCGCGCAAAGATGTTGGACGATAGCCCGTGAGCGCCAGGGCACAACGCTCCGTTTCCTCTAGAGCGACCAGCGCCTGCCAGCTTCAAGCGCTTGTTAGGCGGCTTGGCAAGCACCATATATCACGGCGGTCCAGGTGACAGCACTCGCGAGTCTGGAGCGGGCCGAAAGCGAATTACCTGGACCGGGGTCTTACGGTGCGCGATGTCCTCGTAGATCAAGAGATATTGCTCGCCGGTTTGTCGGTGGACTGCATAAACCTTGAGAAAGGCGCGGCCACCCATCTGTGTCGACGTCAGATTGCCGCTCCCCGATACGTCAGAGAACGCCGTGGCATCGAAGGTCACCGCCTTGATCTCGAGCGCCTCCGGAATGTCGAGGTCATAGTGCTTAACAGGGTCCGTGGGCGACGGCGGAGGTGGGATGGTGTTGACGGGGTGACAGGCTGACGCGGCGCCCAGGATCAGCACCACCGCACCAAGCACGGCGCGCATCGCGTTCGTCATGACCCTCCTCCTGCCTGACCGTCCCAGCCGCCTAACGGATCGCGCTTCAGCTGCGGCGGACGTCTCGTACGTCAGGCAACATATCGGTTCCTTTGAAAGCAGCGCCGCCAGCGTCAAGCGCATGTCAGGCGACGCCAACCGTCCGCTGCGGCGACGCGGGCCACAGACTCAATTCTTCAGTGCGTTGGGCTCCATCTGCGCCAGAACGAACCACCCATCGCGACGCTCGACGACACCGTACCAATAGCCACACGGCTTCTTCGCATCGTAGAACCAGGTCGCCGCCGTGTCATTCATGCCCGTGAAGAGGGCGGTCACATACGGGCCCTGCGTCGGCGGTGGTGACGAATACTGGCGGATTTTGCCGCGGGTGCGGCTCTCCGGTGTCCGGCCGGGGTCCAGCGCCATGCAACCCCACACGCTGACGCGCTTACCGACGAGCTGGTCGCCCCACTTCACGAAGGATGCAAAGGTCAGAGACGCGTATCGTCCAATCTCGCTCAAGATGGATTCGGGCAGTGTGACCGCTGTCGTCAGGGTGTCGAGCCGTGCTCGCAGCAGGTGCTCGATGCAGTCGTGCACGTGCGCTGCCGCATTTTGACAATTGTTGCGTTGAATCCGGAAGGGCCCCTCGGTGTCGATGAGCGCCTCCCTGTTGCGGCCCGTCAAAGTGCTCTCCAGCCGAGCTGTCGTCCGGTCAAGCTCAACGGTGAGCCGCATGAGGTCCGGCGATGCGCACGTCTCCCGCTCGGCGCCGTCGAGTCGTGCGGCGTGGCAGTCGACCACCGCACGGACCGGCTGCCCCATCGCCGACGACGGAAGCACCACAGCTGCAATGAGCACGATCATCCCGCGGGACATGGCACAGTTCCCCTGAGGCGCCGCCTAACGGATTGCGCTTCAGCTGCGGCGCGCAGGCTTGGGATTCACAAACATAGTTCTTCCTTTAAAGAGCTGGCGCCGCCAGCTGCAAGCGCATGTTACGCGGCCAACCCATTGCTCACCGCAGCCAGTCGGCGACGCCACCGTGATGGGAGCATGTGCCTCGCCGACTCCGACTGAAGCTGTACGTGCCATCGCGGCAGCGCGCCGAGGCCCCCGGGGGCGGACTGTCGTTGGGAGTCCGCGTGGGCGACGGCACCCACTCGCCTCGCGAGTTCACGTATCCGGGTCCAGGGCGCTGGACGACGGGAGTAGGCTGCCGACTCAGCTGATTCTTGGCGATATAGCCGGCCAACCGACCGCTGGCGATGCTGCACCACCCATCCGAGCACGTGTAGAGGCGGACTGGAGCAGCGGCGTCCACGCGGCCCAGTGAGGGCGCGTTCGTGAACGGTTTCGCCCTCACCGTGACGATCGTAGTGGTGTAAGCGAGCGTGTCCGTCGCGCTCAGCGTGTCTTGAGCACGAGCGGACGCCAACGGGAGCGTCAGACTGAAGACGGCGAGAATACGGGCTAAGCGCATCTGGGACTCCTGCAGGCCAGAAGCTCTTTGAGTTGGCCGCCTAACGGATCGCGCTTAAGCTCCGGGCGCAACGCGCGCGGGCGCGCCAGCGCCCGCTGCGTGTGGGTGTGGAGGGGCGCACAAAAGGAATTCTACCCTGACAAAGCGCGCCCGCCAGCTGCAAGCGCATGTTAGGCGGCACGTCCCGGCCGCCTCAGGCGTCGCAGCAGCCAAATGGCCGGTGTCGGGCTCAGTATAATCAGCGTCCATGCAAGAGCGGAGACAGCGACCATCGTGCCATAGTACCCAAACCCGCCAAGGGCACGGTGCGTCTCGAAAAGCCACGCCTGTACCAGATAGCCGGGGCCGATGGCGATGAACGCTGGAAGATTGTCCATGTGAGTAACGGCCAACGTGGCTACGATGCCGACGAGGATGAAGAGCGCCAGGACAAAGTACCGGAAGGAAAGCCCCCATGAGCAGATCCGGCGCAACGCGTGCCGCCTAACGAATCGCGCTTAAGCTGCGGGCGCAACGCGGGCCGCACAAACCGCCGACCTTAGCGATATCACGCAAGGCTGTAGCTACACATCGAGTTCCCTCGTGCTCAGCCATTTCACCTTCTCCGGGTCACGATGATCAAAAAAACTACTAGTCCCGGTGTCCAGAGCTGCAATGGCGGCAATGTCATCCGGGCTCAGTTCAAAGTCGAGCACATTGAAATTCTCCACCATTCGCTCTTTGCGAACCGACTTGGACAGGACCACGATGCCGCGTTGCGACAGCCAGCGAAGTATCACCTGGGCAACGCTCTTCTTGTGCTTGGTTGCGACTGCCCGCAACGTTGGATTCTCGAAGACATGATTCCGCCCCTCCGCAAATGGGGCCCATGCCTCAGGCTGAACCTTATTGGCCTGCAAGAACTGTTGCGTCTCACGCTGTTGTAGGAAGGGATTCACTTCGATCTGGTTGACGGCGGGGGTCACCTTGTTGTGCAGCATGAGGTCCATGATTCGGTCAGGATGAAAGTTGGCGACGCCGATCGCCCTGACTTTGCCCGCGCTGTACAAGTCTTCCATCGCGCGCCACTCGCCATACACGTCGCCAAATGGTTGATGAATGAGGTACAGATCCAGATAGTCCAGCTGCAGGCGCTTCAAAGACCGGTCAAAGGCTGCCAGCGTGCCTTCATAGCCGTTTCTCTGAATCCACAGTTTCGTGGTGACAAACAGCTCTTCTCGGGCGACTCCGCTCCGCTGGATCCCGCGACCCACGGCGGCCTCGTTGAGATAGGACGCGGCCGTGTCAATCAGACGATAGCCTGTGTCAATGGCGTCAACCACGCTTTGTTCACATGCTGCCGCATCGGTAATCTGGAACACGCCAAAGCCAAGCAGGGGCATCGCGACGCCGTTGTTCAGCGTTAGCTGTTGCATGAGCGTCTCCAAGGGCGCGTGCGCACGCATCCCCGATGCCGTGAGGCGGCCTAACGGAATGCGCGTAAGCTGCGGCGCAGACCCTCGAACGTCAACGACATAACGGCTCCTTTGAAACGAGCGGCGCCGCCAGCTTCAGGCACTTGTTAGGCAGCTTGCGCTCAGAGCTGAAAAGAAGGCGACATGGGAGAGCGTAGACTCCAGTCCGGATGGCTACCTTCTCGGCTCATACCGCATCGCCACCGCCCCCGAGCCGAACTCCAGCCGGCTCACGAGCTTCAAGTCGAGAAGCTTCGATAGCCCCGCGAACAACGTCGGGCCATGGCCCGCGAGCCTGGGGTGCACCACGAACTCGTACTCATCGATCAATCCCAGCTCCGCCAACGCCAGCGGGAGCTTCACGCCTCCGGTGAACAGTCCCTTCCCCGGCTCCCGCTTGAGCTGCTGAACGGCCTTCCCCAGATCCCCGCGCACGAGCTCCGCGTTCCAATCGACCCGGTCCAGGGTGCTCGACACGACGTACTTCTTTGCAGCGTCGATCGTCCGGGCGAAGGGTTCCGTCCAAGCCGGCATCGCGTTCGTCCGCGTCGGCTGCCGCCACGCTGCCTCCATCATTTCGTACGTCACCCGGCCAAAGAGGAGGGCATCGGCCTGGGCGATGTTCTCGACCGCGTGACGATGCAGGTCTTCGTCCGCGATCCCTACACGATGATCGCAGCACCCGTCCAATGTGACGTTGATTGAATACCGAAGAGGTCGCATGTGAGGGCACCCCGGCCCAAGCTGCCTAACGGAATGCGCGTAAGCTGCGGCGCCCCGCCCTGCCGGGCGCCCGGATGATCAACCGCTCAACAAATGAATGCTGGCGCACAAACGCAATTCTCCCTCGCGGCGACCG
>Ga0079222_10000368_pt1 | contig 10333 bp, 11 predicted proteins | sample GAPlitter_FD_75070 | JGI IMG/M metagenome (GOLD analysis project Ga0079222, IMG submission 75070) | Agricultural soil microbial communities from Georgia to study Nitrogen management - GA Plitter | ecosystem: Environmental > Terrestrial > Soil > Agricultural land | place: USA: Georgia...
ATCTCGTCGATACGGCGACCGGCAAGCGGGCGAAAGCCGAAACCGACGACACCTTCGCGTTCACGCTCACCTTCGCCAACGGCGGCATGGCGACCATGATCGCATCGTTCGCGACCACGCCCACGCGCGGTGCGAAGATCGTCGTCATGGGCGAGAACGGGACGCTGATCGCCGAGCAGCCCGGACCCAATCCGCTCGAGGACGGTGTCGTCCTCGCGAGCCGCAACGGCGCGCCGCTGCAGGCGCTCGAGACGCCGGCGCGACACCTGCCGTTCAAGGATCCGCGCGATCACCGGCTGATGGCGTTCCGGCTGCTGGTCCGGGATTTCACGCGAGGCATCGACGAGGGCAGGTCGCCCGCGCCGAACTTCGCCGACGGCTTGCGCTGCCAGGAGGTGCTCGACGCGGTGCGCGAATCGTCCGCGTCGGGCCGCACGGTTGCGCTCTAGCTCCACCCGCGCCCACCGCGCGCCGCGGGGTCATCCCTGGCGTTGAAGCGGCTCGACTTCGGCCTGGGCGCCTACATCTGCTTGAACAGGTGATTGAAGGTGCGGCTCACTTCCAGCTTTTCGTCGCTGCCCTTGAGATGCACCACCTGGTGCCCGCGCAGGTTGCGGCTCACCTGCTCGATCGCATCGACGCGAACCACCGTGGCGCGATGAATCTGCCAGAACTCGTCCGGGTCCAGCTCGTCGAGGAGCTCTTTTATGGGCTTCCGGATGAGCGCCTCGACGCGCTGAGTCTGCACCCGCGTGTACTTGTCCTCGGCGCGGAAGAAGAGAATCTCGCTGGTCGGGATCATCCTTATGTTGCTGCCCACGCTGGCCTGGACCCAGCGGATGTATTCGCGCGGCTTCAGTCCGCGGGCACCGAGCCGCTCCGAGAGCTGCGCCAGCAGATCGTTCATGGGATCGGGCTCGTCGTGGATCCGCGCGCGCAGCCGCTCGCAGGTCAGGGCCACTCGCTTCGGCTCCGCGGGCTTGAGCACATAGTCGACGGCGCCGTGCTCGAACGCGCGGATCGCGTACTGGTCGTGAGCCGTGATGAAGACGATATGGACCTGCCCGGCGAGCGCCTGAGCGGCCTGAATGCCGTCCATCTCGGGCATGCTGATGTCGAGAAAGACGACGTCCGGCTCCAGGCTTCGCACCATGGCGACAGCCTCGCGGCCGTTGCCCGCCTGGCCGACAATCGAGAGCTCGGGCCAGGCTTCCTTCAGGCGGTCGACGATCTGCTCGCGCATCAGGCGCTCGTCGTCGGCGACGACTGCCGTGGGCGAGGGGCGAGTGCGGGTGCTCATCCGATCACGTCGCGGCGATTTCGTACGGTATTTTGATGGTGGCGCAGGTGCCGCCCGCGGGAGGAATGCTGATGATCAGCTCGGCGCGGCCGTTGTACAAGGCTTTCAGGCGCTCTCGGACGTTGGCGAGCCCCACGCCGCTGGCGGCGTCCGGCTTGAACCCTACACCGCTGTCGAGCACGTGCACCGCCAGCTGCCCATCGACGACTTCGGCAGCGATCTCCAGCCGGCCGCCCTCGGCCTTCGGCTCGAGGCCATGCTTGATGGCGTTCTCCACCAGCGTCTGCAGCATCATCGACGGGAATACGGCGGATTTCAAGCCTTCGGGAACGCTCACGACCGACTGCAGCCGATCTTCCATGCGCACCGCCATGATCTCCAGGAAGGCGCGGCACAGATCGACCTGCTGGCCGAGCGACGGTCGCCGGCCTTCGCGCATCTGCGGCATCGCCGAGCGCAGGTAGCGGATCAGGCTCTGCTGCATGCGGGAGGCGCGCGGCGGGTCGGTCTGGATGAGCTGGTCGATGCTGCCCAGCGTATTGAAGAGGAAATGAGGCTCGATCTGCGCCTGCAGCGCTTCCATGCGCGCTTCCAGCACGGTGCGCTCGAGCTGTTCCGTCTCTGCCCGCTGGGTGGCCTGGCGCGCTGTCACGTCGGCGCGGCGCTTGCCGCCCGCGACGACCTTGATGATGGCGGAGGCGATGATGAACAGTAAGAACGGCGTGGGGCGATTGAGCATCGCGGCCAGAACCAGGCCCAGCCCGTAGACGATCGCCAGCGTTTTCCACGACACGACGGCCAGCCAATCGAAGAAGCGCCACCAGAGCTCGGCGATGACGCGGCCGGCATCGCGCAGCGTCTGCTTCGTACCCGGCGGCTCCAACTCGGGCGGCGGCTTTGCGCGCCCGCCCGGACTTTCGGTCGCCGGGCTGCTTTGGTCGGTGCTCATCGCTCTGTCTCGGTGCCTGTTTGGTCAGAGCGCAAGACTACGGGAGAGCGCCGCCGGACTCCAGCGCACCTGGACGCAATGCGTGCCGGAAGGGATGAACCGCAGAAAACGCTCGTTTTCCGGCCTGCGGAGCGCCTTCCCGCGCGTGCGAACCGGATCGGTCAGTTGGCGAGCGGCGCCCACAGGAAGTGAGCCGCGCCCCACCGGCGAAGATCGTCAGATCGCCGCGGTGCTCACGCGCTTCTCTCCGCAGGAGGGTAGTCGAGGCCGCCGTCGCGTCGTGCACGAGGAAGCCGTTTCATCACCCGAACGCGGACCAGCCAATAGAACATGAGCGACAACACCAGCAGCACCGGAATGGCCAGCAGTGGAACGATGCGTATCGGTTGCGGAAAGATCTGGGGCTGGCCGAGGAAGAACGACCCGGTGGCAATGAACATCGCGAAGCACATGCGCCAGAGGTGCCGGGCGAGGCGGCGTGCCCCCTGGACTCCGCGGGCGAGCATCATCCGAAGGTCCCCGAGTGCGGCCAGCAGCGCGACCACGCCGATCGCGAAGACGGGGGGAGCGGGGAGGCCGTCGACCCTGCCTCTGGGACTATTCACGGCCTCGACCCCCAGCGAGATCTCGTAAATGCCCACGGCCAGCGCGAAGAGCATCCCCGCGGCGTCCAGCCAATGGAATCGATATGCGCGGCGCCGCACGGTAACGAACGCCGTGGTCACCATGTAAAAGGTAAGCATTCCGCCCATCACGTTCGGCCGCTCGCCCTTCAGGGTGGCCAGCAGGGCGCCGGTGGCGGACATGGCGATCATCGCGCAGACGAACGCGATGCCGGCCTTGCGATGCAGCTCCGCGCCCTTCAGAGCGTAGAGAGCGACCGCGCCGGCGCCGATCGCGAGCAATCCACCGGCGATATGCAGCACCTTCATCTCGAGCATGGCGATTCCCGAAGGCGGGCGATGAAGTCCGATCGGTCAGATCGGCTCTCGCGAGCGGCGCTGGCGGACCGCCGCCGCGAGGAACACTGCCGCGAACGCGAGGCCGATCCAGAGGCCCGAGCTGGTCAGGAACCTGAGGGGCTCGAGCTGTTCCAGCGCAACGGTCGGCGGGACGCCAGGGTGCGGGCTGCCGCTGAAAGCCTCCTCGAAGCCGCCGCCAAGGCGGTATTTCAGCATGGAGCCAAAATACCAAGTGTTGAACGCAATCTTCTCCGCCATCGCGATCGCGATCGGCGGCAGCACGGCCCACAGAAACGCGCTGCGCCGTGCCCAGCCCGAGACCAGCAGCAGCCAGCCATAGACGGGCGCATGCCAGAGAGCAAATACGATAAGACCGTAGAGCAAGATCAGCGAATGCTGAGCCAACGGCAGCTGCGTGAATGTCGTGGCGCTCACGCCACTCCTCAGCAGCACTGCATTCATCATCAGGAGCATGATCAGTTGCATGACGATGGTGGTGGCGAACGCGACCAGCGGCAGCACAACGAGCGGAATGCTCGCCTTCGAGAGCACGGTCGTGAGATCCGAGACCGGCAGCGACTTCCAGAACAGGATGCTGCGATCGCGACGTTCGCCGTGCAGGGCGTCGAGACAGTAGAACACGGCGACGATGAACGCAGTCGCCATGATCAGCACGGCCGCGATGTCGTACGGCTTCTCGATTGCCGCTCGCTGATGCACCAGGTCAAGCAGGAGCACGGCACGCCTGCGCTCTGGAAGGCCGATCATGCTGACGATGAACCCGATCAGTATGACGGCCGCGACGGCCAGGGGCGCGATGTACAGCGACCGGCTTTCCCACAGCTCGCGCCGGATCGACCAGAACATCGGTTGCGGTGCCGCCGTGACCGCGGCCGCGACCGCGCGCGGATCGGGAGAGGACTCGGGCATGACGTTCGATGGCGTATTCATCAGATGTAGATGTGATGTGGACACAGGCTCATGGTGGCCGCGAGAACGCCGGCTAGCGTGAACCACAGCGGCACTCCCGCGTTCAGCGCCCGGTCCGCGAGCGAGCGCCACTTCGAGGCGCCGGACGATACGTGCGCGCTCGCGGCTGTTTCCCCAGGCAACGGGTTCATGCGGATGCTCCTTCCGCCCCGACGGCGGCTTTGTTGCCCATCATGGCGACGAACAGGTCGGCGATGCTGGGCGTGCGCACCTCGCCGAGTGCGGCGAGATGCTTGCGATCGACATGCTCGAACAGCAGGATGCTGCGGCCGAATACCTGGCGCTCGTGGATGGGCTTCAGCGCCTGCGCCGCGGCGAGGTGCTGGGGATTCACGAGCGTTTCGGTGTAGCGCAGCTCGAGATCCTCCATGCTGCAGTCGAGCACGATGCGGCCGCGGCTGATGAACATCACATCGGTGACCACGTGCTGGATCTCCTCGACCTGATGCGTCGTCACGACGATGGTGCGCGTCTGGTCGAAGTAATCGTTCAGCAGCGAGTCGTAGAATTGCTTGCGGTAGAGCAGATCGAGTCCGAGGGTCGGCTCGTCGAGCACCAGCAATCGGGCGTCGATAGCCATGACCAGCGCGAGGTGCAACTGGGTGACCATGCCCTTCGAGAGCTCCCTGATCTTGCTGCCGCGCTTGATGGCGGTCTTGTCGAGAAAGCCTTCCGCCTTCGAGCGATCGAAGCGCGGATGCACGCCAGCGACGTAGTCGAGCGCCTGCGACACGCGCATCCAGCGCGGCAGCACGGCGACGTCGGCGATGAAGCAGACGTCGCGCATGAGCTGGTCGTGCTCGCTCCACGGATCGCGCCCGAGCACCTTGAGCTCTCCCTGGTAGGGGACGAGGCCGAGGATCGCGTTGAGAGCCGTGCTCTTGCCCGCGCCGTTGGGACCGATCAGCCCGAGGATCCGGCCTTCCTCGACGCAGAGATCGACGCCGTCCAGGGCGATCGTCTTGCCGTAGGCCTTGCGCAGGCCGCGCGCTTCTATGCAGGACATGGGCTTCAGCTCTCCTTGGTCGGCTTCGATGACCCACCGGGTGCGGCGGCCGCGAGCAGCTCCTGCGGCGTCAATCCAAGCCGCTGGATGGTCGCGGAGATCGCGGGCCACTGCTCCGAGAGGAACCTCTGGCGCTCGCCTTGCAGCAGCAGTGCGCGCGCACCGGCATTGATGAACATGCCGAGACCTCGCCTTTTCTCGACGAGCTGTTCGTCGACGAGCTGCTGATAGGCCTTGAGGACGGTCAGCGGATTGATCCGGTATTCGGACGCGACGTTGCGCACCGAGGGCAGCGGATCGCCCTCGTTGAGCAACCCGTCGAGAATCATCGCGACGATCCGGTCCCGAAGCTGGCGATAGATCGGCGAACCGTCGCTCCACTCGCGATCCATCACGGGTTCCACGTTGCGTCCCGAGAGAGGCACGGCCCGTGGGACCGCCGGGCCCGGTCCGGCGACTCGCGGTGGCCCGGCTCCCTCGGCCAAGGCGGAGATCCCGGTTTTGCCCGTCGATTCATGGGGTTGAGCATCAAGAAGTGTGGTGCCCGAGGTCGTCTAAGTGATGATGTGTTATAGTTAACTATAACACTATGCAAGCTGTCAAGCGCTTTTTTGAAACCGGTGGACAGCCAGGACCGCCAAACGGCGATGGGGAGGGCCCAGGTGCCCGGGCCCGGCCAAGCCGCCGAGTGACCCCGACTGCGCTTCGCACCCCGGGCAGGGGGCGTTACTCGATGAGCCGGTCGGCCTGGAGAAGGACGCTTGGAGGAATCGTGACGCCGAGCGCCTTGGCGGTCTTGAGGTTGATCACGAGCTCGAACTTGGCGGGCTGCTCGATCGGAAGGTCGCCGGGTTTAGCGCCCTTCAGGATCTTGGCGACGTAGACCGCGGAGCTGCGAACGAGCTCATCGACGTTCGGCCCGTACGACATCAGGCCGCCGGCGTCGACGAACTCGCTTCTCTCGTAAATCGCGGGCAGCTGCGCTTCCGCCGCGAACTCGACGATGCGCAGGCGCTGGCTCAGCGTCAGGGGATCGGCCATGAGGAAGATCGCACCGGGGCGCTGCCGATCCAGCGCCTCCAGCGCCCGCTCGAGCTCGCGCGAATCGCGCACCTCCACCGATCGAAGCTCCATCCCGACGGCGGGCGCCGCGCCCTGCGTCTGGCGAAATCGGGCGGCCATGCCCAGGTAGTCGGGGTTCCAGAGCGCCGCCACGGGACGGAGCTTGGGAAACACCTCCTTCAGGAGCTGCAGACGCTTCGCTTCGAGCTCCGGCGCCATCAGCGACAGGCCCGTGATGTTCCCGCCCGGCCGCGCCAGGCTGGCGACGAGCCCGTCGCCCACCGGATCGGAGCTGAGCGGCATGACGATCGGAATGGTCTGTGTCGCACGCTTCGCCGCGAGCACAGAGGGCGACGAGACGGCGACGATCACGTCCACCTTCAGTCGGGCCAGGTCGGCAGCGAGCGCGGGCATGCGCTCGAGCTTGCCTTCGCCCCAACGGATTTCGAGTGCGATGTTCCTGCCTTCGACATAGCCGAGATCGCGGAGCCCCTGCCGGAAGTCCTCGAGGAAAGGCGACGAGCCGTTCTGCGGCGCGGTCGGTTGCAGGTAGCCGATCCGCGGAATCTTCGCCGGTTGCGATCGAACGAGCGACGCGAACGGAGCGGCGACCGCGAGCGCACCCAGACCAATTGCGACGCGGCGGCGAGACGCCATGACTGCTCCAAGCGGGAGGGGTGCGGGACCGCTCGACTCTAGGCGAGCGCCGTCGAGGGGTCAAGAAATCGCGCGCCGAGGCGGCGGCGAGCGGGCGCGACCGGCGCGTCGCCGTCCCGGCCTCTCTCGCTAGGCGGCAATCAGCTCCGCCGGCAGCGCGCGTTGCCGCCGCGCGGCCTCCCGCTCGATGCTCTCGAAGACCGCCCACTGCACTCGGCTGCCCCCGGCGTCGGCGAGGAACAGGCGCACCGCGGCGAGGCGCTCCCCGGCTTCGGCGTAGCGGCCATCAGCAAACGCTTCCAGCGCCAGCAATCCCGGCTGGGTCACGAGGCGGGCACGCAGCGCCGCGTAGTCGCCGCCATCGGCGCATCGCTCGATCGAATCCGCGAGTCGCTGCGCTCGCGCCGCCTTTCCCGCGTTCGCGTGCGCGATCGCCGCGTGCAGGTCGACATACGGCCAGAAGCCGGGCGTGACCGCCTCGAACGCATCCGAGAGCTTCTGCCAGCGCCCGTCGTCGTCGACGCCGTCGCTCGCCAGACGGCACAGGAGCCCGACCGCATCGCATGCGTCGAGCGGCGATTGCGCGCACGCCGGAAGCAGGCAGCCGTCTAGGATGTCGAGCGCCGACGCGACGTTGCCTTCCTCGGCGTCGAACATCGCGAGGTGCCACGCGTTGTGCGTGCGCATGCGGCTCTCGGTGGCCCAATGCGCGCGCCGATCGCGCATCCAGCGCGCGCCGTCGCGATGGCGTCCCGACTCGGCCAGCGCGTGCGCGACCGCGTGCACACCCATCGGGCAGCCGGGTTCCTGCGCGAGCGCCTCGCGTCCCAGCGCCTCGGCCCTCGCAGGCTCGCCGCTTTCGGCGTGCGCGAAAGAAGCCATCGCCAGCACGAATCGGAAGCCGTGCTGATCGCGGGTCCAGTTCTCCAGCACGTCATCGACGAGCGCGCTTAGCTGCGCATGCCGGCCAAGGAAGAAATAGCACGACTGCGCCAGTCGAAGCGCAAGCAGATCCGAAGGCCACCGGCTGAGGATGAACGCGTAGCTCTCCGCGGCGAGAAGAGGATTGCCGGCGAGCCATGCTTCGGCGGCTGCGAAGTGGCTGCGCGCCCGCGGCGATGCCGCGCGTGCATCGGCGATTCGAACGGCCTGCGCGATCACCGGCATGGCGTCCGGGATCTTCGCGAGGATACCGGCTGCGGCGCGGATGGTCTGGGCGCGGATGAACTCAGGATGCCCGGGACCGACGTCACGGAGCTCGGCGATCGGATCGCCGATGGCGCAGAGCAGGTGCTCGAGCGCAAGAGAAGTCGGTCGCATCGCAACAACACCCTTAGAGAGCCTTCCGGCTCGGCACCAGCATGCCGACCTGATTGCGATACCGCCGGTACTGTTCGCCGAACTGCGCGACGAGGTCGCGCTCCTCGAACCAGATGCCGATGAGGATGTACCCGGTGCAGCCGATCGAGAACAGCAGATGCCCGGCGGTCATCGTGGGCGCCGACCAGAAGCCGAGCAGGAAGCCCAGATAGATCGGATGGCGCACGTAGCGGTAGAACAACGGCGTCCTGAACTCCGGCCTGGGAAGCTCGCTCCCTTCCAGCCGCGCCAGCACCTGCCGCAAGCCGAAGAGCTCGAAGTGATTGATCAGGAAGGTGCTGATCAGCAGCACCGCCCATCCGAGCCAGAACACCGCCCAGATCAGTTCCTTGCCCAGCGGGTTGCCGACGCTCCAGACGACCGGAGCGGGGATCGGACGCCATTGCCAGAGCAGCAGCGCGAGCACGAGGCTCGTGGCGAGCACGAACGTGCTGCGCTCGGCCGCGGGCGGCACGATTCGTGTCCACCATTCCTTGAACGAGCGGCGGGCCATGGCGCTGTGCTGCACGGCGAAGAGGCCGAGCAGAAGGAGATTCACGACCAGCGCCTCGGCGAGCGGCCCGGGCGTGCCGGTGTCGATCGACTTGGGCACGAAGACATTGCCGACGAAACCGATCGCGTAGAGAAACGTGCCGAGAAAGACCACGTAGGCCGCCAGGCCATAACAGAACGACAGAAATGCTCCCATTACCCTCTCCCGTCGAAATGCGCCGATCCAAGCGGCGCGATGACAATGATCGAGTCCGAGATGAGCTCGCGAACCCGAGACCGATCAGAAGTGTACGTTCGGCGTGCGGCACGAAGATTTCGCGGCGCCGCCCGAATGGTTTCGTTTGTTTCGCGCGCCAGGCGGGAGGCGCTTCCAACGCGCCACATGCAGCCTAGGGAGGGCGAGAGCGCGAAACAAAGGAAACAAAAATGGCCCGGCCGTGAAGTCGTTCTGCCACACGCGATCGCTACAGTGCGATTTCCGCGTTTGCATCGTGGAAGCGCACTGCAGGCAGCGTTGGCCGCCTTTTCGAGCGGCGTAGAAATAATCCTGCTCACCCACTCATCTGATTCGGAGAAAGTCATGCAGAAGTTGCTTCGCAAGTCATTGGTCGTCGCCGGGCTCGCGCTCGGTGCGGCCGCCATCGGCGAGAACGCCAGCGCCGATCCTGCCGACGCGCTTCACTGGCAGTCGGTGATCGGCATCGTCCTGGCCAACAACGTCGTAGGCAGCGGAACGGGGGCGGTCACCGGCGGTGGAACGCCGTGGTCAGCCCAGGGGGGGCACGCCAGCGTCGACGCCGATAACGGCAGCATCAATTTCACCGTCCGCGGCCTCGCCCTCGCCGGTGGCAATTCCATCGGCACGCCGGGATCGATCGTCCAGGTCAAGGGCACGATCGTGTGCGACACGGATGGCAGCGCGTCGGCCGGAAACTCGGTCATCGTCGATACCCCGCTGGTGGATCTCGATGAGCAGGGCGATGCCCAGTTCAGCGGGAGGATCGGTGCATTGCCTGCAGTGTGCGCAAGCGAGCCCGACGTCGCCTTCCTGATTCGCGTCGGCGCGGGCCGGTGGATCGCGAACGGCACGGTGCTCAAGTAGCCTCGATCGCAACAGCAACAAGAATCCTCCCAGCGCCGTCCCTGGCGCTTCGTCCCGCGGGGCCCCCAAACCTGCGGGACTTTTTTTCGCGCCGGACGCGCCGAAGGACGGCGGCTATGCGTTACATTCGGGAGCCTCGGGGCTGACCACGACTCAATTCGATCGATCGGGGGGATCCGTGCCGCAAGCACTGTACAAAAGCGCGCTGATCGTCGGAGCGGGGCAGGGGCTCAGCGCGTCGCTCGCGCGGCTACTCTCGCACCAGGGAATGACCGTCGCGCTCGCCGCCCGCGATCCGGACAAGTTGAAGCCCCTGTGCGAGGAGACCGGAGCCAGCGCCTTCGCCTGCGACGCACAGGACGAAGCGCAGGTGGATCGCCTGTTCGAGTCGCTGGACCGTCAGGCCGGATCGCCCGATGTCGTCGTCTATAAC
>Ga0079222_10000369_pt1 | contig 10329 bp, 10 predicted proteins | sample GAPlitter_FD_75070 | JGI IMG/M metagenome (GOLD analysis project Ga0079222, IMG submission 75070) | Agricultural soil microbial communities from Georgia to study Nitrogen management - GA Plitter | ecosystem: Environmental > Terrestrial > Soil > Agricultural land | place: USA: Georgia...
GACATTTACGATTCTGCCGATATATTGCCAAAGATCCGCATGGACCAATCTGTCGCAAATGAGTCTCAGCGCTTCGTGCTTGTCGAGCGTGAGCGCATTGTACGCTGGTTCATCCCCCTCATGCCCGTAGATCCCGCTGAGCTTACCGCCATATCTATCTCGCTCCGGCTTGCTCAGCTCGGCCCAGGTCGATGGCGCACCGTCCGCCATCACGCACGCGGGATTTCCTGCTCCAAAGATTTGCGCGCAGCGGCTGACAAGTCTCGAAACTTCACCCCGACGCCCTTCCCCGGATTCGCGTAGATAACCTCGCCTTTAACAACGACATGGTCGCCAGCAACAGGAATCCGCAGAGCCAGGGCCGAGCCGACCGGAATCTCAGTCCGGGTTGAGATGTAAACGCCGCCAAGACTGATATCTTTGCTGCTGGCCACACCCGTCGATTCGCCGCCGTCAAAATGAACATCGACAATCAAGCGCGAGCGATCGTGTTGGCGACGCTCTTCATTAGAAAACGGTTCTGCCTGTTCGTCGTCAATCATGGATGAATTGATTTTGAGATGGCTAGCGTCGCTAACTAAAATGCTGAGCTTTCGGGAACGCCCCGATAATACTAGATCCTGCGGGATTAAAGAAGATTGATGATTGCAATTAGCATCCGTTGATCGCGGTGGTTTGACACTAAAAACGCACGCACGATACTATCCGATCTCGCAATCCAGCTCCCGAATTCTTGCGTCTTCGAACTTCGACTATGGGCTTCGCAACCACGGCTATTCATGCCGGACAAGAACCAGATTCGGCCACGGGCGCGGTCACCGTTCCGATCTATCAAACCTCGACTTACGCGCAGGAAGGTCTCGGCAAACATAAAGGCTTCGAGTACGCCCGCACTTCAAACCCGACGCGGCTGGCACTGGAGAGAAACATCGCAGCGCTGGAAGGGGCGCAGTACGGCTATGCGTTCGCATCGGGAATGGCCGCGATTGACGCAACGCTGCGGCTGATCAAGGCCAACGAACACGTCATTGTGTCCGACAACACATACGGCGGGACGTTCCGGCTCTTCAATCGCATCCTTTCGAACTACTGCATCGAGTTCGATTTTGTCGACACGTCAGACGTCAACAACGTGGAAGCTGCAATCAAGGACAACACGCGCATGGTTTTCATCGAGACGCCGACCAACCCGGTAATGATGGTCACGGATCTGAAAGCCGTCTCAGACATTGCTCATGCGCATGGCGCGCGGGTCGTTTGCGACAATACCTTCATGTCGCCTTATCTGCAGAGGCCGATGGAATTTGGAGTCGACATCGTCGTGCATTCGACAACCAAGTTCTTGAACGGACATTCGGACGGGGTCGGCGGTTGTGTGGTGCTCAGCAATGAAGACGACGCCGCATGGATTGCCTTCGTGCAAAACGGCGCGGGCGCTATTCTTTCGCCATTTGATTCGTGGTTAGTGCTGCGCGGGACGAAGACACTTGCCCTCCGGATGGAGCAGCATGACAAGTCGGGCCGAGCCGTCGCAGCCTTTCTCGAAGATCATCCGAAGGTGCAGAAGATTTATTACCCCGGGTCAAAGTCGCATAAGCAGCATGAGCTGGCCGCGCGGCAACAGAAGGGTTTTGGCAGCATGGTCTCTTTCGATGTCGGCTCACTAGCAGCTGCGCGAAAGGTCCTTGAATCGACCCGACTGTGCACTTTGGCGGAAAGCCTGGGTGGGGTGGAGACCTTGATTTGCCATCCGGCGACGATGACGCACGCATCCGTGACACCGGAAGCGCGCGAACGCCTGGGCATCACCGATGGATTGGTAAGAATCTCTGTCGGCATTGAAGACACTGACGACATTATTGCCGATCTGGATCAGGCACTCGCCGCAATTTGAAGCGCGCTGGCCATCTACTTCTCAAACATATCGTCGCGATTATGAGTGACAAGACAGCGAGACCAATATAAAATCCTGACGAACTAACGGCTTCATAATTCGTCTTACGCTCCTCAAATGCTCGTCGAGCTACACGCAAAATCCGATGTCGGCCGCGTCCGTCGTGGCAACGAAGACAACTTTCTCCTGCTCGACCTGGCCACGCAGAAAGCCTGGACCGGTTCAGACGGCGCAGAGAATCCGGAAGAAATGAGGCGGCTGGAAATCGGTGATGAAGGCCTCGTTCTCGTCGTTTCGGACGGCATGGGTGGCGCGTTGGCGGGGGATGTGGCCAGCCGCATGGCTATCGACTCTGTGCGTGAAGTCATGGTTGGCGAAAATGGCGAAGGCTGCGATCCAGACGCTTCCCTAGTAGATTGCCTGAAGCATGCAACGCTGCAAGCCAACCGGGCGATTCATTTCAAGAGTCTGGAAGATAGCCGCTGCAGCGGCATGGGGGCGACGCTGACGGGCGCGGCAATTAAACACGACAAGCTCGACCTGGTGCAGGTTGGCGACAGCCGCGCGTATGTAATGCGGGGCGAACAGATTCGCCTGGCAACCAAGGATCAGTCGCTGGTTCAGCAGCTGGTTGACGTCGGCCAAATTAGCGAAGAAGAAGCTGAGACGCACATGTTTCGGAATGTCATCCTGCAGGCGCTGGGCGCGCAGACTGAGCTCACGCCGGCAACAGCGCGGATTCAACTGCGGAAGGGTGACGTCCTCTTGCTTTGCAGTGACGGATTGTCGGGCAAGCTTCGCAATGAGGAGATTCGCCAAATCGTCGCGGAATCAGGTGAGGACCTGGGCGCCGCCTGCGCGGCATTGGTCGCGGCGGCAAACGATCGCGGCGGCGAAGACAACATCACAGTTGTGCTGGCGAGATTTTCAGGTGAAGAATTAGACGATGGCGCGGCGGATCGAATTACTGTTGAGTTGCCGGTGGCAGAAGATGATCGAACCCTCGACGAAACCGAAGTTGACGGCCAGCACCAAACACCAAGCCTTTGACGTTCCCCTACGAGTCCAATTCTTTACCGCGCCAATCCGGAACATGATCCACGCGCCGAACGTAAATCGATGCGCCCTGCACTCGTTCAACTTGCACGCGGTCGCCGGCTTCGAGTGGCTCTTCGCCGTCGGCTGGATATGCGGTCCAGGTTGAACCAAAAAGTTTCACCGCGCCTTCGTGCAGCGCACCCGCGCTTGAAGTGACGACCGTTCCCACTTTCCCGGGCAAAGCATCCGCGCCGGTTTTCAAATCGCCACCCGTTTTTTCGCGCGAGAAGTAGTTGACGAAGATTGTTCGCGACGCCGCGGTTAGTGCAATCGAGACAATCGCAAAAATCAAAAATTGGAGAGGAATGCTCGTAACCCCCGCCAGATTCGCTAACGCTGCTGCCAACGCGCCGATGCCGAACCAAAGCAGGACGAAGCCGGTTGTGAATATCTCAGCGACGATTAGAATCGCGCCGAGAATTGTCCAGAAAATCCAGAGATAGGCTTCCATAGATGTCCGACAAACTTCAGTTTGTCGTGCCTACGATTATTGGGTGCGGCAAACTAAAGTTTGCCGGACACTTCACTTCCAAAGGTTCTTCATCACAAACCAGACATTCGCGGGCCGCTCAGCCAGACGGCGCATGAAGTACGGATACCAATGTTTCCCGTACGGCACATAGACGCGCATATTATATCCATCGCGCGCCAGTTGCTCCTGTAAATCTCGTCTGATGCCGTAGAGCATCTGAAATTCAAACGCTTCTTTGCTGATGCTGTGCTTTTGGGCGAAGTCGATCGTCGCATCAATCATTTTCGGATCATGAGTGGCGATACCATGATAAGTGCCGCTCGCCAGCAAGAGCTTCATGACGCGCACGTAGTTGTCGTCAACGTCTTTCTTCTCCGGATACGCAACGGACGCAGGTTCGTCGTAAGCGCCTTTGCACAACCGGATGCGCGCCGGGATCTTCAGCAGGTCGCGCGCGTCTTCTTCGGTTCGATAGAGATACGACTGCACCACGATCCCCACATCATTCAGCCCGAATTCACTGCGGAGCCGTTTGAAGATATCGATGGTCATCTGCGTGACCGCCGACCCTTCCATATCAACCCGCACGAAGTTTCCGCGCCGGGCTGCATCCGCGACGACCCTGCGCGCATTCTGGTACGTCAGTTCCGGATCGATCTCGAGTCCAAACTGGGTCAGCTTGATCGAAACATTCGAGTTAATCCCGGCTTCGTCAATCTTCGCGAGCACATTCAGATACTCGCGTACTTCGCCTTCGGTCTCGGCCACGCTGCTTACCGATTCATTCAGATGGTCGAAAGAGGCCGAACATCCGCGGGCATTCAGATCCTTGATCGCGGCGACTGCTTCATCGATTGTTTCGCCTGCGATGAAGCGTGCCGTGATCTTTCTGAAAGTGCGAAACCGCGTGGCGATATCTTTGAGTTTTTCCTGACGTGCGAGGTAGAGGAGCGCGGTTCGCGTTAGCATGATGTCTCGTGAGCCGAACGCTATGTTATCCTGCCAGTGCCAAACAAATCATCGACATGCGTTGGAAATTGTTTTTGGTGGTTTCGGTCGTTGCGGCTGTCATAGCGATTACTATTTGGTCCGCGCTCACAATTGTCTTATTTGGATCTGCTCGCGTGATGGCCCAAAGTGATTGGCGGCTACTTGGGAGCTTAACTATTCCGGTGGTAGTTGCCATTTTTGCAGGATTCTTTGTTTATCGTCATACCGCGCGAAAACGAAAGACTCAGGCGATCATTACATTATTGCTTTCACTCCTGCTCACGCCGTTACCGTATTTGGCTGGATGGATTCTGCTGCCAGACCGCCTATACATTCCAATCGCTTATGCAGTTCGACACAGGCGCTGAATTCAAGCGGCGCTCTCTTCCGCGCGCGAGCCCAAACCAATTTCCTTCTGCACCGGTTTCAAAGAGTCGATTACAAACTGAATGTGTTCGTCGAGCGTCACGCCCAATTCTTCGACTCCCTGGTGAATGTCATCGCGATTGACTGAGCGCGCGAACGCTTTGTCCTTCAGCTTCTTCTTCACCGACTTCACTTCGAGATCAGCAAGACTGCGCGAGGGACGAACGAGCGCGCACGCCACCAGAAAACCGCACAACTCATCAGTGGCAAACAGCGCTTTCGCCATCTGCGTATCACGCGGGACTCCGGTGTAAGTGGCGTGGCCAAGAATCGCTTTGATGATTCGATCCGGATAGCCTCGACCGCACAAGATGTTTGAGCCCGTGAATGGATGCTGATCGGCGGAGGGAAACATCTCATAGTCAAAGTCGTGCAGCAATCCAACCAGACCCCATTCATCTACGTCAGCATCAGCACCGCCATAACGTGGCGCGCACGCGCGCATTGCGGTTTCGACGGCAAGCGCATGCTTCCGCAGGCTGTCACCCTTGGTGTACTCGCAGAGCAACTCCCAGGCTTCTTCTCGATTTGGCATTAGTCAGTTTTGAAAAGCGAGACGCAAAATTATCATGCGGGCAGGATTGCAAACAAGTGAGGCTATGACGCTGTCGAAAGCAACGCTCCGACGCCTGTCTTCACTGTGTGGTGATGAATCTGCTCAAGCGCGCGCAGGGCCAATGCCAGCGCTCGCTTGCCATCTTCGCCTGACACCAGCGGGCGCGAACGATTTGCGGCAGCAGTCAGAAGCGATTCAATCTCGGCGCGCAAAGGCTCGACATTTTGTGCTTCCAGGACCTGTGTGCGCACACCGGGCCATGCGCCGCCGGACGAAGGCGCAAGGCTGCTGATCGACGCATGATTCGTAACGTAATCGACGGCAACATAGTCGCGCGGCTGAAAGAAACGCATCTTGCGAATCTTTTCCGTGCCGACGCGCGATGCGGTGATGTTGGCGACCGCGCCACTCGCAAACTCAAGGCGCGCGTTCGCTGCATCCACTTTGTCGGTGAGAATCGGAATGCCGACGGCGTGCAACTCAGTCACCTCAACCTCTTCGCCCACCAGCCACTGCACAATATCAAGATCGTGGATCATCAGGTCGAGCACTACGTCGATGTCGAGCGAGCGAGCAGTGAGTTGCCCCACGCGGTGAATTTCAAAATAGATAGGGTTGTGGACGTGAGGTCGCAAGGCGACCAGCGCCGGATTGAATCGTTCGGCATGGCCTACCTGCAAAATCGCATTGCCCTTCTTCGCTGCAGCGATCATCTGGTCAGCTTCATCGAGAGTGCGCGAAATTGGCTTTTCAACCAGCACGTGCACACCCGCCTCAAGCAATTCGCAAGCGATTTCACAGTGTGATTCGGTCGGCACAGCGAGGCTGACTGCATCAACTTTGCCGAGCAATGTGCGCCAATCCGAGGTAGCTTGGGTCTTTCTATCCGCGGCCACACTGCCCGCGCGCGCCGCGTCGAGGTCGCACACGCCGACAAATTCGCTCAGACCCTCGGTCGCCAGCGCCGCGTGCAAGCGCGCGTGCTCCTTCCCAAGGTGTCCCACTCCGATAACTGCTGTTCGTAGCATTCGAATTGTCTTTGTTAGCAGTCAGTCATCATTTGTCAGCGGTCGGTGGTGAATCGTCAGCCGCAAGTTTGAATCGGTGTGTGGTTTCAACGATACTTTCGAGCCTGTCGCAAGTTTTGGATCAGAAGCGCACCAACGACCGCTGACAACCGACGACTGACCACCGACCGGAGCGAATATACTTGCCGCGAGTAACACTTGCCAAACGCATCTGGAAACTGACGTTTCTCGCAATCGCATTTTTTTATTTGTTCGGTCTGGGCATCCTGCCCCTGGTTGGCCCGGACGAACCGCGCTATGCCCAGGTCGCGCGCGAGATGTTTGCGCGTCACGATTGGATCACGCCAACCCTCGGCGGTCACCCGTGGTTTGAGAAGCCTGCGCTGCTTTATTGGCTGATGATCGCGAGTTACCACGCGCTCGGTGTCAATGAGTATGCGGCGCGACTTGGCCCGGCTGTGTGCGGATTGATCACTGCCATTTTTGTTTTCTGGCTCGGCAGGACCATCGAAAGGACAACCGTCACGGCCGAAGGACAAAACGCAGTGCAGCTTGGCGAATGGAGCGCCCTTGTCTTTCTTTCAAGCTTCGGCGCGATCGCGTTTTCGCGTGCTGCCAGTTTCGACATTGTGCTGACGATGACCTTAACGGGCGCGCTTTGCTGTTTCTTTGTCTGGCAAATCACAACCACAAATAGCCGGCCCCGGTTGTGGCTGTTAGTTGCCTGCTATTCCCTCGTTGGCCTGTCCCTGCTAGCCAAGGGGCTGGTAGGAATCGTCCTGCCTGTCGGAATCATTGCGGTGTACTTCGCGATCCGTCGCGAATGGCCGAAGAAGAGTTTTCTTCTCAGCCTTCTCTGGGGTCTTCCAATTACGCTGATCGTGGCTGCGGCGTGGTACGGCCCAATGCTCCACCGGCATGGCTGGACCTTCATCGATCAATTCATTGTCCAGCACCACTTCAAGCGGTTCCTTTCCAACAAGTATCACCATCCCCAGCCATTCTATTTCTACATACCGACAATTCTATGGCTGGCAGGACCATGGACTCTGTTATTCGTTGCCGGATTCGTCAGCTCGGTCCGCACGTGGCACCAGTCTAACGAACGGCGCACGCTTGCATATCTAACGCTGGCTTGGGTTATGGTGCCGTTGTTGTTCTTTTCGTTATCAGAAGCCAAATTACCTGGCTACATTCTACCGGTGCTGCCTGCGGTCGCTATGCTTGCGGGAAACGAAGTGCCAAGAATCCTGCGTCTGGACCGAAGTAGCAAACTGCTTCAAGTCACCGGTGTTTTGTTCCTGGCCGTGGCGCTGGCGGGCAGCTGGTACATGGTGCGCCGTTTAGGATTGCCGACGCGACCCGCGATATTGGGTTTGTTGGTCGCGGCAGTAGCGGGAGGTATTGTCGTGCTCGTGAGCCGCCGCAAAACCGTTGCGGTTTTCGCGCTTGCGATTGCATCGCTCTGCATCATTATGATTGGTATCGAAGGCGCAAAGGTTGTGGCAGCTCACGACTCGGTGCGTGATCTAATCCAGGCGGCCGATGCTCGCGGATACTCGTCAGCGCCAGTCTTCTATTTCCTGTGTGATGATCGCAGCGCTGAGTTTTACGCGAGTGGACGGCTCGCCTACGAGGCGACCGGAGAGCCGGTGCGATTCGAGGGCGCACAGGACGTGACCGCAGCTATACGTCAAAAAGGTGGTCTTGGATTGGTCTTAATGGAAACACGTTGGGAGAAGCAGTTAACCGATTATCGATCGGCGCGAGCTGAGAAGGTTGCCGACAATGGATGGATCAGTATTTTCGCTGTTCATACAAACTAGTTTGCCCTTGCGAACGAATCTGCCTTCAACTGATAAAACCTGATTCGATATTTACTGTTCATGAGTTCACAGTCGGAACGCTGCATGGCATGCATCGCTAGCCAGGCTCTTCCTTCCGCCGTCCCTTCCAGTTGATCAACCAGCGTTGTTTCGAGCCATGCGCCGCGTGGGGCTCGTGGTAATTGATCGAGTTTACGAGTAATTTCTGCGGACCCAATCTGGATCCACACAGTACCAGGATTAAAATAACGCACCAGCGATCCGTCAGTATTTCCTGATGCGAAATAGACGACGGTGCCAATTGGCCAAACCTTATTCAAACTCAACGCCAGGCCGAGTGGCGGGTTTGCTCGCACCTCCGTGTACGGATATTGAGAGAAGGTCAGGTTCGCGAAAAACATAGCCAGCGCGAACAAAGCGGCGCGATAGCGACGCACGTGATTTGGCGCCGACTCAATCGCAGCTAGCAGGGCGCCGACGACTAGCACGATCGCCGGCAAATAAAATAGTCGATAGAAAACATTCTGCGGAATAAAGAAAAAAAGAAATACAACGTACGGAGCAATCCACAGCGCCGACAACATCGTTAGCGAATTGAAACGTGGAAACACTCTTGGGGTTGCGGCAAGAGCCACTTTCATTTCCTGCCATCGTCGTAGCACAGTGAAGATAAGTACCGAAACTACGATGATCGTCAGCCCTGCCAGAGAAATCAGCATTGGCCCGCCGAACTCGCGGACAAAAGCTGCGCGACCGCCGAAAAAGACGCGAATCTGCGAACGCAGCGTGTAGCCTATGTTGCCGGCTGTGTGGAATGAAAATCCGTTCTCAGGTGAGAAATAGGTAAGCCACGCGGCAAAACGGCTCAACGACCACGTGCCTGCAACGGCATGAAATACTAAATAGTAAACGCCGACGGTCAGCGCAGTAGCGGGCAGGACGTATTTGATAACTATGCGCGCGCTATTCGATCCCTCTTTCTTTGCCTGAAGAAGTAAACCCGCGATGGCCACTGGTAAGAAAAAGACGGACAACTGATGAAGCAACATTGCCACGACGTGAGTCAGCGCTACTGCAAAAGGCCGCGGTTTGCCATCCGGGCGCAGGAAGTAAAACGCGATGAGCAGGAACAGGACGGCGCAGATATAAGTGTCGGCGTCAGTTGCGAATCTCCACCAGGTCGCCGAGAACGCTAACAACGAGGTGACTACAAGTGAAACATAGATCGACTTGAACCAATCAAGACAAATACGAAAGAAGAGCGCGACGGCGGCCGCGGCAAAGAGGCAGTTGCTGATTTGAAGGATCGTCAATGCTCGAGGCTGGAAACCCAACACCCTCACAAATCGAAACAACGCGTACTCGAAAATCAAATCGAGCAGATGACTCGGATGAATCAGCGTGGCGTTGATCCGCGGGGCGTCTTCAATCACCTGGGCAAAGAAGATGCCGTCCCAGTAATAATTCTTCGTGAGCAGGAGTACGTAAACGAGAAATGCGGCTGCGAACACAAGCAGTGCAATCTTTCGTACGTTGGCGGGACTTTGGCGGTTACTCTGTTGGAGTTGGCGGCGCGGTTCGGACATGCGAAACGACGTGTACCTTAACTGCTCCGCGCGTGGTTGGTAACAGCTCGTTCGTTTACTTCAGAGCAGTCTTAAAAAATTCAATGATGGGGCGGTCGTATGCTTCTTCCTGTTCGCCGGTGGCGGCGTCGAGGCCTCCGCCGGTGATCGGCAGATCTTTCTTCGTCTCAACGTTGCCGCCAAAGCAATGCGCCAATTCTAAAGTAGAAGCTCGCCACGGGTCGCTGGAAATGCCTGTGAGCAGCAGCACCTTTTCGTTACGTGTCGCCCCTGCTAACTCGCACGTCGATGTGTTCTGGAACTTGCCCGCGCCATATACCTTCATCCCCCACCGTGCGAGCCAATGAAAGACCGGGTTGTTCATTCGAATCTGCCGGTCGGTGGCCGCCTGCATTATTTCATCGGGAGAAGCGGGGACTGAATCCAGGGCCAGGGCACGCACTTCCGGGTATC
>Ga0079222_10000370_pt1 | contig 10328 bp, 7 predicted proteins | sample GAPlitter_FD_75070 | JGI IMG/M metagenome (GOLD analysis project Ga0079222, IMG submission 75070) | Agricultural soil microbial communities from Georgia to study Nitrogen management - GA Plitter | ecosystem: Environmental > Terrestrial > Soil > Agricultural land | place: USA: Georgia | collected...
CAGTGCCGGCGGGGCCGGCAGGTTGCCGCGAATCGTGGCTGATGGCTGCAAAGGCTCAGCAGATCCGGAGCTCGCCACCTCATCGACCGGCATCACGAAGCGATAGCCACGACCGGGGATCGTGGCGATCGCTCGTGGACCGAGCAGCTTGCGCAGCGCCACCATATGCACCAGCAGGTTGCCTTCCTCGACCACAAGCCTGGGCCACACCAGATCCATCAACTCGCGCTTGGGCACCACCCGCTCGCGCCGCTCTACGAGTGCCAGGAGCACATCGAACGCCCGCGAACCTACCTTGGCGGGCGTGCCATCGATCAGCACACTCCGCTGCATCGCATCGATTTCGATGGCCCCGCTCCGGTACCTGCTGTTGGATCGGGCCGGTCTGGCGTCGTCCATGGCCGCCAGAATAGTCCCGCAGGTGCCGCGCTGGAAGTGGCCGGCCGCACGATTAATAAAAATTAAGGCTCGCGACAATGACGCAGATTGCCCTCTCGCGGATGATCTGGGGAGGGCAGCCCGATTCATTGAACTCGAAAGAGCACCGGCTGTTGCCGGAGTACCGAACGCCGCCTGTTGGCTCGGTTCTACCGCCAGCCGCCGCACGGAAAGATCGCTAACATGCCAGATCGTCCCGCATTGCCAACCATCGTCCTAGTGCTGTGGATGGCACTCGCCAGCCTTCCTTCGATAGGTGCCCCGCCGTCGTTCCAGATCTCGGAGATCTATTCGAACCTGGACGGCTCGCTTCAATTCATCCGATTAACCGAGACTCAAGGACTCGACGGCCAGCATCATTTCGCGGGCCTTACGCTCACCAGCACCCACAATGGAGTCACTAAACAGATCACTTTCCCCAACGACCTATGGACTGATCAAACAGCACACCGATCGGTCGTCATCGCGTCCAACCCGCGGGGCGACTTGGTGCCGGAGCCGGGCGACCTGAATGTGTTTCCAATATCCGAGGGCAACGACCAACATTATGGCGCTATTCGTCGGCCCGACTTCGCGATTCCCCAACGTTTCCTCGCGATCGATGGCGGCTCGATCAACTTCGCCGACGTCGACGAACTCCGCTACGAAGCACTGCCGACCGACGGAGAAAACGGACTCGATCGCGATCTGATCGTTGGGCGTGCCGTCGTATGGCCGGACGACTGCATTCCCATCCCTCAAGAGAACCACTTTTACTGCGGACCCGTGGGTCTCCTGTCCCCACCAGTTAGTGTGGTCGAGTATTACAGCGCATCTCTCGACCATTACTTCTATTCGGCTTCGGCGCCGGACATCGACGCGCTCGACAGCGGCCGGATCAGCGGCTGGGAACGTACGGGTCAACGCTTCATGGTTGCGGCCGCCAACGGTCAACCCGTCTGCCGCTATTACATTCCGCCAGCTCTGGGTGATTCGCACTTCTACTCCGCTTCGGTAGAAGAGTGCGCAGAAGTGCACGCGCGCTTTCCTGCCATGGTGCTTGAAGCCGAAGCCGCCTTCTACGTCTCATTACCCAGTGCGACCGGTGAATGCGGCTCGCCGTGGGACTATGACTGGATGACCCCGGTCTATCGCTTGTGGAATGGACGCGCGGATTCGAATCATCGGTACACGACCGACAAAGGCGTGCGCGACGCGATGGTTGCGCAGGGCTACGTCGCCGAAGGCTACGGTCCGGATGGGGTTGCATTCTGTGCGGAGTAGCCGAAGGTTGTCGCCGCCGTGCTTGACACGGCAAAATTGTCACACGGAGATCGTCATGCTCTTTCGAGTCCTTCATCTCGGGTTCTTGTTCACGACTCTAGTTGCTTCGCTTCACGTCGCCGCGGCGCCTCGGTTCTGGACGCTTGCCGGGGTGCGGTTCAACGATGGAACGGTCGCAACCGGGTACTTCAGCTACGACGATGCGACACAGACGATCGCGAGGTGGAATGTGCACGTCGAGTATTTTCCGTTCTCAGTCTATTTCCAGCTCTTTACGTACCTTCCTGGCAACTCCACCATGGAGGTGTCTCAACCTTCTGGCGCGGCAGCCCCAGAGCTCGGTTTCTCCGCCGCGATCGGCGTGCCCGGAGAGTTTTTCGGCCTCCGGCATCTGCAGATCGCTCCGCTCACAGCGCTCGACGGTAGCAACGCGACAGTATCGCTCGATACCTCTTTGTCAAAAGAAGAAATCCCTACGCAGGGACCGTCGCGTGTCCGAGAGATCACCGCCGGCTCGCTTGTCCTGACGCCGGTGCCACCCCCGGTTGTCGTCGTTCAAGTCGACGAGTTTTACTACCCCGCGTTGCGGCATTACTTCATCACGGCTGACGACGCGGAAAAACAGGCCCTCGACGCCGGTGTCTATCCCGGTTGGGAGCGCACCGGGGAATCATTCAATGCGTACGCCAAAGGCAGCAGTACCGGTGATTTCATTAACCCGGTATGCCGCTACTACAGCCCCGCAATCATCGAAACTGATGTTGGAACTGTTGCTGGCTTCGATTCACACTTCTTCTCGGCGGACGCAGGTGAATGTATGAGCGTGGTGGTCCGGCACTATGACTTTTTCTGGCGTTTGGAGAACGACAACGCGTTCCAGATCAACCTGCCCGACAAGACGAACGGCGCCTGTCCCGTCGGAACCATTCCGGTCTACCGCTTGTGGAACCAGCGGGTGGATTCCAATCACCGGTACACGACAAGCGCAGCGATCAAGGAACAGATGCTCGCTGCCGGCTATCTTGCAGAGGGCTACGGTCCGGACGGTGTCGTCATGTGCGCGCTGCGGTAGTCGGATCGCCGCGGCGGAAGGCACGAAACCCGCGCGGTCGTTACTTGTACGGAATTCGAGCTGGTGATCGACTCCAAGGCCGCCAAGGCACTCGGCACGGGTACCGGAGGGTCAGGGGCCAAATGCCGTGGAAATGTGCTCGCCGCCGTGACCGCTTGGCAGCTCCCCACGCGCGGTGGACCGTTGGGATGGCTGAGCAGCCGAGGTTCGGGGCGTTTCCATACGACGAAACGCATTAGTCATGCCCGCTATCGTATGGATGGTCCAGCCGCCGCCCAGCTGATCGTCCCGGATGTGTCGAGCATCGGCGCGGCGCTAGACGTGCGCCGCGCCGAAACTGGGCGCAAGGTCTGTCAGGAAGGATTTGCGCATCTAGTACCGCCAGGTGGCGCGGGGCACCTCACATAAAGCGGCAGGGACAACTTAAGGGCGGTGGGGCCGCCGGCAACGACCGGCCCGCTCGGCTGTCTAACCCACAGGGGAAAGCCGGCGCCCGGCCAAGATCTCCCCAGCGACATGCCAACTCTTGCGAGCGGCGGGATCCTGGCTCGGGGTGTTGTTGGAAACCTTCTCTTTGTGACCGATAGACCATGAAATCATCAATCGTAATTGCCATCGCCGCGATCGCGCTACTGAGTGCATGCGGCCAACGCGACACGAATCACGCATCCAGCGCCAATCCAGCGTCTAAGCTCGACGCGTCCGGACTGGTCCCGCCTGCGGTCCCGGCTGCGCCACCGGAACGCGGGCCGATACCGCCCAATGCGAACGCTGCGGCGCCGGGTACGAATGCCTCGGAAGCGTTCGCCAACGAGCACCTCGACCCGCTGCCAAAGCAGGCCCTCAAAAATGGTCCAGACCAGCACCTCTTTGTCGAGGCGCAGGAGGCCGCTGCGAAGGCACCTGATACAGCATCCGCCGATGCTGCCAAGCGCGAGGTGTTGAAAGAAGGAATGAGCAAAGCCGCGTCCTAGAGCGGCGCGCCGTGACGCGTGAATTCCCGTTCGACCCGTTGCAATTCACGTTGATGGCGTTCGGGTAAGACGGCTGCCGGCGATGTTGCCAGGCGCCGATGGACAGCCTGAAATCCGTGCCGGACGACGGCACGCGGTATAGATTTCCGTCCGCATTCCGCTACCCTGCCCACGACGGATCTGTGCGCTTATCCGGGGCATAGATTCCAGGTCTAAGGTCAATCTGGGCGGGGTTTATTCCGCATCAGCGCCGCTTTTCACCCTTGACCTGGTTCGACTAGAATCGGGCATGCGCGTTCGGGTAAAGGCAACGCGGAGTCGGGGCGCAGTTGACGCGCGCCTTATGGCAAGGGACGCGTAAACGTGTGACGTCGCGCCGATCGGGGACGCGAACGCGAAACGGGGACCAAAATCAAGCGTCATCCGCAGACTCCGGCGGTGAGTCGACCGTCGTGACATCTTCCGCCTGTGGTAGAGCGTTTACAACCGGGCGTGATGTGAGCGTTCTGTGAGCGAGAGCGGATCAGTGACCGGGTTGCGGCTGGTGCCTGTGCTCGCGGGAGGGGGTACGCGCTTGGCAGCGCACGTTGGTGTGCTCGCGGCGATGCGCGATATGGGTATTCGTTACGATCGCCTGGTCGGCGTATCGGGCGGCAGCATAGTCGCCGCCCTGAATGCCGCTGGCTTAACTCCATCGAAGCTCCTCAGCCTTCTTCTGGAAGTCGACTTCGCACGCTTCAGAGGACGCTCACTGGTCGAGTTGGTGAGGCGCGGGGGACTTTGTTCCGGTGTGGTTTTCGAAGAATGGATCGACGACCTTCTCGAAGGGCGTCGGTTCATCGATCTAGAACTCGACCTTGCTATCGTAGCGACCGATGTGCGTGCCGGACGTCCGGTCGTGTTCGATCGGAGAACAACGCCGTCGCTCAAAGTCGCGCGCGCGGTCCGTTGCTCAATGGGGATACCGATATTGTTCTCGTTTCAGGTCTGGGAAGGCGGGCTCCTGGTCGACGGGAGCATCCTGTCCGAGGACGCGCTGCACGTCGACTGGTCTGGGGAAGGCACTCCGGTATATCTTTTCCGCTTGCGTGGAGAAGCGGAGGCTCGGCCACAGTCACTCAACCCGTGGTTCCCGCTTAGCGGTTATGTCTACATGCTGATTCGGACATTCATGACGACCATATCGCGTGAATTTGTCGACGCACGCTATTGGCCGCGCACGGTAGTGATCGACACCGGGCACTATTCGCCGCTCGAGTTCCGGCTCGATCGATCGCAGAAGGAAGATCTTTATAACAAAGGCTACGAAACGACACGCCGGATTTTGCCATTCAAGGTGGAGGCGAGCGCGGGCCGCCATTCCGACGATCGCTGATACAGGTCCATTGCTCGCGGCTATGTTTCTTCGATCCGATATTCCGCGGTGATGATGAAGCATCGTTGCGCGCTTTTTCGCAATCTGGACAGGATCGCTTTGGGGAGCCGTGTTCTTACCGACTTCTTAAATCCGGGGATCGGTTTCAGCAAGTATTTTCCGCAGTCCCCGCGCTTACCGATGACTTGGGGCAACCGGCGTATCGGGTTTGGCTGCGCGAACGCAGTGAGCGAAATCGATGTTCGCCCGCGGACCCGCTCCCAAGGCGCTTGTTGGCCGCTCGCGATTCATGTAAAAGTCTTCTGCCTTCCAGCGTTGCGCGACGGTTGTGGCCATTCCCAGACATCCGGAATCCGGGCAGCCCTGTGTCCTGATGGGGATGCGGGACTCGAACGTCGGTCATTCCCCGAACGTTCCGACCGCGTTCCCGGCAGCGCTCGCGTCTGGAGCCTCTCGGCGCAATCCGGGCGACCCGCCGTCGCCTCTCTCGCGACGACGACAGCATGCCGTCGTCGGAGTCATCGTGGCCGCGCTACTCGATCTGGCAATGGCGACGGCGTCGCCCGCGCAGGACATCGCCACGGTACGCGAAAGCCCCGGCCCGGCGTCCCTCGCCGGCTTCGCCGCGAGCATCGTGGATGGCGTGCAGGTCGACCTCGGCTACACGTACGACGACAACGTCACCCTGGGGCGCACCCGCGACGAGGTCCTGTGGGATCAGCTCCTCGCCCTCCACGCGAGTGCGAACCGGGACTTGCGCATCGGCGATCACGCACGATTGGTCGTGACCGGCCTCCTCACCGGCGAGAAGTTCGACAGGTACAACGGCCTGTCGCACCTTTCGGGTGGCCTCGAGGCGGAGCTCCAGTACCGGCAGTCCGGCGCATTCGACGCGGTCACATTCGCGGCCTTCGCGCGCGGCTGGCTGGACAACTACGCGTCGCGGCTGCGCGACGGCAGCCATTTTTCGGTTGGGGTCAGCGCGCAGGGCGCCCTGACCGATCGGATCGAGCTCCTCGGAGAGCTGGCGCGCAACGAGCGCCGCGCCCAGAGCGAAGTGTGGGACCTGATCGACTATTCCGCGCTCCTGAATCTCGACTATTCGCTGGGCCGGGGCGGAACGCTGTATCTCAACGGCGAGTACCGGCGCGGCGACGTGGTGTCGGACGGCCACGCCACGCTGGTGAACGTGAGCCTGGCGAAGGTCTTCGTGCTCGACGACGCGTTCCCCGACGCGCAATGGTTCGCCTACCGCTCCGAGGCGCGCACCTGGATCAGCACCGTCGGATACAACCTGCCGCTGGGGCAGCGGACATCGATCGACATCTCGTGGCGACGCGTACAGTCGACACCGACGGCGCACCTGGACTTCGACGTGCAGGGGTCGCTGCGCTACGTGGACAACCAGTACTCCATCGTTTTGCTGAAGCTCTTCTAGGCGATTCCGTCATGGCACTCACGCGACCTATCGGCTGGATCTTCGCGGCGGCTGCGGCGCTCGCGCTCGCCGCGTGCGGCGGCGGAGGCAGCCCGGGCGATGTTCACCCGGGAACCGAGATCACCATCGTGCCCGGCGAGCCGAACGCATTCCTGCTGTTTCCCAACCCGCAGGTGCAGCCCGACGGTTCGCTGCAAACCACCTCGCCGGCCTACGCGCAGGCCTACTACGCGGCCATCGATCCGAACAACACGAAGGACACGCTTGCCAAGTGGAAGGCCGTCAACGGCTTCGACACGGGGACCGGCAGGCAGGTCACCGTCGTCTTCGGCGACGTGCGCGACCTGGGCTTCGGGCGGCGGATCACGGCGCGGCAGAACCCCGACGGCACACTCGCCTTCTTCACCGAGAATTACCTCGTCAAGACCGGTGCGGCCTACGGCTTTTCCCCGGTCAACCTCGAGGCCGCGATCGTGCGCGACCCGAACGCCCTCGTGTACGTGGCCGGCATCGAGTTCAGTCCCGGACCCGCGGGCGGAGCCAACTTCGCGAAGTTCTACAATTTCAACGTCGTCACCGGCGTTCGGGAAAACATGGTGGACATCGACGGCCGCGGCGACAAGGCGATGCCGGGACCGTGCATCGCTTGCCACGGTGGCCGCGCCGATGCGCTCACGCCACCCGATGCCTCGGGCAACCCGCGCTTCAACCTCCTCTTGAACACGGTCTCGGGCACCCGCGGCGACGTCCTGGGACAATTGCCGCCGTTCGAAGTGAGTACCTTCCAGTTCTCCGAGACACCCGGTTACACGCGCGCCGAGCAGGAATCGATGCTCAAGACGATGAACGAGTGGGTCCTGTGCTCGTATCCGCTCCCCGCGCCGTCGGCGTTTCCGGAGGACGCCTGCCGGCGTACGGCGAGCGTGGGTGAATGGCAAGGCACGGCCGCCGCGCTCATCAAGGCCGGGTACGGGGGCGATGGCCTGCCCAATCCTGCCTACGCCGAACCCGCGGCGCCGGCTTCTTGGGCGGCGGCGGGACAGACCTCGCTGTACGAGACGGTGGTCGCGCCGGCGTGCCGCGTCTGTCACCAGATGCGCGGGACGGGGCGGCAGTCGGACATCGATTTGACGACCTACGCGAAATTTCAGTCGTATGCGGATCGAATTCTTGCCACCGTCGTCGATCGTGGAAACATGCCGCTGGCGAAGCTCGTGTACGACACGTTCCACGCTTCCCCCGGCGAATCCGCGCTGGCGGATTTCCTGGTCGGCGCGGGGTTGCCGGCGCGCGACGCAGGCGGCAGCGTGCTGCGGCCCGGGCGTCCGATCGCCGATCCCGGGCCGGATCGCGTCGTCCGGCAAGGCGACACGCATCTATCGGCCAGCAACAGTCTGTTCGCCGACACCTATGCCTGGTCGATCGTCTCGGGCCCGAACGGCACGGTTCCTCCCAGCGGCGCCACGCTGACGGATTCCAGCTCGGCCCAACCCACGTTCAACGCAACGACGGACGGGACGTACGTGGTCAGCCTCGTCGCGAGCAACGCCTCCGCCCGCAGTGCGCCGAAATTGCTGTCGCTGGTGGTCCAGAGCGCGCTGACCCCCGCGCCCGACGCCATCCGTTTCTCCGACATCAAGGCGGTGCTGCAGGAGGGGACCGTGTGCCAGGGCTGCCACAATCGCGTCACTCCGCTGAAGGCCCCGATCGATTTCACCAACTATGACCGCGATGGCGATGGCGGGGTCACGCCGGCGGACGACGCCTGGTTCTACGCCGAGATAAGGAGCCGCATCAATTTCGCGGAGATCGCCGCCAGCCCGCTTCTGCAGAAGCCCTCAGGTAACCATCACTTCGGCGGCCTCGGCGCAGGCTTCGACACGAGTCTGGCGCCCGGACAACCAGGCCGCGCGAAATACGATCTCTTCCTCAACTGGGCGCTCAACGGAGCGCCGAAGTAGCGCCCCGCCGGCGCGATCAGTACGTGCGCCGCCGCGGTTGCCTGTAGTCGTCCCTCGGAAACACGAACGGCGGGGTGCGGCCCACCAGCGCCTCGATGAGCATCAGCTCCTGGTCCGTGTGATCGATGAACGGCGCAAGGCGGATGTTCTGCCCGGCCTGCTGCCCGGACAGAATGTAGAGCGGCCGGTCGTGATGGCGCGATACCACCGTCTCGCGGCTGGTCGGATCGTCCATGGAGGCGATATCGGCGGTCCCATAGCAGGTGCAGAAGTAGGTCTGCTCCGGATCCGACTCCATGTAGATGCCCGTGCCGCGGATGCCGATGGAGGCGTTCTTCGTCGCCATGCGCACGGGCCGGCCGCTCGGGAATACCGAGAGGATCTTCCCGGTCAGCACCCGAAGGCCAGACACGACCATCGAATCGGCTTGCTTTGTTTCGAGCGTCACCTGGCTCTCGCTGCGCTGGAGGTGGGCGGTCTCGCCCACGGCGTAGACGACTTCGCTGTCCTTGCCGGTCTGGATCGTCGAGTTTGCCGCGATCTGGGTGTCGGGCGTGGCCGGTTGGCCGTCGACCAGCACCTGACCTTCGATCCGGTAGATCGACTTCCCGGCCGGTAACGGCGCCGGCCTGCCGCCCAGCGCCTGCGCGATCGCCTCGCGGCTCCCGATCGCGCTCGAGAAAAAGCCCGCCGCGAGCGCCTTGACCAGAAGGCGGCGCCGCGGGTCCTCGATATTCTTGTTCCAGTTCATGGGTTCGCTCTCTGAGGATTAGCCTATTTTGGGACCAATGGCGGTCAAAGAACCGTGAATTTTCTGCACGGCGCGCGGACGCTCTTCGACGATGCAGGGCCGTCTCTTCGGGCCACGCCGTTAGGCGCACCGACCAGGCCGAAGTTTCCGTCCACTTCCCCAAGCGCCGGAGCATCGCCTATGCTTCGCCCTCTGACCGCATAGCGCCGTGTGACGATCGCCCGCTGGATCCCGAAGTTCTCGCTGAGCGCCCTCGTTCGCGCTGGGATCGGGCTGGCGCTGGTCGCCTGTCTGCTTGCCGACGCCGCGGGCTGGATCGAGGTTCCTGCGCTCAACCAGCTCGAGCGCTGGGCGTACGACGCGCGGGTTCGCCTGTTCCTGCCGCGAGCGCGCGACCCGCGCATCGTGATTGTCGACATCGACGAAAGAAGCCTCGGCGCCGAGGGACACTGGCCCTGGGGTCGCGACAAGCTCGCGCTGATGCTGCATCAGCTTTTTGCGCGCTACCACGCGCGCGTCGTCGGCTTCGACACCGCCTTTCCGGAGGCGGACGCGAACGCCAGCCTGCCGATTCTCGAAGCGGCCGCCTCCGGCGAACTGCGCGGCGACGCGCCGTTTCAGGCTTTCCTGGAGCGAATGCGCCCCTCGCTCGACAACGACCGGCGCTTCGCCGAAGAGATCCAGCGGCATCCCGTGGTGCTCGGGTTCCTGGTGAGCGCGCAGGGAGGGCGATCGGGCGTCTTGCCTCCGCCTGCGTTCACGGAGAGCGCTCTCGGCAAAGCGGAGTACCGCTACTTCAGCGCTGCCGGTTACACCGCCAACATAGCGCCCCTGCAGGCGGCCGAGACCGCGGCGGGACATCTGTATCAGGCGCTCGACCCGGACGGTGTCACGCGCAGCGTGCCGATGTTCATGCAGGTCGGAGATGACTTCTTCGAGGCGCTGTCGCTGGCGGTCCTTCGCGTCTACCTCGGCAACGCGCCGATCAAGCTCGAAACGACCATCGTCGACTCGGGCGGCCGAAAGCTGGGGTGGATGCGCTTCGTGAACATCGGC
>Ga0079222_10000372_pt1 | contig 10314 bp, 4 predicted proteins | sample GAPlitter_FD_75070 | JGI IMG/M metagenome (GOLD analysis project Ga0079222, IMG submission 75070) | Agricultural soil microbial communities from Georgia to study Nitrogen management - GA Plitter | ecosystem: Environmental > Terrestrial > Soil > Agricultural land | place: USA: Georgia | collected...
CAGACTATCAGGCGATCCTGAAGATATCTCCGCGGCTGGCGCGCGCCTACAACAATCTCGGGGCCTTATACGTGAAGTCGGGTCGTTACGAAGACGCCGCACAGGTCCTGCAGCAGGGTTTGAAGTTGGATCCGGGCATGAGTTCCGCGCTGGCGCTTTCCGGAATTGCCGAATACAACCTGGGCAGATATGCGGCGGCCCGGGCGCATCTCGAAGCGGCGCTCCGCGCCAATCCGCAAGACGCCGACGCCGAATCTTACCTGGCCGGCACGCTGATGAAATCCGGCGATCTGGAAGCCGCCGCGAAATGCCTGGAGGAAGTCACCCGGCGCAATCCGAAAAATCAGGAGGCGCTTTACAACCTGGGCAAGGTGTATATGCAGCTTTCGCAAAAGACCCTTGCCAAACTCAACCAGATTGACCCGAACTCGTATTTCGTACACGAAGTCTCCGGCGAAATCATGGAAAGCATGCAGAACTACGACGGCGCTTTGGTCGAGTATAAGAAAGCCGTGGAGATGGAGCCCGAGCACCCCGGCGCGCACCTCAAACTCGCGAACGCCTACTGGTCTCTGCGCATGTGGAAGCCGGCCGGAGAACAGTTTCGCGCCGAACTCGAAAATAATCCGAGAAGCTGCGAAGCGCATGCAAAGCTGGGCGACATTTTGATCGAGGAGCAATCGGATTTCGCGGGAGCGGTGGCGGAAACGAGCAAGGCGCTGGAGCTATGCCCCGGCCTGGAAGAAGCTCACCTCGACCGTGGCCGCGCGCTGCTGAAGCTTAACCGCAATGAAGAAGCATTGAGCGATCTTCTCGCGGCTGAAAAAGCCGATCCTTCCGTTTCCAGTACGCACTTTCTGTTAGCGCAGGCCTATCGCGCGGCAGGGAAAACGTCGGAAGCCAAAGCGGAGATGTTGCTGTTCAGCAAACTGGAAGAGGACGCCAGGGCGGCGGCTTCTACCCGGCTGCGCGAAGTTCTGAAGAACAAAGAAAATCCCAACTAACGCCGGGAGCCGCTTCGCGAACACTTTGCTGCCCTGTTTTTGACGCCGCGCGCCGCCGCGACGGCATCGGCTTAGGGCGTGGAGCGCCCTGCGTCCCACCAGTACGACTTCAGTTTCTCTTCGCCCCGGGTGCGATGGCAACCGAGCCGGAATGCTGAAGCTCCGCGCAGCGGTCATATTCCGCCTGGGCTTCGGCCAGCCTTTGTTCCTGCCGGTAAACCTGCCCTAGCATGCAATGGAGCGGCGCCTTTTGCGGCGAGAGCTGTACGGCGGCTTCTAATTGTCGTTGCGCCTCAGGCAGCCGATGCAGCGCCGAATAAGCCTTAGCCAGTTGCTGGCGCGCCAGGTCCGCTTGCGGGAAAAACAAGACCGCCCGCTCAAGATAAAGCAGCGCCCTTTCCGGCTGGTGCTGGTCCAGGTAAATTCCTCCAAGCGCGACGTAAGGCTCGGGAGTCTTTTCCCCCGCGCGCTCCTGCCACGTAATTGCGTTTTGATAGGCCTGCGCAGCCTGCTCGCTCTGCCCAAGTCCTTGATACGCCAAGCCGACGTTGTATTCTGCGAGCACGTTGCGCGGAGCTATCTTCAGGCATTTCTCGAATGCTTCGATCGCTTCCGCAAAGCGGCCTTCGCTATATTTTGTCCGGCCAAGGTAATACCAGCCCTGCGCATCCGCAGGCCGTTCCTTTAGAGCAAGGGTCAGCCATTTGTCGGCAGCGATGGTGTCCTTCAAGAGAACGTAGTCAAGAGCCACGATCTTCAAATCGAACGCGCTCGGAGTGGCGTAGCGTGCTCCGGCGGAGAACTCCGCCAGCGATTCCCTGGCCTTTGCATCGCGTAATTTCGCGAGTGATTCGCCAACATCGTCGTTGTACCGGAAACCAGCGCCAGCCCTCCCTTCCTGTGCGACGTACTGCTGATGGATCTCGCCGAAAAAAATGTATCCGAGCAAAAAGTGAGCTGCCGCCGAATCCGGATGCGCCTTTACGATTCCACGCACGGCGGTCTCCGCCTGCTCCGTAGCGCCCTTGTCCAGGAGAGCCTTTGCGTACGCCAAATCCTTGTCCAGCCCTGGCCGGTTCTTCTGTTTAAGCAGGGCTGCCGGCGAACTTGGATCCCTGGCGCCAGGAGCGTCCTCGCTCCTTGCCGGCTCTGGCACTGGATTCTGGCAACGTGCCGGGCTGCCGGCCAGCAAAGCCGAGGCGGCCAGCCCCGCAATCAGACGCCCGCGAGAACGACCGTCTGGTCTCAAAGCAATGGCGATGCGCATCGATTGCGATGATAACCCCGGTTATTGCGTTTGGGGAGCGTTTAGAGGTCCCGGCCCTGGGAATCCTGCATTTTGGCTGGCTTGAAGTCTACACGCAGCGTGGTGTCGGCAATCCGGCAGTTGAACTGGACGTCCGTTTCTTCCGGAGAAACGGACGGAGCACCCTCCGAGGTTTGCTTCGGGAAGAAAAACACAACAGCGCCCACTCGTCCGCTTGAGTCCCGGTGATACGTCACCCGGCTTGCCGGAAGCTTAAGCTTGCCCTTTTTCATCTGGAGGAAAGCCTTATCTTGAAAGGATTTCTCATCGCTGCGCACGAAAGGCGTCATGTCTGCCATTTGCAGGACGATTTCGTATTCCGGCTGCGCAGCGCTTGCCTGCTTCTCTACATCCGCTTCCTCCATGGAGCCATGCAGGACCGCCTGTCGCGCCAATGCCGCGCGCATCACGCGCGAGGAGCCCCAAAACACGTAGACGTTCAGTTGCCGAACCGACGTCTCAGCTTCCCTGGAATCCGCGGCGTTGGGGTTACCCGCCGCGCCGGGAAATTTCGGATTGCCGCCGGAAAGCTCCTGGGGCGGCGCGGTATCTTTTCCGGAAATCGGCAACCAGTTGCGCTGAATGGTCGTTATCTGCACCCAAGGCGAATCCGTCAGAATTCGCTGGATGTCGCTGGCGTCCCACTTATCATACGGTTTGTCTCTCCAGGGAACATCTGCGGCGAAAGTAACGCTTGCTGCGGCAAGCAGTGCGGCAATGAAGAAGGAAAACTTTGAACGGCTCCTCGAATCAAGCATAAATCGGGCCCCACGATTGGAATGAGCGAACAGCTTAACATGCTAAAGACGGCCCCGGCGCTCAAGGTGAGACACCGGGGCCGTTTCTGGGGTGATTTAGAACGACAGCTTCAACATCAACTGGCCCGTCCTGGGCGAATTATCCTGGCATGGAACTCCCGGCTGAGTGTTCAGACCGAAGTTGGGATCGCCGACGTTGGTATCCACGCAGGAGCCCGCAGTCATGCGGTTGAACACGTTAAAGAATTCTACGCCCAGTTCTCCGGTGAATTGCTCTGTAAAGAAGAATTTCTTCGATAGCGACAGGTCCTCATTGAAGAAACCCGGATGGCGGAGACCGGTGTAGAGCGGAGCGGCATTTCCGATCGTCCACGCTCCGGGAAAGGTAAACTTGGCCGGGTTAAAGGACGCGAATGTGCCTGCGGGACACGGCAAGGCTGTGCACGGATGCGCATTAGCGCCGGACCAGTTGACGTTGAAACTGCCCGCGCTGACAAAATCCGGCGTGTTGGACTGCGTAGTATATGCCAGCGGCGTACCATTGAATGTGCCGTTGGTTGAGGCGACCTGGAGGGGCGTGCCGCTCATGTAGCGGTTCACCATGCTCAGCTTCCAGCCACCCGCCACGTTCCTCATCAACGTTCCGCCATGGTTCAGGAATTTCCTGCCGGGGCCGAGGGGCAGTTCATAGACACCCGCCATAGTAAGTACCTGGTGGCGATCGTCATTCGCTATGGACCACTCCGCCTGGGGGTTCTTGGGATTCAGCCCTTTGAAATTGAAGGTCGAGAATCCGCTGTCCGTATTGGACAGGGTCTTCGATAGCGTGTACCCGATCAGGAACGTCAGTCCGCTGCCGGTGCGCTTTTGCAAGCTCACCTGCAGCCCGCTGTATTTGACCGCCCCCGCCGTTTCGAAATTGTTCGTGATCCCGCGGAACATCGGATACGGCAGGAAGGCCCGCAGAGTCAGGCCGTTGGTTCCGTAATCGCACCCGAACGTTGCATAAGGTGCGAAGTAAGGCCCGCCTGAAAAGCCGCTGGAAGGCGAATTTGCCGGGCAACTGCCCGGCGCAATCGTGGTAGTTCCAAACCCGGCCGACTGCAACAGCGCCTGCGCCGGCGCGCTGGTCCACGACTGCCCCAGGACACAGTCTTGGAAGAATACTTCGGTCGGGCCCTGCGTGCAGGTATTTTGTACGAATCCATAATCTAGTGCGTTCGCCGGATTCAGGGCAGAAGGCAAATGCAAATCATGCGCGTAAATGCCTGTGGCGGAGAGGAACATGTTTCCGGGCAGCTCCCTCTGGACGCCCAAGACGAACTGTTCGTTGTATCCTTGCTTTACCTTCCTCGTGAGTTGATGCGGGAATTGTGTGTTCAAGAAGGCCGAAGTGAGCGGGGGGCTTGTCGGCGCAACCAGCGGATTGCCGTCCCACTGGCCATAGCCGGGCACCTGATTCGGGAGCGCGTCGACCCCAATTGTTCCATTCAAGTTGTTGCCGAAGTTGACCGCCGTCTTGTTAACGCCGTACTCGAAAGCGCCGGTGTCCAGCCAATACCAGGAGAGCCCGCCCAGCAGGACAGTTTTGGGCGTCAGTTGGTACGTGAATCCGACACGCGGGCTGAAGTGCGTCCAGCTCATGTCCATATTCTGCCAGCCCACGCAGCCTTGACACGTGCCAATTTCGGCCATCCCGCCCAGCAGCGGCTTGCCTGTGGTTGTACTGATGGCGCCTGTGTTGGGGGTGTTCGCATCAAAGAAAGTCAGTTGGTTAAACTTGTTATCGTTGTCGAAGGGAAATGCCAGGTCCCAGCGCAGACCTGCATTCAGCGTGAAGCGCGGAGTCAGCTTTATGTCGTCCTGAAAATAAGGAGCCACGTAGCTGTTGCGCAACCTTGTGTCACCCGCGAATTGCCGGTTTGCTGACGCGGCGTCGCCAAGAAGAAAACTAGCGAATCCGTTTCCTGTGTTCGTGCCGGGAGCGCTGCCGAAGGTTGTCGTCTCGTTCGGATCTGCCGTGGTTTCGGAACTGAACCCGAAAGCCCCGGCGCACTGCTGGCACTCGTAGTCGCGCTGCCAGGTTTTACGGATGTCCACGCCGAAATTCATGGTGTGCCGGCCATGTTGCCACAGCCAATTATTCATGACCGAAAGGCCATACTTATGGTTGATTGAGTATTGCCATCCGTTCGTGCCCCAGCTACGGGGTTCCCACGACCCACCACCGAAATTGATGCCCGGCAGGAATGATCCCCCGTATGGACCCGGCTGAACGGCGTTGAACGACCCACCCGGAGGCGGAGCCGTTTGGTAGAAGTCGTTGTTCTGGTGAACCCACAGCACCCCGGCCGTCATCACCAGATTCGGAGAAATCGCATAGGAGTACGTTGGCTCGATCCCATACGCCGGCTCGTAGTTCCACGTTGAATCGTTGAGGGCGTTCGTGGTCCATCCCGCTGGCAGATAGTGGTACTGCCGCCAGTACAAGAAGTGCAGAGCCTGCTTAGGGGTCAAGTCATGGTCGATATTGAACATCCAGTCCCGATCAGTTTGCACCGGTACATAGGAAGGAGTGTAGTTGCTCCTCTCCGAACCAGGCGTCGTGAAGCCGACACTCGGCTTCGGGACCAATGGCAGCAGGGCTTTCGCATTTGCACTGAAGCAGCTTTGCGGAATGACGTTTCCGGGAAACTGCTGGCCTGGCGCCGCCCCAGGGTTGCATCCGCTGGGTATAAGCGAGGGATTTGACGCCCAAGAAATGGGAACGAAAATCGGTATCGGCGCGCCGGTACTCGGATTCACCAGCGAGCTGAAGTCGCCGTTCAATTCCGCTGTAGTGGGAAGCGTAATTGGGCTTTGTCCTTGCGCGAACCGGAACTTGTCCAGGCTGAAGAACCAGAACGTCCGATTCCGTCCGTTGTAGAGCTTCGGCACCCACACCGGCCCGCCGAGCGAAAATCCCCAATCTCTCTGAATATTCGTGTTCGGCTCGCCGATCACTCCGGCGTTATTCGGATTGATGTCCAGAAAAGCTCCGGCAGCGCCGAGATACTTGTCATCCCTGTAGAAAAGAAATCCGTTCCCATGGAGCGAGTTGGTGCCGGACTTGGTGTGATACTGCTCGACGCCCTGCCCCAAGCCGTACTGCGCCGAAAATGTTCCGGTCAGGACGTCCACGTCCTTGATCGAATCGTAAGGCGGTTGATTCCATGACGTGAAACCCGCAGTTTCCGAAAACGCTTCCGGTACGCCGTTGAACATCACTTCGGTCTGTTCGTCCACACCACCATTTATCCGATGGCTGAACGAATCCCCGGTAACGCCAGGAACCAGGAAAATGAAATTGTCGATCTGCCGCATATCTCCGCCGATCAGTTGCGGCAGCTCTTGCGTCAGCGTCGTGGTGAGCGTCGTTCCCACTTCGGGCTGCTCGGTTTGCAAGGCCACGGCGGGAGCCGAGATGGTCACTTCTTCAGAGACAGTGCCGACCTGCAGGGTGGCATTCGCGGTGGAGGTCGCTCCGCCCACTACCGTCACGCTATTCTGCACGAAGCTCTTGAAGCCGGACTTTTCTACCTTCACGTTGTACGTTCCGGGAACCAAGTCAGTAATGTAGTACGTGCCTGCAGAGGTCGTCGTCGCGGTTCGCGACACATTGGTATCCGTGTTCGTCACCGTAACCTTCGCGTCGGGAATCGCCGATCCGCTCGCGTCGATCACCGTGCCATTGATACCGCTGAGCGCTTGAGCGTGAGAGCGAGTCGGAACCAGAAGTGCCAAGCAGCAAAACGCCACCGCGCAAACAAAAAACCTCGCATCGCGAGGTCTATAAGAAAACCCTAGGCTTGCAAAAAAGCCTTTCGTCATAAAAGCACCCCCAAAGAAATAACACCCCCGAGCCCAAGGAATATCTGGACGCGGGCAACCAGACCGAATGGATGGAGCTTTCTGCAAAGCCGTGTGAGCGTCAACACACCGGATTGTCATCTACATGTTCCCGGCTATCCTATTGAGGCAAGGCAGGTTGGATATGGCTGGACCCGTTTGGCAAAGCGGCCAGGAAACCGGCATTGTGGATGTAACGAAGGCACCAACCGCGCAAAGGCTGGCGGCCGGCGAAGCCGCCACCCCTCCGCCGGACTCACGCCGGACTCAGGCGATTCGAGACTGCCGGTCATTCAATGAGCAGAATTCCCTTCCCCTCGACGATGCTGTAGATGCGGTTTACTTCCGGAACGGTGACCGTCTCGACGGCTCCACTGGGCCAGTCAATTTCCAATCGATCGATCCTGGTGCTGGTGCCCAAGCCAAAATGCACTCTCAGGTCGGAGCTGGAGGCGTAGCTCCCGCCACTGTAGACGTCCGCGCGCTGCCGCGTGCCGGCTGAAGTCAAGAACACCTTGGCGCCGATGGCGTCCCGCGGACTCTTTGGGCCGCCGACCAATTTCATTTCGATCCAGTGGCCGGGATTCTTCGCAACGTTCCTTAACAGCGTCGGCCGCGCATCCATGTTGTTGATCACCACGTCGATCCGCCCGTCGTTGAACAAATCTCCAAAAGCCGCGCCTCGACCGGTAATCACATCCGCCAGACCGCTGCCCGTTGCCGCCGGGATCTCCTGAAAATTCCGCCCCCCGACGTTTCGAAACAGCAGCGGCCGCTCCGCATAAGTTGTTCCCCAGTCGTGCTTGTCCGCAGTGGGATACACGTGCCCATTCACCACAAATAAATCAAGCCACCCGTCATTGTCGTAGTCGATGAATCCCGTGCCCCACCCGAGAAAGGGAATTGTCGGCGCCGCGATTCCCGTCTTCGTTGCAGCGTCTGTGAACGTCAGGTCGCCGTCATTGCGATACAACACATTGTAGTCGTCGGAAAAAGCGGTAACGTAAAAATCCAGGCGTCCGTCGCGATTGTAGTCTCCCACCGCAATGCCCATCGACGAATGGGGCCGCCCATCGCCGTCCACTGCGAAACCGGAGAGGTAGCCGTCATCCTCAAAGGCGCCGTCGTGCTTGTTCCTATACAAAGAATTCGGCACCGAATCGTTCGCCACCGCCAGATCCACCCAACCGTCGTCATCCACATCCACAAACACCGAAGCGAAGCCGTACGAATCGTACTTCTCGACGATGCCGGCCTTTTTGCTGACGTCCGAAAACGTGCCGTCGCCGTTGTTATGAAACAAATGAGCCGGTTCGCCGATAAGTCCAATCGGCCCGCAGAAAACATCGATTCCGCGATACTGGCAGGCATTCGCGGGAACTGGCCGGCGTCCGGCAACCGGCGGATGCTCCGGGTCGAACGCCGCGTAGCCCGGCACGAACAAATCGAGCCGTCCGTCATGATCGTAGTCGCCCCATGTCGAACCGGTCGACCAACCTCCCAGTGTGACCCCGGCTCGCTCGGCGACATCCGTGAACGTCCCGTCATGATTATTGTGGTAGAGCCGGTTCTTCCCAAAATTCGAAACGTAGATGTCCGGCCAGTCGTCGTTGTCATAATCTCCAACCGCCACGCCGAATCCCCAGCGCTCGTTCGCGACTCCGGCCTTCTCGGTCACGTCCCTGAAGGTCCCGTCATGATTGTTATGCAGCAGCATCGCCCGAGGCGCGGGAGCCGTGCCCTTCAGGGCTTCAAACGTCGATCCGTTCACCAAATAAATATCCAGCCATCCATCATGGTCGTAATCGAACAACGCCACGCCGGACCCCGGCGATTCCAGGATGGTTCGCTTTTCGGCCGTCCCCGATAGCTGTTGAAATTTCTCAAGCCCAGCCGCTTTGGTGGCATCTTCGAAGACCACCGGCGCCCCGTCCACAAACCCGCCCGCCGTGATCGGCCGCGACAACGCGTCCTTCAATGGCGGATGAATACCGCCGGTGCTCACTCCCATGCGGCTGGTCGGTCCGGCCTGTTGCGGGGGTCGGCGCGCAGCGGCAAGCGCCAGCGGAATCGCAATCACAACGAGAGCGCAAGCGCACCAAAGCGCTGCCGGTCGGCTTGCGGCAGGTTTGCTTTTCTCTGTTCGCATGATTCGGGAAGACAGTTTTGGCCCAGCCGCGCCGGGCTGTCAATTGTCCGCTTCTCATTTGCGGGCCCCCGCCATACTCGGAGAGGGCCCGACTGACCCCGCCTCTCGATCGCGCCCGACCAAGCAGATGCTTTCTCGCTCCTAGAAGACGTCCAGTCATTTCCCTGCAAATGAGCATGTTAGCCGGGAATGCTAAGATGACTCCGCGGGATGTTGACACTCGAGCTCGCGCTCAGTATGGAAGAACCGAGTTCTCGCAGCAGACGCCGCTATCCGTGCGTCCATTCCACCGGCTGCAGAGGGGGCCGACATCATGTACCGCTTCTTGCTAGCGCTGGCCGTCGTAATAACCATCTCGACCGGATTCCGTCCCGCCTCCGCCCAGGAATCCCAGCCCCCCGATCCCTATAAAGCCATTCTGGACCGGCTCGAGGCGCTCACCGTCCAACCCGAGCAGGAGTGGCGTTACCACGCCGATGTGCCCCACCCCGAAGATCCTTCGCTCGACGATTCTTCCTGGTCCACGATGAAAGCCGGTGACCACTGGAACGACGGCAGCCGCGTCCTCCGCCGCTGGATTGAAATCCCCGAAAAAATCAACGGCTTTCCGATCCGCGGGTCTCAGGTCAAGCTCGACCTTCGCATCAATAGCCGCGGCTCCGCAATGATCACCGTCTTCAACAATGCCTCCATCGTCTATCGCGGTCCGGAAGAAATGGAGCAACCCATTCTTCTGACGGAAAGCGCGCAGCCCGGACAAAAATATCTCATTGCCGTCCGCGTGGACGTCGAACCCGAAGAAACCATTCTCCGCCGCAGCGAACTCCGCATCGAAACACCGGAAAGCCGCATCGATCCTGCATTCCTGCGCGCCGAAATCCTCGCCGCTCGGCCGCTCATCGCCGCCTACGAAAACGGCAAAGAGCAGCGCGAACAGATCGTGGACGATGCCGTTCACGCCATCGACTTCAACTCACTCGACGAGGGCAACGCCGAGGCCTTCGAGAAATCCCTGGCCGCCTCGCAGACCAATCTTCAGGAACTCAATCCCTGGCTCAAGCAATTCACCATCCGCGCCGTCGGAAATTCGCATATCGATATGGCCTGGCTGTGGCCCTGGACCGAGACCGTCGAGGTCGTCCGCAACACCTTCCAGAGCGTCCTGGACCTCATGCGGGAATATCCGGATTTCAAGTTCACGATGTCGTC
>Ga0079222_10000373_pt1 | contig 10311 bp, 8 predicted proteins | sample GAPlitter_FD_75070 | JGI IMG/M metagenome (GOLD analysis project Ga0079222, IMG submission 75070) | Agricultural soil microbial communities from Georgia to study Nitrogen management - GA Plitter | ecosystem: Environmental > Terrestrial > Soil > Agricultural land | place: USA: Georgia | collected...
ACGATGCGCTCCTCGTTGGCGCGCGACCACAGACGTTCGGATTCCACACGCAGTCCCACCAGCGGATTGACAACGAACACCGCGCCGCTACAGGCGCGCATGCAATTGATGGAATCGGCGAAAAAGGCCGCATAACCCGGCATATCGATCAAAGTTATGGCATGTTTTTTCCAGCTCAACGAATGAAACGCCGTCGAGATCGACACTTTGTGCTTGATCTCTTCCGGTTCGTGATCGAGCACCGCGGTCCCATCTTGAACTTTTCCCAGTCGTGGCGTCGCGCCGGCCGCGAACAACATTGCCTCACCCAAAGATGTTTTGCCCGAACCGCCTTGCCCCAGGATCCCGACGTTACGAAGTTTATCAAGCTCCGCTACAGCCATGTTGATGGTTCCCTTCTTCGAATCTCTAAGTCTGCGCTCGCGCTCTGACCTCCTGGAGCGCATTCCTTTCGTGAATAATCCGCAAGCCCTCGAGCGTTAAGAATTCGTCCACGTGGTCGATACTCGAACATTCTGAGGCCACCAGCGGCGCCAATCCTCCGGTCGCCACCACCTTTCCCCGAATACCGTGTTGTTTTTGAATCCGTTGGACGATCCCATCCACGAGCCCCACATACCCGTAAAAAATGCCGGCTTGAATCGAATTGATAGTATTTCGACCTACGACGTCTTTGGGTTTGACGATCTCGATGCGCGGCAATTTCGATGCTCGCTGAATCAACGCTTCGAGCGAAATCGATAGGCCGGGCGCAATGGCGCCGCCGATGTATTCGCCCTTTTTCGAAATCAGATCAATCGTCGTGGCCGTGCCGAAATCGACGATGATGCAGGCGTCGCGATATTTATCGTATGCGGCGATCCCATTCACGATCCGGTCTGCGCCGACATCCTTGGGACTCTCATAAAGGATCGGCATGCCGGTTTTCACACCGGGCCCGACGATCAGCGGATCGATGCGGAAAAATTTTTGCCCGAGCTCCTCGGTCATTGTGACCATTGGCGGAACAACACACGAGACTGCGATCGCGGTGATTTGCTGGCTCCGGTGGCCGGAATAATCGATCAGTTGGGAGATAATGACGCCGTATTCGTCCGCGGTGCGTTCCGCCTGGGTGGCGAGCCGCCAATGGGTAATCAGCTTTTTGCCCTGATAAAGCCCAAGCACAATGTTGGTGTTGCCGATATCAATGGCGAGAAGCATGGGGATCTTAGCTTCAACTCTCTAGCGGAATTACGTCTCCGGCATAGATATTTTGCAGTTCGCCGAACTCATCTTCAACAACCAACGCGCCGTTTCGGTCGATCCCAAGGGCCCGGCCCGTAACAACTTGTTCGTGGTTTTCGATTCGGACGCGGCGGCCGCGTAAGCCGAAAAATTTATCCCAGCGCGGCCGCAGAGTCTCGAAACCACACTCTTCAAGCTCTCCATAACACCGGTCGAGGTTCTGAATCAATCGTATCATAACGCTTTCGCGATCGATTTCGTTCCCCGTCAAATCGGTCACGGAAGTGGCCCGCCGCCGAATCTCCGCAGGCATCGAAACTGCTCGGTAATTAAGGTTTAGACCAATACCCAAAATGACATGGTTGATGCGCTCTGGGTTGCAGACCGCTTCGCTTAAAACGCCGGCTAATTTTTTGCCATTAACCAAAATATCGTTCGGCCATTTAATCACCGGCGCTTGCTCAATTAAAGGAGCGACGGTTTCAGCCAGCGCAACAGCGGCCATGAGCGTGATTTGTGGCGCGTGAACGGGCAGCAAGCGCGGGCGAAGAATGACAGAGAAGTAGATATTCACACCTGGCGGCGATTCCCAGCGACGGCCCAGGCGACCCCGCCCGTCCGTTTGCGCTTCGGCAATGACGACTTCGCCCTGGGCTGCGCCCTGTTCCGCCAGCGTTCGCGCATGGACGTTCGTCGATCCGAGCTCGGCGAAATAATGAAATTTGCCGCCCAGGCATTTTACTTCCAACCCTTTTGTGATTCGGTCAATATCGAGGGAGATCAAAGCCGTGGAGCAAAGACTGGACTGCTTCAATCCGTATTCAGGGTGATCTTCATGTTGAAGTCGACCACCGGCGCCGAATGCGTCAGGGCTCCGGAGGAGATAAAATCAACGCCGGTTTCGGCGACTTGTCGAATGGTTTCGAGAGTGATGCCGCCGGAAGCCTCGATCCAGGCTCTCTTATTCACTAGCTTCACCGCTTCCGTCATCTGTGCAAGCGTCATGTTGTCGAGCATAATCACATCGGCTCCGGAATCCAGAGCTTCCTTAACCTGTTGCAAATTGCTTGCTTCCACTTCCACTTTGGCCATAAACGGCGCGTGGCGGCGCACCGCTTTAACGGCCTCGGCGATGGAACCCGTCGCTTCGATGTGGTTGTCCTTTACCAGCGCCGCGTCATAGAGCCCGATCCGATGATTCATGCCTCCGCCCATGCGAACGGCATATTTTTCCAGGGTACGGAGTCCCGGTGTCGTCTTGCGCGTATCGAGAACTTTGCAAGGAAAGTCTTTCACCGCCTCCACGTATTTGCGTGTGAGCGTGGCATTACCGGATAGCCGCTGGAGAAAGTTGAGCGCCGTCCGTTCGGCAAGCAGCAACGCCCGCACAGGCCCAACCGCTTCGGCAACCACCATGCCCGGGCTGACTGCCGCGCCGTCCTTGGCGAGCAAGCGCACCTCAACTTTGGGATCGATGAAATAAAAAATTCGATCCAACAAGACCAAGCCCGCCACGACCCCAGCTTTTTTCGCCCGAAACAGTCCGGTGCCGCGCGATCCGGCCGAAATCGTCGCCATGGTCGCGAGATCGCCGGCGCCGATGTCTTCGTCCAGCGCATCGCGAATCAATCGCTCGATTTGCGGGCTCACGAGAATATCCATCGGTCTAATTCCTTTCCGCTTGGATTTCTTGCAATTTGTCGAGGCTCGCTCTCAGAGCGCGGATCTTCTCTTCAAACTGAGTCGCCTTTTCACGTTCCTTGTGGACCACATCACTTTTTGCCTTCGCAATGAAATCTGCGTTGCCGAGTTTTTTTTGCACCCGCGCCAGCTCATCTTCGATTTTACCCACTTCCTTGGACAACCGCGTCCGCTCTTCGTGGAGATCGATGAGATCATCGAGCGGCAAATAGATTTGTGTGGTGCCGATCACCGCGGTGGCCGCTCCCTTGGGACGTTCGCCGCCCTGGCGAAATTCCGATTCGCTTACCCGTGCGAGTGCGCGGAGATAAGGCTCCTGCTCGCGTAAAAATCCGAGTTCTTCCGCCGCCCCGCAAAAGATCACCTTGACTTCTTTACCCGGTGGACAATTCATTTCTGTACGAAGGTTCCTGATCGCTCTCACCGTATCCATCAAAAACGTCATTTGCCTTTCGACGTGTGTATCAGACCAACTTTCTTCCGGAACCGGGTAAGGCTGCACCATAATACTCTCGCGTTCGCTCGCGAGAGTCTGCCAAATCTCTTCGGTGACAAACGGCATCACCGGATGGAGCAGCAAGAGAATGTCATCCAGGATTGCTTGTAAGAGGTTTCGGCTCCGTTCGGCAGTGACGCCATCCGTGCTGTTGAGAGCGAGCTTGCTCATCTCGATGTACCAATCACAGAACTCGTGCCAGGTAAATTGATAGAGCGTATTGGCGTAGTCATTAAACCGATAGCCGTCAATGGCGGCCCGCGCTTCAGCGATCGTAAATGCCAACCGCGAGCGGATCCAACGTTCGGCAAAACCGAGATCTCGGTCCCGTAGTGGGCTGCGCCCGTCGAGATCCGCGCTGTTCAAATTGGACAAATTCATCTGCACAAAGCGAGCAGCGTTCCAAAGCTTGTTGACGAAATTCTGATATCCTGCAATCCGGTCGGCGGCGAGCTTGATATCGCGTCCCATGGCGGCCATCGCCGCCAGTGTGAAGCGAAAAGCATCGGTCCCGTACTGATGCATCACATCGAGAGGATCGATGACATTTCCTTTCGATTTGGACATTTTCTGTCCCTGCTCGTCGCGCACCAGCGCATGAATATAGACGTCATGGAACGGTACGTCGCCCATGAATTTGAGTCCCATCATGACCATCCGCGCTACCCAGAAAAAGAGAATGTCAAACCCGGTCACCAGTGCCGACGTCGGATAAAACGTATTCAAATCCTCGGTTTGCTCGGGCCAACCCAACGTTGAGAACGGCCACAGACCGGAAGAAAACCACGTGTCCAGCACATCGGGATCCTGAATAAGCTCGCGACCGCCACACGTGGGACATTGCGGTGGGGCTTCGCGCGCCACAATGGGTTTAGCCCCCTTGCCCAACCGATATTCGCCGTCCGCGCTTTCAATGAGATTTGCGCGGTCGCAGCTGACGCAATACCACGCCGGAATTTGATGTCCCCACCAAATCTGCCGGGACACACACCAGTCTTTTATATTTTCCATCCAGGCGAAATACGAATTGCTCCAGCCTTCAGGAATAATGCGAATCTTGCCTTCCCGAACGACGGTTAGCGCCGGTTTCGCCAAGGGCTTGATATCGACAAACCATTGCGGCGTCAGGTAAGGTTCGATAATCGTCTGGCAGCGATAGCAATGCGCTACCGAAAGTTTGTGCGGCTCGGCCTTTTCAAGAAAACCGTCTCGTTCGAGTTCAGCCACGATGAGCTTTCGCGCTTCAAAACGATCCTTGCCGCCGTACCGCGCAATCCAATCGCCCGTTTCGCCGCGCGCGAGAAATGCGTTCGCGTCGATTCGCGCATCCGCATCGAAGATGCTGATCTTATCCAAGCCGAATCGTTCCCCGATGTCGAAATCATTGAAATCATGCCCCGGCGTGATCTTCAGGGCTCCGCTACCGAAGGTGCGATCAACGTAAGGATCGGCGATAACTGGCACAATTCTTCCAGTGATCGGCAAGTGAATTTTTTTGCCGATCCACCTCTGGTAACGCTCGTCCTCGGGATGGACTGCAACCGCCGTATCGCCGAGCATCGTTTCAGGGCGCGTGGTCGCGACCACAAGGTGCTGCGCCGGGTGGTCAGCCAGCGGATAACGAATATGCCACAGAGTTCCGTCAGCATCCTCGTGCACGACTTCGATATCAGCGAGCGCGGTTTTGCAGCGCGGGCACCAATTGATCAACCGTTGCGCACGATAAAGAAGCCTGTCTTCCCAGAGCTGGACGAACGCTTCCCGCACCGCATGCGATAGTCCTTCGTCCATCGTAAAGCGTTCGTGACTCCAGTCGCAGGAAATACCGAGCGCTTTCAACTGATGCAGAATCGCATCGCCCGCTTCACGTTTCCAATTCCAGACGGTCTCCACGAACTTTTTCCGCCCCAGTGCTGTGCGATTGATTTTTTTTTGTGCTAGTTGCCGCTCGACGACGTTTTGCGTGGCGATGCCGGCGTGGTCGGTGCCTGGCACCCAGAGCACTCGATAGCCGTCCATCCGTTTGTACCGGCACAGAATGTCTTGCAGCGTATTGTTCAGGGCGTGCCCCATATGGAGCGAGCCAGTCACGTTCGGCGGCGGAATAACCATCGAAAAGGATGGGCCGGGTCGCTTAGCGGGCGCAAATAGGCCACGGCTCAACCAGTGGTTGTACCATTTCGTCTCGATATTTTTGTGGCTATAGGTCTTCGGCAGTTGCATAACGACTCGACCATTAAGGAGATTGTTCATTCAACGATGTCTACCAACTCGATCAATCTTTTTTCGCTCAGATCAGCCGAGCCGGCGGGATCTTCAGAACGCTGGATTTTCTGTGGTTCAGGTCGTGTTATTTTCTTTCGCTTGAGCATTTCTGCACTTCTTTCCGGAATGCCTTGCAAGCAACTTTTAATGGCTTTTCTTAAATCATCCCTGTCGATCGGCCATCGCGACTGGAAATGTTGGCAGAATTGACCGGGCTCTCCGACTTGCTCCGTATCCAGCCAAATTACCGGTTTTTTCCAAGCACGAACGATCTCCGGCTCTGGCACTTTCAGCTTTCCATGAGTCTTCAGCGTCGCGGCATTTACAACCACAAGATCAACCCTGTCCATTAGAGTCTCATCGGGAAAATCGGCGAGGGTTTCGACCTGATACTCAGGAGAAAGAGCGACGGCGAAGGCATAGCGAAGCATTTGCGAAGGTTCGATAACCAAGATTCTCTTCATAGACTCCTATCCATAGCTAAACTTGACAAGGCTTGGGACCCAAGTTACAAAAACCGCAGCTGATGAACACTTCGCGAAAGTGGCGGAATTGGTAGACGCGCAGGATTCAGGATCCTGTGGGATAACACCCGTGGGGGTTCGATTCCCCCCTTTCGCACCAACTCGTTCATACATATCATACAACCCTGAGTTTCTCTATTGATCTCGACCAGTCCATAGAGCTACGCCCCTCAGGTGAAAATCTCCAAAACCGGTCGGCCTGGCTAATTTTTTCTAAATGGCCAGGAACCCGAACGAAGCAACTTGCTTCCCTAGTCGCCGCGATATTGCCTGATGAAACTTGTATTTTGTTTCGCAATACTAGCTGGGTTGTCTCTGGGCGCGTGTTCGAAAGAATCGAAGGAATCGCCGAAGAGCGCCGATTGGCAAAGAGGCAGGGCCGTATATCTCGCAAACTGCGTCGCCTGCCACAATAACGATCCGTCCAAAGAGGGACCGATCGGCCCTGCGATCAAAGGATCGTCGAGAGAACTGATCGAAGCGCGGGTGCTGAGTACATCCTATCCGCTCAATTACAAACCCAAGCGGCCAACGAAAGTGATGCCTCAGTTTCCGTTTTTAAAAGACGAAATTCCGTACTTGGCCGCGTATCTCAATTAGATATGGGTTAAGTCAATGCTATCGTCAGCAAAAACAGAATACCGGCCAACAAGAAGCCGAACCACAGAGCGCCCTTTACTGAATCCAGCGGCACCTTGGTAGCGCCTTGCGTGCCGACCAGTGCATTAGCTTCCACTGCCACAATGATGACGATGACTAGCAACCAAAACAAACCCCGAGAGGTGGATTGATGGACCATCTGCGGATAGTGACTGGCCGCGCCCATATACAACAGCATGGGAATCGAAAAGACCGTATTGGTTCTTGACGCCAGAGCGCCGCGCCGCCCCGCCCCAGCCGCTGCCGGGAGCGCTTGTCCGCCGGATGCCACTTGATTCGCTGACGCAATCACGACCTGCTGATTGGGCCAAATCACAAGCCAAACGTTAAGGAACATCAGCGTACCGAGCAAACCGCCAACGGTAATCGTCACACCGTAGGGTGACGAGTAGAATAGCCCTGTACCCATCTCGCTCATTCGCATGAGATAAATCGAGATACCGGCCAGGAACGTAAACATGGCGCCCCAGCGAAACCACCACAAGGCTCGCGGCACCAGTTTTTGTATCGCCGCGGTTCTCACGCCCGCTTCCGTTTCGGCAAAAAAGGGCGTCTGCACAAAATTGAAGTAATAAAGAATACCGATCCAAGTCACGCCCGACAAAAAATGCACCCACCGCAACATAAATTGAGTAAACTCCATGTTCCTCGCCTCCTTATAGTGCGTTGATTTTTACGGTGATGACCGAAATCTGCGTGTTGCTTTCGGGCCTATATAGTCGGGCTCCCTTGTTTTTGTCAAGATAAAATGTCACTCGTCCAGGGTTCACCTCGTTGTGAGTTGCATATCCGGCACATGTCTTGTGCCCGCTCAGTCGCGCATCTTAATACACGGCCAGCGTCGCTCCATTCGGCTTGACCAATCCGGGGATCTATGCCATTTTTCCTGCAAGCTTTCTGGCCTGCGCGCGGAGTTTCTCTGATCCAAAAAACCAAATCGCATCGTATGCCGGCGGATGTCTCGTCTGGGCGGGAGCGAAGAATACCTTTGCTGCATGGCAGCAAAGATCCCTTCGCCTGCGTCAGTCAGGCGCTTGAACAGGTTGAAGAAAATCTCGCGCGCGCGATTCGATCTCGAGAGCAAGATCTCACCGACATTTCGGCGCATCTTATATTGAGCGGCGGAAAACGTGTGCGTCCGATGGTGACGTTGTTGGCGTACTCGGCTTTTGGCGGTCAACACACCCAAGACATCGTCGACATCGCCACAGCCATTGAGCTGATCCACACGGCGACTCTGTTACACGACGACATTATTGACGGCGCGGAAACGCGCCGCGGCAAGGAGTCCGCATATAAAAAATTCGGCTTGAAATCCACGCTGGTCGCGGGAGATTTCCTCTTTATCAAAGCTTTTGAATTTGCCGGGAAATTCGATGAAACGGTGGTGCAATGGACCGCCGACGCTTGCACTCTGCTTACGGAGGGGGAAATTCTCCAGGGGCGCTTTAATCGCAACCGGGCCGTAACCCTGGACGACTACCTCGAGATCGTCAAACGCAAGACTGCATCGCTGTTTCATACCGGCGCCAAAGTCGGCGCCTATTTAGCCGGAGCGCCGATAGCGCTGGTCGAAGAGGCCGAGCGGTATGGCCTGAACATGGGCATCGCGTTTCAGATGGTTGACGATGTTCTCGATGTGGTTGGCCATGTGGATCTGCTCGGTAAGCCGGTGGGGATGGATTTGCGTGATGGTAATCCCGCATTGCCGATTATTCTCGCCGTGAACAGTCAGGAACCGGCGGTGCGCGCGGCGTTCGAAAACAGCAAACCTTCCGAGGAGCAGATCGATTGCGCGTTGACCGCGATCAAGACAGGCTCCGCTATCCAGGAGGCTAAGTCCCTTTCCAAGCGCTACGCTCGGGAAGCCCTAAAGTCAGTAAAAAAGCTGCCACCGTCGATGTATCGCAATGGCCTCAAGACTCTCGTGCAGTTGATCATCGACCGGGATTTTTAGTTCCAATTCCGTCGGAGCAATTCGCTCGTTTCGCTCCTTCATGTCCGCTATTGATTATTCGCGCGACCGATCCGTTCGGAGCATGTTCGATCGAATCGCCGGGCGTTATGACTTGCTTAACAGGCTCATCAGTTTTCGTCTTGACGCATACTGGAGAAATCAGGCGATCCACGCCGCCGTAGCCGGCGCCCATCCTTACGTTCTGGATCTCGGCACAGGGACCGGTGACCTCGCCTTGAACGGCGCTCGGCAAACGCGCGGCAATGCGCGATTTATCGGTTTGGATTTTTCTTTCCCGATGCTTCGTTTGGCGCAAGCCAAACGGAGCAAAGCAGCGCACGGCAACAGCGCTGATTTTGTCATGGGCAGTGCGATGTTCGCGCCCTTCAAAAACACGATCTTCGATTCTGCGATGACCGCCTTTGTGCTGCGCAACGTTTCTGACCTGCCGCTAATGTTCAGTGAAGCGCTCCGCGTCCTCAAGCCTGGCGGCAAATTCGTTTCTATCGACATGTTCCCGCCTGCCGCAAGCTGGTTCGCACCGCTTTACTCGATATATTTTTATCGTTTAATGCCGCGCATCGGTGGTTTTTTATCGCACGATCCTAAGGCCTATCGGTATCTATCCGATTCCGTTCGGGAATTTCATTCGCCGGAGCAGGTTAGTGAACTTCTGAAGACGGCGGGGTTTCACCAGGTGCGCCTGGAGAAATTTCTCGGCGGTGCGGTCTGCATGCATATCGCAATCAAGGCTGCCGCAGCTTTTTAACACAGCCGATGCAAGGCTTTTCAAATAGTTTTCTGGTGTTTCTCTACCAGATCGCGTTTGGCGGGCTTGTGGCGCTAGCGGGAACGCCTTTTCACGAAATTGAACGAGCCTTTTACAAGTCCACCGCCGGCGTACTTTATGTAATCGCTTTACTTGAATTGTGGGGCGAAAGTTCTCTTTTCATACGCGGCATGCTGCAGGGGTCGGCGTGGGGAAATCGTCTCGAAATCATTTTTCATGTGATTTTTGTGCTCGCATTTTCCTGCTATATGGCTTCTCTATGGACGGAGTTGCCGGTTTTTCGGGCACGCAGCTTCGCGGCTTCTATTTTGACCGGGCTGGTGGGCTTGATGCTGAGCGCGCAGCGTTTTTACGATGCGCCTTTTTTCTCGCTTGAGACGTTGGTCTATCCGTCTATGTTTCTCGTCTCGGCTCTGCTGCTCGGCAGCGTAACCGTCGGCATGCTCATTGGACATTGGTACCTGATCGATACGGGCCAAAGCCTGGATCCTTTTATCAGAATTTATAAGTTCTTCGTTTTTTCATTGATCGCGCAGTGCATTTTGCTCGCGCTATTCCCTGTACTACTGCACTTTCTTGGGATGTCTTCTACCCTGAAAGCGATGGAGCAACTATGGCGGCAACACTCGACATTGCTGGTAACCCGAGTCGTCGTCGGGCAATGCGCGCCGTTGGTTTTGTCGTGGATGAT
>Ga0079222_10000374_pt1 | contig 10283 bp, 11 predicted proteins | sample GAPlitter_FD_75070 | JGI IMG/M metagenome (GOLD analysis project Ga0079222, IMG submission 75070) | Agricultural soil microbial communities from Georgia to study Nitrogen management - GA Plitter | ecosystem: Environmental > Terrestrial > Soil > Agricultural land | place: USA: Georgia...
AAAACTCTTTTTCGCAGGCGAAAACCGCTCCGAGCAAAGCTAAGGAACCCGAAAATCCGCTGCCGCCAACGCCGACCCCAGTTCACGACAGTGCGGCGAGTGAAGGCGGCGGCAGCGCGGCGGGAGTGAAAGTGAACGATCTGCCCGCAGGGGATGTCAGTGCCGCGCCGGGCTCTGGTACTGCGGGCAGCGGCGCTGGAACCGCCGTCGCCGGCTTTGGCCGTGCCTCTGGAGCGCCCGGACTGCCCCTCCAGACTGCGCCGCTACGCACAAACCGCGAGGCGAAACCGATTCAGACCGCACGCGCGTCCTACCCACCTATGGCACTGCGCATGGGCATGGAAAGCGACGTTATGCTGCGCATCGAAGTCGATCCGCAAGGCAATGTCACAAAGGCGGAAATCATTAAGAGCGGCGGCGCGGGATTCGATGAGGAAGCACTGAAGGCTGTTCGACAGTCCCGCTTCGAGCCGGCGCAAAGGGACGGACAAAACGTCGCCGCAGAGTTTAACTATGTCTATCGTTTCAGGCTGCAGCGATGAGACGAGAGGAGAAATCAGATGGCAAGCAAATCCAAGCCTTCCCATAGTCACGATCATCATCAGTGGGATTCGCGAGAATATGTCTCGAAATGGGCGGCAGGTCAGGACCCGAAGGAAAAGGACCGTGAGGCGGCCTTTCGCGTGCTTGCCGATACGATTCCCTTCGAGAGGAATGCGCCGATTCGCATTTTGGATCTCGGCGCGGGTTACGGCGCGCTCACCGGTTTTCTTCTAGATCGATTTCCTCGTGCCACTGCCGTGTGTCAGGATGGATCTCAGGAAATGGCAAAACTCGGTAGCGAGCGGATGGAGAAATTCGCCGGTCGATTCGAATATGTCCTCTGCGATTTCGCTCAAAAAGGCTGGCAGCATCGTCTCCAAGGTTCCTTCGCGGCGGTGGTTTCGTCCATCGCCATCCACAATGTGCGCGCGCCGAAACTGATCGAGGCGATCTATCACGATATCTATCCGCTGGTGGAATCAGGCGGCTGTTTCCTCAATTTTGATCGCCCTCGTCCGCCCTGGGAGGATCAGATGGCATGGCTGCGCGCTGCCGGGTTCACGCGGGTGAAAATCTTCTGGCGCGGAGAAAATCGTGCGGTCTTTGGCGGTTTTAGGGACAAGTGAATGATGCGCAGGCGGTGGATACTTTTTTTCGTTTTCTTCTGGCTGGTGGCGATCGGGGGCTGCCGCGAAAAGCCGTCGAGCCCTGCTCCCGCCGACCCGGCAAAGCTAAAAATCGTCACCACCGTTGCGCCGATCACCAGCATCGTGGAAAACGTCGTCGGGGACAAAGCCGACGTAGCCGGCATTATCCCCGAAGGAATCAACTCGCATACCTTCGAGCCCATTCCATCGGACAGCAAACTCCTGAGCAGCGCTGACCTGATCATCTTCAACGGCCTCGATCTTGAAACGCCGACGCAAAAACTCGCTCAGGCTAACTTGCGCCAAGGCACAGCGATTTACAGTCTCGGCGACAAGACGATTAATAAAGACGAATACATTTTCGACTTCAGCTTTCCCGCGGAGCAGGGTCATCCCAATCCGCACCTGTGGTTGAATCCACAGTACGCGATCCGCTACGCGGCTCTTGTGCGCGATGAAGTGGTCCGGCTCGACCCGAAAAATCGAGATGCCTACGAGCACAACGCGGCACAATTTATACAAAAGGCCGAAGCGCTCGATCAAGCGATCCAAGCGGCAACCCAGACAATTCCGCCCAACAATCGCCGGCTGTTAACCTATCACGACTCCTGGCCTTACTTTGCGCGGCGCTACGGTTTTCGGGTGATCGGTGCGGTGCAGCCTTCCGATTTCACCGATCCCAGCCCCAGGGAGGTTATGCGGCTCATCGATCAGATTCGCAGGGAAAAAGTTCCTGCCGTGTTTGGCTCCGAGGTGTTCCCAAGCCCGGTGCTGGAGCAGATCGCGCGTGAAGCGAAGAGCCGATATATAGACAAGCTGCGCGACGATGAACTCCCCGCTAAGCCGGGCGAGCCGCGCCATTCTTATATCGGCATGATGCTCGATAATGTGACGATCATGTTCGAAGCGCTCGGCGGCTCCAGCGAGTCGCTCAAAACCGTCGATCCCGCGCCCGTGGCCGGTGCGCACGCCGACTATCGGCGTAAAACGACTTTGCCTTAGTCCTGATCGTCGCAACTATTATGGCCAATCCGCACGATCATCGACCCGGAGATCCGCACAGCCTGCATCCCTCGGACGCCGAAGAGCGCCTCTGGCACAAGGCCACGGGCGTACCGCTCGTCGACCTAGCGCACGTCAGTAGCCTCTATGGAACAACCGTAGCGCTGGAACACGTATCGCTGAAAATTTGGCCCGCCCAATTCATGGCAATCGTCGGCCCCAACGGCGGGGGGAAAACCACATTGCTACGAACGATTCTCGGCATGGTACCAGCTTCGGCAGGGAAGATTCTGCTGCGCGGTCATCCGCTCACGCGCTCGTCCCTCGATCGCATCGGCTACGTACCGCAGCTCGAAACCATCGATTGGAATTTCCCGATCACCGTCGAGGAAGTGATCACGATGGGGTTTTACGTCAAGAATCACTGGTTCGGCGGCATTGGTGAAAAAGAGAAAAAGAAGCTCGAAAACATCATGGAGCGGCTGAATTTGGCCGGGCTGGGCAAACGTCATATTCGGGAGCTCTCGGGCGGCCAGCAACAGGCGGTCTTCATCGGCCGCGCGCTGCTTGGCGACCCCGAGCTCATACTGCTCGACGAACCGGCTTCCGGTCTCGATATTCGTTCGCGTGATGATGTCATTCATTTTCTCCACGAGATCAATCATCAGGGTGTCGCCATCGTCCTGACCGCGCACGATTTGAACTGGGTAGCCGCGCATCTGCCCTGGGCGGTTTGCATCAATCATCGGTTGATCGCCGAAGGCCGCCCCAACGAAATCTTTAACGCTAGAGTGCTCCGAGAAGCGTACAGCGGCGAGCTGGTCGTATTCCATCACGACGGCATGGTGATGATCGGCGAGCGCCCGCACGCGCCGCACACGTAGCTAGAAAGCGTTCAAACCGTTACAGCCGTTTCAAAACGTCCGCCAGCGGCTTGAACCGTTTGAACTTTCTTAACGATTTGAACGTTTATGTCGATATTAGCTCCCTTCGAATATGAATTTTTCCGTAACGGTTTCGTTGCCGCCCTCGTCATCGGTGCGCTCTGCGGCTTTATCGGCGTATATGTCGTTTTGCGGCGCATGAGCTACATCGGCCACGGCCTGTCGCACGCGATCTTTGGCGGTGCCGTGCTGAGCTACGTCTGGGACCTGAATTTCTTTATCGGCGGCGGACTCTGGGCATTGCTGTCGGGGTTTTTGATCCATGGCATCAGCCGCCGACGCTGGGTCGGCGCCGATGCGGCCATCGGCGTGGTGACAACCTCGAGCTTCGCGCTCGGCGTCGCGATCATTTCCACCCACCGGAGTTTCACCCGCAATATCGAAGCGGCGCTCTTCGGCAACATTCTCGGCATCACACCCCTCGACCTCGGAATTGTTTTAGTAATTTCGTTGGTCGTCTTCGCTGTGCTTTATCTGATTCGGCGGCCGTTGTTGTTTGCCACCTTCGACCCGGAAGTCGCTTCTGCTTACGGAATAGCCACAGGCAAAATCGATTTACTCTTTATCACTCTGTTAGCTGTGACCGTTTTAGCGTCTACGCAAATCCTGGGCGTAACCTTGGTGGCGGCGGCCATGGTTATTCCGCCGGTCATCGCGCGCTACATGACCCAACGCTTTCAAACCCTGCTGATTGTCTCTCCACTGATTGGCGCGTTTTGTGGCGCCGTGGGAATGGTTTTGAGCTTTTCTCTCGACATTTCGTCCGCGGCAACCATCGTGCTGACTTCGGCAGCGCTGTTTATTTTGCTGGAATTAACCTTGCTTGCGCGCCGCGCAAAACCCCGCGCCTTGCCCCCTTTGAGTCGAGGTGGCGCGAGCAAAGAACGCCTTGATCGTTTCTTCGGGTGTGTATAGAATCGCGTATTCGTTGGCTTCGAATGAAATCTGTTCCTCATCCTTCTCGGCCATTCACTACGCGCAGTGCAGCGGTGCTCTGGGCGTCCTGCTTTCTATTTTTCTTGATCTATTCCGCGCCCCATCGAGTGCATCATTTTTTCGAGCAGTTTCCCCAAGCGCATCATCCGGACGGTGATCATAAGCACTCCGGTACGAGTAAAGAAAATGACTCCAACTGCGCTTTCCAAGTTTCCGCCAGCCGGTGCCACCTCGGCTTGGCTTGGCAAATTACTCCGGCTTCACTCCCGGTTTTTATCCAGGCTCTCACTGTCTTTCATGCGACCGACAGCGGTCTCAATTTTCTCCCTACCGGATTTCAGATCCGCGCTCCTCCTGTCGCCTGACTGATTCCAGCATCGCAGCTTTTTTTACGCGCTATCGGTCGGTTTAAATTCCTGACCAATATCGTGCGCCGTCGTACATTTTAGGGAGGAGTTTATGAAGCACTATTGGATTGTGATTCTTAGTGTGCTTTTCAGCATCTCTTTACTTACCAAGCAAAGCCACGCGCACGGTATCATTGGGAAGAGATTTATCCCCACGAGCCTCGTTGTAGACGACCCCTTCGCGTCCGACGAAATGGATCTCCTGAAGGTCGAGCGGGGAAGCAAAAACGATAACGGAAGAGAAACCAGTGTCGGCTTTGAGTTCTCGAAGCGTCTGACTCCCGATTTCGCCCTCGGTGTTGGATGGAAATATCTCTTTGAGGAACTGACGGGCGGGACACAGACTTCCGGCGCAGGCAACCCGGAGTTCTCGGCGAAATATGTTTCCCTGAAAAGTCCCGAGCATGAAGGCATCTTCAGCGTCGGCTTAGAGGTAGAGCCGGGCGGGGTTGGCCCCCAAAGAGTGGCGGAAAGAGTCACTACCATTTCTCCGGCTCTCTTTTTCGGAAAAGGCTTTGGCGATCTGCCCGATTCCCTACCGTTCTTAAAGCCGCTCTCGATTAACGGTCAGTTTAACGTCAATAATCCAGCCAACCGGACAACCGGCAGCGGTGATGATAAGGAGCACAACGCAACCACTCTCGACTATGGAGTGGCTATAATTTACAGCATTCCCTACCTGCAATCTTTTGTTAAGGATGTTGGACTCGGGGCGCCGTTTGACCGTCTCTTCCCAACGGTTGAATTCAACTTCACAACGAACGCGTCCAAGCCCAATAACGGTCAAACCAGTGCTTTCGCCAATCCTGGTCTAATATGGGTGGGAAGATATGTCGAACTTGGCTTGGAAGCGAAGCTACCGTTGAACAACGTCGCAGGCAAAAACGCCGGGATAAATGCGTTAGTCCACATTTTTATCGACGATCTCTGGCCCAACATTTTTACCTGGACACCTTGGGGAGTGATCGGCCCCACATCGATCCCCCAATGAGAAGATCACTAGAAAAAGTGGGTTTGCGCTCATTTTTGGGTTTGATACTCAGCGTAGCCGCATTTCAAACTCTCGCCCGAGCGCATGCTTTTCCGGTGCGCTCGAACCCAAGAGTTGGATGGACGGTTGCTGTCTCTCCACCAAAGGTGACGATCTGGTTTGACGGCGAGTTGGAACCGGCGTTCAGCACCATCGCCGTTTACAACTCGGCAAAAAAGCAAGTTGACAAAAGCAATAGCCATATCAGCGGCTCGGACGGGAGTGTCCTGGAAGTCGATCTGCCGCCTTTGCCGGCTGGCACTTATAGGGTCTACTGGAAAGCCCTTTCGACGGACACCCATGTCACAGAAGGCGATTTCACATTCGAAATCGCCGCGAAAACAAAATGACTTATCAGGCATTTAAATGTCATTCTTTCAGCTCACCGTAAGAGAGGAGAAAGATGAAATTTTTGCGCCAAGTAAAAACAATCCTTTACCTACTCGGCGGTTTGACCTTACCGTGCGCGGCTTTCGCCCACGATGGCTGGGTCGAAATAACACCGAGTATTGTAGAAAAAAACCAAAGCGCAACGATCGCACTGATTCAAGGCAATCATTCCAACGAACATAAGAGCTACCGGATCGCCGGAAAATGGGATCAGAAGTATACGACGCTGTTGGTTATCGATCCCAAAGGTAAACACAAATCTTTGACGGACCGCTTGATCGACTTTGGTGAAGATGCCGAGACGGTCGGTCCCAAAGGTCCGAAGGGTTATTACCTTGCCTCTTTTGTGCCGGAGCATGAAGGGCTGTACCAAGCAGTGGCGCGACAGGCACGGACCCTTCAACAAGGCAACGGCCCGAAACTGGAAACCGTGCGAATTGCCAAAACAACTTTCGCGGCATTCAGTGTGCCCACAGTCTCTGCCGCAATAAATCTGAAAGGCTTCGACAGTCCAATTGCAGGGGACGATGCGGTGGAATTTATCCCCGTGACGAATCCTTTAGCCATTCTTGCCGGAGGCAAAGTGACTCTCGAATTGCGTCGTCATGGAAAAACAGCGCCAGGCCAAACCGTTACCCTCGTGCGCCGCATCGACGGTCCAGCTTCGGTGCAAGACCGCCCGACTGACGAAAAAGGCAGAGTGACGTTTATTGTCGGTCCCGCGGACTCCTATCTCGCGCGGGTGAAAATCGACGAAGAGATCACCCGAGCTGACGGTGAGAAAGATAAATCCAGTTATGAGTCAACCTATGTATTTCAAGTTTTCAATCGCCCTTAGCGCAGCGCTACTGCTGTCGCTCTCGCTGAGGCAATTCGGGTCGCGCGCCTGGGCACATGCTTATCCCGCAGTATCTATCCCGAACGACGGCGCGACCATCAAAGAGTCGCCACGCGAGGTGCGCATTCAGTTTACGGAGGGCGTCGAGCTTGCCTTCAGCCAGATCACCGTTAAAAGTGCCAAAGCGGAAGTCGTGAGCCAGGGAAAGTTGCGCCAACTCGCAGGCGATACGGTCGCGATCGACTTGAAGCCGCTCCAACCGGGAAATTACAGCGTCGAATGGCAGGTCCTGTCGGTCGACACTCATATCACGGACGGTGTGTTGCATTTCGTATTCGCTGTCCCCACGAAGTAAGAATAAAATGCTGGCGTTAGAAGCAACAACCTCGGCTATCAGTTACATCGCGCTTGCTTTGCTCGTCGGGCAACTTGTTGCCGCAGGGTTTTTATTCCCGCAAGGTCAAGCGGCAACGCTGCGTATGTCGCTATTCGATTGGGCGAGGGCTTCATTGGTTCTGTTTCTTTTCGCGGCATTCCTCGCTTTGCTCGTCCAAGGAGGCAAGCTCCAACGCGGCTTGCCATCAGCCGAAATCCTTTGGCGTTATCTGAGGATGACCCAGAGCGGCAAGATTTGGCTTGTGCGCGAGCTTTATGGCTTTGCGTTGTTTTTGGGAATGTGGGCGCTGCGGAAAAACCACGTCAGCCGCAAGATATTTTGGCTCTTGATCATTTTGACGCTTCCATTGGTGAGCGCGCGCAGTCTCACGAGTCATGCAGCCGCAGTGCGCGACGATACCGCCATCGCCGTCATTGCCGATGCGACGCATCTGATCGCCACCGCGCTTTGGGCGGGCGGATTGGTCGCGCTATGGCGGATCTTTTATTTGTATTATCGTAATAGCGATTTATCCCCAGCATTGGTGGCTCATATTGTAAATCGCTTTTCCTACCTGGCCCTAGGTAGCGTCTTTTTCCTCTCTGCCACCGGCGCCTACCAGAGTTGGATACACGTGGGCAGCATCAACAATTTATTCAACACGCAATATGGCAATGTATTGGTGCTGAAGCTCGCAATCTTCCTTGCCATGCTCGCCTTTGGAGCACTTAATTTTCTGTCTACTAAACCGCAATTGAGCAGGATAGCGATCACGAACGTTCCTCTGTGCCACGTCAGTCAACGCGCGCTTAAGAGAATCGGGACGGAAAGTCTTCTCGGTTTATCGATCTTGAGCGTCACCGGTTGGCTCACCGTACTGCCGCCCGGGGTTCACGCTTTGCATCAGGCCGCTGCTACAAAAAACGCCGTCAGCACGGCTCCGGCGGCAAAGCTCGCGCCCGCCGAAGGCGCTAGTGTAAAAATATTATCGCCGGCCCCCGAACAAGCATTCGCCGGCGACAAGGTCCCGTTGAAATTCGCCTTGAACACAGGCAAACGTGGCACCCACGTGCACGCTTATATCGACGGCGAGTTGATGGGTATGTTTGAGAGCAAACAGGGAACCCTCAATGGAATAGCGCCGGGTCGGCACACCCTAGAGCTGCGCGTCGTCGCCGAAGATCATCAGACCGAGCTGGACGCAACGGATCGCGTCGAATTTAACGTCAAATAGAAGGAGGAGAGTTTATATTATGAAAACTTCAGCTATAGCTGTCATGGTTGCGCTTGTTTTTATTGTCGCCGGCGTTGCTCCGGCTGCCCAGGAGGGCAACGACCAAATGAAAAGCATGGATATGCCGATGCAGCACTCAGATAAAATGCCTCCGAAATCCGCGCTTAAGCCTGCGCAGGGCGCCAGCGTCAAGATTGTCTCGCCGAAAGCCGGACAGGTCATCAAAGGAGATTCCGTACCGCTCGAGTTCAAGCTCACGAAAGGCAAGATCGGCGAGCACGTACATGCTTACGTTGACGGCGAGATGGCGGGAATGTTCAAGGGATCAAAGGGAACCCTCAATGGGCTAAAGCCCGGAACTCATACGCTCGAGCTGCGGGTGGCCACGGGCGATCACAACACCGAGCTCAACGCCACGGATAAAGTCACGTTCAGCAGCACCAAATAACGGCTCTACGGCCGCAGATTTCATTGTTCAGAAACGAAGAGAACTAGCTTTATGTCGCATCGATGTTATTGTCGCGTGTGCAGCTCGGGTGTCGCGTCGTCTCCATATAAGTGCTGCGAGCGCCGAAAAGCACCGGAACGGCGGCGAAAGTTTCCACCTGTGCAATGAACACACGCTCGTTTGCGCGCAGCAAAGTCATCCTGTTGACAGCAGTTGTGCTCTGGTTCGGCGTGGCTAGCGTTCATTCCGTATCCGCAGTGCCAAACGGCTCCCAGAAGCATGCGTTTCAGATAGCCGCGTCATACCTGAAAGCAACTCAAGCGCGCGATTTCGCGACGGCCTATAGCTATATCTCCGACACTGATCAAAGCGTGAGAGACAAAGCCAGCTATCTTCGATCTCAAGAAAATCTCCATGGTTTTGTTCTCGAAATCTCGAAGCGGCTCGTCGCCGGCATGACCATCTGGCCAATCCAGAAAAGAGTCGGGTCTGACAAGGCCCATTTCGACCTCGGCTATCGGGTCCCCACCGGCGATGAAATTTCCGCTCAGCTCTTTGATTGGAATGCGACAAAAGTAAATACGTTGTCCGAGGGTGATCAGCGGCAAATACTCGCGCGTCTGGAAAATCTCGGTAAATCGGGCAAGATGATTACGCTGCAAGGCTATGAGAGCTTTGATCTTGTACGGCAGAAGGACGGCTGGAGGATCTTTCTTGATTGGCGATCGCGGTCGCGGGTCGTTTTTAACACGATCAAACCTGGCTCAGGGGAGCTGGAAGTCGATTTCCTACGCAATGATTTTCTGGTGGCGAACAACGAACCGTTTCAAATCGACTTCACGGTTAGAAACAACAGTCACCATACGATCGTCGCAACGCTTAATCATATCGTCGAACCGCGCCGTCTGGCGGAAAACTTGGAGATGATAGCCTGCGGTTCTCTCCTGCCGATACAGCTTCGACCCGGCGAAACTCGGGAAATCTCCAGCTCCTATATCTTAGGAGGCGAGCTTGCGCCCCAGACGCGACTATTGATCACCTACGAATTTGCCCTTCAGCCCGCTACGGACAGGAAACCAACTTTTCAGTCGCGTAAAGGAAATCCCGGTTATTCGAATGTCAGAGAGTGAGTCACATGGAAGGTGGCTGAGGCCGCTGCGCTTCCTTTGTGCTGTTATGTCATTGGCGCTCTTAGTACCCGGAAGTCCCAATGCCGACGAGCCCTCCGGCAATCAGCAATCGCCGCTATCGGTTATTCGCGCTTACCTGCGGGCCACCTATGCGCGCGACTTCGGCGCCGCCTATGAGTTGATCTCCGCCGAAGACCGTAAAGTGCGGGATGTGAATCGTTACATCCAACAGCGCGGCCCGTACGCCGGCTTTTTACTTGAAGCTGCGCGCAAGCTCAGCGAATTTATCGAAGCCGAGACATTAAATGCCCAGGAATTGGCGCGCGGCCAGCGCATTACAATCAAATACCGCGTCCCG
>Ga0079222_10000380_pt1 | contig 10224 bp, 9 predicted proteins | sample GAPlitter_FD_75070 | JGI IMG/M metagenome (GOLD analysis project Ga0079222, IMG submission 75070) | Agricultural soil microbial communities from Georgia to study Nitrogen management - GA Plitter | ecosystem: Environmental > Terrestrial > Soil > Agricultural land | place: USA: Georgia | collected...
CGACTCAAACAAAGGCAAAAGCGCCCTGGTGAAGCTTTCCATCCGTGCCACGGAAAACGCCTTGCATGAACCTCATGTCCGAATCGACGAACGGTAAGCGCGCCACGTCGCCTGTTTTGATATTGGTTTGCGTGACCATGCCGCTGACGTACGCTAACCCAACAGCAGCATCAAGATTTGTGATTGTGGCGGGTTCCGCATCGATGGGGTCGAACGCCGCAGGGCCGAACACGTGGTATGCCCCGCCGAGAGCCGGCGTGCCACCCGGGATCGGAACGGGAGCAAACGATGCCGCTCCCACCAGGCTCGGGGACCACAACCTGGAGGCAACAGCGGCGGCAAGTGCGCTTCCCGCAGTTGTACGTGCGAACTGGCGCCGAGACACGGGGACCGGGAGACGGCGCGCAGGAATGCGACGATCAATTGAAACAGGAACAGTCGTTGAGTTGCCAGCTTTCCACCCTGGAATAGCGCGGAGATTCATGGCCTTTCTCCTTCCTGAATGCCACGCAAGAAAAGTTGTTCCGGGTACGGGGAGAGGGGTAACTGGCGCGCATCATACGCTCGCGCAACGCTGCGAGCAACAGCCATTGTTTGGTTTCTTCGGTCAAAGCTCGAAAGAACCCGTCTTGAGTGGCGGCGTTTTCCGGTGGCCGGCGCAGCGCCTGACAACCAGAGGGCGACCAGCAGGTACTAGCCCGAAGCTTCCGGCTGGACCTGGCGAGTAGTAGGGGATACCGGTACACGCTTCGAACCGGTCTTGGCTGGCGGGCCAGGCGCCGCAGGCAGGCTACTGGCGGGCGGCCTGGGTAAGAGAACGCGGCGTGGGCGAGCGGGCATCCACAGGAGCAGTAAACACCCGGTATCTTGAGGGAATGGCCGGGCGATGTTAGCGTAGCGGCGACCTCGAGATCGGAAATATCATGCGGCCCAGCGCACGCGGTTCGGTGGTTCTTGTTGTGGCGGTCTCCGTTGTGACGGTCCTCGCGCTTCTTTCCGCGCCTGATTCCTTCGGACAATTTGGACAGCAGGCTGGATACGGCCAGCAGGGCGACTCGGAGAAGTTTGAACTTCGGGGAAAAGTGGTGAACAGCGTGACGGGGGAAGGGGTGGCGCACGCGCTGGTACAGGTGTACGCAGCCGGCCAGAAGGCGGCGTTCAGCGGAGACGATGGAGGATTTGATTTCACGGATGTGCCGCGAGGCGGCTATCAGGTGGCGGCGAGGAAGCCGGGATTTTTCAATGAGCAGGAGCTGCGGCGGTGGGGAGGATACGCAGCGAGCGTCATCGTTCCGCAGCAGGCGGAGGCCGTGGTCAAGCTGACGCCGGAGGCGATCATCTATGGAAGGGTGATCGACGAGAGCGAGGAGCCGATTGAAGGGATTAACGTAAGAGTGCAAACATGGCGAACGGAGAACGGAAGAAAACAACTCGAAGACGCTGGAGAAATGGCTACGGACGACGAGGGGAACTTCAGGATTTTCGAATTGCGTCCGGGAACATACCTGCTGTCCTTCCAATCCGTTAACCGCGGAGGAACCGTAGCGGTGCAGCGTTTATCGGCCGGGGAGCGGGAACAGGGCGAACAGGGCTACGGGCGGCAATTTTATCCGGGAGTGACCGACGTAAGCGCGGCGACGTCGATTCGGATTCGTGCCGGGGCGCATATCCATCTTGAACAGGTGCTTAAGCGCGAGATGCTTTTTTCGATATCGGGCGTGGTGCGGGGCGGGGACCCTGACGGGGCGCTCAGCCTGATGATCACGGACTCGCAGGGCGATGCGGTGGCGGAAAGAACAAGAATTAATTACAAGACGGGGGAGTTTCAAATTAGCGGAGTCCCAGCGGGCAGGTACCTGCTGACGGCTTCGGTGTTTCCGCGCGATGCCAACCGGAGCAACACGGCAGCGGCGTACATTCCGATTCAGCTGAACAGGAACGTGAGCGGGATTGTGGCTATTGTCGGCGCGGGGGCGTCGGTGGGAGTGGAACTGAACGACGAGAGAACCGCGACGGGCATGCAGGAAGGGACGCCGAAGGTTTCCCTCAGCGTGCAGTCCGAGGGAATGCCGCAATTCGGCCGCCAGATCATGTATCCACCGCCGCGAGAAGACAGGGGTGCGCCACGGCAGTTGGACGGACTAGCGCCGGGAAGATATCGAGTGGAAGCCTCGCCGACCGGCCCGGGTTATGTGGCCGATTTGCGGTGCGGGAGCGTGGATTTGCTGCGCGACGATCTGGTGGTGCCGGCGGGCGGAGGGCTTCCGCCGATTCAAGTGACATTGCGGAATGACGGGGCACAGCTTTCGGTGACGGCGGTGAAAGGCGGGGAAGCGGTACCGGCGATGATCGTGCTTTTTTCGGAGGAGTACCCGAGGAGATCGCAAGGCGTGGCGTTTCTGGGAAACGGGTCGATCGGGTGGGGGAACATAGCACCGGGATCGTACAAGCTGGTGGCCGTCAAGAACGCGGACGAACTGGAATTCCGGAATCCATCGGCAATGGAGAAATACCTGGCGCATGCCGTGGAAGTGGACCTCGTCTCAGGGGACCAGAAAAACGTGCGCGTGGAAGTGCAGGAGGCGCAAGAGGAAAAGGAGGAGCAGGGCGCACAGCCATGAAGCGATTTTGCCGTTTGATCGGTTTGTTGACGCTGGCCGCGGCGAGTGTTCCGCAGGCGATTTCGGCTGGGCAAGCGGGGCCGAGGAGACGCGCGGCGTCTCCGCGTGCGGAAAGGCCGGGGGCCGGCGCGTTTCGAATTGCGGGAAGGGTGATTGACGCCACGACGGGCGCGCCGTTGGCAGGAGCAACGGTTTCGATCAACGTGGATAACGACCCCGTAGAGACGACGGCCGGTGGAGACGGGAGCTTCGCGTTTGATGGATTAAAGGCAGGGAAATATCCGCTGTACGCGAGGGCCCGCGGCTACGTACAGGAAGGATACAACCAGCATGGGGCGTTTTTGACGGCGGCGGTGACGGGGAACGGGCTGGACTCGGAACATCTGGTGTTCAAGCTGCACCCGGAGGCGGTGCTTTACGGAAAAGTGACCGACGAACGGGGAGAAGCGCTGCGGCATGCGCAAGTAAGGCTGTTCAGCGCGGACGGCGGTTGGGGCCAGCGCCGAGTGGCGATGGTGTCGCAAAAAAATACGGATGATCTGGGGGAGTACCGGTTCGCTCATTTGCGGGCAGGGAAGTATTACGTGGCGGTGGAAGCGCGCCCCTGGTACGCGCAGACGGGATTCCGTTATATGCCGGAGCAGGACCCGCAGGCGGGACCGGGCACAATTATACGGTTCTCGGGGCCGAGACAGACGCCGGCGGATTCGATGCTCGACGTGGTTTATCCGGTGACGTTTTATCCGGGAGTGACGGATGGAAGTGCAGCGGGGCAGATTGCGCTGGACTGGGGCGAATCGGAGGAAGCGGATGTATCGCTGCAAGCGGTGCCATCGGTGCACATTCTGGTGACGAATCTGCCGACGGATGACAAGGGAAACGCGAACTATGGCGTAGGCGCTATGGGCAGGGTGTTGGGAAGGATGGAGTACGGCGTGCCCGCTTCGAGCGCCCAGGTGGGACCGGGCGAATATGAGATCGCGGGATTGCCGCCCGGCGAGGTTACGCTGCGCCTGTTCGGACAAGGCGGAGCAGCGATGGCGCCACTGGAGGTAGACGCCAGCGAGGGCCAGAGCGTGGACGCGCGGGGAGCCCGAGCGAACGCGAGCGTGTCCGGGCAGCTGATTTTTCCGGCGGGAAGCGCGTCGGTGACCGCGGGACAAGTGATACTGGCGAATGGGGACGGCCGCAATTTTGGGGCGCGTCTTGAAAAGGATGGAACGTTTAAGTTTCGGGAGGTTGAGGCAGGAACGTACCGGGTGATGGTGGGCGTGCAGGGCGAGAGATTTTACGCGAGCAAGATGACGGCGGCAGGAGCCAAGGCGAACGGAAGGGACGTGGTGATCGAGGGGGCGGGAGACGTGAGTCTGGTGGTCACGCTGGGAAGAGGGCTTGGGCGCGTGACGGGACTTGTAGAGCAGGATGGCAAACCCGCGGCGGGCACGATGGTGATCCTGACGCCGGAGTCAGGGCAAGACATGGAGCAGGACACGCGAATCGACGAGAGCGACAGCGACGGGACTTTTACGCTGGCGAATATCATTCCTGGAAAGTACGTGCTGATCGCCATCGCGGACGGATGGGACCTGGAGTGGGCGAAGCCCGGAGCGCTGCAGCCTTATCGGACGAAAGGGCAAGTGCTGCAGATTGAAGGAGACGAAAACAAGGAAGTAACAGTGGAAGTACAGAGGAAGACGACGGCCGCTGAGCGGTAGGCCGAACGGCACGAAGGACGCGAGAGCAGATTCCTCAGAGAGGCCAAGGCGGCAAGGAGCTTGCGTTTCATGGCTTGCGACGGAAGGAAAGCATATCAGGTCACTTTAAGAGTTCGGTGGCGTAGCGGGCGGGGACGGCGAGATTGGAGCCGCCAAAGCCGTTCAGGATGGCGAAGTTAATTCCCACAACTTTTCCGTTGCGATTGAAGAGCGGACCGCCGGAGCCGCCGGAAGTGGTGGCGGCGTCGTAGACGATTTTGTCCTTGAGAACGTCGCCGATGTGCCCCTGGGTGGTGGTGGGACGGATGAGTTTCTGAGTAGCGAGCTGGGAGACGATCTGGTTGACGTTCTGGGAGCCGCCGGCGATTTTTTCGGCGACGTCGGAGCCCGCGCGGGCAAGGATGCCTTCGATACCGGTGGGGTAGCCTATGAGGACGACGGGGTCGCCGGTGACGCTGGCGCCGGCGGTGGCGTCGAGTTGCAGGAGGGCGATGTCTCCGGGAGGAGAATCGAGCTTGAGGACGGCGACGTCGGCTTCGGAAGAAATCTTGTCGAGATTGGCGCGGTAGCCGTCGGTCTTGCCGGGGAAAAAGGCGCGATAAGAGAGAACGTAGGGGGCGGCGCCGTGATCGGTCAACTGCTTGAGGTCGTCGTTTTGCCACCAAGGCTCGGCGACATGGTGGTTGGTGACGACGCGGCCGTCGCGGGAGACGAGGAAGCCGGTGCCGAAGACATCGATGCGGAGGTGCGGGCCGGAGCCTTCGGTGTCGAGTTGGACCATGCCCTTTTCGTCGACGCGGGGCTTGCCGGAGGCGTCAGCCACGACGCGGATGGGTTTGCCGGTAGTGCGATCGAGAAATTCGACGACAACGTGAAGCAGGCAGACGCTGGGGCCGTAATTGTGAATGACGGTTTCGGCAATTTTGCCTTCGTTTTCGAGAAGCTTGAGGCGGCTTTGCGTGTCGGCGAGTTGCCGGCGAAGGGAAGCGGCGTCGGAGCCTTCAGCGGAAGCCATTTCCTTCCGGAGAGTTTCGGATTTGGCTTTGAGGGATTCGCGCGCGGCGGCGTCGGTGCGTGATTGTTCTTCAAGAGAAGTGCGCGTGGCGGCGGCGCGGCGAAGGATGTCGTCCTGCTGGCCAAGCCCAGTATTGAGGCGGGCGATCTCGGCGCGGAGCTGGAGAGTTTCCTTGCGGTTGCGACCGAGAGAAATGACGGTGACCAGAGCGGCGAGAACGGCGACGGCGCCGAATCCGAGGATTGTGGGAATGAGCCAGGCGCGGCGCTTGGTGACGTCGTTGTTCAGCGATTCGACGGCGACGTCGGCGTAGCGCTCGCGCTGGACGGCGTACTTGAGCATGGTGCGAAGTTCTTCTTCGGGGCGGCGTTCGCGAAGTTGCGTGCGAACGCGAGCGGCAAATTCGACGGCGTCAAAAGGAAAGGAGAGAACATCGTGTGCGCCGAGGTCGAGTGCACGGGCGCGCTCGAGGGAGTCGCCCCGGATGATCATGACAATTTGCGGAGTGGATTCGGTGCCGGGACGAGAGTTGAGTTGCGTGATGAGGCCGCAGCAGGTGAGGTCGGAAGGAGAGGCTTCGGTGACGAGGAGGTCGGGCGCGGCGGCGAGAACGTCGTCGACGGTGAGGCCGTCTTTGACGATGAGTTCGTATCCCTGACCGGCGAGTGCGCGCTGCACGGCGTCGAGAGGACCGGGAGCGAGGTTAAGAAGAAGAATTCGCACGGGTATTCGATGCACCGCCGCAAGTTGCGGATATAGAAAAATCGAATGCGCAGGTCAGAGCTTCACGACAGTTGCCTGGGCACAAGAGTACCAGAAGATGCGAGAGGACGTGTGGGGTGGCTTGACTTGACAAGGGTTTAAAGCACCTGCCAACATCGCGGCGTTCGGCGTATTTTCATGATTTTTGTGGCGGAGCAGGAAGGTGGGCGTGGCGGAACTGGTTACACTGCGGGAAGCGGTGGCAAGCCTGGTGCGGGACGGCGCAACGATGGCGCTGGAGGGCTTTACACACCTGATACCGTTCGCGGCGGGTCATGAGGTGATCCGGCAGGGGCGCAGGGGATTGACGCTGATTCGAATGACGCCGGACTTGATTTACGACCAGATGATCGGGATGGGATGCGCTTCGCGGCTGGTTTTTTCGTGGGGAGGGAATCCCGGAGTCGGATCGCTGCACAGGTTTCGCGATGCAATTCAAGCGGGCTGGCCGGCGCCGCTGGAAATCGAGGAACATAGCCATGCGGACATGGCGGCGCGGTACCAGGCCGGCGCATCGGGGCTGCCGTTTGCGGTGACGCGGGGGTATGTCGGTTCGGACCTGCCGAAACAGAATTTAAAAATCAAATTTATCGAATGTCCGTTTACGGGAGAGCGGCTGGCGGCGACTCCGGCGATCAACCCTGACGTGACGGTGATTCACGCGCAGCGGGCGGATCGGGCGGGGAATGTGTTGATCTACGGAATTATCGGCGTGCAGAAAGAAGCGGCGCTGGCGGCGAAGCGCGTGATCGCGACGGTGGAGGAGATTGTGGAGGATTTGCAGGCGCCGCCGAATGCGTGCGTGCTGCCGGCTTGGGTGGTTACGTGCGTCTGCCACGTTCCGGAAGGTGCGCGGCCCTCCTATGCGCATGGTTATTACAAGCGAGACAACGCGTTCTATGTGGCTTGGGACGAAATTTCGCGGGACCGCGAGCGGTTCCGGCAATGGATGCAGCGGCACGTCTTGTCGACCGCGGATTTCGCGGAGTACCGGCGGAGCGTGGAAGCCGACGCGAACATGAAGAGCCATGCCTGATACCGGATACACGCCGCAGGAAATCATGACGATCGCCGCTGCGCGAATGTTGAAAGGCGGGACGGTGTGCTTCGTGGGAATCGGCCTGCCGAGCGGGGCGGCAAATCTTGCGCGGCTGACGCACGCGCCGGATGTGGTTCTGATCTATGAGTCCGGGACGATTGGGGCGAAGCCGGCAGTGCTGCCGCTTTCGATTGGCGATGGAGAACTTGCGGAGTCCGCGGATACGGTGGTTTCCGTGCCGGAGGTGTTCCGGTATTGGCTGCAGGCGGGGCGAGTGGACGTGGGATTCCTGGGCGCGGCGCAGATCGACAAGTTCGGGAATATCAACACGACGACGATCGGCGGGAGTTACGGGAAGCCGAAGGTGCGGCTGCCCGGCGCCGGGGGCGCTCCGGAGATTGCGACGGCCGCGAAGCAGGTGAATATCATTCTGAAGCAGAGCCGGCGCAATTTTGTGGAGAAGCTGGATTTTGTGACATCGTCGGGGATTTATGAGGAAGGAAGCGGGAGGGCTTCGAAGCGCGGCCGGGGGCCGACGACCGTGATTACCGACCTGGGGATTATGTCTTCCACGCCCGAGTCGCGGGAATTGGTGCTGCAGTCGGTGCATCCGGGCGTCACCGTGGAGCAGGTGAAGGAAGCGACGGGATGGAATCTGAAAGTGGCGGACGAAATGAAGCAGACGCCGGCACCGACCGGGCAAGAGCTGGCAGCGCTGCGCGAGCTACATGCGCGCACGGCGGCCGCACATGGCACGGTGGCGACGAGCGAATGACGTCTGTGAAGGCAAAATGGAACTCGGATGGCTGAAAAAACAATTCCAACCGGCCGGTTAGCCGGCTACCGCCGCGCACAGCCGGGAACGCAGCCCCCCTATTTGCATCCCCCATACGTTTCTTCGATCAAGCGCGCGCCGCAGCAGCCACTAGTTGTGTTGCCGCATACCCTGACCGAGGTCACCGGACCGCAATTCAGTGAAAAAGATGTAAACGCGAACGCATTCGATTTGACGCGGCAGCATCCTGGAGAACCGTTGGGGGAACGCGTGATTGTCAGCGGGCGGGTGATCGACGAAGACGGGCGGCCGCAACGGCACACGCTGGTGGAAATCTGGCAGGCGAACGCGGCGGGGCGGTACCTGCACAAGGCGGATCAGCACGATGCGCCGCTCGATCCGAATTTTACGGGCTGCGGGCACGCGCTGACGGATGGGGAGGGGCGCTACCGGTTCGTCACCATTCGTCCCGGCGCGTACCCGTGGAGAAATCACACGAACGCGTGGAGGCCAGCGCACATTCATTTTTCGGTGTTCGGGCCGGCTTTTGCGACGCGGCTAGTGACCCAGATGTATTTTCCGGGGGATCCGCTGATTCCGGTCGATCCGATTTTCAATTGCACTGCCGATGAAGCGGCGCGTAATCGATTGATTTCGACTTTCGACTGGGCCACGACGATTCCGGAGCGTGCGCTTGGCTTTCGATTTGACGTAGTACTGGCGGGACGCGAAGCGACGCCGTTTGAGGATTCGTTAAAGGGAAAAGGAAGATGAGCTCGCTTCGAGCGACGACGTCGCAGACGGTCGGGCCGTTCTTTCACCTCGGGCTGGACGGCTTGCTGCGGGAGGATCTTACCGCGCCGGGCGTTTCCGGCGAGCGCGTGGAGATCGAGGGCAGGGTGATTGACGGCGACGGAAAAGGCGTGCCGGATGCACTCGTTGAAATCTGGCAAGCGAACGCGCAGGGAAAATACAGTCATGCGGAAGACACGCAGGAGAAGACGCTGGAGGAGGGATTCCTGGGTTATGGACGCGTGGTGACAGATGAGAACGGCCGCTTCCAGTTTGTGACGATTAAGCCGGGCGCCGTTCCCGGACCTGAAGGCAGGCGGCAAGCGCCGCACCTGGCGGTTTCGGTTTTTGCGCGCGGACTGCTGAAACGCCTGGTGACACGGATGTATTTTCCCGGCGAGCCGGCGAATGCGCAAGACTATGTGATGAGCCTGGTCGATGCGGCGCGGAGGCACACGCTGGTTGCGCGAAAAGGCGAGGGGCGTGGACAGCTGATTTGGAACGTAGTCCTGCAAGGGCCAGAGGAGACGGTCTTCTTCGAGATCTGACGAAGTTTTTTCTCCGGGCTATCCCCACCTCGGATACACAATTCTGGAGTTGACAGACGCAAAGAAGTGAAATAGCATTAGCGAAGAAAAAGCGAATACAAGAGTGTTTATGGCTATTCCCGCACTTCGTTCTTTGTTGCGAACCCCAGAGTTTGGCCGTGGACTAGAGGGTTTCCGAAGGCATTTTGCACTTGAGCTTAAGTCTTGTGGGGTCAAGGCATTAGACCAAATGCTGGGCGGCGGATTCCCTTGCGGTTCGGTGGTGGAATTGTGCGGAACGGCCTGCTCCGGGCGGACCAGCTTGAGCCTGGCCCTGCTCGCCCAAGCAACCAGGAGGCAGGAAGCATGCGCACTTGTGGATGTTTCGGATTGTTTTGATCCGGAGTCGGCTGCGGCGGCGGGTGTCGATCTCGAACGCCTGCTGTGGATTCGTTGTGGAGGCGAAGGAAATGTAGAGAGTTCGCGGGCGTTCGCTTCGGTAGCTCGCGAAAGTGGACAAAACGAGAAGAGCAGAGCATCCGAGCGGCATGCTGCTTCGGCAAAACTATTAAAGGGAGGGCACGGCTGGAGGCATCCTCGAGAGCAGATTCGCGGAGTGGAGACGGCAATTCCTTCACTGCTTTCCGAAAAAAACGTGGAAAACAAAATGATTCGCGTTGAGGCCCGCTGCGCGGGAGAGCAAGTGGAAGCGGACCGGCAACTTCCCCGGCGGGGCGATAACGTCCGGCGGCGCATAGTGGCCATGGAGAAAATTGATTCACGTCCTCCCGCTATCAGGAAGGCTTTGCGTTCGAAATCCTGGAACACGAAACCCTGGAGACGTTTAGAACAGGCGATCAAGGCGACGGATTTACTGCTGCACGCAGGCGGTTGGGGAGTGGTGCTGTTCGATATGGGGAATATTTCTTGGGTGGAAGCGCGTCGCATCGAGCTGAGCACGTGGTTTCGTTTCCGGCG
>Ga0079222_10000381_pt1 | contig 10220 bp, 11 predicted proteins | sample GAPlitter_FD_75070 | JGI IMG/M metagenome (GOLD analysis project Ga0079222, IMG submission 75070) | Agricultural soil microbial communities from Georgia to study Nitrogen management - GA Plitter | ecosystem: Environmental > Terrestrial > Soil > Agricultural land | place: USA: Georgia...
CCGCTCGGCGGGCACGGCGTCGCGCGTCCACGCGACCATGCGACGCTGCTCGTCCGAATCGAGCAGGGCCGACTCCCCGGTCGAGCCCGCGACGACCACGCCGTCGAGTCCAGCGGCGAGGAGCCGCCGCACGTTGCCGCACAGTCGCTCGGAGGCGACATCCCCGGTGGCGCCGTCGAAGGGGGTGGTGATGGGGGCGAGCACCCCCGCCAGGCGCCGCGCCGTCACTGGCGGGGGGTCGCCGCGGAGGCGGTGGCGCGCGCGCGGCGCTGCGCGCGGACCTCCTGCTCGAATTCGGCCGGCTCAGTCGCCGTACCGAGGGCCGCCTCATAGGTCACGACCTCGTCGGTGACCAGCTCGACGAGGTGCTGATCGAAGGTTTGCGTGCCGTACTGGTCGCGGGCTTCGCGCATGTACTCGGGCAGCTCCGACGTCCGACTCGGATCCTTGATGAGGTCGCGTACGGCCGCGTTGCAAATCAGGATCTCGACGGCTGCCACCCGACCGTGGCCATCCGCGCGCGGCAGCAGGCGCTGCGCGATCACGGCCTGGAGCGCCTCGCTCAACCGCAGCCGCGCGACTTCCTGCTGGTCGGGCGGGAACATCGCCACGACGCGCGTGATAGTGGTAACGGCATCGGGCGTGTGCAGCGTGGCGATGACCACGTGCCCGGTCTCGGCGGCCTTCATGGCCGTGTCGAGCGTCTCATGGTCGGGCAGCTCACCGATCAGCACGACGTCCGGATCCTGCCGCAGGGCGGCCCGCAAGCCGGCCCCGAAGTCGTCGGTGTCCACGCCGATCTCCCGCTGCGTCACGGATGAATTGATGTCGCGGTGCAGGAATTCGATCGGATTTTCCAGCGTCACGACGTGCTTGTGCTCGGTCTGATTGATGTGGTTGACGATCGCGGCCATGGTCGAGCTCTTGCCGGATGCCGTCACGCCCGTGACGAGAATCAGCCCGCGCTCGGCCGCCGCGATGGTCGTGAGCACGGGCGGCAGTTTCAGGGTCTCGAAGGTGGGGACATCGAACGGGATCACGCGCATGACGATCATGAACGACGAGCGCTGGCGCAGGATGTTCACCCGAAACCGCCCGACGCCCGGCATCCCCCAGGAGCAGTCGTAGTCCCGCAGCTTGTCGAGCCGGGCGCGATCTTCGTCGTTGGCGATCAGGTGCTGGGCGATGGCCCTCGTTTGGTCGGGCGTGAGCCGCTGCTTGGTGAGCGGAACGAGCTTGCCGTCGATCCGCGCGCGGAACACGTCGCCCGCCTTGATGTGGAGATCGGAGGCGCCACGGTCGATGGCCGCCTTGATGATCTGCTCGATGCCGCGCTGCTGCGTCGCGGCGCTCGCGCGGCCGCCCTTCGCTTTCTCCTCCACTAGGCTCGGGCCTCCACTAGTATCCGGCCTCGGGGTCGACCGTGTTGGTGAGCGGGGACCCTGCAAGATAGCGACCGATGTTCTCCACGATCAGCCCCGTCTCACGGTCCCAGAACCGCGCGGTGACCGCGGCCACATGCGGGCTGACGAGCACGCGCGCGTGCCGCCACAAGGCATGCCCAGCCGGGAGTGGCTCGGTGGCGAACACGTCGAGCGCCGCGCCACGGAGACGGGCAGCGTCGAGCAGATCGAGCAACGCCGTCTCGTCCAACAGGGTCCCGCGAGCGACGTTGACCACCATCGCATCGGTTGGCAGCCGCTCGAGCACGGCGCGGGTCACGGCACCGTTCGTCTCCGCAGTATGGGGCGCAGCGATGACCAAGCAGTCGCTCTCCGCGGCGAGCCGGGGCAGGTCCCCGGGCCCACCCACCCAACGGACGCCGGCGGGGCCGCCCCGCTCCGGCCGGCGGCGCACGCCGGCTACGCTCATCCCCAGCGCCAGGCCGCGCCGCGCGATCGCGACGCCGATCCCGCCGAGACCGAACACGCCCAGCCGGATCTCCCCGAATTCACGCACGGGAACGTGCAGGTCCGCGAAATCGGCTCGCGCCCAGCGGCCTTCCCTCTGAAACTCCCGCATCCGGTCCAGGCCGCGCGCGAAATACCCGATCGCTGCCATGACCCAGTCGGCGATCGGCTCGGCGTGGACTGCCGCCGAGTTGGTGAGGACCACGCCGGTCCCGGCGAGGTGGGGCAGGCTCGCCCCGATCCCCGCGGTCCCGCTGTGCGCCCATTTGAGGGTGCCGCGGCTCGCCGCCACCACTCCGGCGGGGACGCCGTACCCGAGATAGATCTCGGCGCCGCGCGCCGCCACCGCAGCCTCGGGGGTGCCGGAGCCGCCGTCGCCATCAGAGGCGGCCGGCGCCCCGACCTCGACCACCTCCCACCCCGCGCCCAGGGCTGCGCGAATCCGGTGCACGGCGGGCGAGGGGATGCGCCAGGCGGCGCGTGGCGAGGCGAGATCGACGACGAGGCGGCGCGTCACTCCCCGGTCGAGATGGCCCGCACCATGGGGTGATGCAGCAGGCCGAGCATGACTTCGTCGTGCAATCGCTTGGGGCCGCGCAGGTCGCATTCGATCACCAGGTCGACGTTCTCGCGGCGCGAGTTCCAACGGTCGATGTCGAGCCCCGCCCGGCGCACCAACGCCTCGAGGTCGTCGAGTGCCATGGGCTCGGGGCGAGCGTGGATGACGAGCGCCGTGCGCGTGGCGCGCCGCCCCACGAAGCCTTCCAGCCGCCCCAGGCCCCACAGCACGAGCATGACCAGCAGCGTCGCGCCGAGCGCCTCGACGTAGGCACCGCCTCCCAGGGCCATCCCGATGGCCGACACCACCCAGATCGTCGCGGCGCTCGTGAGCCCGCTGACCGAGCCACGGGTATGCAGGATCGTTCCCGCGCCAATGAAGCCCACGCCGGGGAGGATCTGGGCGGCGATGCGCGCCGGATCGCCCCGGCCCAGTGAGAGCGCGACCGACAACGACGTGAACAGCGTGGCACCGACGCAGATCAGAATGTTCGTCCGCAGGCCAGCGGGCTTCCCGGACAGCTCACGTTCGAGACCGATCCATCCGCCGCACAGGGTCGCGAGGCCCAGCTGCAGCAGCAGCTGGAGGTGAAAGACCTCCACCATCTGGCTCAGCATCTGCGCCATCAGCTCTCCTCCTCCTCCTCCAAAAAGCCCATCTGGCGACGCACCTGTCTCATGGTGCGACGCGCGAGGGCGCGGGCTTTGGCCGCTCCGGCCCGCAGGAGTTTGGACACCGTGGCCGGCTGCGCGCGCAGCCCCGCCGCTCGCTCGCGGATGGGGGTGAGCGCCGCTATCATATTGTCCGCGAGTACCCGCTTGCAATCGAGGCAGCCCCACCCCGCCGTGCGGCAGTTGCGCGCCACGAGCTGGATCGTCTCGGGCGGGGAAAAGCCCTGGTGAATCGTGAAGATGTTGCAGATGTCGGGGTTCCCGGGGTCCTTGCGGGTCACGCGCGCCGGATCGGTGGCGGCGGGCTTGAGCTTCTCCCAGATCGTTTCAGGGGAGTCGAACAACCCGATCGTGTTGCCCAGGCTCTTCGACATCTTGGCCTGGCCGTCGAGCCCGAGGACCCGCTTCGCCGTCGACAGCAGCGCCTGCGGCTCGGGTAGCAGGAAGCCGTTCCCGTACCGCGCGTTCCAGCGCCGCGCGATCTCGCGCATCAGCTCGAGGTGCTGCAGCTGGTCCTCGCCCACGGGCACGAGGGTTGCCTCGTACAGGAGCACGTCGGCCGCCTGCAGCACCGGGTAGTTCAACAGCCCCGCCGGCACGCTCTCCTGACGCTGCGCCTTGTCCTTGAACTGGGTTTGCCGTTCGAGCTCGCCGAGCGGCGTGACCGTGTTGAGCAGCCAGTTGAGCTCGGTGTGCTCGGGAACGTGCGACTGCACGAACACGATCGCCCGCTCGGGGTCGAGCCCCGCGGCGAACAGCCCGATCGCCATGTCGAGCGTGCGCTGAGGCAGCGTCGCAGGGTCGTAGGGCTGCGTGATGGCGTGCAGATCCACGACGGCAAACAGGCAGTCGTGCTGGTGCTGCAGCTTGACCCAGTTCTGCACCGCGCCGAGGTAGTTGCCGATGTGCAGTTCACCGGAGGGCTGAATGCCGGAGAAGACGCGCGCCATGGGCTCACAACCTACCCGGACGGAGGCGAGCGCCGCAAGGTGCGAGAACTCAAAGACTTAGTCGATGTGGCTCGGCGCGCCGCCGCGCTCGCGGCGGCGTTCCTCCGGGCGGCGACACCCGCCGCCGCCCAGGATTGGATCGAAAAGGGCCGGGGCGATTTCGTCACGGATGCCGATCGGCAGTCGGAAGCGATGATCAAGGAAGCGCTCACGCGCGACGTCCCCGGGTCGACGGTCGTGGGCGAGGAGCTCTCCCCCAGGGCGGCACGCAGCGCGGAGGTCGTCTGGATCGTCGATCCACTCGACGGCACGACGAACTTCCTGCACGGCTACCAGCAGTATGCCGTCTCGATCGGCTGTTTGGTGGGCGGCACTCTCGCCGCGGGCGTGATTCACGACGTGCCGCGCGACGTCCGATACTGGGGCGCGACGGGGCTGGGCGCATGGCAGGGCGAGGAGCAGATTCGCGTCTCGCGGCTCACCCAGCCACGGCACGCGCTCGTCGGCACGGGCTTCCCGTTCAAGACCTTGCCGCAGCTCAGAACGTATCTCGACCAGTTCAGCGCGGTGCTGGGCGTCGCGAGTGGCATTCGCCGCGCCGGCTCCGCCGCGCTCGATCTCGCCGACGTCGCGGCGGGCAGGCTCGACGCGTTCTGGGAGCTGACGCTCGCCCCCTGGGATGTCGCGGCGGGGGTGCAGCTGATTCGTGAGGCGGGCGGCGTGGTGACGACGCTGGATGAGTCGGACGACGTGCTGCGGCATGGCTCGGTGGTCACCGGGAATCCGACTATGCATCGGTGGCTGGTGGATCTGCTGAGGAGCGCATGAGATCGGCAATCTCCGGTCGAGGTACTCGATGTCAGCACCATTAGTCGAATGCGTCCCGAATTTCTCAGAGGGTCGCGATCGCACGACCATCGAGGCTTTGCGTGCGGCGCTGACGAGCGTTCCGGCCGTGAAGCTACTGGACGTGCAGACGGACGCGTCGCACCACCGCTCGGTGTTCACGTTCGTCGCGCCACCGGAGCCGGCGGTCGAGGCGGCACTCGCCGCCATGCGGGTCGCCACCGAGCGGATCGACCTCACGCGCCATCGCGGTGAGCACCCGCGCATGGGAGTCACCGATGTCGTGCCGTTCGTACCGGTTCGCGATGTCACAATGGAAGCATGCGTCGGGCTCGCCCGGAAGCTCGCCGAGCGGGCCGCCGCCGAGCTCCAGATCCCGATCTATCTCTACGCCGCCGCCGCCACCCGCCCGGAGCGCGAGCGCCTGCCCGACATCCGCAAGGGTGAGTTCGAGGGGTTACGCGACCGGATCGGGACCGACCCCGCGGCCGATCCCGACTTCGGGCCGCGGCGCATCCACCCCACGGCGGGCGCGACGGCGGTGGGCGCCCGGCCCTTTCTCGTCGCGTTCAACATCTACCTCGACACCCGCGAGGTCGCGATCGCGAAACAGATCGCGAAGCAAATCCGCACATCGAGCGGTGGGCTGCCCGCGGTCCAGGCGTCCGGGTTCGAGGTGGGGGGCCAGGCGCAGGTCTCGATGAACCTGCTCGACATCGACAGGACGTCTCCGGTGACGGTGTACAGCGCGGTCGAGGCAGCGGCGCGGACCCACGGCGTCGGCATCGTGAAGAGCGAGGTGGTTGGTCTGGTCCCCGAGCGGGCGCTGCTGGGCGCGGGCGCGGCGGCGTTGCGTCTCCCGGACGCCGCGGATCATCTGCTCGAGGCGAAGATCCGTGCCGCCGAAGGGCCGACGCTCGACGGCTGGCTCGAGGAGCTCGCTGGCGGCGCTCCGGTCCCGGGCGGCGGCAGCGCCGCGGCGCTCGCGGGGGCGCTGGCCGGCGCCCTGGTGGCGATGGTCGCACGGCTGACGATCGGCCGAAAGGCGTATGCCGGCGTTGAGCGGCGCGCCGGCGAGATCCTAGCGGAAGCCGAGGGCCTGCGAGTCGAGTTGCGGCGGTTGGTCGATGACGACGCGGCCGCGTACGCGCAGGTGAGCGCGGCCTACAAGATCCCCAAGGACGACCCAACGCGCACGCGCGCCATCGACGCCGCGCTGCTGGGCGCCGCCCGGACACCCGCCGACGTCGCGACGCGCGCGGCCCGGCTCGCGACACTCGCCGGCGAGATCCGGGAGATCGGAAACAAAAATGCCCGCTCGGACGCGACCGTCGCGGCGGGACTCGCGCGCACCGCGGTCGCCGCGGCGCTGGAAAATGTGCGAGTGAACGTGGCCGGGTTGTCCGATCCTGCCGCCGGCCTGCGGCTGCTACGGGAGGTCGAGCGCCTCAGTCCGCCGCCGTGAGGATTCGAGGCGGGGCGCCGTCCTCCGCCACCGCGACTGTGTGCTCGAAGTGCGCGGACAGGGAACCGTCCTCCGTGACGACGGTCCACTTGTCATCGAGGGTCCGGATGTCGGCGCTGCCCACGTTCACCATCGGCTCGATCGCGATCGTCATGCCGGGGACGAGTCGCGGCCCGCGCCGCGGGCGGCCGTAGTTGGGCACCTGGGGATCCTCGTGGAACGCCGATCCGATGCCGTGCCCCACCAGCTCGCGCACCACGGAGTAGCCCGCGCCTTCCGCCACCTGCTGCACCGCATGCCCGATGTCGCCGACGTGATTCCCGGCGCGCGCCTGGGCCACGCCCGCCGCCAGGGCGCTGCGGGTGGTGGCGAGCAGCCGCTGGGCGTCTTGGCTGACGGCGCCGACGGGGAACGTCGCGGCCGAATCGGCGTGCAGCCCGTCCAGCCACACGCCCACGTCGACACTCAACAGGTCGCCCTCCTTGAGCACCCGCTTGGCCGAGGGGATCCCGTGGACCACCTCGTGATTGATCGAGGTGCACAGCGTGGCGGGGAAGTCGTACAGACCCTTGAACGAGGGCCGGGCGCCCGGATGCGAGCGGATGAACCGCTCGGCGATGCGGTCGAGCTCCTCCGTGGAGACGCCCGGCCGGACGTGCCGCGCCACCAGGGCGAGCGTTTCGGCCACGATGCGGCCCGCGGCCGCCATGGTCTCGATTTCGCGGGCCGACTTGATCGTGATCATCGCCCGATGACGCGCTTGATGTCCATCGCGATCTGATCCACGTCGCCCACGCCGGGCACCCGCTTCACGATGCCGCGCTCGGCGTAGTGCGCGATGAGCGGCGCGGTGTCGCGCTGGTAGACCTGCAGCCGCATCTTGATGGCGTCGGGCGTGTCGTCCGAGCGCCCTTCCTGCGCCGCCCGACCCAGCATGCGGCGCACCAGCTCTTCCTCCGACACGTCCAGCAGGACGATGTGATTCAGGCGCTGACCGCGCTCGCCCAAGGTCCGGTCCACCAGCTCGGCCTGCCCGGCGGTGCGCGGAAACCCGTCGAACACCGCGCCCTGCTGCGCCTCGGGCTTGGCCAGCTCTTCCTTGATCATCCCGAGGACGACGGTGTCAGGCACCAGCTTACCGTCGTCCATGAACTTTTTCGCCTCGAGTCCCAGGGGCGTCTGCGCCTTCACGGCGGCGCGCAGGATGTCACCGGTAGTGATCTTCGGCAGGCCGAGCCGCTCTGCCAGGATCTTCCCCTGGGTCCCCTTCCCGGAGCCGGGCGCGCCTAACAGGAGGATGAACACTTCATCCCTACATGTAGCGTTGGCGCCCGCGAAACTTTACTCGCCCTTCCTTCATGAAGCCGTCGTAATGACGCAGCAGCAGGTGCTGCTGCACCTGCTGGACCGTGTCGAGCGCCACGCCGACGACGATGAGCAGCGCGGTGCCTCCGAACCCGAACGGCATGTTGAGGATGCTGGAGACGACGATCGGCAGCATCGCCACGAGCGTCAGGAACAGCGCGCCCGGGAAGGTGATGCGCGACAGGACCTCGTCGATGTAATCGGCCGTGGCGGCGCCCGGCTTCACACCTGGGATGAACCCGCCTTGCTTCTTCAGGTTTTCCGCGAGATCGACCGGGTTGAAGATGATGGACGTGTAGAAGTACGCGAAGAAAATGATCAGCACGGACATCGAGACGATGTACACCGGCGATGTCACGTTGAAATACTCCGCCATGTGCTTGAGCGTCTGATTGCCGCTGAAGGCCGCGATCGTCCCCGGCACGATGATGAGCGACTGCGCGAAGATGATCGGCATCACGTTCGCCGTGTTGAGCCGCAGCGGGATGAAGGTCTTCTGGCCCTCGCGAATCCGCCCGCGCCCCATCACCTTGCGCGGTATCTGGATGGGTATCCGGCGCGCCGCGACGGTCACCGCCACCGTCCCGGCCACCACCAGCACCATGACGGCGAGCACCGCGAGCAGCGTGGGCACGCTAAGGCTGCGCGCCTGCAGGGCATCGATGGTGCGGATGGTTTCGGGCCAGATCCGCTCCACGATCGAGAAAAAGATCAACAGGCTCGCGCCGTTGCCGATGCCGCGCTCCGTGATCTGCTCGCCGAGCCACATGACGAACACGCCGCCGGTGGTCAGGGTCAGCACGGTCGTGAGGCGGAAGAAGAACCCCGGGTGGCCCACCGCTCCCGGAATCTGCTCGGTGAACAGCGCGTAGCCGTACGCCTGGAACAGGCAGAGCACCACGGTGAGGTAGCGCGTCCACTGCGTGAGCTTTCTCCGGCCCTCGTCGTCGCGCTGCATCTTTTCGACGATGGGGAACACCGGGGCCGCGAGCTGGAACACGATGCTCGCGGAGATGTAGGGCATGATCCCGAGCGCGAACACGGTGGCGCGGCCGAAGCTGCCGCCCGCGAACAGGTCGTACAGGCTGAACAGCGTGCCCTGGCCCTGATTGCGCAGGAAGTCGGCGAGCGCCTGGACGTTGACACCGGGCGTGGCGATGTGCGCGCCGACGCGGTACACCACGAGGCACATGAGCGTGAAGAGAATCTTCTCCTTCAGCTCCGGTACCTTGAACAGGTTGGGTAGCCGGGGGGCCGTCATACGTCAGCTCGCGATCGTGCTGCCCGCCTGCTCGATCTTCGAGCGGGCGGAAGCCGATACGGTCACGCCCTTCACGGTGAACTTGCGCTCCACTTCGCCCATACCGAGCAGCTTAATGGGACGATCGGGCCGGCGCACCAGCCCGGCGCCGAACAGGGTCTCCGGCGTGATCTCCACCCCCTCGGCGAGCCGGCCAAGGTGCCGGACGTTCACGACCTGGGAGGGCTGCTTGAACGGGTTGGTGAACCCGCGCTTGGGGATGCGGCGAATCAGCGGCATCTGACCGCCCTCGAAGCCGGGGCGCCTTGGCGCGCGGCGTGGCCCGCGCGCGTCGCGGAGCCCTGGTGGAAGTCTTCGCCTTCGCTTTCGTCGGCCGCTTCGCCTTTGCCATTGCGTCTAGCCCGCTTTCGCGGCCGTCACCTCGACGAGGTGGCGGACCTGGTGGAGCATACCCCGGAGCGCGGGGTGATCCGGCTTCACGACCACGTGCTGGTGATGCTTGAGACCGAGCGCTTCGAGCGTGCGTCGCTCAAGCGCGGGGCGTCCAATCCCCGAGCGCACCTGGGCGATGCGCAACTGGCCCTTGCCGGCCGGCGGCAGCGCGCGGTCGCGACCGGGCTTGCGCTTGCGGTACTTGCGGGTCGGGGGCAGCCTACCCATGGACGGCCTCCTGACGGGCCCGATAGTGAATCGCCTCGAGCTCGACGCCACGCTCCCGCGCGACGTGGCGCGCCGTCGTCAGGTGGCGCAGCGCGTCAAGCGCCGCCCGGACCATGTTGTGCGGGTTGGTCGACCCGAGGCTCTTCGTGAGGATGTCACGCACGCCCGCGCATTCGAGCACGGCGCGCACGGCACCTCCGGCGATCACGCCGGTGCCCGACGCCGCCGGCTTCAAGAGCACGCGACCGGCCCCATGATGGCCGATGATCTCATGCGGGATGGTAGTGCCTGTGAGCGGCACCTCCATCATGCGACGGCGGGCGGCCTCCACGGCCTTCCGCACCGCCTCGCTGACCTCGTTCGCCTTGCCGGTGGCGACGCCCACGTGCCCGTGTCCGTCACCCACCGCCACGAGGGCGTTGAACCCGAACCGCCGACCCCCCTTCACGACCTTGGCCACGCGGTTGATCGAGATCACGTTCTCGACCAGCCCATCGCCTTCGCGCTGACGCTCACTGGAGTCGCGCCGCTCG
>Ga0079222_10000383_pt1 | contig 10203 bp, 10 predicted proteins | sample GAPlitter_FD_75070 | JGI IMG/M metagenome (GOLD analysis project Ga0079222, IMG submission 75070) | Agricultural soil microbial communities from Georgia to study Nitrogen management - GA Plitter | ecosystem: Environmental > Terrestrial > Soil > Agricultural land | place: USA: Georgia...
CGAGCGCGCCGCGGCCATGCTCCCGGGCATCGCGCCGGAGCGCTCAGCCCGGGCTACGCCGATCGCGATCAATCGCCCGGGCTCGGGGCGACCGAGCGCCTGGTCGACGCGATCATCTCCGCATGCGCGGTTTCCTTCAGGGCGTAGGCGCAAATCGTGCTGATGCATCCGACGATGAGCATGTAGCCCGCGATCAGCCACGGCTGGCCGTCACCTTCCTTCAGGAGAGCGGTGGCGATGATGGGCGTCAGGCCGCTCGCGAAGATCCCCGAGAACTGATAGACGAAGGAGATGCCGCTGTAGCGCACGCGGGTCTCGAAGAGCTCCGAGAAGAGCGCCGCTATAGGCCCGTACACCGCGGCGTAGACGATGCCGAATGGAATGATGATCGCGAGCGCCACGACAAGGCCGTTGCCTCCCGCGGTCGACATCGTCCAGAACGCGGGGAAGGCGAGCAGTCCGGTGAGCGCCGCGGCAAACCCGAACACGCGCTTGCGACCGAGTCGATCGGAAAGCCGCCCGAACACCGGGATGAAGAAGATCATCACGATCGAGGCAGCCGTCACCGCCAGGAGCGCCGTGGTGCGCGGCATCTTCAGCGTGGTGACGATGTAGGCGATGACGAATACGCCATAGATGTTGAAGGTCACGCCCTCGATGTAGCGGCAGCCCATGCCGAGAAGCACCTGCTTCCAGTGATGCCGCATGAGATCGAGGAACGGCACGGACGAAACGGTCTGCGTCGCCTGTACTCGCTGAAACGCGGGCGTTTCCATGATCTTCAAGCGGATGTAGATGCCGATGATCACCAGGACGAGCGAAATCAGGAAGGCGACGCGCCACCATCCCTGGAAGAACATGTCACCGGGCAACTGGGTCAGCAGGGCGACCATTCCTGTCGCAAGCGCCAGCCCGGCGGGCACACCGATCTGCGGCCAGCTGCCGTAGAAGCCGCGGCGCCCCGTCGGCGAATGCTCGACCGCCATCAGCACCGCGCCTCCCCACTCGCCGCCGACGCCGACGCCCTGACAGATGCGGAGCACGAGGAGCAGGATCGGCGCCCAGACTCCTATCGCGTCGTACGTCGGCAGCAGTCCGATCAGGAAGGTGCCGATGCCCATGATCAGAAGCGTCAGGATCAGCATCTTCTTGCGCCCGAGTCGGTCGCCGAAATGGCCGAATACGATGCCCGAGAGCGGTCGCGCGATGAAGCCGACCAGCGCGGTGGTGAACGCGAGCATCGTGCCGACCAGCGGATCGAACGACGGAAAGAACAGCTTGTTGAGAATCAGCGCCGAGAAGGTGTTGTAGAGAAAGAAGTCGTACCACTCGATGGTCGTGCCGATCGCGCTCGCCAACGCGACCTTGCGAATTTCCGCTTCGGACAACAGGCTCGGGTTCGCGACGCTGGTCATGCATCCTCCTCCTGGGCTCGGGTTGGCTTGCGGCCGCTGATCACGGGCGGTCTTGTTCCAGGGCCTACGCCGGGTGGTTCAAGCGCTCGCGCGCAGCCCGAGAATCTGCCGCGCTTCGCTCGGCGAGGCAGGCCTTCGTTCGAAACGCGCGCATTCGTCGACGACCTTCTTCACGAGCTCCGCGTTGCTCGCGGCCAGCCGGTCCGGCGCTGCCCGCAGATTGTCTTCGAGACCGGTTCGGCAGTGCCCGCCCGCGCCGAGACACCATTGATTGACTTCCCACTGGTAGCGCCCGATCCCCGCAGCCACCCAGGTCGCGCGGGGCAGCACGTCGGCAAGCTCGCTGCGCAGGAAATCGAAGATCGACCTGCGCGCCGGCATCGCGTTCGGCACGCCCAGCACGAACTGCACGTGCGGAGGATCCTCGATGAGGCCGCGCTTCACAAGATTCGCCGCGTTGTAGAGCATCGCCAGGTCGAACACTTCGACCTCCGGCTTGACGCCGTACTCGCGCATCGTTTGCGCGAGACCGTCGACGAAGTCGGGCGGGTTCTCGTAGACCCGGTTGGGAAAGTTGACCGAGCCCGTGGCGAGCGACGCCATGTCGGGCCTGAGATGCAGCATCGCTCCACGCTCGGACTGCTCGCGCCCGCGCCCTCCGGTGGAGAATTGCACGATCATGCCGGGGCAGAATTTGCGCACCCCCTCCTGCACCCGGCCGTAGAGCTCCGGATCCGAGCTCGGCGACTCGTCCGGATTGCGGACGTGGACGTGCACCAGCGACGCGCCGGCCTCGAACGCCTCGTGCGTCGACTCGATCTGCTCGTCCGGCGTGACCGGCACGGCGCCGCTGTCCTTCTTCCGCGGGACGGCGCCGGTAATGGCTACGGTGATGATGACGGGGACGGTCATGAGGGTCGGAATTCCGCTTCAGACGACGCGCCGCAGCGAATGGGCGGTCGGGCTCGCGGCGGCCGGAGCGAGCGTCGCGGCGATCGCCGCGGCCGCACGCCGCATCGCCGGCAGGAACGCGTAGCCTTTGCGCAAGCTCATCCTCGGCGCGGGGCCGTGAACCGCGACCGCCGCGCAGACGCGGCCGCGCGGATCGACCACCGGCACCGCGAGGCAGACCGAGCCGTCCAGAAACTCGCCGCTGTCGGTGCCGATGCCGCTCGCGCGGATCCTCCCGAGCTCGCGCTCGAGCGCATCGACGCCGGTGATCGTGCGCTCGGTGTAGCGCTTGAGCGGCGAGGCGCGCAGCAGGCGCCGCGCAGAGCTCGGCGGCAGGTGCGCGAGGAACAGCTTGCCGCTCGCCGTGCAATGCAGCGGCACGCGCGAGCCGATCCGCATGTGCAGGCGAACGATCGCGGAGGTCTCGACGCGGTCCAGGTAGACCGCCTCGTTGCCGTCGAGCATGGTGAAGTTGCACGTCTCGCCGATCTCGTCCACCAGCTGCGACAGGATCGCGTGCCGCTCGCGCCGCAACGGCGAATGCATCTGCACCGCCAGCGAGAGCGCGCCCACGCGACGCCCCACCACGTAGCGCTTGGCCGATGCTTCGCGCTCGACCAGCTCGCCCCGGATGAGGAGCTGCAGGATGCGGTAGACGCTCGGCTTGGGAAGTCCGCTCGAGCGTGTCAGCTCCTCGAGCGTGGCCGGCTGGTCCGCGTTGGCGATCAGCTCCAGCAGCAGGAAGGCGCGCAGGGTGGCGGAGCCGGCCGCGGGTGGTGCGGGGAGCGGCTCCGGGATGTATCCGGCAGATTTCGCGGGCCGAAATCCCATGTTCCATTATTGCCATGTTTTCCGGCGCTGTGCAATGATCGGCGGAGACGAAACAGCCGCGCCTGCGACATGCACCGGGGAGCGGCGCGGCACCAGCGCGAGAGCCGGACCGTGGCCAAGGACAGCCTGACTTACGAAGACCTGCTCCGGATCGTCGAGCTCGTCAAGTCGTCGCCGCAATTCTCCGAGTTCCGGCTCAAGGTCGGCGAAATCGAGCTGCACCTGAAGCGCAAGCGCGAGTCGGGCGCCGCGGCCCCACGCGAGTCTCGCGACGCGGCGGCCGAACCGAAGGAGGGCGAGCCGGCGAGCGCAGCGCCCAGGCGCGCCGCGCCCGACGCATGGCCGGACCCCTGGATCGTGGTCCGGGCGCCCATGGTCGGCACGTTCTATCGGGCGCCCGCGCCCGGCGCGGCGCCTTTCGTCGAGATCGGTCAGGCGGTGCAGCCCGACGCGACGGTCTGCATCATCGAGGTGATGAAGCTCATGAACTCGATCGCCGCTGGTGCGCGCGGCGTGATCCGAGAGATACTGGTCGAGGACGCCCAAGCCGTGGAATACGGACAGCCCCTCGTGGTTCTCGAACCGCAATGAACGACAGCGCGGCCAGTGCAAGCCTCGCGCAGAGCGCGACCGCCTCGGCGGGAAGACGGTTCGACTTCGTCGACGTCACGCTCCGCGACGCGCACCAGTGCCTCTGGTCCACGCGCATGACGACCGCGATGATGACGCCCATCCTGCCGGCGATCGATCGCGCGGGCTACGCTTTCATCAACATCCTCGGCGGCGCGGTGTTCGACGTATGCGTGCGCTACCTGCACGAGAACCCTTTCGAGCGCGTCGGGCTGCTGTGCGGACGGCTGGAGACGCCTTGCGACGCGCTCACGCGCGGCCAGAGCCTCTACACCTTCGAGCTCTTCCCCGACGACATCGTCGCGCTCAACGCCCAGGCGCTCGCGCGCCGCGGCGTCGAGGTGCTCACGGTCTACGACGCGCTCAACGACAACCGGAACATCGAATCCTCGGTGCGCGCCGGCCGCGCCGCCGGGATGAAGATCAGCGCCTGGATGACCTACACGCTCTCGCCCGCGCACACGGACGCCTACTACGTCGAGCGCACGCGCGAGCTTGCGGCGCTGGCCGCGGATTTCATCTGCATCAAGGACCCGACGGGGCTGCTGACGCCCGAGCGCGGACGGACGCTCTTTCCGGCGGTGGTGCAGGCGGCCGGCGGGATTCCCGTGCAGCTGCACTCGCACTGCCAGTCCGGGCTCGCGCCGGAGGTCTACGGCGTGGCGATGAGGAGCGGCTTTCGCTTCGGCTACACCGCGACCGAGCCGCTCGCGAACGGCGCGTCGCTCCCCGCGACGGAGGACATCGGCGAGCGGGCGCGCGCGCTCGGGCTGGAGACGTCTCTCGATCCCCGGGCGCTGGCGGAAGTGGCGGGCTATTTCGACTGGATCTGCGAGCGCGAGGACAAGCCGCGCGGCCGGGTCGCGCGCTACGATCCGGCGCTCTACGAGCATCAGATCCCGGGCGGGATGATCTCCAACCTGCGCTACCAGCTCGAGACGATGCGCATCGCCGATCGCCTGCCGGAGATCCTCGAGGAGGCCGCGCGGGTGCGCCGCGATCTCGGTTACCCCATCGTGGTAAGCCCGTTCGCCCAGTACATCGTCACGCAGGCCACGCTCAACGTCGTGCAGGGCGAGCGCTACAGGACGATTCCCGACGAGATCCGGAAGTACGCCTGCGGCTACTACGGCAGGCTCGCGGCGCAGCCTTCGGCCGAGTTCCTCGAGCGCGCGAACATCCGGCCCGACGAGTACGTCACCGAGTCCCCGGCGGCACACATCGAGTCCGGGATCCCGCGGCTTCGCGCCGAGCTCGGACCGGGAGCGAGCGACGAAGACATCCTGCTCGCCGCGTTCTACGACAAGAAGCTGGTCGCGGCGCTCGAGAATCCCGCGCCCGGCTGCACGTTCCGCACGACGCCGCTCGCCGAACTCGTCGCTTTCTTCGCGACGCGCTCGGACATCGAGTACGCGCGCGTTCGCTTTGCAGGGACCGAGATGACGTTCTCGGCGTGAGGCCTGCGCTGTCGGCGCTGACCCGGGGCCGTCAGTGTTTTGTAAGCCGGCAGACCGTACACTCGCGCGGCTGGAGTTCGTTCCGGTAAGCCATGTCCAGGCGACCGCTCGTCAACCGATCCAACCGCGACTACTGTGCCGGCGCGCTCATGATCGCGATCGGCCTGGCGGCGATCGTCGGGGGGCGGCGCTATCCACTCGGTACGCTCAGCCGCATGGGGCCCGGGTACTTTCCCGTCGCGCTGGGCGTGATCTTGACCTTGCTCGGGGTGGGAATCGCCGCCACGGCGCGGTTCGCATCGCGCGGCGGCGACGAAAAGGTCCTGCCGCCGGAGTGGCGCGGCTGGCTGTGCGTCGGGCTCTCCATCGTCGCCTTCGTGGTGCTCGGCAGGTACGGCGGCTTCATTCCCGCGACCTTCGCCGTGGTTTTCATCTCCGCCCTCGCTGACCGCCAGAATGGCCTCGTCGCCGCGATCGTGCTTGGACTCGCGATGGTGCTTGTCTGCGTGGTCGTTTTCTGGTGGGCCCTGCAGATGACTTTCCCGCTGTTCGGCTGGGGCACGGCATGATCGGCCAGGCGCTCGCCGATCTCTGGTACGGCTTCAGTGTCGCCCTGCAGCCGCACAACCTCATGTGGTCGTTCTTCGGGGTTCTCATCGGCAACCTGATCGGTGTGCTGCCGGGAATGGGCGCGCTGTCGGCGATCGCCATGCTGCTGCCGGTGACCTACACCATGCACGCCGTCCCCGCGATCCTCATGCTGGCCGGCATCTTCTACGGCTCGCAATACGGCGGCGCAATCGGCGCCATCCTGCTCAACATGCCATCGCATCCTCCGCATGCGGTCACCTGCCTCGACGGCTACCCGATGACCAAGAAGGGCAAGGGCGGAACCGCGCTCGGCATCACGATGATCGCGTCGTTCTTCGCCGCGTCGTTCGGGATCACGGTGATGGTCTTCGCGTCGCCTCTGCTCGTTGAGATCGCGTTCAAGTTCGGGCCGACCGAAATATTCTCGATCATGCTGCTCGGGCTGCTGGCCGGGTCGACGATGGCCCGAGGCTCGCCGCTCAAGGGCGTGGCGATGACCGTGTTCGGGTTGCTCGTCGGGATCGTCGGGACCGACGTCAACAGCGGCGCGCAAAGGTTCACCTTCGGCTTCAGCGAGCTCTCCGACCGAGTGGAGCTGGTCGCGCTGGCGCTAGGCCTGTTCGGCGTGGCCGACTTTCTCAGGAGCGTGAATCGCATTCACTTCGTCGGCAACGAAGCCAAAGTGCGGCTTCGCGACATGCGTCCGACCAAGGCCGAGCTCAAGCAGGCGTTCCTGCCCATGGTGCGCGGAACGCTGGTCGGAACGCTGTTCGGCGCGATGCCCGGAACGGGACCGACGATCACCACCTTCATCGCCTACGCCCTCGAGCGCAAGATTTCGAAGACGCCGGAGCGCTTCGGACAGGGCGCGCTCGAAGGCGTGGCGAGCCCGGAAGCGGCGTCGCACTCCAAGACGCAGGTCGATTTCATTCCGACGATGAGCATCGGGATTCCCGGAGACGCGGTGATGGCGCTGATCCTCGGGGCGCTGCTGATCCAGGGCATCCAGCCGGGCCCGCAGCTCATCAGCGAGCACGCCGATCTCTTCTGGGGACTGATTGCGAGCTTCTGGGTCGGCAACGTCCTGCTGGTGATCCTCAACGTCCCGCTGATCGGCCTGTGGGTGAAGGTGCTGCAGGTTCCCTATCGCTTCATGTTCCCCTGCGCGCTGTTCTTCATCTCCATCGGCGTCTACAGCACGAACAACAGCCTGTTCGAGGTCTACGAGGTGCTGTTCTTCGGCGCGGTCGGCGCCGTCTTCATGGCGCTCGAGTTCCCGGTCGCGCCGATCCTTCTCGGCTACGTCCTGGGTCCCCTGGTCGAGGAGAACTTCCGCCGGGCTTTGCTGCTTTCGCGCGGCGACCTGGCCGTATTCTTCCAGCGCCCGATCAGCCTCGGCTTCATGACCGTGTGCATCCTGCTCGTCGTGCTGCAGGTCTTCTTCGCGCTGCGCGGCGCGCTTCGCAGGCGCAGACCCCAAGCGTTGCCGCCGGCGATGGAGCTCGTTCGCGGGAATCCGGCCGACGAGACCTAGGCGCCTCGCTCGCGGGCTTCGACCTGCAGTCGATCATCACGCGGGATCTGGATTCGCCCCAACGGGAATATCATAGAGACGATGACCCCGCCCGCTCCCGATTCGGCGCTCGTCGACCGGCTCGTCCTCGCCAATCGCATTCTGTACAGGCAGGGCGTGGTCGACGGCTTCGGCCACGTCAGTGCGCGGCATGATCGGTCGGCCGGGCATTTCCTGCTCGCGCGCAACATGGCACCCGGCCTGGTCCGGCGCGAGGACATCGTCACCTTCGACCTCGACGGCGTCGCCGTCGACGCGGCGGGACGGCGCGTCTACCTGGAGCGCTTCATCCACGGTGAAATCTATCGTGCCCGCGCGGACGTGCACGCAATCGTGCACAGCCACTCGCCGAGCGTGATTCCTTTCGGGGTCACGGGCCGCTCGCTCCGGCCGGTATTCCACATGAGCGGATTCCTGGGGGAAGGCGCGGGGCTGTTCGAGATCCGCGACATCGCCGACGACACCGACATGCTGGTGAGCAGCGGTCCGCTCGGCGCCGCGCTGGCGCGGGCGCTCGGCGCGCGATCGGCCGTTCTGATGCGCGGCCACGGCTCGACGGTCGTCGGGGCGACGGTCGAGCAGGCGGTGTACCGAGCGATCTACGCCGAGGTCAACGCCAGGCTGCAGCTGGACGCGATCGCGCTCGGCGAGGTGAATTACCTCAACGCCCGGGAAGCGGCGAAAGCGGCGGCGGTCAACGACACCCAGCTCCCTCGCGTGTGGGATCTGTGGGTTCGGGATCTCGGTCCCGTCGACTGAGAGGGCGCAGCGCGGCCCCGAACGGCTACTTCGCTCCTCGCGCGTAATACTTGAAGAGCTCCTCCTGCTGCTCATTGGTGAGCGGTGCGGGCAGGAACTTGAGATTGACCGCGTCGGTCATCGCCGCTTCGAGGTCCGAGAGCCTCTCCAGCCGGAGGTTGTCCTTGGGATAGAACTGGTCGCGCACATCCTTCGCCAGCGCGTCCGGTATGCCGACCCACGCCGCGTAGGCCTGCAGCGCCGTCGGATCCGCATACATCCAGTCGAGCGTTTCGCGATAAGCCTGGATATAGCGCTCGATCGCATCGCGCCGCTTCTCGACCGCGGCGGCATTCGCGATCATCAGCCGTACGGTCTGATTGCGGAACGCCGGCACGTCGCTTTCCCGGGCGACGATGCGGATGCGCCCCTGCTGCAGCGCCTCGACGCCGAACGGCGGCGACGACCAGCCGATGTCCACCTGTCCGGACATGGTCTGGGTGAAGGTCGATGACGGGCTTCCCGTCGCCACCGGCTTCGCGTCGACGCCGAACTGCCGGATGAAGGCGAGCACGGCGAGATTGGTCGATGATCCGGTGGTCGAATAGGCGATGGTCTTGCCGCTTGCATCCTTGAGGCTCTTGATTGGGGACGCCGCGGGAACGTACCAGAACAGGTCGTCGGCGCCTGTGGTCGAATTGGCGATCGCGCGGACCGGTGCGCCTTTGGCGAAGGCACCGAGGACACCGGCGGTGCCGACGCCGATCCCGATGTCGACGCTCCCCGAGATCACCGCCTGCAGGGTCTCCCCCGCGCCCTGGGTGTAGAGCAGCTCGAGCGTGAGACCGTGCTTCTTGAAAATGCCGGCTTTCTGACCGAGCTCGGGCGGGGCGTTCTCCCAGTTGCCGCGCTGACCGATCGCGAGCTTGAGCAAGTCTTCGGCGGCGGTGTCGACGGTAGCCAGCGTCAGAAGCGCGGCAAGGACCCAACGCCCGATCGTTGCGAAGACCATCGCTGTCTCTCCCGGTGTTCCGGCCGGAAGATTATACGTGGCGCCCATCGAACGCCATCGGGCTAGCGTGCGCGCAAAAAAAAGCCGCACTCTTCGTGCGGCTTTGAAAAACGCAAGCAGAGGAGTCTATGCTGTCTGCCGGCGACGCAATGCAGCAGCCCAAGCGAAGGCCAGGACTGCACTGCAGAGAAGGAAGAGGGTTCCCGGCTCGGGCGTCTCGAGCAAAGGCGTCGTGTACTCGACCGAGAGGTAATCCTGGTAGGTCTCGCTGCTGAACGTGTAGAAGGTCCAACCGGCCGGCGTACCGGACTCGCCGTTGACGCCGTCCAGCCATCCCTGCGCGGTCGACTCTGCCGTGGAACTCGCCGTGAACGGCGCCGCGGTGAGGTCCGTGCCGTCGCCGAAAAAGATTTCCCAGACGGCGAGCTGGAATGCCGCGGAATCGTTCGCAGTGGCGAAGCTGCCGAAGAGGGTCTGCGCGCCACCGGAGTAGTAGGTGCCGATCGTCTTGTTGGGGTAATGCTCGTCAAACAGCCGGGCGAGCTCGGCCTGCTTGGCTGCCGACAAGGAGCCGGGCAAGCCGATGTCGCGCGTGTACGTGTTGGGCCCCCCGCTGGCGACATGACTGATGTCGATGCAGAAGAAGCGGAGGTAATCATCGGCCTCGGCGCTGCCGCCGTCGGTGTCGAAGTAGCCCTGAAACTGCCCAGCAGACACGCCGGAGAATATGCCGCCGGTGATGGTCGCGCCGACCGAGCCATTCGAGAAGCCGGACCACGTGAGCTTTCCGCCCTCGGGATTCGGCCCGACGAAGGCGTCCCCGAAAGCCGCCGAGGCAGCCAGCGCGCATGCGAACGCGATGACCAGCCGCAAGAAACCTGTTCTCATTGTCCCCCCAACCCGGCCGAAGTCGGCCGACCGGTCCAACAAAAGCAAAACACAAGCCAATAAAACTTAGCTTTTAAAACAGTAGCTTGATATTGAAATCGACAACTTATGTAAGAA
>Ga0079222_10000385_pt1 | contig 10195 bp, 9 predicted proteins | sample GAPlitter_FD_75070 | JGI IMG/M metagenome (GOLD analysis project Ga0079222, IMG submission 75070) | Agricultural soil microbial communities from Georgia to study Nitrogen management - GA Plitter | ecosystem: Environmental > Terrestrial > Soil > Agricultural land | place: USA: Georgia | collected...
ACGCCGCCGCTCGCGGCGGGCGCGCCGCTGGCGCTCGCGTTCACGGCGCCGCGGCTCGCGCCCGAAGGGCTGGTGCCCTTCGTCGTCGCGCTCGCGGCGCTGGCACTGGGTGCGGGGTTTGTGGTGGCGTTGAAGCGTCGCAGGTGACGCATGACGGATAACGGACGACGCCTTGCCTCACCGCAGCTGCTTTGCTAGACTAGCCTAGTCGTCATACGCGAACGGGGATCTACGGAAGCCGGTGTGAATCCGGCGCGGCCCCGCCACTGTAACGGGCAGTCGTAGCGGCTCTACGCCACTGGGTGGCAACACTCGGGAAGGCGAGCCGCCCGCCCGAAGCCAGGAGACGTCTCCGCTCGCGCCACCTGAAGATCCCTCGCGGGAGGGATGGTGGCGCTGCGCACCTGGGCGCAGCCGCTAGCCCATCTCCGCTCCGTCGGGGGTGGGCGGTTTGTTTGCTGCGCCGCTGGTTGCCGCGCACCCACCTCGCCGGCTTCGTCGCGCTCGCTGCCTTCGGCTGCGCGCGGGGCGAGCGCGCGTCCGGCGCGGGTCCCATCGGGGTCCGCGACGACGCCGGCCGGTCGGTGTCGCTGGCCGCGCCGGCCCGCCGCATCGTGTCGCTGCTCCCGTCGTTCACCGAGTTGCTGTTCGCGATCGGCGCCGGCGACCGGCTGGTGGGCCGAACCACGTGGTGCGACTACCCCCCCGAGGCGCGCGCCGTGCCTAACGTTGGGGACGGGATACCGCCGAACGTCGAGGCGGTCGCCGCGCGCCATCCGGACCTGGTCGTGCTGTATCGCGCCGGTCCGAACGCGGCGGCCGCCGAGCAACTCGAGCGGCTCGGCATACAGGTGGTGCTGCTCGATCTCAACCAGCTCACTGATCTCGGCCGCGCCGCGCGGATCTTGGGCCGGCTGACTGGCAGGGAGTGGTCGGCGGATTCGCTCGGGCGGACGATGGACAGTCTCGCCTCCCAGCCTCCAGTACCCAGTACTCATTCCATCGCGTTCATCGTCTGGGACAATCCGCCCATCGTGATCGGGGCCGGCAGCTACTTGGACCGCCTCGCGGCCCTCGCCGGGGCGAGGAACGTGTTCCACGACATTGCCACGCCGTCGGCCCAGGTCGGGATCGAGACGATCGCGGCGCGCGACCCCGACGTCGTCGGTGTGCTGGCGGACAGCGCGGTGCGGCCGGCGTACGCCGCTCGTCCCGAGTGGCGTGCCATCCGCGCGGTGCGGCTGGGGCGATTCGTGTTTCTCCCCGGGCAACTCTTCGGCCGCCCCACGCCGCGCATCGCACAGGCGGTGCGCGAGCTGGGCCAGCGACTCGCGGCGGCCCCGTGAAGTACGCCCTCCTGGGCGGGGTCGCCCTTGCGGCGCTGGCGGCGGCGCTGCTGCTGGGCCCGGCCGACATCCCCCTGGGCGACATCCTCGCCTCGCCGATCGTATGGCAGCTCCGCCTGCCACGCGCCGTGCTCGCCTTCCTCGTGGGCGGCGCGCTGGGCGTGTCGGGCGTGGCGCTGCAAGCCCTCGTCCGCAATCCGCTCGCCGACCCGTTTCTGCTCGGGCTCTCGGGTGGGGCCGGCCTGGGCGCGGTTGGCGCCATCGCCCTCCACCTCCCCGGCCCCTGGGCGCTCCCCCTCGCGGCGTTCGTCGGCGCGGTGGGCGCCATGGTCTTGGTGTACCGCCTCGGGCTCATTGGCGGAGCGGAGCTCGATCCGCGCATCCTGCTACTGGGCGGCGTGGCGGTCGGGGCGTTCGCTGCCGCCGTTACCACCGCTCTGGTGTCGCTCGCCGAGGCCACCGAATTGCGGAACGCATTCCTGTGGCTCTGGGGCGGGCTCTCGGGCGCGTCGTGGACGACGGTGCTCGTGATGACCGCGTACGCGCCGCTGCCGCTGGTCCTGCTCGCCGCCGCCGCCCGGCCCCTGGACCTGATCGCGCTGGGAGAGGAGCCCGCGCAATACCTCGGGACGGACGTGCGCCGGCTCAAGCGGCTGGTGTACGTCGCGGCATCACTGCTCACCGCCGCGGCGGTCGCCGTGGCGGGCGTGATCGGCTTCGTCGGGCTGATCGTGCCGCATGTCTGCCGTCTCGTGTGGGGCCGGCTGCACCGCACGCTCCTCCCCACGGCGTTCCTGACGGGCGGCATCCTCCTCACCGCGGCCGACACGCTGGCCCGCACCGTGGTCGCCCCGCGCGAACTCCCCGTGGGCATCGTGACGGCGCTCCTGGGCGTGCCCGTCTTCGCCTTTCTGCTGCGCCGATGGACCGCGAGCTGATCCTGGCGGTTGCGGGACTCGCCTGCCGCTACCCCGGCGCCGCGCGCGATGCGCTGTGCGGTGTGTCGCTCGAGGTGCGCGCCGGCGAGTTCCACGCGGTGCTCGGGCCGAACGGCAGCGGCAAGACCACGCTGATTCGGGCGGGGTTGGGCCTGGTGGCGCCCACCGCGGGACGGGCAGAGGTGTTGGGCCGGCCGGCCCGCGAGTGGTCGCGCCGGGAGCTGGCGCGAGTGGTGGGCGTCGTGCCGCAGCGCGAGGAGAACCTGTTTCCGCAGCGCGTGCGCGAGACCGTGCTCCTTGGCCGGTACCCGCACCTGTCGCTGTTCGGCGGTGTGCGCGCTGACGACCGTGCGTCGGTCGACCGGGCGCTCGTGGCGTGCGATGCGGCGGACCTGGCCGGGCGCTGGCTCTGGACGCTGTCCGGTGGGGAGTACCAGCGCGTTCGCCTGGCGCGGGCGCTGGCTCAGGAGCCCAAGCTCCTCGCGCTCGACGAGCCGACCGCCTCACTCGACGTGCGGCACGAGATGCAGTTGTTCGAGCTGGTGAGGAGTCTGGTGGACCAGCGTGGGCTCGCCGCGCTGGTCATCACGCATCACGTGAATCTGGCCGCGCGGTTCGCCGATCAGGTGCTCATCCTGGCCGAGGGCCGCGCCGTGGCCCGGGGCACTCCGGTCGACGTGCTCACCCGAGACACCGTGGAGCGGGTGTTCCAGTGGCCGGTAGCGATCGCGCCCTTCGATGGACGCCCCCAGATGATTCCCCTCCGCAAGCAGGAGAACGACACATGAACGCTCGGCTCGTCGCGCTGCTCCTCTTCGTCCTCCCGGTCCTGCTCGCCGCGCAGCAACCGACCGACACCGTGGGCCTCGCTCCGGTCGTCGTCACCGCGACGCGACTCCCTATGCCGGCGGCGCTGCTCCCCACGGCCGTCGCGGTCATCAGCGGCGCGCAGCTTCGCGAGCAGGGAGTCCGCACCGTCGCCGACGCGTTGCGGATGGTGCCGGCGGCGAGCGTGGCCGGGACCGGCCCGTACGGCGGGCAGACATCGCTGTTCCTGCGCGGCGGCGCGAGCGGCTACGTGAAAGTGCTGATCGACGGTGTGCCCCAGAACGCGCCCGGCGGCGCGTACGACTTCGCGAATCTGACGACCGACAACATCGAGCGCATCGAGGTGGCCCGGGGTCCGGCGAGCGTGTTGTACGGGTCCGATGCGATGACGGGAGTGGTGCAGATCTTCACGCGCGACGGGCGCGGCCCCGCGCGGGGCAGCGTGAGCGCGGGTGGCGGGACCTACGGGACCAGCGCCGTCGCTGCGCGGGTGAGTGGCGGTGATGCGCGCGCCGGATACGCCCTCGGCGTCTCACGGTTTTCGAGCGACGGCGTCGACACCGTGAACAACGCCTTTCGCAACGAAGTCCTGACCGGGCGGGTACGCTGGCAGCCGGACGCCCGGACCGATGCGGCGCTGTCATTCCGGTATGGCGATGCGCTCTACCACTTCCCGACGGACGGCGCCGGTCGGCAGGTGAGCAACAACCAGCACCAGCTCGATCGCGGCCCGTCGATTGGGCTCGACGTCGGCCACGTGTTTTCGGACCGCTTCGACGGACGGATTGCCGGGACCTGGCACCGCGACAACGCCCAATACGCGATCGCGCCGAACGGCCCGGGCGACACCACGAACTTCGCGTTCGCGAGCTCGGATTGGGTGACGCGGACGGGTCTCGACGGGCGCGCGAACCTGCGGTTCCCAGGCGGCGACGTCGTGACGCTGGGAGGGGCGTTCGAGCACGAGGCGATGCAGGGGAGCACCCTCGCGGCCGCGCGCTCGCGAGATGACGGCGCGACGTACGCCCAGCTCGTCACCGGGCTCGAGCGCCCCGCGAGCCTGATGGCGGGCCTGCGGCTGGAAGACAACCAGCGATTCGGCGGTCATGCCACCTGGCGCGTGGGCGTTTCGGTCCGGGTGGCCGCGGGCCTCCGGGCCCTCGCGTCGGCGGGCACGGGGTTCAGGGAACCCGGCTTCTACGAGACATTCGCGACCGGATTCGTGCGCGGCAACCCCGATCTCGCGCCCGAGCAGTCGCGCAGCTGGGAAACGGGGCTCGAGTATACGGTCCCGTCGCGCGCGGCGACGCTGCGTGCGACCTACTTCGATCAGCGATTCCGTGACCTGATCCAATACAGTGCACAGGGCGTGGGGCCAGACTCGGTGAACTTCGTCAACCTGGCGGACGCCACCGCGCGCGGTATCGAGGTGGCGGGACAGGCCGCCCTGGGTGGGGCGCTGTCGCTCGGCGCCACTTACACGTATCTCGATTCGCGCGATGGCGCGACGGGCCGGCGACTGCAACGGCGCCCCGCGCACGCCGCGAGCGTGAGCCTCGGATACGCGATCGCAGGACGTGGCAGCGCCTCGCTCGCGGCCGCTTTCACGGGGGACCGGGACGACTACGACTACGCGACCGCCCCGCCCACACCCGTCGTCCTGCCGCCCCACACGCGCGTGGACCTCGCCGGCATGTACGAGCTGATCCGGGGCCACGGGGGCGTTCCCGGTCTGGGAGCAGACGTCCGTATCGAGAACCTGCTGGACGCGCGATATGAGGACATCAAAAACTTCCCGGCGCGGCGGCGGACACTGTTCATGGGCGGCGAGGTGCACTTCGGCGGTCGATGAGTCGCGCCCCGGCGGGTCGGCCCGCCCTCGTCGCTTGGAGCGGGGGCAAAGACAGCGCACTGGCCTTGCGCGAGGTCCGTCGCGCGGGGACCCATCGCGTGGTGGCGCTGCTCACCACTGTGACGGCCGAGTACGACCGGATCAGCATGCATGGGGTGCGACGCGCCCTGCTCCGCCGCCAGGCCGAGTCGCTCGGCCTGCCGCTCGACGAGATCGTGATCTCGCCGGGTGGCTCGAACGACGAGTACGAATCGCACATGCGCGCCGCCCTCGACCGCTGGCGGCTCAGGATCCCCGGACTGGACACGGTAGTCTTCGGCGACTTGTTCCTCGCGGATATTCGTGCCTACCGGGAGCGGATGCTGGAGCGTGTCGGGATGCAGGGGCTGTTTCCGCTGTGGCTGCGCGACACGGGGGTGCTGGCGCGGCAGTGCGTGCGCCTCGGGTACCGCGCCGTGCTGGTGTGCGTCGACTCGACCCAGCTCGGCGCCGAGTTCGCCGGGCGGGAGTACGACGCCGCTCTGCTGCGGGATCTCCCGTCCGGCGTCGATCCCTGCGGCGAGAACGGTGAATTCCACACATTCGTGTATGCGGGACCGGGCCTGCGTCGCAGGGTGGCGCACACGCGCGGCCCAGTCATCGTCCGGGAGAATCGGTTCGTATATTGTGATCTTGTGGACGCGCCTACCTCGACATGAGACCGATCCTGTTCCTCGCCGTCACGCTCCTGGCGGCCTGCAGCGATGCGCTTGAGCAGCGCAGCTCGGCAGGGCAGGTGATCGGCGTGGTCAATGCCACCGACCGGACCCTGTCGGTCATCTCCGCGACGGACTTCACGGTCTCGACACGGGACTGGCAAAGTGGCACCGCCACGCCGACGACCATCGACGGGCGCGGTCAGGTGTTCGCCGTGCCGCTGGGTGCGGCGGACGCGCTCGGGGTCAGTCTGCTCTTCACGTGCCCTCCCGGAGCGCTCAGCCTGTGCGTTCGCCCTGATTACACGCTGCCACTGCCTCGGGGCTCGGGGGCGACGGGTGTCGTCATCCAGGACGACTCGATCGCCTGGGTCGCGAACCCCAACCTGAACACGGTGACCCGGCTCAACTATCGGAGCGGTGACACGTCGAGCATCGCGGTCGGCCGGACGCCGCAGGGCGTGGCGATCGTCGGCACGCGTGTCTTCGTCGTCAACGGCAATCTCACCGGGGGGGGTGCGCCCGCGGGACCGAGCTGGCTGACGTCGTTCGAGTGTTGCGCAGCGCGGGCGCCCGATTCGATCCCCTTGACCGGGAGTGACGCGCGCTTCGCCGTGGTGGGCGACGACAGTCTATTGTACGTGATCACGGCCGGTCACCCCAGCACGGCCGATGGCAAGCTCTCGATCGTCGATCCGATCGCGAGGACGGAGCTGGCGGTGCTCAACGGACTCGGAGAATCGCCCGGCGCCATCGCGTTTCACCCCGCCGGAGGCCGCCTGCTGGTCGCCTCTGCCACGGAGGGCATCCTCGAGGTCAACACAGCGACCCGCGCGATCACGCGCGGGCCGGGGAACGGCGTCAAGCCCGGCGGGCACGGCGTGTCGGGGCTGGCGATCGACCTCCGCGGGCGCGTGTACGCCGTCGATCCGGGTGCCTGCACCGCTCCCGGCACGGTCCACGTCCTCACCGCGCCCCCGGACTACCACGAGGTCCACACGCTGACCGTAGGGACGTGCCCGACGACCGCCGCGGTCGCCGCGACGCAATAGCCATGTCGCTCGTCACTACTCCCGCCCTCGTGCTACAGACGTACCGCTACAGCGAGACGTCCAAGGTCGTGCGGCTCGCGACCCGCGATCTGGGGCTGCAGAGCGCGATCGCCAAGGGCGCCCTGCGCCCGAAGAGCCGCTTCGGCGCGGGGCTCGAGCTGTTAAGCGAAGGCATGGCGCAGCTCTACTTCCGTGAAGCCCGCGAGCTGCACACGCTGGGCGCGTTCGATCTCGTGAGCCTGCGGCGCGAGCTGGCGGCCGACGTGGGTCGCTTCGCCGGCGCGACCGCCCTGGCGGAAGTCATGCTGCGAATGGCGCCCCCGGCGCCGCTGCCTGTCGCGTACGATACGCTCATCGGCGCGCTCGACGCGCTCGCCACGGCGCAGCCGGACCACGTCGACGCCGCTGCGGTGCGCGCCCTCTGGCGCCTGCTCGCGGTCCTCGGCTTCGAGCCGTCGCTCACCACCTGCGCCCGCGATGGCGCGGCGCTCGCGCCTGCCGCAGACGAGCCGGTGCGCTTCAGCGTGGCCGATGGCGGGGCGTTGTGCCCGCGGTGCGCGCCGTCGCCGCATGCGCCGCTCAGCAAGCTGCCGCCACACGCGTACCGCGACCTGGTCGCCCTGAACGACGCGGGCGCGGCGCTGCCCCTGCTCGACTCACCGCACGCGGCGGCGCACCGCCGCCTCGTCGCCCGTTTCGTTCGGTACCATCTGGGCGAAGCGGGTCCGCTTTCGGCCCTCGACTTCTGGGAGCGTCGTGCGTGGGCACCACCCACCCCCTCTCCGATTCCCACCGCCGTTTCGTAATCGGCACCGCCGGGCACATCGACCACGGCAAGACCGCCCTGGTCAAGGCGCTCACCGGCGTCGACACCGATCGCTGGGAGGAGGAGAAGCGTCGCGGCATCACCATCGATCTGGGGTTCGCGCCGCTCCCCCTCGGCGACGGCGTTCAGGCGAGCGTCGTGGACGTGCCCGGCCACGAGGGGTTCGTCCGCAACATGCTCGCGGGCGCCACGGGGATCGACGTCGCGCTGCTCGTGATCGCCGCGGACGAGGGGATCATGCCCCAGACCGAGGAGCACCTCGCCATCGTAGAGCTGCTCGGCGTGCGCCGCGGCATCCCCGTCATCACCAAGCGCGACCTCGTGGACGCGGAATGGCTTGACCTCGTGCGGGGCGAGGTCGAGACGCGGCTGGCGCGCAGCCGCGTCCGCTGGGACGCGCCCGTGGCCGTGTCGGCCCTGAGCGGCGTGGGGCTCGACGAGCTGCGCGCGGCGCTGCGCCGCGTGGCCGCGGACCTGAGCGAGCGTCCCGCTGACGACCTGTTCCGGCTGCCTATCGACCGCGTCTTCGCGGTCGCTGGCGCCGGCACGGTGGTGACCGGTTCCACTTGGAGCGGCACGGTCGCCGTCGGCGATGCAGTCAGGCTCTTACCGCTCGGGCGCGAGGCGCGTGTCCGCTCGATCGAGGTCCACGGCGAGGCCACCACCCGTGCGGTGCCGGGACGGCGCACCGCCCTGGCGCTCGTCGGCGTCGACAAGGCCGAGCTCGACCGCGGTCACGTCGCCGTAACGGGGCAGGGGTGGGCGGTGACCTCGCTGCTCGACGTCGCGGTGGAGTTGCTTCCGGGGGCTCGGAAGCCGCTCGCCTCGCGCACGCGGGTCCGCGTCCACCTCGGGACTGCGGAAGTGCTCGCTCGGGCGGTCCAGACGCGCGTGATCAGCCCCGGGGCGAGCGGGCACGCCCGCCTGCTGCTCGAATCGCCCCTGGTCGCCCGCGGCGGGGATCGATTCGTGCTCCGCTCCTTCTCACCCGTCACCACCATCGGGGGTGGAGTGGTGCTCGACCCGTTTCCGCCACGGCGCACGCGCCTGCGCCGGCGCGCGCTCGCGCTCGACCAAACGCCCGTCCAGCGATTGGGCGCGCTGGCAGCGGAGGCCGGTCTCATGGGAATCGCGACGGACACGCTGGCGGTTCGCCTGGGCGTGCTGCCGCAGCGTGTGACGGCGCTCATCGCGGAAGCCGCTGCAGACGTGCTATCGGTGAACGGAACGCTGGTTACCAGGTCGGCGGTGTCGGCCGAAGCGACCAGCCTCGTCGAGGTGTTGCGTCGCCACCACACGGAGCATCCGCTCGATCCCGGGATGTCGCTGCAGGCGCTCCGGGGTACGGTGGCAGGATCAGAGATTCCCCCGGCGGTCGTTGACGCGGTGCTCGCGCGCGCGACCAGTGACGGATTGCTCGAGATCGTGGAGAGCCTCGCTCACCTCCCGGGGTGGCGTCCGGCATTGGATGCGCGCACGAGCGGTGCACGCGAGCACTTGGCGCGGCGCTTGCTCGAGGCCAAGTGGCAGGTGCCCACCGTGACGGAGCTCGAGCGCGAGGGCGATCTGAAGGGTGTGCCCGTGCGGGCCCTGCTGGCGCACCTCGCGCGCGAGGGTGTGGTGGAACAGATGGACCAGGAGCGCTACGCCACCAAGCCTGCGCTGGACGCGTTCCGAGCGAGCCTCGAGGCGGCACTCACCGAGCTGGGGTCGGCGACGCCGGCTGATCTGCGGGATCGGTTCGGCCTCACCCGCAAGTATCTGATCCCGCTGCTCGAATGGGCGGACCGGCGCGGCGTCACGCGGCGTTCGGGAGACGCCCGCGTGCTCAGCAGGTTGACAGCGGGGAAAGGCGGACCCTAGGTTTCATCTGCGCCATGTAGGTCTGGCTTCACTCGCGTTCCAAGGAGAGGGGTCTAGGGTCACTTTCTCGTTTGCGAAGGGGAGCGGTGGATGAGGCCGTGCGCCTGGGCGGTGCTGGGGCTCGGCATGTGGGTGCTGACGGGGGGAGCGGGTGTGGCAGTGGGACAAAATCCCCCGCCCACGGTTGAGGCTCAGCAGAGTCGGTTCAGCCCCGTGACTACGATCCCGTTCAAGCTGAGCGGGGAGTTGTTTCTCAAGGGTCACCGGCCCGTCGTGTCCCTGCGCATCTACAACGTGCTGGCGCAGCTCGTGGCGATCCCGGTGCTGCGCGGTAGCGGCAAAGCGCTGGACAGCCTCGCCCTATCCTGTCCCACCCAATTCGGCTGCGCCTACAGCGCGTACTGGGACGGCTTCGTGGCCAACACCGGAAAGCCCGCGGCGTCCGGGGTATATATCTACCAGCTCGTGGTGGACGGCCAGCGGGTCACCAAGAAGATCGTCTTAAAGCAACCGCAGCCATAGGTTAGCGGCGGTAACTCTCCTGAGTCCTGCCGATTCGGCATCTTTAGGTCGGCACGTAGGTTGCTCGGGAGGCCGGCGCCATGATCAAGCCCGATCGTCTCACAGTCAAAGCCGCGGAAGCGCTTCAGCAAGCGGGCGCGTTAGCCCGCTCGCGCAGTAACCCCGTCGTCAACGACGCGCACCTGTTTTACACGCTGCTCGCCCAGGTCGACGGCATCGTCGTGCCCCTGCTTCAGAAGACGGGGCTCAACGTCGCCCAGCTCAAGGCCCAGA
>Ga0079222_10000387_pt1 | contig 10178 bp, 9 predicted proteins | sample GAPlitter_FD_75070 | JGI IMG/M metagenome (GOLD analysis project Ga0079222, IMG submission 75070) | Agricultural soil microbial communities from Georgia to study Nitrogen management - GA Plitter | ecosystem: Environmental > Terrestrial > Soil > Agricultural land | place: USA: Georgia | collected...
AGGTGACGATCGCGTGCTGCGCGAGCGCCTCGATCGTCAGCGGCTCCGCGCCGGCGAGCGGATGTTCCCGCGGCATGATCAGGCAGCGGTTCCACTCGTAGCAGGGCAGGGTCACGAGATCGGGATTGTCCGCGAGCGATTCGGTCGCGATGCCGAGGTCCGCTTCGGCGCGCGCGACGAATTGGGCGACCTGCACCGGATTGCCCTGGTGCAGCAGCAGTCGCACCTTCGGGAAGCGGGTCGTGAACTGCTGGATCGTCGGCGGCAGCACGTAGCGCGCTTGCGTGTGCGTCGTCGCGATGCGCAGCACGCCGGTGTCCTCGCCGCGAAATTCGTCGGCGACGCGCTTGAGGTTGCCGATTTCGCGCAATGCGCGCCGCGCCGTCGCGACCACGACTTCGCCGGCCGGCGTAAGGCTCGTGAGGCGCTTGCCCTGGCGCACGAAGACGCGCAGCCCGAGCTCGTCCTCGAGCTGGCGGATCTGCTTGCTGATCCCGGGCTGCGACGTGTACAGCGCTTCCGCGGCCTCCGACACGTTCAGCCGATTGTCGACGACGGCGCACAGGTAGCGCAGCTGCTGCAGATTCACGCGTGTTATAACCGAGCGATTGCAATGGCGTGCAATTATATGTCGCCCCGATCGAAGACCCGGCCGTGGGCAGGTACTCCTGCGAATTCATGGCGCTGCTGCTTCATCTTCATCCAACCCATCCACAGCCGCGGCTCGTTCGTCGCATCGCCGACGTGTTGCGCGCGGGGGGCGTCGTCGCCTATCCGACCGACTCGAGTTACGCGCTCGGATGCCGCATGGGCGATGCGCACGCAGCCGGGCGCATCCGTGCGCTGCGCGGCGTCGACGAGCGGCATCACCTGACGCTCGTGTGCCGCGATCTCGCGCACGTGGGCCGCTTTGCACGGATGGACAATGCGCAATTCCATGTCGTGCGTCGCGGCACGCCGGGGCCGTTCACGTTCCTGCTGCGTGCGACGCCGGACGTGCCGCGACGCGTGCAGCATCCGCGGCGCAGCACGATCGGCGTGCGCGTGCCCGATCATCCGGTCGTCCGGGCGTTGCTGGCCGAGCTCGACCAGCCGATCGTGTCGTCGACGCTGATACTGCCGGGCGCCGACGACGCGTTGAACGACGCGCCCACCATCGCTGCCCGGATCGGCGACCGCATCGATGCGATCGTCGATGCGGGGGCTTGTGCGGCCGCGCCTACGACGGTGATCGATCTCGCCGCCACGCCGCCGGTGGTGGTGCGCGCCGGCCGCGGTGATCCGGCCGCGCTCGGCATCGACATCCAGCCAGGCAGCCGGATCGGGTAAACTGCGGCCTGGATGGATCTTTCGACCATCGCGCTGTGGGTGGTGCCGGTGGTTTTCGCGATCACCCTGCACGAGGCGGCGCACGGTTATGTCGCGAAATCGTTCGGGGATCGCACGGCGGAGCTGCAGGGGCGGATCACCCTCAACCCGCTGAAGCACATCGATCCCGTCGGAACGATCCTCGTACCGGGCGTGCTGATATTGGCGGCGAAGCTCGGCGGCCCCCAGTTCGTGTTCGGCTGGGCCAAGCCGGTGCCGGTCAATTTCGGCAATCTGCGCAATCCCAAGCGCGACATGCTGTGGGTGGCGGCTGCAGGACCCGGGGCGAACTTCGGCATGGCATTGCTGTGGGCATTGCTGCTCAAGGCGGCGGCTCCCGCGGGCGCGCTCGACAGCGCGCATCTGGTTTCGATGGCGAAGTTCGGAATTGCGGTCAACCTCGTCCTGATGGCGTTGAACCTGTTACCCATCCCGCCGCTCGACGGCGGGCGCATCGCGGTGAGCCTGCTGCCCGCCGCCGCCGCGCGCGCATGGTCGCGGCTCGAGCCCTACGGCCTGTTCATCGTCGTGGGGCTGCTCGTCGCCGGCGTCCTCGACGATCTGATGGAACCGCTGCTGCGCAGTGCGCAGTGGCTGCTGCAGGCGCTGCTCGGGCTGTGAGCCCGCGCGACGCGATCCCGCGAAAAGCAACAAGGCGTAACTGATATCGCTCTCATGTTTCCCGATAGGGTGTTGTCGGGCATGCGTCCCACCGGGCGCATGCACATCGGTCATTATCACGGCGCGCTGAAGAACTGGATCCGCCTGCAGGAGGAGTACGAATGCCTGTTCTTCGCCGCGGACTGGCACGCGCTCACCACGCATTTCGAGGAAACCGAATCGATCGCGGACAGCGTCACCGAGATGTTCGTCGACTGGCTCGCCGCAGGCGTCGACCCGACGCGTGCCACGCTGTTCGTGCAGTCGCGCGTGCTCGAGCATGCGGAGCTCACGTTGCTGCTCGGGATGATCGCCCCGGTCGGCTGGCTCGAGCGCGTACCGGCGTACAAGGACCAGCAGCAGCGGCTCACCGACAAGGACCTGTCGAACTTCGGCTTCCTCGGTTATCCAGTGATGATGAGTGCGGACATCCTCGTCTATCGCGCGAACAAAGTGCCGGTGGGCGAGGACCAGGTGTCGCACATCGAGGTAACGCGCGAGCTCGCGCGGCGCTTCAACCACATCTACGGCCGCGAGCCGGGCTTTGAGGAGAAGGCCCGCGCGGCGATCCGCCTGCTCGGCAGCAAGAAGGCGAAGAAGTACGCGGCGTTTCGGACGGCGTTCCAGGAGCAGGGCGACACGCAGGCGCTCGACGCGGCGCGGTCGCTGCTCGAGGAGACGCAGAATCTCTCGCTCGGCGATCGCGAGCGGCTGTTCGGCTACCTCGAAGGCTCGCGTCGCATGATCCTTCCCGAGCCGCAGCCGCTCCTCACCGAGACGCCGCGCGTGCCCGGGCTCGACGGCCAGAAGATGTCGAAGTCGTACGGCAACGCGATCATGCTGCGCGAGGACCCCGCGTCGGTGACGCAGAAGGTCCGAACGATGCAGACCGATCCCGCCCGCGTACGCCGCACCGATGCGGGCAACCCCGAGAAATGCCCGGTCTGGGGGCTGCACCAGGTCTACTCGAGCCAGGAAACGCGCGACTGGGTGTGGCGCGGCTGTACGACGGCCGGCATCGGCTGCCTCGAATGCAAGCAGCCGGTGATCGACGCGATCATTCGCGAGCAGCAGCCGATCCGCGAGCGCGCGCAGCGCTACCTCGACGACCCGTCGCTCGTGCGCAACATCGTCGCCGACGGCTGCGAGCGCGCGCGCAAGCTCGCCGAGGAAACGATGCGCGACGTGCGCGCGGCGATGGGGCTGCGTTATGACTAGCGTCTGTTCCCACTATGTCCGCCAGCGCGTTGCAGAGCCGAAATGGCCATGCGCGAGGCGCGAAGCCGAAGGCAGGCTGGCCGCGTGGCGAGGCTTTGCAACGACGCGCATGGCCGTTTCCGCAGCAACCCGAAGGGAACGGGCGCCCTGGAGCGCCACTCGTCGTTGCCTTCCTTGCCAAGACACCCGGTCTTGGCTTCGTCAAGCGCCTCGATCGGCGCTCCATGCCACCCGTTCTCGTTGGCGGACATAGTGGGAGCAGACCATCTGGAAGCGGCGCTCGACCTCGCGCATCCGTCGACCGAGCCGAAGCCGCTCGCGCGCGTCTATGGCGAGCCGCTCACGGAGCTGCCGCAGGACCTGTACATCCCGCCCGAGGCGCTCGAGGTGTTCCTCGAAACGTTCGAAGGGCCGCTCGACCTGCTGCTGTACCTCATCCGCCGCCAGAACATCAATGTGCTCGACGTTCCCATGGCCGAGCTCACGCGCCAATACCTGGGCTACGTCGAGATGATGCGCCGCACGCAGCTCGAGCTCGCGGCCGAATACCTGCTGATGGCGGCAGTGCTGATCGAGATCAAGTCGCGGCTGCTGCTGCCGCGGCCGCCGGCCGCCCCCGGTGCGGAGCCCGAAGATCCCCGTGCCGAGCTCGTGCGGCGGTTGCTCGAGTACGAGAAGATGAAGCAGGCGGCGCGCGGGCTGGATGCGTTGCCGCTCGCCGAGCGCGATTTCGCGACGGTGCGCGTATGGTTCGATCGTCTCGCGGGCGCGCGACTGCCCGACGTCGCGCCCGAGGATTTGCGCTCCGCGTGGGCCGGACTGATTGCGCGGGCGCGCGCGAACCGTCATCATCTCGTCACGCGCGAGCAGCTTTCGGTGCGCTCGGAGATGAGCCGGCTGCTCAAGGTGCTCCAGCCTGCGCGCTACGTCGAGTTCACGACGCTTTTCGCCGAGCGCGCCGACGTGGCGCATCTGGTGGTCACGTTCCTCGCGCTGCTCGAGCTCGCGCGCGAGCGGCTCGTCGGCGTCACGCAGGCCGAGCCCTACGCGCCGATTTACGCGCAGCTGCGCGGCGAGGTGCCATTCGCGCTCGCCGCGGACACCGAGGCGTGATGGGGTCAGCGCCGTAATATTCGGCGGCGTGGCCTCGCGACGTTTTTGCCCTGCATCCGGCCGAATATTGCGGCTCTGATCCCATTTCGCTTCAAGGAAACGTTTCACGATGTCCGATTCGAACGAGAGCAAGCGCGTCATCGAGGCGGCGTTGCTCGTCGCCGGAGAGCCGGTGCCGGCGGCGCAGCTCGCGAAGCTCTTCGAGCCGTCGCTCGATGCCGACGCCGTGCGCGTGCTGCTCGACGAGCTCGCCGCGGAATGGTCGTCGCGCAAGGTCGAGCTGGTCGAGGTCGCCTCCGGCTGGCGGTTTCAGGGCCGGCGCGACGTGCAGCCCTATCTCGACCGGCTCACGCCCGAGAAGCCACCGCGCTATTCGCGCGCGGTGATGGAAACCCTGGCGATCATCGCCTACCAGCAACCCGTCACCCGCGGAGACATCGAAGCGATCCGCGGCGTGGCCGTGTCGACGAACGTCATCAAGACGCTCGAGGACCGGCAATGGGTCGAAACCGTCGGTCATCGCGAGACACCGGGTCGCCCGGCGCTCTACGCGACGACGAAGACGTTCCTCGACGATCTCGGCCTCACCTCGGTCGCGGAATTGCCGCCGCTCGCCGAACTCGATTCCTCCCACCTCCTGGAGATACCTGATGCCCCCACGAAGGCCGCCGAGGCGCCACACGCACTCGCGAGCCCGATCCTCGGGTCCGGTCCAGCAGCCGAACCTCGCGCTGCAGCGGATCGCGGAGAGTCTGCCGCCGCCGAAACACAAGCGTTCCACTGACGAAGTCTTCAGCGAGCCCCAGCGCCTGCACAAGGTGCTCGCGAGCTGCGGCTTCGGCTCGCGCCGCGCGATGGAGGAAATGATCCTCGCCGGGCGCATCACGGTGAACCGGATGCCGGCCGAGGTCGGGCAGAAGGTCGGCCCGGGCGACGAGGTGCGCATCAATGGCGAAGTCGTCAAGGTGCGCTTCGCCGAGCCGCGCCCGCGCGTGCTCATGTATCACAAGCCCGCGGGCGAACTGGTCACACGCGACGATCCCGAGGGACGGCCGACGGTCTTCGAGAAGCTGCCGTCGATCGGCAACGGCCGCTGGATCAACGTCGGCCGGCTCGACTACAACACCGAGGGCCTGCTGCTCTTCACGAACTCGGGCGAGCTCGCGAACCGCCTCATGCACCCGCGCTACGAGGTCGAGCGTGAGTACGCGGTGCGCATCATGGGACGGCTGAGCGACGAGCAGATGCAGGCCCTCACGACCGGCGTGCAGCTCGACGATGGGCCGGCGCGTTGCGAGAAGCTGAGCGACGGCGGCGGCGACGAGGACGGCGCGAACCACTGGTACCACGTGGTGCTGAAGGAAGGCCGCAATCGCGAAGTGCGCCGGCTCTTCGAGGCGCTCGGTGCGATGGTGAGCCGCCTCATTCGCACGCGCTACGGCATGATCGCAATGCCAACCGCGCTCAAGCGCGGCCAGATCGTCGAGTTGGAAGCCGCCGACGTCGACGCGCTCGTCGTGTCCGCGGGGCTGCGTGCGAGCGCCGGGCGTCCGGCGCAGCGGCACGACCCACGCGGCGCGCGCACCGGCAAGGGCAAGGCCCCGCATCCGGCGCAGGGACGCCCGGCGAAGGGCGGCAAGGGCAGGCGGCAGGGATTCGGACCGCCGCGTGCCGCGCAGGCGCACGAGGCGCAGCCCGTCGTGAGCAATGGCGAGGGGCAGGATGCCGGCATGCATCCCGCTCATTCGACCCCGGCGCGCGCCGGCAAGCCGGCCTCGTCGAAGCATGCGCCGCGCGCGCGCGCATGGAAGCAGCGCGGAGGGCCGGGACGCTCGCACGACGCTGGCGCGCCGCGCGCGGCGCACGACGACGCGGGGCGCAAGCCTGCGCATCCGCCTGCGCACAAGCATGCACAGCGCCCGCCGCGCCAACGCCACAACTTCGACGAAGTGCAGCCGCACAGCAACGCGAACGCGACGCCGTTCGGCCGCACGACGCTTACGGCGTCGGGCGCCATGTCGCGCGGCCATGGCAACGATTCGTCGCCGCGGCAGCGCAGCGGCCCGCGCGCGCACAAGGCGGCGCAGGCACGCGCACGTGTCCCGGGCGCCGACGCGCCGTACCCACGGCTCGACGACGATCCTCCCGCCTACAGCGCCCCGGTACGTCCGCGCGGCATCACGACTACGGTGCGTACGAAGCGGCGGCGCACGGAGATCAACGGCAACCCGGCCACCGCGGACGCTACAGCGCCTGCAGCGCCGCGCCCCGAGCCGCCGCACGGTGGCGGCAGCGACGAAGAGCGCTGACCGCTCGCTTCATGCTGCAGCGGCGCTCACGCGTGCCGGAACGGGCTGCCCGATTCGAGCTCGTTGATCGAGTGCGCGACGTCGACACGCTCGCGCGCGCAATAGTCGGCGATCGCCGACGCGAACGCGTGGTCGGCGATCGCGTGCAGCGAGTGCGTGGCGACCGGCAACAGGCCGCGCGCCAGCTTGTGGACGCCCTGCGCGCCGCCTTCGAAGCATGCGATGCCGCGCTCGATGCAGAACTCGATCGCCTGGTAGTAGCACGTCTCGAAATGCAGGCCGGGCACGTATTCGCGCGTGCCCCAATAGCGACCCCATAGCGTCGAGCGGTCGAACACGTCGAGCGCGGCGCACAGCCGCCGCCCGTTGCGGTAGCCGATCACGAGCAGAACGCGGCCGGCGAGCGTCGCGCAGATGCGCTCGAAGAACTCGAGCGACAGGTATGGCGTCGAGTGGTGCGCGCGATACGTGCGCTCGTAGCAGTCGAAGAAGAACGCGCGGTCGGCGGCGGTGATCTCGTCGCCGATGCGGCGCACGAACGTCACGCCGGCTTCCGCGAGACGGCGCCGCTCCTGCCGGATCTTCTTGCGCTTGTCGTGGTTGAACGCCGCGAGGTAGTCGGCGAAATCGCGGTAGCCGCCGTTGCGCCAGTGGAACTGCACGCCGTCGCGCACGAGCATGCCCGCGGCAGCGCCTTCGCGCGCCTGCTGTGCGTCGACGAACAGCACGTGGAGCGACGAGTAGCCGTGGCGCAGCTCGCCGAGCGCGCGCTCGAGCAGCGCACGGCGCGTCGTCGCGTCGTCGGCGAGCATGCGTGCGCCCGGCACCGGCGTGAACGGCACGGCGGCGACGAGCTTCGGGTAATAACGCCGTCCGTAGCGGCGGTACGCATCCGCCCAACCCCAGTCGAATACGTATTCGCCATAGCTGTGCGTCTTGACATACAGCGGCAGTGCGCCGATCAGCGTCGAGCGGTCCCACGCGGTGAGGAAGCGCGCCTGCCAGCCGGTTTCGCGCGACGCGCAACCCGTGTCGTGCAGCGCGGAGAAGTATTCGTGCGAAAGCGGCGGCGCGTCGTGCGCGAGCCGGTCCCACGCGGCGGGATCGAGTGCCGACAGCGGCACGTCGTCGCGGATCAGCGGCGCGATCGCGACCGGCGGGCGTGGATGGGAGTAGGGTACGGGAGCGTGCATGCCGTTGGCTCGATTTTGCTACCATCATCGCATGCGCATCGCGCTCGCGCAGCTCGATCAGCGGCTCGGCGATCTCGCGGGCAACGCGCGCGTCCTGGTCGATGCGATCGCGCAGGCTCGCCGGGGCGGCGCGTCGCTCGTCGTCACGCCCGAGCTGTCGCTCTGCGGCTATCCGCCTGAAGACCTCGTGCTGCGGCCCGCGTTCCTCGACGCGTGCGCCGCCGAGCTCGCCGCGCTTGCCGCGCAGGTGAAGGATATCGTCGCGCTGGTCGGTTTTCCGGAGCGCAACGGCGCACTGCGCCACAACGCCGTCGCGGTGCTGCGCGACGGCCGCGTCGCGGCCGTCTATCGCAAGCAGCACCTGCCCAACTACACGGTGTTCGACGAGGAGCGCTATTTCGCGCCGGGCACGGCACCGTGCGTGTTCGAGGTCGACGGCGTGCGCTGCGGCGTCATCATCTGCGAGGACTGCTGGTTCGCCGACGCGGCGGCGCAGGCGCGCGCCGCAGGCGCGAGCATCGTCATCGTGCCGAACGGATCGCCGTACCACACGCAGCAGCAGGCGGCGCGCCGCACACAAGTCGCGGCGCGCGTGCGTGAAACGGGCTTGCCGTTCGTATACGTCAACCGTGTCGGCGGACAGGACGAGCTGGTGTTCGACGGTGCGTCGTTCGTGATGGACGCGGGCGGGACGATTGCGCAGCAACTGCCGGCCTGGCACGAGACGCTCGCGATCGCACAGTTCGACGGGGCGACGCCGCGGCCGGTGCGCGGCGGGCTCGATCCGGCGCTCGAGCCGCACGTCTACCAGGCGCTCGTGATGGGCGTGCGCGATTACGTCGGCAAGAACCGTTTCCCCGGCGTGCTGCTCGGGCTCTCAGGCGGCGTCGATTCGGCACTGACGCTCGCGGTCGCGGTCGATGCGCTCGGCGCCGAGCGCGTGCGCGCCGTAATGCTGCCGTCGAAATACAGTGCCGCGATCAGTCTCGAGGACGCGCGCGAGATGGCGCGCATCCTCGGCGTCCGCTACGACGAAATCCCGATCGGCCCCATGTTCGACGCGTTCCTCGCATCGCTCACGAGCGAGTTCGCGGGACTCGCACCCGACGCGACCGAGGAAAACATCCAGGCGCGCATTCGCGGCACGCTGCTGATGGCGCTCTCCAACAAGTTCGGCGCGATCGTCCTCACGACCGGCAACAAGTCCGAGATGGCGGTCGGCTACGCGACGCTCTACGGCGACATGGCCGGCGGCTTCGCGGTGCTGAAGGACATCAGCAAGACGCTCGTCTACCGTCTCTGCCGCTATCGCAATGGCCTCGGACGCGTCATACCCGAGCGCATCATCGTGCGCGCGCCTTCGGCAGAGCTTCGCCCTGGCCAGACGGACCAGGACTCGCTGCCGTCTTACGACGTGCTCGACGCCATCCTCGAAGCTTACGTCGAGCAGAACCGCGCGCCGGCCGACATCGTCGCGCAGGGCCTGCCTGCCGACGACGTGCGCAAGGTCGTGCGCCTCATCAAGGTCAACGAGTACAAGCGCCGCCAGGCGGCGGTCGGCATTCGCATTACGCCGCGCGGGTTCGGCAAGGATTGGCGCTATCCGATCACGTCGGCGTGGAACGAATGGGAGAGCGTCGGTTCGCCGCCGCGATTGAACTAGGCGGGACCAGGCGCGCTTCGTGTATCCTGCGGCCGCGGCAACCCGCGTCACCGCACCAGTGACACCGATGAAGAAAATCGAAGCCATCATCAAGCCGTTCAAGCTCGACGAGGTCCGTGAGGCGCTTTCGGAAGTCGGCGTATCGGGACTCACCGTGACCGAGGTGAAGGGATTCGGCCGGCAGAAAGGTCACACCGAGCTCTATCGAGGCGCCGAATACGTCGTCGACTTCCTTCCCAAAGTCAAGGTCGAAATGATCCTCGGCGACGCGATGGTCGAGCGCGCCATCGAGGCGATCTTGAAGGCGGCGCGCACTGGCAAGATCGGCGACGGCAAGATCTTCGTGACTCCCGTCGAGCAGGTCGTTCGCATTCGCACCGGGGAATCGGGCGAAGCGGCGGTCTGACGACATGAGAGCGCCGGCGGCAACGCCGGATCCGTTGCAACCCACCGCGGAGGTCGCATGTCGTTTTCTAGCGAGTTCAGGGAATTTGCAGTCAAGGGGAGCGTCGTCGACCTTGCCGTTGGCGTCATCATCGGTGCCGCGTTCGGGAAGATCGTCGATTCGCTGGTGAAGGACCTCATCATGCCGATCGTCGGCGCGATCTTCGGCGGCTTGGATTTCTCGAATTACTTCATCACGCTGAAGGCCCC